>OAWW01000170.1_pt1 | contig 77752 bp, 50 predicted proteins | sample 1517191 | NCBI WGS metagenome assembly OAWW01 (sample SAMEA2580253, study PRJEB22360) | human gut metagenome | biome: human gut; feature: human-associated habitat; material: faeces | place: Denmark | collected 2008/2010 | reverse complement strand
TTTGCTGGCGGACTTCACCCGCGGTGAGTCCGATGCTTTGCGTAAGGCAATGGGTGAGAAACAGCGTGACAAATTGGAGCATATGAAGCCGAAATTCATTGCTGGCGGACAGAAGAACGGACACGATGCGAAGGTGCTCGAAAAGATTTGGACTGACTGGAAAAAGTTCGCGTCTTATGCTTTCAATAAATCTCATGCCACTTGCTATTCCTGGGTGGCCTATCAGACTGCTTTCCTGAAAGCTAATTATCCGGCAGAGTACATGGCTGCCCTAATGAGCCGAAGCTTGTCTGATTCACCAACTATTGATAAGCTTGTGAACGAATGCCAATTGATGGGAATAGAAATCTCAGGATTATCTGATAAAACGGTGTTTAAACATTTTATCCCTAAATCAGAAAATGTAATTTGTTGTATATAGTTAGGACTAACTCGTTGATGGAATTAATTTAGTAAAGAGAATGTATCATAAAAAATAAATATTTCACAGATTTTTAGAAATTTATAGTACTTAATCTTTAAGTTATCCAATCTTATCATGAGCCACTTGTATACAAAACTTGTTAGGGGCTGGAGATATACAAGCAATTATTAAGACTATAGCATATCCGGAACAAAGGTTATGTCGGGGTGGAAGTGTAATTGGGTTTGTTGGGGATGGCAGATATCAGACTTGAGTGCTCATACTGACCCAATCAGAAAAATAGGAAACTAACTTTCATCCCTTTTGCAAAGACAATGAAAAAAAGGTAAAAACATTGTGTCTGTAACTCAATAAACAGTTCCTGGATATCAGTAACTACTGCAAAAGAGACCAACTATCTGCTTGCCAAATAATAAGTAAAGTTTGTACGAGTATATCAACTATATTAATAACAGTCTTATAGGGAGAATTAAGTACGCACTAAATTAATTTCGCCAACAGGTTTAGATTTCTTTTCTGATATTTTTTCTTCTATTGGTGGAAAAGGTGTATTTTTATCTGAACATGACTTTATGACAGTTTTACTGTTGTTATAAAGTCATGTTTTTTGTTCTATTTTATATAAATGTGCAATGTTGCTGCATGACTGGCAGATTATTTTGCATGGTAAACGTAAATTGTCTTATGGTATAAATGTTAGTTCAATGGTGCAGGTTAAAGATAGAATAGCAAAACTTTTAACAATAGTAAGTGAAGATGTTTTGGAAAAGGAACATATATTATCTTTAGGTTTATTGTGTTGTATTGCCGGAGAGAGCTTTTTTATATTGGGTCCACCGGGTACAGCTAAAAGTCTTGTAGCAAGACGGTTGAGAGAAGTGTTTGGGACCAAACGCTCATTCGAGTATTTAATGTCTAGATTCAGTACCCCTGATGAGCTTTTTGGTCCCGTGTCTATAGCTAAATTGAAGAATGAGGATGTATATGAAAGATGTGTAGATGGCTTTCTGCCTTCTGCAACAATTGTATTTCTTGATGAAATATGGAAAGCTGGCCCGGCTATTCAAAATACATTGCTAACGGTGATAAATGAGAAAATCTTTCAAAATGGTACACAGAGGCTTCATTTACCTTTGAAGGGGGTGATAGCTGCTTCTAATGAACTACCTGATGAAGATGATGGGGTGGTGGCTCTGTGGGATCGCTTTTTAGTCCGTATTGTATCGAATTGTATTACGGATGAACAAAACTTTTATAAAATGCTTCAACAGAAAAATATAAAGGATATATGTGTACCACCATCTTTGTGTATTACGGATGAATGTTATAATAATTGGCAAAAACAAATAAAAGATATAGGTATTCCTGAGGAAATACTTTTTGTTGTCAGTGCAGTACGTATTAAACTTAGGCAAATTGCACAGGATGGTGATTGGAAAGAGTTGGATTTTTATATTTCAGATCGGAGATGGTGTAAAATTATTCATTTAATGCAAACCTCTGCTTTCTTAAATGATAGAACGGAAATTGATTATTCCGATCTGTTTTTGCTTTATTATACTTTATGGAACCGTGCAGAATGTATTTCTGTAATATTGCAGATTGTATCGGATGCTTTATGGGGACGCTTTTATAAGCAATTGGATGAAATAGAAAATGACTTGGAGTGTTATATTAAGAAACGGCCGCTAAAACAATTGACAAAGACTTCCTCTTTTAAAGTGTATGACCATTTTTATTTTAAATTGGAAAATTATCCGTTTGGAAATTGTTTTTTGTATATGGTTGATTATAAATATCTTTATAGAGATAGGGATATAGAGGGTTTTCTTTTTTGGGATGAAGAAAAAAAAAGTTTCTTTATTCATAGGCTTAATAAAGAGAAGCCTTTTTCTTCTTCGACAATAGGGCAAAATGTTCAATTAGTAAGTTTACGATGTAGTCCGGGGTGCTTAATTGTAAATGGACAAGTTTACGCTATAGTAAAGGATAATATAAAATCAGATAAAGTTGATTTACCAGAAGGAAAAATAGATTTTAAAGAATCATTGCTTCAAGAAGAGGTTAGATTAAAAACTGGTGCTGAACAAAGATTAAATGCTTTGGTACACTCGGATAATCTGTTTATAACATCCGATGATATAATGCAGGCAAAAAAAGCTTATGTAAGGTTTTGCGAGAAAATATACAATTTGGATATTAAGATTGTTAATGCTTTTCAATGATGATAGTAGAGCCTTTTTTAGAGAATAAACTTGAGGAATATTCGGAACTCTTTGATTATTATGTGAAAACACAAATATTACCGAAGAATTATCAAAAGGATGTGTTTGGTACTTATCTAAAGGATGTACTGGATGATCCGATTAACCAATATTGGTGTCGAACAGATGTCGTGTGGCGCGAATTGTTAAAATCTGCATTAATAAGTTTTTTTAAGCAGGTGTTGTATTCTCTTATTGCCATTGAAGCAGAAAAGAGGGCCGAAATGAAATTTGAAGGCTATGGGCATTCGTTGAGTCAGGAACAATATTTCTTAAAATCTTTTATAAGAAAGCATGACAAGAAAATTGCTTATCAAAAAAAAATTGAGAGAAATAAACTTGAATTATTAGCACAATGTGAACAAAATTTAAAATCATGGTTTGTAGGAGTTGGAAAGAATGATTATGAAATGATTAATAATAGCTCTGCTGTTTTTTATAAATATCCAAAGTTACAGGAAATTATCAAACTTATAGGAAGAGAACAAACGTGTCGTACAGTAGAGAAAGATATTATGATTACTAAATATATTCCTGCTTTATTACCGTCTTGTACTCAATATACGGAAGTAGAAGGTGGTACAGTAGGAAAAGAACTAAAATATGTATTTCCTATAGAGTTTGTACTTTTGGCAACCGCAGAGACTGAGTTCTTGTTTTACCAAAAATATGTCAATGAATCATTACTGTTATTTGATAGGGATTCTGCAATGCTTGGGAAAAAGAAAACTGACAGAAATAAAAAGAAAACTTTGCGTTTGCAACAAGGAGCTATCATATTGGGTATTGATACAAGTAATTCTATGGGAGGAGAGCCTGAAAAAATAGCCAAATCGTTACTTCTACAAATACTTCAATATGCTAAAAATAAGAAGCGAAAATGTTTCTTGATTACCTTTTCTATCCGAACTAAAGTATTGGAAGTTTCACATCCAGGTAATTGGTCTGAAGTAAAAGAATTCTTGAAGACAACATTTAAAGGAGGTACCGATGTAGAAGAAATGTTACGGGAAATAGTGAAAATACTAAATTGTAATCATTATTCAAAGGCTGATATTCTGATAATAAGTGATTTTTGTTTTCCTTATCCGATAAAGGAAACAGAAGAACAAATTAGAAGTGAACAAGCAAAAGGGACTCGATATTACGGGGTGCGAATAGGACATTATTTTAAAATGTATGATAGGCTGTTTAATAAAATTTGGGAGATATGAATATTTTTAACAGTTGTGATGTAGAGTTGTTTCATGGTTGATTCTTTATTTTGCATTGTAAATAAAGAAAGATTATGGGGATAGGTAAAGTAATAAGCTTATATGAAAAACAACTCATGAATGGAATATTTATCTAAATAATTTCTATATTTGCAATGTCTTGAATGAAAGGACATATATATTAGAAAGCGTTTAGCTTATTCCTCATCGATGAATCTGGACAATTCAATGTACTGAGAGAATGGGAAAAGATGCTCTCTTTTGGTTTGCTCTATATGTTAGACTACATATATACAACCAAAGGCGTGAGTTGTTTTCTTATACTCAGTACGGGTCAGTCCAGAACCTATCGATGATATAAGTTAACAGTCTTGCGCCTTTTTTGTGTTATCATGGATAAGAATAGTGTAGAGAAATTAAATTATAATCGTTATGGAAAATACTAAAGTCAATTTAGGAACTTTTCGAATGGAAACGTTTCTGAAAGACCTTTGGAACAAATATTACCAAAGAGTAAATGAAGAGCTATCAGAGACGATATCTGATACAAGAAAAAAAAGATTGGAATATTTTGCTGAGCTTTTAGAAAGAGGTTTTGTGTGGGCTGATAATAAGGAAGTATTGGATGTGTTGATTACAGGAATCAACCCTTCTTATTGTAAAGAGGATGCAAATAAACATGGTAAAACTTTTTATTTTGATTATCAGGATAATGTGAAGAAAGGAAGTAGATACTACCAGCAGATACATAGTTGTTTTATAGGTGATGAATTGAATAAACAATGTAAGATTGGTTATATTGATTTATTTACTTTCAAAGAAACTCATCAAAGTGCTTTTGGGAAACTACTTAAAGAACCGTTAGGATGTCAATTTATAGCAGAACATTTAGCTATTATTCAGCGCGAGATTGAGAGGTTGGCTCCTAAACTTATTATTATCAAGAATCGTGGTTCTTGGATGTATTGGGGAAAAGAAAATATACAGGGCGAGGCAGGTATTAATGGACACAATGTTTGGATGGGATACAAACTGGAATATCTGAATGAGGAGTTTGGCGAGGAGTACAATAAAGCACTAGAGAATAAATTGCGGCAAGTGTATAAGATTACTGGTTTATTGGATAATAATGAACGTGTGACGTCTGATATTCAACAAACTAATCTGATTGGTACAACCGTTCTCTTTACAGGACATTTAGCATATATGAAAAAGGAATATCGCCCGACCAAAGAACTTGTAAAGAGATTGTATGATTTATCATGTTACTAAATAAATATTACACGTTTTTTGTTTATGTATTTGCAATAAGATATGCATATTAGGAAGCGTTAAACTTATTCCTCATCGATGAGTCTGGACAATTCAATTGTACTGAGTGAATAGGAAAGTATGCTCTTCTTTTGACTTGATTTATATGTGTTTAAACTACATGTATACAATCAAAGGCGTGAGCTGTTTTCTTATACTTAGTACTGATCACTCCAGGCCTGTGGGTGTATAAGTTTACAGTCTTACGCTTTCCTTTTTTATAAATTCTTCTTTGAGGCTAGGGAGAAACAACAAATGTTATTATTCTAAATCGCTTCTTTTATGGAAGCATAATCTATTTGCTTATGAGACACAAAAATTATTATTGGTTGCCATTACTTGCAATGATGTTTTTAATGGTGTTTTCATGTGGAGATGACGAGGTTTCTCCAGCTGATACCTCTTCTTCCATAACGATAGAAGACTCGGAGAGTTTACAACCAGTTCTACCACAGCAGGGAGGGATTGCTTTTGTAGTTTTTACAGCTACAGGTGATTGGACTGCTAGTTTAATGAATACACGTGCAGAGGAGTGGATTGCTATCAGTCCAGCTTCCGGTACGAAGGGAAAGACTGAAATAAGTATAACAGCGGTGGAGAATGATACTTATGATGAACGTAATGCTACAATTGTTTTAAAAAGCGGTTCAGTTTCAAAGAATATTGTTGTAACTCAAAAACAAAAGGATGCTTTAACTATAACTTCTTCCAGATACGAGGTAGGTAGTAAAGGAGGAAATATTAGTATAGAGGTAAAGGCGAATATTAACTTTGAGGTTGATATAAAATCAGATTGGATTAAACAAGCAGAAAAGACACGTGCTCTGACTACAAGTAATTTAAGTTTTACTATAGAATCCAATGAAACTGGGGATAAGCGTGAAGGTGAAATTGTAATCAAGAGTGGAGAACTGTCGGAGGCAATCAAGGTTTATCAGGGATTTGAGCCCTTTATAACTCTGACGAAAAGGGATTTTACAATTCCTGAAGAAGGCGGAAATGTAGATGTTGAAATAAGGAGCACATTAGATTATGAGGTTAAGATGCTATCTGATGTGGATTGGATTACAGAAGTTCAAAGCCGTGCTGTTTCTACTCATACTCGCCACTATGTAATTTCTCCTAATGATACTCATGATCCAAGGGAGGTTGAAATAGTATTTTATAATCCTGAAGATGAAAATATTACAGATACTGTTTCTATTTATCAGATGTATAAAGGTGCTATTTTGGTAGCTCGTAATGAATATCAGTTTGGTGAGAAAGGAGGAAATTTAGATCTGACGGTACAAACTAATTTGGAGTTTGATGTGGAACTCTCGGATTCATGGATTCGACAAGTGCAACCGACACGCGCTTTAATTGAATATAATCTGAGTTTTACTATATCAAAGAATACAGAACAAAAAGATAGGGAAGCTACTATAACAGTGAAGGATAAGAATAGCGATAAGAAGCAAGTTGTTACAGTAAAACAAAGTTATAGAGATTTGGAGCGTGAGGCATTAATCGTATTCTATAAGGCTACTAATGGAGATAATTGGACAAAGAATGTAAATTGGTGTAGTGATAAGCCTCTTTCTGAATGGCATGGAATTGTTGTAGATGCTATTGGAAATGTAATAAGTATCAATTTACCAAGTAATAATCTATCAGGTGGGTTACCCGAAGAGTTGGGAGACTTATTTAACTTAAGTAATTTGGATGTTTCTAGTAATAATTTAAGTGGTGTAATACCGGAAAATATAGGAAACTTAAGCAATTTAACCCGTTTTAATGTTTGGAAAAATAATATTGGAGGAAATATACCTGAAAGTATTGGGCATTTGAAAAAGTTGGAGTTCTTTGACGCTAGTTTTAATAATATAGAAGGGGAAATACCTAAGGAATTTGCAGATTTGCCATTACTTTGGCATTTACAATTAAATCGAAATCGTTTGAGTGGCCCTATTTCTACAAAATTGTTGCAATGTGAAAAATGGGACGCTTGGCATTCGGCAACATTTATATATCCTCAGCAGGAGGGTTATGTTCTGTTTCCGGAAAATTATTATGTATCAACGGACTTCTCTAAAGATGGTGAGATCTTAACATTGCAGACTCACACAAAAGGCAATGGCATTAAGTTGGTTGTAATGGGAGATTTGTTTGTGGATGTAGAGATGGGAGAGGGCGGTAGATATGAGACTATAATGAAAGAAACCATGGAAAATTATTTTTCAATAGAGCCTTATAAGTCTTTACGTGACTATTTTGATGTCATAGTTATCAAAGCAGTATCTAAACATGATTGGATGAGTGGGGAAACAGTTTTTGAAACAAAGATTGGGGGGAATGGATTAAGTGAGAATATTGTTAAATGTATGGAATATGTCCATAAGGCAGTTGGTGGGGAAAATTTGGATAATGTTCAGGCTATAATGGTTTTGAATCTTGCAGGTAGTATTGCTGGTGGACATTGCAACATGTTTTCAAATGGCTTTAGTTTGTCTTGTTGCGCTTATGATAAGAATGACTTGCGGGAATTTAAGGAATTGATATATCATGAGGCAGGAGGACATGGATTTGGTCTTCTCTGTGATGAATATATATTATATGAAGAAACTTTTACAGATGTTGAGGGATTACTGCAAGATCATAGAGATGGTTGGAATGCAAATGTAGATTATATCTCTGACCCTCAAAATGTAAGTTGGGCACATCTTATCAATGATTCACGTTATAAAGAAGAAGGCCTTGGTATTTTTGAAGGTGCTCTTTATAGGTATGGTGTTTATCGGTCTACTGAATATAGTGTTATGAGAGAGAGTATAAGTGCGAATGATGAAAATTTATATCATCGAATCAACCAATATAATGCCCCGAGTCGAGAAGCTATTTATAAACGTGCAATGAAACTTGCCTATGGTGACTCTTGGAACTATAATTATGAGGAATTTGTTAAGTTTGATGCTCCTGGACGTGTGGATTGGATTGAAGCCATAAATAAAATTAAAACAAGAGCGGGTTATCGTGTGTCAGATAGAGAGTATAGACATATTCCACCAACAATATATAATTATCCGGCTGTGGTAAAATGAAAATTTATAGGAACTGACTATTTTTGGAAAGGTGTAATAGCTTTTTAGGAATAGCCATTCTGTAACTCATTCTTTGCCATTTTGGCAGTTTAAATCTGCCAAACAAACAGCTTTGCCTTTTGGCACAGTTTTCGTAAGTTCTTTATCGCTTGCATAAAGCAGTATTACTATTAATAATGCAAATGTATAACATATAAAAAATAAAGAATTATGAACATTAAACCATTGGCAGACAGAGTGCTGATACTCCCTGCACCTGCAGAAGAAAAGACAATCGGCGGTATCATTATTCCTGATACGGCAAAAGAAAAACCTTTAAAGGGTGAAGTTATAGCAGTTGGCAACGGAACAAAAGACGAAGAAATGGTGTTGAAGGTTGGTGACACAGTGTTGTATGGCAAATATGCCGGAACAGAACTGGAAGTTGAAGGAACCAAATACCTTATCATGCGTCAGAGCGATGTGCTCGCTGTTTTGGGATAATTAGTAATTTATAGTTTGTAATTTCTAAATTAGATAAACATTATGGCAAAAGAAATATTATTCAATATCGATGCCCGCGACCAATTGAAGAAAGGTATCGATACACTGGCAAATGCAGTAAAAGTAACTCTCGGCCCGAAGGGACGTAACGTAATCATCGAAAAGAAATTCGGTGCTCCCCACATCACGAAAGACGGTGTAACGGTGGCTAAAGAAGTGGAACTGGCCGATGCTTACCAAAATACAGGTGCGCAACTGGTTAAGGAAGTTGCCTCTAAAACCGGTGATGATGCAGGTGACGGTACAACCACTGCTACCGTATTGGCACAGGCCATTGTAGCCGAAGGTTTGAAGAATGTCACTGCCGGTGCAAGTCCTATGGATATCAAGCGCGGTATTGACAAGGCTGTTGCCAAAGTGGTGGAATCCATCAAGAGCCAGTCTGAAAAGGTTGGCGACAACTACGATAAAATCGAGCAGGTGGCTTCTGTATCTGCCAACAATGATCCGGTTATCGGTAAGCTGATTGCAGATGCTATGCGCAAAGTTTCCAAAGACGGTGTTATCACTATCGAGGAGGCTAAGGGTACGGATACTACTATCGGTGTAGTAGAAGGTATGCAGTTCGACCGCGGTTATCTTTCTGCCTATTTCGTTACCAATACTGAAAAGATGGAATGTGAAATGGAGAAACCGTACATCCTGATTTACGACAAGAAGATTTCTAACTTGAAGGATTTCTTGCCTATCCTTGAACCGGCTGTACAAACAGGTCGTCCGCTGTTGGTAATTGCAGAAGATGTGGACAGCGAAGCATTGACTACATTGGTTGTTAACCGTCTGCGTTCTCAGTTGAAGATCTGTGCTGTGAAAGCTCCGGGTTTCGGCGACCGTCGTAAGGAAATGTTGGAAGATATTGCCGTATTGACCGGTGGTGTTGTAATCAGCGAAGAAAAAGGCTTGAAACTGGAACAGGCTACTATTGAAATGTTGGGTACAGCCGATAAGGTAACTGTTTCCAAAGACAATACGACTATTGTAAACGGAGCCGGTGCAAAAGAAAATATCAAGGAACGTTGCGAACAAATTAAGGCGCAGATTGCTTCTACCAAGTCTGATTATGACAAGGAGAAACTGCAGGAACGTTTGGCAAAATTGTCAGGTGGTGTAGCTGTTCTGTACGTAGGCGCTGCTTCCGAAGTGGAAATGAAAGAGAAGAAAGACCGCGTAGATGATGCTCTCCGCGCTACTCGTGCCGCTATCGAAGAAGGCATTGTTGCCGGTGGTGGTGTGGCTTACATTCGTGCACTGGATGCTTTGGAAGGTTTGCAGGGCGACAATGCCGATGAAACTACCGGTATCGACATCATCAAGCGTGCCATCGAAGAGCCGTTGCGCCAGATTGTTGCCAACGCGGGTAAGGAAGGCGCTGTGGTAGTGCAGAAAGTTCGCGAGGGCAAAGCAGACTTCGGTTACAATGCACGTACTGATGTTTATGAAAATCTGCACGCTGCCGGTGTGGTAGATCCCGCTAAGGTTACTCGTGTGGCTCTTGAAAATGCTGCTTCCATTGCAGGCATGTTCCTGACTACTGAGTGTGTCATTGTAGAAAAGAAAGAAGATAAGCCCGAAATGCCTATGGGTGCTCCCGGAATGGGCGGTATGGGTGGAATGATGTAATTCTTTTCCCTTGATATCTTAATCATATAGAGTGCCGCGATGCCTTTTCAGAAGGTGTCGCGGTTTTTTTATGCCCGATGAGCCTGTCCGGCTTAGTTTCAGTTGTTCTTGACATGCCTCGCCCGGCAATTGATGAGTTGCTGAAAGACTACTTTTTCTATTTTTAGGAATGAAGAGCAGAATGAAATTCGTTTGAAAGCTCCCTGACCTTCACAGGCCGGGGAGCTTAATCTGTAACTTTCCTCCTCTTGGAGTGGAAAGGTTTCTGAAAACAAACTGATTGATTTTTACCTTAAAATACCTTTGTTTGATAACCTTCTAACTAACCTTTTTTCTTTTCTACTTTGATGATTTTGTTGAAGATGAACTTGTGGCTTCAATATGTATTCTTTTCACCCGCCTTGCCTGAAAGGGGGTGAATGCCAGTATCAGTGTTGAGAGCCGGTAATAGTGTTTCATAAATGACTTTTTATTTAAGGTTGAAAGAACTATGAAAACAGGCTTATTTAATTGCAAATAAAGCAGTTTCTATCAATTTTAGAAAGTGTTGGAGTGAATAATTATACGATATTATGTGTTATTTACATTCTTTTGGCATAATGAAGACCGGAAGAGCGGAACAGACAATGGTAAATGCTTGTTTGTTATTGGTTGATATGATGTAGAATGGTTTTTAAAATTTGTTTACGTATTTTAATTTCCTGAAAACAATGTTGGTGTATTATTTGTTCTATCCTTTTTAGAATACAAAACTTATAAACTATGGCTTATATTGATTATTATCAAGTCCTTGGAGTAGACAAAACGGCATCTCAGGATGATATTAAGAAGGCGTTCCGCAAATTGGCCCGGAAATATCATCCCGACTTGAATCCGAATGATGCTACTGCCAAAGACAAATTTCAGGCTATCAACGAAGCCAACGAAGTGCTAAGTGATCCTGAAAAAAGAAAGAAATATGATGAATATGGTGAGCACTGGAAGCATGCTGATGAGTTTGAAGCCCAGAAGCGGGCAAGGCAACAGGCCGGGGCAGGAGGTTTCGGAGGCTTTGGCGGTACAGGTTTCGGCGGTCAGGGTGGCGCAGGTTTTGGTACAGATGGTGGCGGCACATATTGGTACTCTTCCGACGGACAGGAATTTTCCGGAAGTAATGCAGGTGGTTTCTCCGATTTCTTTGAACAGATGTTCGGACACCGTACGCGTGGTGGAGGAGCGAATACCGGTTTTCGTGGACAAGACTTCCATGCGGATTTGAATCTGTCACTTCGTGATGCTGCCCAAACCCATAAGCAGATATTGACGGTAAACGGTAAAAATGTCCGTATTACTATTCCTGCCGGGGTGGCCAACGGTCAGGTCATCAAGCTGAAAGGTTACGGTGGAGAGGGCATCAACGGAGGTCCCGCCGGTGACTTGTACATCACTTTTGTGATAGCGGAAGACCCTGTCTTTAAACGTTTGGACAATGACCTGTATGTAGGTGTGGAGATAGACCTTTATACGGCGCTCTTGGGTGGTGAAAAGTTGGTGGATACTTTGGAAGGTCAGGTGAAACTGAAAGTAAAGCCCGAAACACAAAACGGGACGAAGGTACGCCTGAAAGGAAAAGGCTTTCCGGTGTACAAGAAGGAAGGGCAGTCCGGTGACTTGATTGTGACTTATTCCGTAAAGTTACCAACGAATCTGACGGAACAGCAGAAAGAGATGTTCCGCAAAATTCAAAGTATGAACTAAAAAGGAGAATGGGGTATGCAGAACGAATTAATTATAATCAGTGAATATTGCGACAAGTGCCACATAGAGCCCTCGTTTATTGAAATGTTGCAGGAAGGTGGCCTGATAGATATTCGGACGGAAGGCGGAGAGCGTTGTTTGTTGTTCTCCCAACTGCCGGATGTGGAGCGTTACAGCCGTATGTACTATGACTTGTCCATTAATATAGAAGGCATTGACGCCATTCATCATTTGTTGGAACGTATGGAGGAAATGCAGCAGGAGATTTATTCGCTGCACAATAAGTTGAGGCTGTTGGACGGTTTGGACTGACCCTGCGGCAGTGATATAAAGAAGATGGATATATCGAAATTTCAAAAGGACATCCCATCTTATCATTCAGAGGAGTTTGCAACGAAGAATTTTTTCCCTATACATTAGGAGAAGAGGTTCTTCGCTCCGTTCTGAATGACAGGATGGGATGTCAATCAAAGTTTTAAGGGGCTTACTTGCGATAGCCGTCTAACTCTTCAGCCTTGAACTTACGGATAAAGTTGAAGTGTTTTTCTATTTCTGCTTCAGCATAGTTTACGTATACAAGTGCTGATTTGGCAAACAGTTCCGGCGCTTTTGTAGCATCCTGAATCAGCAAGTGGGACATAACGCATACGGCAGCCATTTCATAAAGACGACGTGCTACGAAATCCAGCAATTCCTGGTTGCCGCTTTCCTTGACGGCATTGGTGCAGGCTTCAAACTTGTTTGTCATTTCTTTCACACGATCCAGGAGTGGTTGCATCTCTTCGCTGCAAGGAATCAGCTCATAGTCGCGCAGGGTAGCGGCATAAGAACCGTTGGTGACGTAACGGATAGCGGCTACGGTCTGCAACTGTGTCGTACCTTCGTAAATGGAGGTGATACGCGCATCACGATAAATGCGTTGGCAGGCATATTCCAGCATGAAACCTGAACCACCATGGATTTGGATACTGTCGTAAGCGTTTTGGTTGGCATATTCGGAGTTCATACCTTTGGCAAGTGGAGTGAAGCTGTCTGCCAGTTTTGCATATTTCTTCTGTTCCTGACGCTCTTCCGGGGTCAGCTTGCGTTCGCGGGCGATGTCGTCCAAGGCTTTGTAGATGTCCACATAGCGTGAAGTTTGGTACAACAGGGCGCGGCCGGCATCCAGCTTGGCTTTCATGATTGCCAGCATGTCGTATACGGCCGGGAATTCGATGATGGCTTTTCCGAACTGCTTACGGTCTTTGGCATAGGCCAGACCTTCATTGTAGGCAGCTTGTGATAAACCTACGGACTGGGCTGCAATGCCCAGACGGGCGCCGTTCATCAATGCCATTACGTATTTAATCAAACCGAGTTTGCGGTCACCGCAAAGCTCACATTTAGCGTTTTTGTAAACCAGTTCGCAAGTAGGAGAACCATGAATACCCAGTTTGTTCTCGATGCGGCGAACGTTTACGCCACCGTCACGCTTGTCATAGATGAACATTGACAGGCCGCGACCGTCCTTTGTTCCTTCTTCTGAACGTGCCAGTACGAGGTGCAGGTCGGCGTCACCGTTAGTGATGAAACGCTTCACACCATTCAGACGCCAGCAGTTGTTGGCTTCATCATAGGTGGCTTTCAGCATTACACTTTGAAGGTCGGAACCGGCATCGGGCTCGGTCAGGTCCATGGACATGGTTTCACCGGCGCAGATGCGGGGAATGAAGCGGCTGTGCTGGTCTTCGTTGCCGAACTCGTAAAGAGTCTCGATACAGTCTTGCAAAGACCAGATATTGCCGAAGCCGGCATCAGCGGCAGCTACGATTTCCGCGCACATGGTGTACGGAGTGATCGGGAAGTTCAGTCCACCGAAGCGACGCGGCATGGTCATGCCGTTCAGTCCGGCTTTCACCATGGCATCGAGGTTCTGTTTGGTGCCGCTGGCATATTCCACACGACCGTTGGCACAGTGCGGACCTTCTTCGTCCACGCCTTCGGCATTGGGAGCGATAATCTCACCTGTGATTTCACCTGTGATTTCGAGCACTTTATCGTAGGAGTCGATTGCATCCGCATAGTCCTGCGGTGCATAATCAAATTTGTCTTTATCTTCGTAACCGCGTTCTTTCAACTCGCAGATACGTTGCATCATCGGATTATTCAAGTGATACTTGAGTTCCGGAATATCTGTATAAAAATTAGCCATAGTTTTCTTACTTACTATTCTGTTTGTAATACTTAATCATCTTCGGGATAACTTCCTCTACCGTACCGTTGATAACATAGTCTGCAATGGTGTTGATAGGGGCGTTTTCATCGTTGTTGATGGAGATGATAATACCACTCTCTTGCATTCCGGCGATGTGCTGGATTTGTCCTGAGATGCCGCAAGCGATATAGAGCTTCGGGCGAACGGTTACACCTGTCTGCCCAATCTGCCGGTCGTGATCGGCATAGCCTGCGTCAACGGCGGCGCGGCTGGCGCCTACTTCGGCGTGGAGTTCCTTTGCCAGTTCGAACAGCATATCGAAGTTTTCGCGGCTGCCCATGCCATAGCCACCGGCAATGACGATAGGTGCGCCTTTCAGATTGTGTTTGGCCTTTTCTACATGGCGGTCGATGACTTTTACTACATAGTCCGTTTCGGGAACATAGTTGGCTACATCATGTTTGATGACCTCACCTTTATAGTTAGCATCCAGAATCTCTTTCTTCATCACGCCCTCGCGTACGGTTGCCATTTGCGGGCGGTGTTCGGGGTTCACAATCGTTGCCACGATGTTACCGCCGAATGCGGGACGGATTTGGTACAGTAGGTTCTCGTAGGTCTTACCTTCTTTTTTGTCCTCGTGGCTGCCGATTTCGAGAGAAGTACAATCGGCTGTCAGTCCGCTGGTCAGTGCGGACGATACGCGCGGACCGAGGTCACGACCGATGACGGTTGCGCCCATCAGGCAGATTTGCGGCTGTTCTTCTTTGAACAGGTTGATGAGGACGGAAGAATGGGGAAGGGAAGTGTATGGGAACAGGCCCGGAGCGTCGAATACATGAAGCTTGTCAACGCCGAAAGGCAATACTTGTTTTTCAATGCCTGCCAAATTGTTTCCGGCGGCAACAGCTTCCAGTTGGCAGCCCAGCTGATTAGCCAATTTACGACCTTTGGTCAGGAGTTCGAGACTGACATCGGCAACCGTAGTGCCTTCTATCTCTAAATATACAAATACGTTATTCATAATCTTATCCTATCGTGTGGTTAGCTAACAGTTCAACAATCAAATCTTCTACATCCCGGTCGCTGCCTGTCAGTGTCTTGCTTTCTTTGGCTTGGAATGAAATGTTCTGAATGGTTTTCACCTTTGTCGGAGAGCCACTCAGACCGCATTGTGCGAGGTCACCGTTTACGTCGGCCACACTCCATTCTGTGATGTTCAGATAGGGATATTTCTCGTAGAGAGCTGCATACGGCAGTTCAGCGCCTTCTTTTTCGATGGCTGCTTTTTCCTGTGCGCCAAGCGCGCGTTTGTACTTCTGTACCAGTTTGGCATTGCGCGGACGACAGGGAGCGGCGCTTCCGTTGACGGTGATAACGATAGGCAGCGGGCCTTCCACTGTTTCTACACCGCCGTCAATATGACGCTTTACGACAATCTTCTTGGAGGCTTTGTCCACATTCAGAATTTCTTCCGCATATGTAACCTGCGTCAATCCCAGCTTTTCGGCAACCTGAGGACCTACCTGCGCCGTATCACCGTCAATAGCCTGGCGGCCGCCGATGATGATGTCATAGTCGCCAATCTTCTTGATGGCTGTGGCAAGGGCGTATGAGGTAGCCAGTGTGTCGGCTCCGGCAAAAGCGCGGTCGGTCAGCAGATAACCGTTGTCGGCACCGCGGTAAAGTCCTTCACGAATAACTTCGGCTGCACGTCCGGGTCCCATAGTCAGGATGGTTACGGTGGAGCCCGGATGTTCATCTTTCAATCGGAGAGCCTGCTCAAGGGCATTCAGATCTTCAGGGTTGAAGATAGCAGGGAGTGCCGCGCGGTTAATGGTGCCGTCGGCTTTCATGGCATCTTTCCCAACGTTACGTGTGTCGGGAACTTGTTTTGCCAATACAACAATTTTCAAACTCATGCTATTAATTATTAGTATTAGTATTTCTATCATGTCAGTGCCGGGAATAGGAGTAGTAGAGTCCTGCTACTGAAATTATCCGGTTAACTATCAGCTTGCAAATTTACGCAAAGAGTTGGGTTTGACAAGAAAACAAAGTAAAAAATGCACATCCGGAGAGATTTTGAGCAAGAATGTAAAGCGTAAAAATGGTAGCGAAAACCGTAATCCGTCTACTTTCGGGAAGTTTTCTCCGTTGTATCTTTGCAGCATCGAAGACATCAATAAATCATATATTTATAATAAAGGCTATGTATATAGAAAAAATTAACGGACCTGCCGACGTGAAACGGCTTTCGGCTGGTGAACTGGAAACATTGAGTGGAGAAGTGCGTAGCGTATTGCTAAAGAAACTGAGTGAACATGGCGGCCATGTAGGCCCGAATCTGGGTATGGTGGAAGCTACTGTCGCCCTGCATTATGTATTCAATTCGCCGATAGATAAGATTGTCTATGATGTTTCACATCAGAGTTATGCGCACAAAATGCTGACAGGGCGTAAGGCATCGTTCATGAATGTGGATGAGTATGATGAAGTATCCGGCTATTCCGAGCCGTCAGAAAGCGAGCATGATTTTTTTGTGATCGGACATACTTCCACGTCGGTCAGCTTGACATGCGGACTTGCCAAAGCTCGTGATTTGAAAGGCGATACGGGTAATGTGATAGCTGTAATCGGTGACGGATCTTTAAGTGGCGGTGAAGCCTTTGAAGGGCTGAATAATGCGGCCGAACTGGGTACGAACTTCATCGTCATTGTCAACGATAACCAAATGTCCATTGCCGAAAATCATGGCGGATTATACCGTAACCTGCAACTGTTGCGTGAAACGAATGGGCAGGCCCCTTGCAATTTTTTCAGGGCGATGGGCTTGGATTATCTATACGTGAAAGACGGAAATGATGTGCAGGCATTGGTAGATGCTTTTCAAAGGGTAAAGGACATCGACCATCCCATTGTTGTGCACATCAATACATTGAAAGGAAAAGGATTCAAGTTTGCCGAACAGCAACAGGAGCGTTTTCATTACAGTATTCCGTTCAGTTTGGAAACAGGTGAATTGCTTGCGGATTTAGGAAATGCCGAGGACTATGCCGGTCTTACGGCGGAATATCTGTTGCATGAGATGCAAAAAGACCGTACATTGGTCGGCATCACTGCCGGTACGCCTACGGTATTTGGCTTTACAGCGGAACGGCGCAAGAGGGCAGGCAAGCAGTTTGTTGATGTGGGTATTGCCGAAGAACATGCTGTGGCAATGGCTTCGTCCATTGCTGCCGGGGGCGGTAAGCCGGTGTTTGGAGTGTACAGTACTTTCATTCAGCGTGCCTACGACCAGTTATCGCAGGATCTTTGTATCAACAATAACGCGGCATTGCTCCTTGTCTTTTGGGGTGGTTTGGAGAGCATGAATGATGTCACTCATCTTTGTCTGTTCGATATTCCTCTTATCAGTAATATTCCGAATATGGTTTATCTGGCGCCTACTTGTCGTGAAGAGTATTTCGCCATGCTGGAGTGGGGTATCCGACAAAAAGACCATCCGGTTGCCATTCGTGTACCTGTGAACGGAGTTATCACTCGCGGTATTGAGCCTGTAAAGGATTACGGTGAGTTGAATCGTTATGAAATATCACACCTCGGTGAAAAGGTTGCGGTGTTGGGGCTGGGCTCTTACTATCAGTTGGGTGAGGAGGTAGTGCGACTGCTTGAACAGGAGAAAGGAATTGATGCGACGCTTATCAACCCGCGTTTCATAACCGGTTTGGATGAGGCTCTGCTTGATGATTTGAAGAAAAGACATACGCTGGTCGTAACGCTTGAAGACGGGGTACTGGACGGAGGTTTCGGCGAAAAGATAGCCCGTTATTATGGCCCGTCTGAAATGAAGGTGCTGAATTATGGTGTAAGGAAAGAGTTTATAGACCGTTTTGATGTAAGCGAACAGCTTTTGAAGAATCGACTGACAGCGCCGCAGATTGTTGAGGACATCTGCGCCTGTACGTCGTTTGCCGGTTAAGCATATTGAAAAATGAGAGTGATGAATAGCTGTCTTATATATAGCTATTCATCACTCTCATTTTTTCAGTATATTACTTTTGCTTTTTATTTAAGCCCTAATTTCTTGGCGATATCTTTTGGCAATGCATCCTTATGAACAAGAATATTCATAGTCTTGTAAGCAACGAAAGCTTTGGAGGCATACCAGATGCCTTTATACTTTCCACTCAATCCCCAGGAATTCTTTACCATGAAATATTCTTTACCGTTCTGGTCTTTGGCAATTCCATAGATAACCATGCCATGATCGTCGGTTGTTTCCCAGTTATCAAAAGCAGCCTGACGCATCTCTTGAGTAACATTCACTTCCGGTAATGGTTTGCTGGTCAGTTCTTTGCGCTTGTCGGCAGCAGTAAGCCCCGTCCAACGTGCCATGTCCGAACCGGTCAGTTCGGCGCCGCGGGCTGCATCCGGCATAACGGCGATGCCGTCGCGGGTAAATCCTTGTTCGCTGACGTCACTCCCCCACGCAAAGGTGTAACCTTTCTTGACGGCATTGTCCATGACGGCCATTAGCTCATCTATCGGCAGGTTCCAAGAAAGACCGTTGCGCCAGTTGTCTTGAATTTCAATGGCAAATTGGGTATAGAACGGGTGGTGTGTGTAAGAGGTCAGTGACACATAGTCATCCGGATTGATACCGAGTGACTCACCGAAAGTCTTTGGAGTGTATTCTTTTCCTTTATAAGTGAACTTTTCAGGACATTTGCCGAGGTAAGTATCGTAGATTGCACTCAACCCGTTTTTCCATACAGGAGACAGTTTGGTGAGTTTGCCTTTGGCAATGGCATTTGTGTATGCACCTGCTACGGCATCCAATTCATTGTGTACAGGTAGTGTGTCGCCATACATGATGCCCGGCATGGCTTCTTGCGGAACAAGACCATAGTTTTTCAGGCAAAACATGATGTCATAGAAACTGCCGCCCGGTGAGAAAGAGCTGTCGCCATGGTAGCGTACGTAGTTCTGTGCCCGGTCTACCATTGTGTGGTGTACGACAAACATTTCGGAAAGGTCATATTCTCCTTTACCCATACGCAGCAATTCACTTTCCAGGAAACCGAGGCTTGAGAAGCTCCAACACGTACTGGAACGGTTTTGGTTCTTGATGGATGTAATAGGGTTTTCCTTAACAGTGGTAAAGACGAATCCCTCTTCTTTCGGGGCGTCTTGTGCCGTTATATTCAGGCTGAACAGTCCCAAAGCGGCAATTAATATAGACTTTTTCATCATGATTAAATTGTTATTAATTTATAGTTGTAGCTGCAAATATAGGTAGAATATCGTAAACAAAAGCTATCTTTGGTGCGTTAATTCTGGCACTTATGGATAAATTAGTACGTATAGACAATCGGAGTGGACTGGTTCTTGAGGGCGGCGGCATGCGCGGCGTCTTTACTTGTGGTGTGTTGGATAATTTTATGGATAGGGGTATCCGCTTCCCTTATACGATTGGTGTCAGTGCGGGGGCGTGCAATGGTCTGTCGTATATGTCGGGTCAGCGGGGACGTGCCAAATACAGTAATATCGACCTGCTGGAGAAGTATAATTATATCGGCTTGAAATATTTACTGAAGAAGCGTAACATAATGGATTTCGACCTGTTGTTCCGGGAGTTTCCCGAACATATCCTGCCGTACGATTATGATGCTTATTTTAGTTCTCCGGAACGTTTTGTCATGGTGACTACCAATTGCCTGACGGGAGAGGCGAATTATTTTGAGGAAAAGCAGGATAAGGAGCGCGTCATTGATATTGTCCGGGCATCGAGCAGCTTGCCTTTTGTTTGTCCCATTGTCTATGTGGACAATGTGCCGATGCTGGATGGCGGCATTGTGGACAGTATCCCTTTGATGCATGCCCGCAAGGACGGATACACCCGTAATGTGGTGGTGCTGACACGTAACAGGGGGTACCGTAAAGATATTCAGGGCACTAAGGTTCCTTCATTCATTTATAAGAAATACCCTCATTTGCGCGAAGCTATCAACCGGCGCAGTCACGTTTACAACGAACAGCTGGAATTGGTGGAGCGGCTTGAAGATGCGGGGGAAATTACCGTTATACGTCCGCAGAAGCCGATAGTGGTAGACCGTATTGAAAGGGATGTAAAGAAGCTGACGGACCTTTATGAAGAGGGATATGCGTGTGCGGCGGAATTTTTTCTGTAAACAAATAGAGACTGTATCCGGTTCATTGGAAACAGTCTCTATTTTAATGTATTATTTCAATTTCTGAAATTATTCGGCAACTTCAGCGCCCCAATTTTCTTTGGACAGACGCTTGTAGCTGTTGTAACGCCATTTTGCGTTTTCTTCAGCAGCTTGGAACAGTTCTTCTGCTTCCTGCGGATATTGTTTCATTACAGATGCGTAACGAACCTCACCCTTCAAGAAGTCTTGGAAACCTGCCCAGTCCGGTTCTTTGCTATCCAGCGTGAACGGATTCTTGCCTTCAGCTTCCAAAGCCGGGTTGTAACGCCACAAGTGCCAGTAACCGCACTTAACGGCTTTTTCTTCTTCTGCCTGGCTCTTACCCATACCGGCTTTCAAACCATGGTTGATACAAGGAGCGTAAGCGATGATGAGTGACGGACCGGGATATGCTTCTGCTTCGCGGATAGCCTTCAAAGTCTGAGCTTGGTCGGCACCCATAGCGATTTGAGCAACATATACATAACCGTAAGTAGTAGCCATCAGACCGAGGTCTTTCTTACGTACACGCTTACCGGCAGCTGCAAACTTGGCGATAGCGCCCACCGGAGTAGCCTTGGAAGACTGACCGCCTGTGTTGGAGTAAACCTCTGTATCCAAAACGAGGATGTTGACGTCCTTGCCGCTGGCGATTACATGGTCGAGACCACCGTAACCTATATCGTATGAAGCACCGTCACCACCGATGATCCACTGGCTGCGTTTAACCAAGTATGAAGACAGGCTGGCGATAGTCTTGCAGTTGTCACATTTGTCTTTGGCAGCTTCTACCATAGGAATGATCTTTTCGGCCAGTTCCTTGGTCTTGTCTGCATCGTACATGTTTTCAATCCAAGCTTGGAACACTTCTTTGTATTCAGCCGGAGTGCCTTCTGCTGCGATAGCTTCTTCCATAGCCTTCACGATACGTGCGCGCATCTTTTCGTTAGCGAGTTCCATACCCAGACCGAATTCGCAGAAGTCCTCGAACAGTGAGTTAGCCCAAGCAGGACCATGACCCTTTTCGTTCTTGGTATAAGGAGTGGAAGGAACGGAACCGGAATAGATAGAAGAACATCCGGTGGCGTTAGCAACCATTTCGCGGTCACCGAACAACTGAGTAATCAGTTTCACGTACGGAGTTTCACCACAACCGGAGCAAGCGCCGGAGAATTCGAACAACGGAGTTGCAAACTGTGAGTTCTTGACATTTGCCTTGATGTCAACCAAGTGCTGTTTGCTCTTCACATTTTCTACACAGTAAGTCCAGTTGGCTGCTTCTGACAGTTGACTTTCAAGATGCTTCATGGTAAGAGCCTTGCCACCCTTCTTCGGGTTGCCCGGACAGATGTCGGCACAGTTGCCGCAACCCAGACAGTCGAGAACGTCTACCTGCATGCGGAATGTCATACCGTCGAATGCCTTGCCCACTGCCTTCAGCTGAGCAAACTCTGCACCCTTCTGCTCTTCGGCATCGAGTACGAACGGACGGATGGAAGCGTGAGGACAAACGTAAGCACATTTGTTACACTGGATACAGTTTTCAGGATTCCATTCAGGAACGAAAGCTGCCACACCGCGTTTTTCGTACTTAGCCGTACCTTGTTCCCAAGTACCGTCTTCGATACCCTTGAATGCAGATACTTTCAGCAAGTCACCATCCTGTGCGTTGATAGGACGAACCACTTCATTGATGAATGCAGGATCGTTGTTTTCCGCTTTAACGTCATCCGGCAGGTTGGCCCAAGCCGGATCAATGGCCAATGTCTTGTATTCGCCACCGCGATCTACGGCAGCATAGTTCTTGTTCACTACGTCCTCACCCTTCTTGCCGTAAGACTTAACGATGAATTTCTTCATCTGTTCAACAGCTTGTTCAACAGGAATTACGCCTGTGATACGGAAGAAAGCAGATTGGAGGATAGTGTTGGTACGGTTGCCCAAACCAATTTCCTGTGCAATCTGAGTTGCGTTGATATAGTAAACCGAGATATTGTTCTGTGCGAAGTATTTCTTCACTTTGTTAGGCAGGTTCTTAGCCAGCTCTTCACCTTCCCAGATAGTGTTCAGCAAGAATGAACCATTCTTACGCAGACCGCGGGTTACATCGTACATGTGCAGGTAAGCCTGAACGTGGCAAGCCACAAAGTTCGGAGTATTTACCAAGTATGTAGAACGGATCGGAGTGTCACCGAAACGCAAGTGAGAACAAGTGAAACCACCTGATTTCTTGGAGTCGTAAGAGAAGTAAGCCTGACAGTGCTTGTCGGTGTTGTCACCGATAATCTTTACAGAGTTCTTGTTGGCACCTACCGTACCGTCAGCACCCAAACCGTAGAACTTAGCTTCGAACATGCCTTCGCCGCCCAATGCGATTTCTTCTTCTTGGGGAAGAGAAGTGAAAGTCACGTCGTCCACAATACCGATGGTGAAGTGGTTCTTCGGCATCGGCATAGCCAGATTCTTGTAAACTGCGATGATTTGTGCAGGAGTAGTATCCTTAGAACCCAAACCATAACGGCCGCCTACGATAACCGGAGCATTTTCTGCACCGTAGAAGCAGTCTTTTACGTCGAGGTACAACGGTTCGCCATTGGCGCCCGGTTCTTTTGTACGGTCGAGTACGGCAATCTTCTTGGCAGTCTTAGGAACGGCAGCAAGGAAATGCTTGGCAGAGAACGGACGATACAAGTGAACGGCAACCAAACCAACCTTTTCGCCGTTGGCAACGAGGTGGTCGATAGCTTCGCGGGCAGCTTCCGTTACAGAACCCATAGCGATGATTACGCGTTCTGCATCTTCTGCACCGTAGTAATCGAACAAACCGTATTTGCGGCCTGTGATTTTGCTGATCTCGTTCATGTATTCCTCAACGATAGCAGGAACTGCTTCGTAGTAGTTGTTGCAAGATTCGCGGTGCTGGAAGAAGTGGTCAGGGTTTTCAGCCATACCACGAGCAACCGGATTCATCGGATTCAGTGCGCGTGCGCGGAATTCGGCCAATGCTTTCTGATCGATCAGCGGAGCGAGGTCTTCGTTTTCCAGCATTTCGATCTTCTGGATTTCGTGAGAAGTGCGGAAGCCGTCGAAGAAGTTCATGAACGGAACACGTGACTTGATAGTAGCCAAGTGAGCAACACCGGCCAAGTCCATAACTTCCTGTACGGAACCCTCGGCCAACATGGCGAAACCTGTCTGGCGTGCAGACATTACGTCCTGATGGTCACCGAAGATACACAGTGCATGGCTTGCCAAAGTACGTGCAGATACGTGGAACACGCAAGGCAGGAATTCACCGGCAATCTTGTACATGTTCGGTATCATCAGCAACAAACCTTGTGAAGCAGTGTACGTAGTAGTCAGCGCACCGGCTTGCAGAGAGCCATGAACGGCACCGGCAGCACCACCCTCGGATTGCATTTCCTGTACCAATACTGTTTCGCCGAAGATGTTTTTGCGACCTGCGGCAGCCCATTCGTCTACGTATTCAGCCATCGTAGATGAGGGAGTGATGGGGTAGATAGCAGCTACTTCCGAGAACATATACGAGATATGTGCAGCAGCCTGATTACCATCACAAGTAATGAATTTCTTCTGTTTAGTCATAACTAAATTGAATTTATTTAAGTAAAAAAATCTCTCAATTAATATAGAAAGCCGAACAACCAGAGAGGTATTTGATTGCCCCGGCCTATTTCCGCCTTGTGCAATGCGTATGTCACTCCCGGATTATTTTTAATTCTCATACCTTCCTGACAAATCTTGAAAGGCATCACTTCGTCTACCATAAACGAAATGTTTTTGTCTCCTTTATTCACTTTGTGGTCTTTCCACATTGTGTTTGCAAAGAAAGTTTCCAGTACGTCTTGTTCGTCCACCTTTACGGGGTAGATGGAGTACATCAGGTTGGAGTTGTGCATCATTATCTTCGACGGTTTCTTGGGGAATTCTTCTCCCTTGGGATATACCATGTTGATAAGTCGTGCATCTGCCAGATACTTGATGTAGTTCATAACCGTAGCCCTGGATGTCTGTATGTCGTTGGCAAGCTGGCTCACATTCGGGGCTTTCGGTCCGTCTACGGCCAGGAAGTATAGCAATTTTTTTATCTTGGACAGATATTTCAGCTCTATTTGCTTGATCAGCAGAATATCCACTTCCACCATCATATTCATTGTCTTCAGCAGATTTTCCGAGAAGTTACGTTTTTCAAGGAAAAAAGGATAGAAGCCATGATGCATATAGTCCTGAAAATGATCTAACGGGCGTACTTTTGACAGGATGCCCTTGGCTATTTGTTCGTGATTGCTCAGGATTTCTTCCAGTGAGTAGGAACGGAATTTCATGCCGGTTTGCAGGTTCAGATACTCGCGGAAAGAGAAACCACGCAGGTTGTAGCTCTTTACGATGTCGCGCAATTCCAGATTCTCTTCTTTCAGGCGCATTACGGACGAACCGGTAAAGACAATTTTCAGGTTAGGAAAACGGTCGTAGCACAAACGCAATTCCTTGCTCCAGTCGGGATGTTTGAAAACTTGGTCTATCAACAGCACTTTTCCGCCGCGACGTTGGAATTCGTAGGCAAAGTCCACGATGCTGTGGCCGGAGAAGTAGAAATTGTTCATGTTGATAAAAAGACAGGAGCGGTCGGTTCCGAACTTTTCTTTGGCATATTGCAACAGGAATGTAGTCTTACCCACACCCCGGGTACCTTTGATACCGATAAGACGGTCGTTCCAGTCAATCTCATCCATGAGGTCGCGGCGAACGGGGGCATTTGTATGCTCTACCAGATAAGCGTGTGTTCGGTAAAATGCTTCCATGCTTTAAATTCGGTTTATCGGGCGACAAATATACAGCTTTTTTGTAGATTTGCAAAGTAGAGATAGCAAAATATCTTGTTTGTAGTTAAGTTTTATATATTTTGCATGCTGTTCTTTTTCTCTGTAAGTTTGCAGTTCTTAATCATGATGAACTATAATCAATGAAACTATATCTTTTTAATCCCGACTCCGATTTGGCGCTTGCCAATAACGAAACGAACTACATAGCTCCGGTTTCCGCGCGTCGTATGGCTCAGGATTTGGCGCTATTGCCGGTATGGTATGCAGATCCGCATAATGCAGTGTTGGCTCCTTCCGCCTATAATGCAGACTTCCTGAAGCAGATGCGGGAGTTGTTTCCGCTGCAAGTGCAACTGGCTACCGAGCCTGAATTACCTGATTATGCGGAGGCGGAGGTGCTGCCTTGGGGCTGGAACCCTTCTATCCGCAAATACCTGCTGAGGGGTGGCGTCAGTGAAGATAGGTTGCCTGCTACACAGCTTCTTGGGGAGTATCGCTTGCTTTCTTCCCGCCTTCAGGCCGTGGCGGTGACGCAACATATAACAAGCCGTTATCCGGAATATACCTGCGGTGAACATCATCTTATAGAGAATATGGAGGATTGCGAACGGGTTGTAAACACCATGCACACATGTTTGCTCAAAGTGCCTTGGTCGGGCAGCGGAAAGGGGCTGAACTGGTGTCTGTACGGGCTTACGAAGCCCATATCCAACTGGTGTGGACGAGTTTTGAAGGAGCAGGGTTGTCTTACGGCAGAGCCTATATATAATAAGGTGAAAGATTTTGCCGTCGAATTTTACTCTGACGGGCAGGGAAGGGTGACTTTTGCGGGCTATTCCCTGTTTTCTACCAATGAGCGAGGGGCTTATATCGGTAATCTGCTTGCATCGGACAGCCGGATAGAAGAAATTATAACACAGAACTTTCCGGTTGATGAACTGATGCTGATACGTGAGACTCTCCGTACGGAGTTGACAGCGATCTACGGCAGCACCTATGTTGGTTATTTGGGCGTTGATATGATGATTTGCAGACAGGAGGGCGGACGTGAATATGTTGTTCACCCTTGTGTAGAGATAAATATGCGTATGAATATGGGGGTGGTGGCCCGGTTGTTTTACGATAACTATGTGGCTCCCGGACGTATGGGATATTTTAATATAGAGTATTTTCCCGACAATGAAACCTTGCGTGTGCAACACGAACGGGACATGAAAGATTATCCATTGGTAATAGAAGGAGGCAGACTTGTTTCCGGCTATCTGCCATTGGTTCCGGTTACAGCCAAGAGTTGTTACCGGGCATATGCCCGGATATGATTCTTCCTGTCATCTTCTTTCTTGGGGAGTGGTTGCAGCCGGACTTTCGTTGCCGCAACGGTCTATGGCGGTGACGGCAAAGTATTTCCGGGTGGTCCAGGGACGGGTAGGAGCATATATGCATTCTGTCCCCTGTATGCGCTGGACCAATATATTGTTAGGATCGGTTGTGTCTACCGGGTAGCTATTGGAGCCGTAGAGGACATACATCGGAGCATTTTGCTTGTCGTTGTCGGTGGAGGGCTGCCAACTGATTTTCCAATATCCTTCGGACAGTTTCTCAACCTTGAGCCGAGTGGGAACGCTGGGCGGCACATTGTCTATCCATGGCATGGCGGGTTGCAAGGCGGGAGCAGTGTAGTAATGCTCTTCAAGGATATCATAAAGCCCTTGCGTATTGTCCATGAGGTACTTCGCGCGATAGTGCCCTTCGCCTGCCAAGCCATGTGTACGGGTGAAGTTTATCTGCCGTTCCACTTCATCCACTGTCCAGTTGCCTTCACTGGGATCGAGGAAATAGATGCCCAGTCCGGGAATAATCTGCCGACCGTTGCTTTGTTCCTGCCAGTCGAGGGCGAAAGGATAGAAACCGTTGCCACGAAAATACATCATGGGGTAGATCTGGTCTTGTATGCCTTCGCCCAGCCAGCCTTGTACGTCCTGATAGACAGTGTGGAATGCATTCCAGCCGCGGGACGGGTAACGGGATGTGTCGCGGTACTTGCCTACGGGGCAGGTACTGACTTTGACCCAGGGTTTCAGCGCCTTGACTCCTTTGTAAAGGTAGCGGATAATCTCTGTGATATTGTCCCGCCTCCATTGGGCAAGATCCCGTCCGTTGCCGTATTTCCTGTAAGTGTAACTGTCGGAGAAGCGCAGGGCATGTTCGGGATAACGCAGATAGTCGAAGTGCACACCGTCTACGTCGTAGCGTTCCACCACTTCGCGGACAAGACTCATCAGGTATTCTTTGGTTTGGGGGTGTCCGGGGTTGAGGAAGTATTCACGTTTATAGGGCACGCAGATAGCCGGTTTGCGTTTGGTGACCGACTCTTTGCCGAGGGCGGCAACGTGTTTGCGGTTGCCCAAGGGGATGGTAACCATCCAGGCATGACATTCCATTCCCCGTTTGTGGCACTCTGCTATGGCAAAGGCAAGCGGGTCGTAACCGGGATTGCCGCCGACTTTTCCTGTTAGGATGGAATTATAGGGTTCGATTGCTGATTGGTATAATACGTCGCCACGAGTACGGGTTTGGAAAAGTACCGTATTGAAGTTGGCTGCTTTCAGTTTGTCCAGTATTTCCACAAGTTCGGCTTGTTGCTTACGGATGCCTTCGGGAGTGGTGGCACGAGTACGCGGCCAGTCCAATCCGTAAACGGCGGTGATCCATGCGGCACGCACTTCATGCTTGGGAGGATGCTGTGCGGCAAGTGGCAGGAGGCAGAAGGCATATAATAGTAGTATAAAGCATAATTTCTTCATAATAGTATCCTGTTTTGGGGTGAAATAAATTCCCATTAACTTCTTTATTTCTGTTATATTTTACGGCGAAGATAAGTAAATCACCTGATAAGTTTGCATAGTTTGGTTGGAAACTGTTACATTTGCATACATAAAATACATTAACACTGAGCATCCACATTAAATTTAGCATGCCATGATTACATTTACGCTTTGCCTGTTGGCGTTGATTGCAGGCTATTTCATTTACGGACGTTTCATAGAGCGCGTATTTGGTCCGGACGACCGCAAGACACCAGCTCTCACAAAAGCCGACGGGGTGGACTATATTCCGCTGCCTACGTGGAAAATCTTTATGATACAATTTCTGAACATTGCAGGCTTGGGACCGATCTTTGGCGCGATTATGGGAGCCAAGTTCGGTACGGCATCTTATCTGTGGATTGTTTTGGGAAGTATTTTCGCCGGTGCGGTGCATGATTATTTTGCGGGAATGCTTTCGCTGCGCCACGATGGCGAGAGTTTGCCGGAGATTATAGGCCGCTATTTGGGGCTGACCACCAAGCAGGTCATGCGCGGATTCACCGTTATCCTGATGATATTGGTAGGCGCTGTGTTTGTGGCAGGACCTGCCGGGCTGCTTGCCAGTCTGACACCGGAAACGCTGGACACCACTTTTTGGATTGTAGTAGTCTTTATCTATTATGTACTTGCCACGCTGTTGCCGGTAGATAAGATTATCGGCAAGATATACCCGCTGTTTGCTATCGCACTGCTGTTTATGGCGGTAGGAATTCTGGTGATGCTTTACGTGAACCATCCGGCATTGCCGGAAGTATGGGACGGCTTGCAGAATACCAATCCCAACGCCTCTACATTGCCTATCTTTCCTATCATGTTTGTCAGCATTGCGTGTGGGGCAATCAGTGGTTTCCACGCCACACAAAGCCCGTTAATGGCGCGTTGCATGACGAGTGAACGCCATGGTCGTCCCGTATTCTATGGGGCTATGATTACCGAAGGCATCGTAGCGCTTATCTGGGCTGCTGCGGCTACCTGTTTTTTCCACGAGAACGGAATGGAAGAGACCAATGCCGCTGTCATAGTGGATGCCATTACGAAAAACTGGCTGGGAGCCGTCGGTGGCGTGCTGGCTGTGCTGGGAGTGATTGCTGCTCCCATTACGAGTGGCGATACGGCTTTCCGTTCGGCGCGGCTTATCGTTGCGGACTTTCTGGGTATGGAACAAAAGTCCATTCGCAGTCGTTTATATATATGTGTGCCGATGTTTTTGGCTGCTATCGGATTGTTGCTGTACAGCCTGCGCGACAAAGACGGTTTTGACATGATATGGCGTTATTTCGCATGGGCCAATCAGACGTTGTCCGTTTTCACCTTGTGGGCGATAACCGTGTATCTGGTGCGTGCAAAGAAACAATATTTCCTCACATTGATACCGGCTTTCTTCATGACCTGCGTCTGTACAACTTATATCTGCATAGCACCGGAAGGGTTCGGCATGTCACATCCGGTGGCCTACGGCATGGGAATGGCAAGTGTTGTGATTGCGTTGGCGTGGTTCATTGTATGGAAAAACAAACAGACTAAAACCCTTTAATTGATGAAGAAATTCAAGAAATCTACGGGGCTGACCGTAGCCCTGCTTATTTATGTTTCTGCTACTGCGGCATATTTCCTGCCGCGCAATACGGAAATCAGCAATACGGAGAAATATATAACCGTAATTGCTTCGTATGTCATTGTACTTGTGTTGTGGCTGGTGCTTCGTAAAAAAGAAGAGTTACAGCGGAAACGTCGTGAAGAGGATAGGACAGAACAAAAATAATTATTCACTCAAAAATAGAAATAAGATGAAAAGATTAGCATTACTCGTGTGCCTGCTTATTGGTACTATGGCTGCCCACGCGCAATTTGAAAAAGGGAAATGGTTCGTGAATCCTTCCGTTACGGGGCTCAACTTCTCCTATAATACAGAAACGGACAAAGCCCATTTCGGCCTTGAAGCCAAAGGCGGTGCGTTTTTGGTGGATAATGTAGCTCTGCTGATAGATGCCGGTGCGAAATGGCAAGGCGGGGGAACGGATGTCTATACGTTGGGTGTGGGCGGACGTTACTACATCAGTAAGGTAGGCGTTTTCTTGGGAGCCGGCGTAGACCTGAACCGTTACGATTGGGACGGTGGAGATAAAACCCGTTTCGGCTTCGGCATGGAGGCCGGTTATGCATTTTTCCTGTCACGCACAGTGACCATTGAACCTGCCGTTTATTGGGATATAGACAAAGACCGTTCGGAGTTCGGGCTGAAAGTGGGATTCGGTTTCTACTTCTAAGGGAAGAGGAAAGAACGCTTGTATGATAGTTGATTTCGTCTCGTGAGAGGATTTATTTCTTCTTACGAGACGAATTTTTTTGTCCCATGGGATGAAAAAAATCGTCCCACGAGATGAATTTATTTATCTCACGAGACGATTTTGACGGGATTGCACTGTTGTTTTATTGTAGTTTCTCCTTTAGGAACTGTCCGGTATAGCTTGCTGCACATGCCGCTACCTCTTCCGGCGTGCCGGTTGCTACGATATATCCGCCTTTGTCCCCGCCCTCAGGGCCGAGGTCGATAACATGGTCGGCACATTTCACCACGTCCATGTTGTGCTCGATAATGACGATGGAGTGTCCCCGGCGTATCAAAGCATCGAAGGCTTCCAGCAATTTGCGGATGTCGTGAAAGTGCAGTCCGGTGGTCGGTTCGTCAAAGATGAAAAGTGTCGGGTCTGCTTTCTCCATGCTGAGATAGTAGGCTAATTTTACGCGCTGGTTCTCGCCTCCGGACAGGGTGGACGACGACTGGCCGAGCTTGATGTATCCCAATCCGACATCTTGCAGAGGTTGCAGGCGTTTCACTATTTTCTTTTGCCCATATTGGGTGAAGAACTCAATGGCTTGGTTAACGGTCATTTCCAGCACATCATAGATGTTGACATCGTGGAACTTCACTTCCAAGGTATCGGTCTTGAAACGTTTGCCATGACAGGATTCGCACTCCAGTACGAGGTCGGCCATGAACTGCATTTCTACGGTGATAGTGCCTTCTCCCTTACATTCCTCGCAACGGCCGCCTTCACTGTTGAAGCTGAAGTGCCCGGCGGTGTAGCCCATTTGCTTGGCAAGGGGTTGTTCCGACCATAACTTACGAATCTCATCGTAAGCCTTGATATAGGTTACGGGATTGGAACGCGAAGATTTGCCGATAGGGTTCTGGTCTACGAACTCAACATTGCGCAGGTTCTGCAAATCTCCGCCGATGGTGGCAAACTCTCCGGGACGTTCGCTGCATTCGTCCAACTCGCGTTTGAGGGCGCGGAAGAAGATGTCGCGTACCAGCGTACTCTTGCCCGAACCCGACACGCCGGTGACTACCGTCATTACATTAAGCGGGATACGTACGTCCACGCCTTTCAGGTTGTTCTCGCGTGCGCCTGTGATTTCAATATACTGGTTCCAGGGACGGCGGCTTTCGGGTACGGGAATGGTTTCCTCGCCCAAAAGATAACGCACTGTGTAGCTGTTGCTGTTCTTTTGCAGGTCTTTCATGTCCCCTTGATACACAACTTCTCCTCCCAGGCGTCCGGCTTTGGGACCGATGTCGATGATATAGTCGGCAGCCCGGATAATTTCTTCATCGTGTTCCACTACCACTACCGTATTGCCCAGTTGTTGCAGTTGGCGCAGGACATGTATCAGCTTGTCTGTGTCGCGGCTGTGAAGTCCGATGCTCGGCTCGTCCAATATGTAGAGACTGCCCACAAGGCTGCTTCCGAGCGAAGTTGCCAGATTGATGCGCTGGCTCTCGCCGCCGGAAAGCGAATTGCTGAGACGGTTCAGCGTGAGATATCCCAAACCTACATCCAGCAGGAAGCGGATGCGGTTGTTGATTTCTATGAGGATGCGGCGTGCCACGTCGGTGTCGTGCTTGTCCAGTTTCAGGTTATCGAAAAAGGTTTTTAGTTCGGTGATGGGCAGGTCCACCAGTTCGGAGATGCTGCGTCCGCCTACCCGGACATAGCCGGCTTCGGGTTTCAGCCTTGTGCCATGACATTTGGGGCAAAGCGTTTTGCCGCGATAGCGTGCCAGCATTACGCGATATTGTATCTTGTATTGATTCTCCTGCACCATCTTGAAGAAGGCGTTGATGCCCTCGAAGTAACGGGTCCCTTCCCACAGCATCCGGCGCTGTTCGTCCGTCAGTTGGTAGTAAGGGGTGAAAATGGGGAAGCCGGCTTTTTCCGCACCGCGTATCACCATGTCTTTCCACTCGCCCATCTTCTCGCCTCGCCAGCACACCACCGCACCTTCGTAGACGGAGAGGGAACGGTTGGGGATGACCAGATGCTCGTCAATGCCGACGACACGTCCGAAACCCTCACACTCCGGACAGGCTCCGATAGGGGAGTTGAAGGAGAACATCTGGTCGTTGGGCTCTTCAAACGTTATGCCGTCCGCCTCGAATTTGGTGCTGAAACGGTACAGGCTGGTGCTGCCGTCCGGCTGGTAGAAGCGTAGCAGGCAGGCCCCGTCGCCTTCGTACATGGCGGTTTCGGCGGAATCGGTGAGGCGGCTGACGGCATCTTTTTCACTGGAAGCTGTCATGCGGTCTACCAAAAGAAACAGGGTGTCGCCGTCTTTGGGCTGGTATTCGTCAATGCGCACCATTTCTCCGTTTACTTCCAGCCGGTTGAATCCCTGTTTCATATCTATCTCCAGTTGCTGCTGCAAGGTGCGTCCCTCGCGGAGCAATATCGGAGCGAGTACGGTGTAGCGTGTTCCTTCGGGCTGCTGGAGCATGCAGTTCACAATGTCTTCGGTGGAGTGCTTCTTTACCTCCTGACCGCTGACCGGGCTGAATGTCCGTCCCACCCGGGCATAGAGCAAACGCAGGTATTCGTAAATTTCGGTGGAGGTTCCCACTGTGGAGCGCGGGTTGCGGCTGCTTACCTTCTGTTCGATGGCAATAGCAGGGGGGATGCCTTTGATGAAATCACATTCGGGCTTGCTCATGCGTCCCAAAAACTGACGGGCGTAACTGCTGAGGCTCTCCACGTACCGGCGTTGCCCTTCGGCATAAAGCGTATCGAATGCAAGTGAGGATTTGCCGGAGCCGGATAGTCCGGTGATGACGACCAGCCTGTTGCGGGGTATCTCTACGTCAATGTTCTTCAGGTTATTGACACGGGCTCCTTTTATGATGATAGATGTATTTTTTGTCATAGACTATTGAAAATGAATTGGGGTACAAAGATAATCATTATCTTTGCCATGCAATATTTAAAAAGAACAAAATGAAATTTAGAAATCTCCTCTTGCTATTATTGCTGTGCGTTCAGGTACTGACCATACAGGCACAGCAAACACCTGCTGCCAATCATCCCAAACGTGAATTCCGCGCCGCATGGATACAGGCTGTGAACGGACAGTTTCGTGGCATGCCCACTGATAAGCTGAAGCAGACTTTGATAAATCAGTTGAACAGCTTGCAAGGCGCAGGCATCAATGCCATTATTTTTCAGGTGCGTCCTGAGGCGGATGCATTGTATGCTTCGCAATATGAGCCATGGAGCCGCTTCCTGACGGGCGTGCAGGGGAAGGTGCCGGAGCCTTACTGGGATCCGATGCAGTTCATGATTGAGGAATGTCACAAGCGCGGCATGGAGTTTCATGCTTGGATTAACCCTTACCGCGTAAAGACTTCGTTGAAAAATGAACTTTCGCCTATCCATATTTATAACTCGCATCCGGAGTGGTTTGTGACGTACGGCGATCAGTTGTATTTTGACCCGGCATTGCCCGAAAGCCGCAGCCATATCTGTAAGGTGGTCACCGATATTGTTTCGCGTTATGATGTGGATGCCATTCACATGGATGATTACTTCTATCCTTACCCCATTAAAGGGAAGGACTTTCCGGATGATGCGAGCTTTGCACGCTATGGCGGCGGTTTCAGCAATAAGGCGGACTGGCGCCGCAGCAATGTGAATATCCTCATTCAGAAGATACACGAGACGGTTCGCGGGCTGAAGCCTTGGGTGAAGTTCGGAGTAAGTCCTTTCGGCATCTATCGCAATCAGAAAAGCGACCCGCTGGGCAGCGATACGAATGGCTTGCAGAATTATGATGATTTGTATGCCGATGTGCTTTTGTGGGCACGCAAGGGCTGGGTGGACTATAACATTCCGCAGATATACTGGCAGATAGGACATCCGGCTGCCGACTATGAAACATTGGTGAAATGGTGGGCAAGGCATACGGAGAACCGTCCGTTATTCATAGGCCAGTCTGTGGTGAATACGGTGCAGAACTCTGACCCGAAGAACCCTTCCATCAACCAGCTTCCCCGTAAGATGGCTCTGCAACGGGCCTACCAGACGATTGGCGGCAGTTGCCAATGGCCTGCCAGTGCCGTAGTGGAGAACGTAGGAAAATACCGGGACGCGCTGGTGGCCGAGTATCATAAATATCCGGCTCTGCCGCCCGTATTCGACTTTATGGACAATGACGCGCCGGACAAAGTGCGCAAAGTGAAGCCGGTATGGACTGCCGACGGCTACATCCTTTTCTGGACAGCACCGAAGTTTAAGGATGAGATGAACCGTCCTGTACAGTATGTTGTCTATCGCTTCGGCTCAAAAGAGAAGGTGGACATTGACGATCCTTCACACATTGTGGCTATCACACGCAACACTTTCTATAAGTTGCCTTATGAGGACGGCAAGACGAAATACCGCTATGTCGTTACGGCGCTCGACCGCTTGCATAACGAATCCAAGTCGGTGGCAAAGAAAGTGAAGTTGTAGGAGCTGCGGCTGCTTTATGCAAAATATGCCCGGAAGATATATACGTTTCTTCCGGGCATATTTTATTTGCCTCCGGGGATGATCTGTCTGCCTCCCTTGTGCTTGGCCTTGGAGCGGCACTAATAGAGTAGCAGCCCGGCTATTCCACACGCTATAATCATTAATATGGGGTTGGCCTTGTACTTTCTTGTTCCGATGAAAGCTATAAGGAAGATGATGATGCTGATTATGAAAGAGTACATGTCTTCATCGGGCGAACTGAAGTTCTCCGCATTCATCAAGACCAGTGCCGCCGATGCCAACAATCCCACTACGGCAGGGCGAAGTCCGCTGAATACGGCTTCCACTGCCGGATGCTTTTGGTATTTCAGAAAGAATTTGCTGATAGTGAGCATCAGGATGAACGAGGGAAGCACTACGGCGAAAGTAGCAATGCACGATCCCAACACTCCCATGCTTGTGCCATAATGCGCCGCTATCGTGGTATACCCTACATAAGTTGCGGAATTGATACCGATGGGACCGGGTGTCATCTGGCTGATGGCTACGATATCTGTGAATTCCTGTGATGTCAACCAACCGTACCGGGTCACTACTTCACCCTGTATCATGGACAGCATGGCGTATCCGCCGCCAAAACCGAAAAGGCCGATTTTAAAGAATGTATAGAATAGTTGAAGAAAAAGCATAATACAATGATTAAGTGGTTAGGGGTTAGTTATCAGTTATCAGCGTGCTACCGTCCTCTCTAACTTTTAACTTTCGGAGAACGTAGCTTTCCGAACAGGTATCCGCCTATGCCGGCAGCTATGATAATCCAAATAGGGGAGAAGCCCAATAACCAAATGAGCAACGCCGAGACAACCGGAATCCAAATTGTGTGGCGGTTGATTTTGGCGGACTTCGCCATGCTGAAGGTCGGGGCGGCTATCAGTGCCACAACAGCCGGACGAATCCCCTTGAAGATGCGTTCTACGTAGATATTGTCTTTGAAATTATGGAAAAATAAAGCTATGGCAAGGATGATGAGGAAAGACGGAAGTACCGTTCCCAAAGCTGTGATGATGCTTCCTCGTATCCCTCTCAGGCGATAGCCGATGAAGATGGATATGTTGACCGCGAGGATACCTGGCGCCGACTGGGATATGGCAAGCAGGTCTATAAAATCTTCTTTGGCTATCCATCCGCGCTTCGTAACGATTTCGTTTTCGATTAAGGGAACCATGGCGTAACCGCCGCCGATGGTGAATGCTCCGATTTTAAAGAAAATGGTAAATGCTTCAATATATATGTTCGTCATATCATATAGGTAATGCTATCATTCGGTCTGTTGTTTCGTTTCGCCAATATTGCCGTCTTCTTTTGCATATTGGCTCGGACTTACATTGAAATGTTTCTTAAAGACTTCGCGGAAGTACTTGGCATCGCTGAATCCGGTCATTTCTGCAATTTCAGTGATTGTGTGCTTCTGTTCTTTCAGCAGCTTCATGGCGTGTTTCAGGCGGATCAGGCGGACATAATCTCCCGGAGCCTGGTCGGTCAGCGCCTTTAGCTTGTTGTAGAAGCTGGTACGGCTCATGTTGAGCAAGGTGCAAAGCAGGTCAATGTTGAAGGTCGGATTGTCCATGTTTTCTTCCACATTCTTCTTGATGCTGGCTATGAATTTCCAGTCCAGATCCGTAGCGCAGTTGAGACATTCCGTATTGTGGGTGTCATCATTCAACTCCAGATCGGCATATCTGTGGCGCAACAAAGCGCGGTTGGCTAACAGATTGGCAATGGTGGCACGCAGAATTCCGATGTTAAATGGTTTCACGATGTACTCGTCTGCTCCGGTTTGCAGCCCGTCGATGATGTTTTTATCCGTATTGAGGGCGGTTAGCAGGATAATGGGAATGTGGGAAGTGGCAATATCGTTTTTTACGACCTGACATAGCTCGTCGCCCCGCATTTCGGGCATCATAATATCCGATATAATCAGGTCGGGGAAATATTCTTTTATAATATAGAGCGCCGACTTACCGTTGGAACATACCTGCACATGGTAGTTCTCTGCCAGAGTGCGGCGCAGATATTCTCTTAACTCGTCGTTGTCCTCTACCACCAATATCTTTGAACGGTTATCGGCGTCCTGAGTTTTCAGCTGGGCATCTTCGTAACCCTCTACGGAAGTAACTGCCGTTGCAACGGGAAGATCCGGCGTACTCTCCTTTGCAGGGGTTATTGGCTCCAGGTCATTTAACTTTTTCCGTTCCTGCTCTTTTTCCGTTAGGGGAATAGGGCGGTGCATGGCTTTGCGGTAGCGCTTCTCGCCTTTGGGGAAAGAGACTTTGATGCAGGAGCCCTTGCCTTCCGTACTGGTAAAACTGAGCTTCCCTTTGTGTATGTGCACGAGTTTCCATACCAACAACAGGCCTATTCCGCTGCCGGTTACTTTGGAATTGATGGCATTGCTGCCGCGGAAGTGCATCTTGAACAGCTTCTTTTGTTCATTTAGTGGAATACCGATGCCCGTATCGCTGACTTCTACGTTCCAGGTGTCTTCTGTCTCGTATACATAGACATGCACTTTTCCGCCTTCGGGCGTATACTTCAATGCATTGGATATGATGTTTTTCAGGATGGAATCCATCTTATCCTTATCCAGCCAGACGTTCAGATAGCGGAAGTTGCTTTCATAAGTCAGGTTGATATGTTTTACGGATGCATACGCGCGGAAGGCGTTGACGATGTCGGTCATGTAAGTCTCCAGCTCGTATTCGGATACGTAGAAATTGTTTGAATAAGTGTCTGCACGTTCAAAATTGATTAGATTGGTTGTGAGACGTAGCAAAGCATTCACATTACGAAGCGCCGTACTGAGATTGTCAACCCCGTCTTTGGTCAGCGTTTCGCGTTCGGAGAGTTCCTCCAGCGGAGCTTTGATAAGCGTTAACGGAGTGCGGATGTCATGTGCCGTATTGACAAAGAAACGAATCTTTTCATCGGATATTTTTCTTTGCTTGCGTAACACGATAATGCGCAATGTTGTGCTTGCGATAGCAATCAGGATGAATGTGTACAGTAGCAGAGCCCATATACTTAGCCAAACAGGCTGCTCGATGATGATGTCCATGCTGCGCTCTTCCAGCACAATACGCTGATCTTCGTTGGATATGGCACGAACGCGTAATGTGTAGTGGCCGGGACTCAAATTAGTGAAACGGATGATATTCTCTTCTCCCGGACGGCTCCAGCCGTCATAGAATCCTTCCAGCTTCCACGAATATAGTATGAGGGAAGGGTAATCGTAGTTGATAGAAGACACCTGAAGAGAGAATATATTTTGATTGTACTTCAACTGTAAACTGCTGGTCTCGTCGATGTCCATAATAAGGGGAGAGCCCTCATCCTTCGGATATACCGTCTGATAAAACACACGCAGATCGCTGAATATCATGCGTGATTTATATTCGCGCGGTAATACCATTTTTTTAGGGAATTCTATGGCGCCGTCGGTGCTGCCGAATATGGCATTTCCATTTTTGCGGAGCGTTCCTGAGTTGGCATTGAAATGGTCGGATTGCAGCCCTTGTTCTTTTGTCCAATTGTGGAATATCTTTGTTTGAGGATAGAAACTGCTCAAGCCATACTCGGTGCTCAGCAATATGTCATTCTTTCCATCGGAAAGAATCATGTAGATATTATTGGAGATGAGTGCGCAGTTATCTTTATGATAATGTTGGAAATCTTTCTTGACGGGGTCATAGATAAGCAGGCCGGAGTTGTTCGTCCCGATATACAGCAACCCGTTTGGGGCTTGGTATAATGAGTATATATAGGAGGACTCTACCGGCATCGGAATGTATTGATACTTGTCGGTTGCTTTTTCCAATAAGTATAGCCCGTTGGCTGTACCTATCCACATATAGTCCTTATTCCTCTCTTTTATCTCCGTTATGGCATCCAGTCCGGGTATGGAGGTGACCTTTTTATTTTTAAAGTCTATCTTTTTAAGGTTATAATACCCGCCGGACCAGATATGACCTTCGCTGTCTTTAGTAATGGAACGGATGTACTTATCCGGACGAATCTCTTTTCCGCCGAATGATGCGGGAGTAAAGAAATCGACAGAATATTGTTTCTTGTTTATCTGATAAATGCCGGAACTGTATCCGCCTGCCCAGATGATGCCGGGACTGATTTCACATAAAGAAATAAATGTATGGCTTTGGTTCTTGTGGTCAGTATTGAATACACTAAGGAATGAGTGCCACTGCTTGGTGCGATGCTCATATAGGCTGATTCCGTTGTTGGTTGCAAACCATAAGTCGCCTTCCTCGTCTTCTATGATCGCATTTACCTGATCGTTGATGAGGGACTGTTTATTGCCTATCGAATGTTTTATCCATTTATAATCGTTATACCGGTTGTTACGCACAGTAATGCCTATGGGGTAGTTTGCCATCCAAATGCGCTGCTCCTCGTCGATGTATATGTCGTAGATGGTGTTGCCGTTCATGGCGTTGTATCGGTTGAAGTCAGCGACGATATAGGGTTCGGTAGAGTAAGTCTCCACATTCATTTTGTGGATACCGGCACCGTCTGTGGCTATAAGTATTTCTTTGTCTCCGAAAGCAATGATACGGTTTATGCTGATGTCCGCCAAACCGGATTTTACGAGGGATGCTTTGTGGAGTTTGAGGTCATATACATACATGCCTCTTTGAAAAGTTCCGATAAAGACTTTGCGGCTTCCCTTGTGATAGAAAAGTTCGTTTACTTGTAATTTCAGGGTGTCCAGCTTGTTGCAGGGACTGAGCATAAGTTTATTGTTTTTCAGTTCGGCATAATGTATGCCGACATCTGTGCCGATGAAATAATGGTTGGCATCAATCTGTTCAATATCCGTTATGCTCTCATTGATTTCATTTTTAATGGTAGTGCATCTTTCTGTTTCGCTGTCGTACAGGTAGATGTTCTTTTGGTTGCAAAGCCACACTATGTAGTTATCGTCTATGAACCCGTAGCTCACAGGAGTATGCAAATCTTTTGTCTCACTTTTGGGGAGTTTGTATACCAGTTGGAAACGGTCATGTTTGCTTTCGTAGCAGAAAACACGTCCTTGTTTGCCGATTTCCCATAATCTTCCTTTGGCATCCGTATATAGCCAGCTGAGGCTCATCATGGAGTTTACTTCTTCCTCTCCGTCCATGAGTTTGTAATGCTTGAACTCTTTCCCGTTGTAACGGTCGATACCATCGTGCGTGAGGAACCACATGTAGCCTTTAGGTCCCTTTTGAATTGCGTACACCCGTCTGTTGCTCAAACCATCTTCCACGCCGATATACTTATATGTTTGGGCAGCGGCCAAAAGAGGGAATAGCAGGAGAATAAAGAAAAAGAAATGCTTTTTCATATTAGCCAGTTTTGGAGTTTGATAAACGTTTGGGGGGACTTAATATTAACACAAAAGTAATAAAATTGTTTTGCATATCAAGCAATAATATTCTTTGTGATTCGCACCTACACTCTTTTTATAGAGTATGGCAAAGATAGCAATTCTTTTCTATCCATTAGCCTTTTTTATATAAATTCTTTTTCCTTTCAGTGCTAACCTCAAGTGTTATGGTAAAGGCTTATCGTAACATACGGATAAAAAAGGAAAATAGAATGGCCGGAGAAAGGGAGGCGGAGGGGAAGAAATGGAATGCGCCAAAGTTATTGCCGGTGCATAAACTTTGGCGCATTACCATATTTTACATTATATACTTACGCTTTATCGCTTGTTTGTCTTTTCCTCTACCCACTTGCGTGCGTTGACAAACGCTTCTATCCATGGCGTAACCTCATCGTTGTGGATGCGATTTTCAGGATAGTATCCGTTTTGCCAAGGGAAAATGGAACGTTCCAAGTGAGGCATGATTGCCAGATGACGTCCGTCGGCGCTGGCCAGTGCTGCAACGGAATAGTCTGAACCGTTCGGATTACCCGGATACTCATCGTATGTATATTTGGCAACTACGTTGTACCGGTCTTCATCGTAAGGCAAGGAGAACTTACCTTCTCCATGTGCTACCCAGATACCGAGCTTGCTGCCGCTCAGAGAGCCGAACATAACGCTGCGGTTGGTAGGAATGGTCAGGCCGATAAACGTTGATTCGAATTTGTGGGAGTCGTTATGCAGCATCTTTCCTTTCTTCTCGTGGTCGGGAGTGATAAGGCCTAATTCCATCATGAGCTGGCAACCGTTGCATACACCGAGAGACAGTGTATCTTCGCGTGCATAGAACTTGTCGAGTGCTTCTTTGGCTTTCGGGTTGAAGAGGAAAGCGCCGGCCCAGCCCTTGGCGGAACCCAGCACGTCGGAATTGGAGAAACCACCGCAATAAACCACCATGTTCACATCTTCCAATGTTTCGCGTCCGCTGATAAGGTCGGTCATGGTGACGTCTTTCACGTCGAAGCCGGCAAGGTAAAGTGAATATGCCATTTCGCGTTCACCGTTAGTTCCTTTTTCGCGTATGATGGCTGCACGAATACCGGTCGGAGTACGACGGTTCGGGTCAAGGTTGTATTGTGACAGTTTACCTTTGAACTCAGGGCGGAATACCAAATCCAATGGCTGCATCTTGTAGTTCTCAAAACGTTTCTTGGCACATCCGTTCATGGATTGCTTGCGGTCGAGCAGGTAAGAGGACGAATACCAGACATCGCGCATATAATCTACGCCGAATTGGTAAGTGGCATCGTCTTTGCTTACGAGGATATGGCGTTCGTCGGTCGGTGTACCTATCTTGATGTAACCTACGCCGGCGTCTTCCAAAATCTTCTTGACTTCTTCCTTGTGCTTATTGCTGATTTGGATAACGATACCCGGATTTTCAGCGAATAATATCTTGATGAGGTCTTGTTCCTTCATCTTGTCGAGGTTGATTTCCATACCGCCCTCTACGTTGGCGAAGCACATCTCGAGCAGCGTAGTGATGAGACCGCCGGCTGAAATGTCATGTCCGGCAAGGATCAGTCCTTTGTTGATCAACTCCTGTACGGCGAGGAAAGCATCGCGGAAGTATTCGGCGTCTTGTACGCAAGGCACTTCATCGCCTACTTTACCCAGCGATTGTGCAAAGGCGGAACCGCCCAGTTTCAGCTTGTCGAAGCTGAAGTCTATGTGGTAAAGGGTGGTCTTTGCATCGTTCACAAGTACGGGAGATACCACTTTCTTCACGTCGGAAACTTCACCGCCGGCAGATACGATGACCGTACCCGGAGCAATGACTTTGCTTCCGTCGGGATATTTCTGGGTCATAGACAGAGAGTCCTTACCGGTGGGAACATTGATTTGCAGTGCGCAGCAGAAGTCGCTCAATGCTTTGACTGCCTTATAGAGACGTGCGTCTTCACCTTCCTGCGAGCGGCAAGGCCACATCCAGTTGGCGGACAGGGATACACTGTCCAAGCCTTCTGCAAGCGGAGCCCATACCAAGTTGGTCAGTGCTTCGCTGACGGAGAGGATAGAACCGGCTGCCGGGTCGGCAAGTGCCGCCTGAGGGGCATGTCCCAAAGAAGTTGCAATACCTTTTTCGCCGCGATAGTCCAATGCAACGACGCCACAATCGCTCAACGGTAACTGGAGTTCACCCTGACATTGCTGGCGGGCGATCTTGCCTGTTACGGAACGGTCTACCTTGTTTGTCAACCAGTCTTTGCAGGCTACGGCTTCCAGTTGGAGCACATTGGTGAGATATTCATGCAGTTGCGACAGTTCGTATTTCGGCATTTCATAATGGCGTTCTACGGTCTTGTCCACCATGTAAGTTTTAGGAGAAGAACCGAACATCTGTTCTACGGCAAGATCGAACGGACGTACACCGTCGGCTTGCTGGAAAGCGAAGCGGTGGTCGCCGGTAGTTTCACCGACTACGTACATCGGAGCCCGTTCGCGTTCGGCCACCTTGCGTACGTGCTCGATAGCTTCTTCCTGAATCAGTAGGCCCATACGCTCCTGGCTTTCATTGGCTATGATTTCTTTGGCAGATAATGTCTTGTCACCAATAGGCAGTTTGCTCATGTCAATCAGCCCGCCACATTCTTCTACCAGCTCGGACAGGCAGTTTACGTGTCCGGCAGAACCATGGTCATGGATGGAGACCACCGGATTGGTGTCTTCTTCACAAAGTGCGCGTACTACGTTGTAGGCGCGTTTTTGCATCTCCGCATTGGCGCGTTGTACGGCATTCAGCTCGATGCCGCTGCTGTAACGCCCCGTATCTACGGATGATACGGAACCGCCGCCCAAACCGATGCGGTAGTTGTCGCCACCGATAACGACAACTTTGTTGCCGGCTTCGGGAGCGCCTTTCAGGCAGTCGCGTTGTGTGCCATATCCTACACCGCCGGCAAGCATGATAACCTTGTCGTAACCGTATACCTCATCTTTCTCTTTGTGCTCAAAGGTAAGTACGGAACCGCAAATCAGCGGTTGACCGAATTTGTTACCGAAATCGCTGGCGCCGTTGGAGGCTTTAATCAGGATTTGTTCGGGAGTCTGATACAGCCATTGGCGTACCGGAAGAATCTCTTCCCAGGGACGGTCCTCGTCCGTACGGGGATAGGAGGTCATATATACGGCAGTTCCGGCAATAGGCCATGAACCTTTACCGCCGCCCATACGGTCGCGGATTTCGCCGCCCGTACCGGTAGAAGCTCCGTTGAAAGGTTCTACGGTAGTAGGGAAGTTATGGGTTTCGGCTTTCAGGGAGATAACACTCTTGATGTCTTTTATCTGGAAGAAGTCGGGCTTGGAGTGGTCTGCCGGTGCAAACTGCTCGATAACCGGACCTTCGGCAAAGGCTACGTTGTCTTTGTAGGCCGATATAATCTTGTTCGGATTCTCTTGGGTGGTTTTCTTAATCATTTGGAAGAGGGAAGATTCCTGTTCCACTCCGTCGATGATAAATGTACCGCCGAAGATTTTGTGGCGGCAGTGCTCGGAATTGATTTGTGCAAAGCCGAATACTTCGGAGTCGGTCAACGGACGTCCCAAGTCCTTTTCTACTTTCTTGAGGTAATCCATTTCCTCTTTGGAGAGTGCCAGGCCTTCTTTCTCATTGTATGCCTCCAGATCCTCGATGTGGATAATCGGTTCCGGCTGGCGGTTGGTGGTGAATACGTCTTGGTCGAGGCCTTTATACATACGTTGCAGCATCGGGTCGCGGTCTGCGTTTTCGTCTTTTACGGGGAAATATTCTTCGATACGGGTGATACCGCTCAAACCCATATTCTGGGTGATTTCCACAGCATTGGTACTCCAAGGGGTAATCATTTCGCGGCGCGGACCTACGAAATGTCCTTTCAGGTTGTTTTCACTTTCGGGGGTGGCTTCTCCAAAAAGCCAGCAGAGTTTGTCGCTGTCTGCCTGAGTAAGTTCGTGGTCACATTCTACGGCAATCACGCTCTTGGATGGTGTTCTGAAAAAAAGGATCATACTTTTATTTAAGAGTTTACGATTTGCAAATTACGGTTGAAGCCGCTAAATGATAGGGCTTTTATTTTAGGGGCAAAGATAAGTAAAATCGTTGGGTAGGAGAAAGAAATGTACATAAAAAACTTCAGCCGGACATGAAAGGACATGTCCGGCTGAAGTTGTATCTTAATTTCCGACAGGAAATAGGTGGCTTGGAATATTATTTTAATGAGATAACAGGGCCTATGGGCTTTTGACCGTACCAGTTACTGTCGTTTTGTCCGCCGCTTGTTACCCATTTTTTGAAACCTTTATATACGTTGAGAATGTCATTCCTTTCTGCCGGGTGAGCAATTTCTTCCGGAACGGCTATGCCCCAAACTAAGTTCTCTGCAGAACAGAACTCTGTATCGGGTGACTGTTTGCCTAAACCGGTGGGAGTGAATCCCTTGAAGTGGATTTCATTCAGGTTGTCTTGGTTCTGGATGAAGAAGTCGAAATAACGGGGAAGTTCTTTTGCCAGTAGTTCATATTGCAAGGAGATATCATAATTCCCGAAGCCGAAGTTGTCTTTTGTAACTTCGCAGGTGACTACGGGCATGTCCTTGTCTATCGGCTTTTCAGGATCTGTGTTGTAATATCCGCCGCTACGCAGGCTTTCTGTACCGTTTATTACGAAGATTACGTCATCATTTTCTCCGCGACCTTCTTTCAGGAGTTCCATACTAATGCCTTCTCTGGTTGTGTGGAATTCTATCTTGGCTCCCTCGATGTTCTTCATGGCAAATCCTTTCAGGCGGATTGCCGGACGATAGGGTGTTGTGCCGCCAATGGCCCGTATCTGGAAGCTCATCTTGAATCCGTCGTTAAATAAAATATCTGCATTCCTTATTTGAGAGTAGAAAACTTCTGCATTGTATCCGATGACAAAATCATTGAAGTCATAATCTCCTTTTGACGGATAGAGGTCTTCGAACATCAATGTCCCTCTGCTTGTTTTGCTTGGATAGTGATAGCGTATGTCCCACAGGAGTTTGTCTATCTCTTTGTCAGCCGGTAAGATGACAGATTTATTGTTGCCTCGTGTGGCAGCTTCGTTTGTCTTGATTTCCAGTACGTCCTGTCCGTCTGTCGTGGGATATTGCACGAAGATGCTGGTTACATATGCTGGAATGTTTACAGGAATTTCTGTTGCCTCGTTGGCTTTTAAAGCAAAGTTCTCAATCAACAGGCTCTCGTCGGTACAGTTCTTGTCTGTGTAGACGGATATCACTGTATTTACTTTTGAAGTTATAGAATAAGTCAGGCTTTGGGTGGTTTTCCAGTCAAAGTCCGCCGGGGCTACAAGATCCTTGGTGTTTTCTATCTTTTCAGGATCGTACACATCGGTTTCGCAGGCATTGAATAGTGTTATAATACTTGCTGCAAATAAGAGTTTTAGATATCTTTTCATATTGCAAAGTTGTTGTTTTGTTGGCATTCGCTGCAAAGATACGAATATAATATTAATAATGTATTTGAAAAGTTGTATTATTTGTCCTGTTTATTTTCTTTTTAACAATTTATGTGGTTGTATGCCGTATATGGGAAGTTATAATATACAAGTTTTATCCTATGCGTATAATGCGTTGTCATGGGGGTGTGCCGGTCTGTTTTTTTATTATTTTTCGGTTGTTGCAGAGATAACATGGCTTTCCAAAGTCCTTTTCTGACGAAAAAACGTTAACTCTATTCGCTTGTCTCATAAAAAAGTCCGATATTTGCAGGCATGATTCAGATAGAGACCATATTTGACATATTGTGGAAAGGGTTCATTATCGGTGTTATAGTATCTGCACCGTTGGGCCCGGTAGGAGTGCTGTGCATTCAGCGCACTTTGAATAAAGGGCGTTGGTATGGTTTTGTGACAGGCATAGGAGCTTCGTTGAGTGATATAGCCTATGCTTTGCTGACAGGTTACGGAATGAGTTTTGTCTTTGATTATGTCAACAAGAATATATTCTATCTGCAATTGTTTGGAAGTATCCTGTTGCTGATATTCGGTATTTATACGTTCCGCAGCAATCCGGTGCAGTCCATTCGCCCGGTATCCACCAGCAAAGGTTCTTATTTCCATAATTTTATCACAGCGTTTGCTGTCACCCTTTCCAATCCGCTTATTATCTTTCTTTTCGTGGGTCTGTTTGCACGCTTTGCTTTTGTAAGTGAGGGCGTATTGGTTTTTGAGGCTGTTACGGGATATCTTGCTATCGCATTGGGGGCATTGACCTGGTGGTTTGGCATAACTTTCTTCGTAAACAAGGTTCGTACGCAGTTCAACTTACGCGGAATCTGGATGCTGAATCGCATTATTGGCGGCATTGTCATGCTGGTATCTGCATTTGGACTGGTGTTTACGCTGATGGGCGAGTCGTTGTATTAGCAGGCAATTAACTCCCGACGGATAAACGGATAATAAATCATAAATCTAAAATCATACATCTTATCGTGAAGATTTCGCAACAACTGAAAGAGAAGAACATTGCCGAATACCTTATATATATGTGGCAAGTGGAAGATTTGATTCGTGCCAACAAGTGCGATATTGATTTTATCCGCAATAATATCATCTCCCGCTATCCGGCGGAAGAGCATGCCGCCCTGGAAGAGTGGTACGGGAACCTTGCCGATATGATGCGTGCAGAAGGAGTGGTGGAGAAAGGACATCTGCAGATTAACCGCAACGTTATTCGTAACCTTACGGATTTGCATGCCGAGCTGCTGGCTTCCACGAAATACCCCTTTTATAATGCAGCATACTTCAAAGCGCTGCCTTTTATCGTAGAGTTGCGACAGAAGAGCGGGCCGAAAGAAGAGTCGGAGCTGGAGACGTGCTTCGAGGCGCTTTACGGGGTATTGTTGCTGCGTCTGCAGAAGAAGGAGATCAGTCAGGGCACTGCTAAGGCGGTGGAGTCTATCAGCAGTTTCCTTTCGTTGCTTGCCAACTACTACGACAAGGACAAGAAAGGCGAGTTGAAGCTGGGGGATGATTGACGGGATGTTTGAGTGATAAATAGTAAATTGAAATATGTCAACGTACCTATGTGTTAAGGATGGAAGATGTGCCATGACCGTAGGGAATAAATAGTAATTATCGAGATGAATATATTAGTAACCGGTGCCAACGGACAACTTGGTAATGAGATGCGGGCGCTTTCCGCTGAGAATGGGCAGCACACCTACTTTTTTACGGATGTTCAGGAACTGGATATATGTGACGAACAGGCCATACGCGCATTTGTGTCCGGCAACCGGGTGGATGTCATTGTGAACTGTGCAGCCTATACGGCGGTAGACAAGGCGGAGGATAATCCGGAGCTCTGCGACAAGCTGAACCATATAGCTCCCGGCTATCTGGCTGCAGCGGCTGAAGCCTGTGGCGCTGCCATGATACAGGTGTCTACGGACTATGTTTTCGATGGAACCGGGCATATTCCTTATACGGAAGACATTGCTCCTTGTCCCAACTCCGTCTATGGTTCCACAAAGCTGGCAGGCGAGCAAGCGGTCGGGGAGAAATGCAGTCGTGCCATGATTATCCGCACTGCATGGTTATATTCCATTTATGGCAATAATTTTGTAAAGACAATGATCCGCTTGGGCAATGAGCGTGAGAAACTGGGAGTTGTTTTCGACCAGATCGGCACGCCGACCTATGCCAACGATTTGGCCCGCGCCATCTTTGCGGCTATCAATCAGGGCATTGTTCCCGGTGTATATCATTTCAGTGACGAAGGTGTCTGTTCCTGGTATGATTTTACGGTGGCTATTCATCGCATGGCGGGTATCACCTCATGCAAAGTCAGTCCGCTGCATACGGATGAATATCCGGCTAAGGCTCCGCGTCCCCAATATTCCGTATTGGATAAGACGAAGATTAAAAAGACTTTCGGCATTGAGATTCCTCATTGGGAGGAGAGTCTGCAGGTCTGCATTGATAAGCTGGCACAGCAGGCAGACTGATGTTTTTTTTGAATATTATACCTATTTATATATATGGCAAGTAACAACGAGATAGAACGTAGACGAACTTTCGCGATTATCGCGCATCCGGATGCCGGTAAGACATCACTGACTGAAAAGCTGCTGCTTTTTGGCGGTCAGATTCAGGTGGCCGGTGCAGTAAAGAGTAACAAGATAAAGAAAACGGCAACGTCCGACTGGATGGACATTGAAAAGCAGCGTGGTATATCCGTAACCACTTCTGTTATGGAGTTTGACTATCACGATTATAAAATCAACATCCTCGATACTCCGGGCCACCAGGATTTTGCCGAAGATACGTATCGTACGTTGACAGCGGTGGACAGCGTTATCATTGTGGTGGACGGTGCGAAAGGTGTGGAAACCCAGACACGCAAGCTAATGGAAGTCTGCCGCATGCGCAATACTCCGGTGATTATCTTTATCAATAAAATGGACCGCGAAGCGAAGGATCCTTTCGACCTGCTGGATGAGTTGGAAGAGGAACTTTCCATCCATGTGCGTCCTTTGACATGGCCCATCGAGAGTGGCGCGCGCTTCAAAGGCGTCTACAATATCTACGAGCACAACCTGAATCTCTACCAGCCTTCCAAGCAGGTGGTGACGGAGAAGGTCGAAGTGGATATCAATACGGAAGAGCTGGACAATCAGATCGGGACCCAGTTGGCGGACAAGCTGCGCGGCGAACTGGAACTGATAGACGGTGTATATCCCGATTTTCAGGTGGAGGAATATCTGAAAGGTGAATTGGCTCCCGTATTCTTCGGTTCTGCCTTGAATAATTTCGGTGTGCAGGAGTTGCTGGACTGTTTTGTGGAAATAGCCCCCAGCCCCCGTCCGGTAAAGGCAGAAGAACGTGAGGTGGAGCCGGGCGAACCGAAGTTCACAGGTTTTATCTTCAAGATTACCGCCAATATCGACCCGAACCACCGTTCGTGCATCGCATTCTGCAAGATATGTTCCGGCAAGTTTACCCGCAATACGCCTTATCTGCATGTACGCCATGGCAAGACAATGCGTTTCTCGTCGCCCACGCAGTTCATGGCGCAGCGCAAAACGACCATTGACGAGGCATGGGCGGGAGACATCATCGGTCTGCCGGATAACGGTACGTTTAAGATTGGCGATACGCTGACAGAGGGTGAGATGCTCCACTTCAAGGGGCTCCCGAGCTTCTCGCCGGAGATGTTCAAGTACATCGAAAACGCCGATCCGATGAAGCAGAAGCAGCTTGCCAAAGGCATCGACCAGCTTATGGATGAAGGTGTGGCGCAGTTGTTCGTCAACCAGTTCAACGGGCGCAAGATCATCGGTACGGTAGGTCAGTTGCAGTTTGAGGTTATCCAGTACCGTTTGGAGAATGAATACAGCGCCAAATGCCGTTGGGAACCGCTGAGCCTGTACAAGGCCTGCTGGATTGAGAGTGACGACCCTGCGGAACTGGAGGCTTTCAAGAAGCGCAAATACCAGTATATGGCGAAGGACCGCGAGGGAAGGGACGTGTTCTTGGCAGATAGCGGCTACGTGTTGCAGATGGCGCAAATGGACTTCAAGAATATAAAGTTCCACTTTACGAGCGAATTCTAAAGAAATAGATACCTAAATGTTATTGCAGAGGCGCAAAGTGTAAAAAAAACTTTGCGCCTCTGTGTCTTTTGTAGGGAGAAAGTACTACCTTTGTAGGGATGAAACACGTATATATCTTTCTCTTACTGACTTCTCTTTGGGGGCTGGTAACCGTATCTTGTTCAGCTCCGGCCGATAGGAATATCCTCGACTACGAACAATCTCTCATTCATGCCGATTCTTTGGTGCAATCCGGCAGTGCCGACAGTGCTTGTGCCGTTCGTCTGCTGTCCGACCTGCATCACAAATACACCCGGGTGAAAGAGCTTTCCGAAGGGAAGCGCATCCGCCTGATGCCTGCAACAGGATGGAAACGCCTTTTCTGGGGAACATTCGGTTGTTTCATGCTTGGGCTGAACGTGTGGTTCTCCATACGTGACATCCGGTTCTCGGATGAGCGTAAGCATCGCCGTTACCTCATAGATTTGAGCGAGAACGAACAGCGGCTGCACAATAACGAGCGTGAGCGTGCCGAACTGGAGGAGTGTCTGGGTGAAATGTCGCTCACTGATGAAGAGCGTGAAGAAGTGCAGTGCTCGCTGACAAATCTGATGGATCATGGCAGCCGTCTGTGTGAAGAAAATGAACAGCTCCGTACCCGTCTCAAAGAGTATGAAGACCGTTCTGTGCCTCGTGAGTTGGAATTGATGATGAAGGAGAGTGAGCGTGCCCGGCAGTTGGACGGTCAGGTACAGGCGCTCACCGCCGCCTTGATAGATGGCGATGAAGTGGTGGAGCAGCTGCGCAGCCATCCCAAGTTTCTCACGAACGCCCAATGGGAGTACTTGCAGCAGCTTACGGATAGAGTGTACAAGGATGCTTCGCACCGCTTGGCCTTGCGGTTTCCCCAGCTTACGCCTGCCGACAACCAACTCTGTCTCCTCATCCGGCTGGGATTCAGCAATGCACAGATAGCCGCCTTCACTGCCGTATCTTCCTCTTCCGTATCCCAGCAGAAGTTCCGTCTGAAGAAGCGGATGATACAGGCGGAGGAAGGACTGTTTGCCGAAGGGGAGACGTTGGAGATGATTGTTGGAAATATTCCAACAAAAAGCAGGTAATGCCATCGGTTTCTTGAACCGTTTTTATTTCACTCACCGAACGAACGGGAATGAGTCAGTGACTGAAAGGCATTCAGTCAGGGAGTCAATGCCTTTCAGTCACTGACTCATTGTACCCCCTTTCAGAAGGTGCTCTGAAGAGGGTGGGGAAAGTGGAGGACAAGAAAATTAGACGTGGTAAAAAATGTGGAATAACCTATGCCTGACTTTGCACTTTTTTTCTTATAGAAAAGTTGTTGTCCGGGTTGTTGCAGTTTTTATAAGGGGTCTGCAGGCTGGTCTCCGGCAATGAATGTACTTGGGGTAGTTCCGTAGTATTTTTTAAAAGCTGTGCTGAAATATTTGGCGTTAGGATAGCCGGTGAGGTAGGCTATTTCTCCGATACTGTATTTCTTTTCGTTCAGCAAAGTTGCGGCTTTTTTCATCTTGATGTCCCGGATAAACTCTTGCGGATTCTGTCCGGTCAGCGATTTTATCTTTTTGAAGAATACGGAACGGCTCATCGCCATTTCCATGGCAAGTGTATCTATGGAAAAGTTTTCGTTCATCATTTTCTCTTCGATATATTCTACCAATTTCGACATGAATTTCCTGTCCAGTTCGTTGATAACTGAAGTCTCATCACTGAAAGCCGACTTGTCAATGTACTTTTTGCGATAAAGCCGGCGGTTGTTGATAATGGCTGCTATTTTGGTTTTCAGGACGGAGAGGTCAAACGGTTTGGTGATATAGTCGTCGGCTCCTGCATTGAGTCCTTTTATAATATCTTCGCGTTCGGCAAGTGAGGTGAGCAGGATGATCGGAATATGGCATGTTTCGATATTGGACTTCAGTCGGCTGCACAACTCGATGCCTGAAAGAACGGGCATCATTACATCCGAGATTATGAAGTCCGGGTTTTCCTTGTGAATGATATCTAAAGCAGCTTGACCGTCAGCGCTCTCTATGATACGGTAATCGCGGTTGAGACAATGCGCCAGATACCCACGTAGTTCCTCATTGTCTTCTACCACAAGCAGTTTCAGTTTGTTGGTTTCCTCCGCGGTCTGTTCGGTATGGGGTTTGGGATGCTGTTCAAACTCTTTTTTGATGATTTCCGTTTCTGCGTAATCGTTTTTCTGTACTGGCAGTTCTATACGGAAAGTAGTACCTGCTCCTACATTACTGGAGAAATTGATACTTCCTTTATGAAGTAATGTCATCTTCTTGGTCAGCAACAGTCCTATGCCGCTGCCCGTCTCTTTGGAGTTGGTGGCATTTTCGGCCCGGTAGAAGCGGTTGAACAGTTTCTTTTGAGCCTGTGGGGAGATTCCTATTCCGTCATCGGTAATTTCGATGGCCAGCCTGCCGGAAGCTACCGAACTTTTAATCCACACATTTCCATGCTGGCAAGTGTATTTTATGGAATTGGATAAAAGATTATCTATTATGATAGATAATTTACGCCGGTCTATATATACTTTGTTGCTTTCTTCGGGCGTAAGCTGTAGGTGCAGGCTTATCTGCTTTTCGCGGGCGAGTGGTTCGAAATTGCTGACGGCATTGCCGACAAAGGAGTTTATTTCGGTCTCTTCCACTTGAAGGCTCATGGCTTCTCTTTCTATCTTCTGGAAGTCGAGAAGTTGTGTTACCATGTTCAGCAGCTTTTCTGTGTTACGTTGTGCCAATGCCAGTGCCGAATGTCCGTTTTCTGTCAGGGGCTCTTCTTCGATTTCATTCAAAGGAGCCTTGATGAGGGTGAGTGGGGTGCGGATATCGTGTGCTATGTTGATGAAGAAACGTATTTTCTGGTCCGAGTCTCTGGCTTCCAGCCTGTCCTTATATGCCCTGACAAGATAGTACATGATAAGGATGGCGGCTATGACGTATGCTGTCCATGCTATTCGTGTGTTCCACCAGGGAGACCGGATAGTCATGTGGATGGCTCTTTCTTGAAAGTTCTTGTCGTCACTGCCGTTGAACACTTTCACGCGAAAAGTATATTTGCCGGGAGGGATGTTGGTGTATACGGCATGATGATGGTCGGTGGGCAGGCTCCATTCCTTGTCAAATCCTTCCAGATACCAGCTATACATATTTTTGGCAGCATTCAGGTAACCCAGGTTCAGAAAGCGAAAAGAGAAGGAATGTTGGTTGTGGTCAAGGGTGATATGGCTGCTGCGGTCGATAGTGGTATGAAGCGGAGTTTCTACATCCGAAGGGTGTGCAGGCCTGTTGAATAAGGCAAACTCCTCGAAGCGCAAATTGTAGTTCTCTCCTGTCTTACGGTTGAATTCATCGGGTATCAGTTCGAAAGCACCTTCGGGCGTTCCCCACGCGATATTTCCATTGTGGAGTAGGGCGTAAGAGCGTAGGTTGAAGGTGTTGCTGGGCAGTCCGTCAGGCTCATAGAATACATCTATGCAGTTGTGTTTGGGCAACAGACAATTCAGCCCGTTCTCAGTACCTATCCATAGGCGTCCCTGAGTATCGTGCTGTATTCCACAGACGCTGTTTGAAGAGAGACCGTTGGCTTGTGTATATTGTTTCCATTTACAGGCGTTTAAGTCATAACAAAGCACACCCTGCCCTTCGGTACCGAACCACAATTGGGTGGGGGTGCTGGGCAATACGCATATGCTTAATGTGTTGGCCTTGGTGATAATGCCTTTTTCCGGTGGAGTGGGTTGGCTGATCTTTTCGTTGGTCTTATTCAGAAACAGTACACCTTTGGATGTCGCCAACAACAAGGTGTCTTTTCCATAAGGACGTATCTGGTTGATGTCTTTGACAGGATATTGTTTGATGGATTGGTCTGAAGGTTTATATCTGGTGAGGTTGTTGATAATTCCGCCTAACCATATGTCTCCGTCATTGTCTTGGGAAATGGCATAGACGTATTTGGGCATGGCTGGTCCGCTGGGCAAAGTTTGCAAGGGATGAATCTGGTCGTTCGTGTCTATGCGGACTACACCGCATGCGTATCCGCCCGCCCACACATTGTTTTCGCTGTCTTGAAACAATGATAGCACAATGGCATTTCCGTTTGAACTGTCCTGTAAGAAATGTTTCCAGATATTGGTGTTGCGGTCGTAGCGGCTGATGCCGGAATTGGTTCCCAGCCATAAACGGTTTTGTCTGTCTTCCAATATACAGTTAACGTGGTTATTGATGAGAGATTGCGGTTTGTTTTCGGCATGGGTATAAAAAGTATTTATCATACGGCTTTTGTTGTGAACGAATACACCACTTGTATAAGTACAAATCCAGACGGAATTTCCGTTGTCAAGAATATGGTAGATGTTGTTTACTTTTATATGATTGTATCCGGCTGCGTTTTGGGAATATTCGGTTTTAAACTTTCCGTTAAAACGGTTGTATTCCCGTATTCCGCTTCCGTCTATTCCCGCCCATATGCGGTCGGTACCTATACAGGTAATGCTTCGTGTGGGTAGTGAACGGCCGGGAGTGTTGCCGACGGTTTTTAGTTTGCGCTGGTTCTTGTCGTATATGTATATTCCGTTATCAAAAGTACCTATCCAAAGATAGTTGGTGAGTGTATCGTGGTATAATGATTGTATGCGTTTGGTATTGAGTACTGCCAAATTCTTGTCTTTTTGGGGCAGATAGCTTTCGTCCTCCTGCCCGAGCAGATGAAAAACTCCTTTGGAACTTCCAAACCAGCCATACTGGTTGTTTTGGAAAAGAATACAGTACACTGATACATTCTGCTTCACGGGGCGGACAATGGAGTCGCTTTTCATAAGCCGGTACAGATGCGCATTGGTGCCTATCCAAAAGTGTCCTGAGGGATCAGCCGTAACGGTGTTAATGGTCTCTCTTCGTGGAATGCCCGAAGTGTTCTGCTTGGAGAAGCGGTCTTTATCGTAAGAATATTTATATATATTGTGTTCACTGAAAGCATAAATTTCGTTCTGCCCATTGATGAATATGCCTTTGGGATGTTCCTCCGGGATGTCCGGACTGTCGGCGAGTTTATAGTTTGTAAAGCTCTCGCCATTGTAGCGATCTATCCCCATACGGGTGGCGAACCAAATATAGCCGTCACCGTCTTTTATAGATGCCAGCACTCTCCGGTTGCTGAGTCCGGCAGTGGTGGACAGTTCTTTGAAGGGCAAGGCATATACGGATAGGACGGTGCAGAACTGCCATAGCAGAAGCAGGATGATGGTTTGTTTCATGGTTTCAAATCTGATTTTTGTTGGAATTCCCCGGAAGGCAAAGATAATGAAAAGAAATACTTCTACCGCTGTGCCTCAACTGATAAATCAGAAAACAAACCTCTTCCGCCGATTTTGAAACCTTTCAGACCACATCTTTCGCTATCTTTGTCCAACGGAAAGACTTGGTTAAAAACCTTGAATAAGAAAATGCCGTACGCGATGAAACTGTTGCGGGGGGTAAGATGCAGGATAGAAATAATTTATAAAATGAAATACGGATTATGAAAAATTTTACTTTGTATTCGTTGGCTTTGGCGGCGGTAGCAGGTGGCGCATCTTCGGAAAAGGTAATGGCAGCCTCTGAAATAAATGCGGATGGTGAGCAAACTCAATTAAGAAAAAATGTGTTGATGATTGCGGTAGATGATTTGAAGCCTTTACTGGGCTGTTATGGCGACTCGCTGGCAAAGACGCCCAATATCGATCGGTTAGCTGAACGTGGCGTTGTGTTCACCTCGGCATATTGTCAGCAGGCGGTTTCGGCAGCTACACGTGCCAGCTTGCTTACTGGTTGGTGCCCCGACCGTACGCGTGTGTGGGATTTGAAAACATTGATTCGTTCACAGAATCCGGATGTTGTCACATTGCCGCAGCTTTTCAAGGAAGGCGGATATACAGTGGCCGGTATTGGGAAGATATATGATCCGCGTTCGGTGGACAAGCAGGCAGATGCTCTTTCGTGGTCACAGCCTTTTATGAATTATGAGGAATATTTGAATGAGAAATATGAAAAACCCGTTATGTCTCATTATCAGGATAAAGAGACGCGGCAGCTCTACTATAAATACCGCAAGAAAGCCGAGGAACAAGGTTTGCAAAAGAAGAACCTGATTGAGAAATACATTCAAGAATATGTGAAACCGACGGTGGAGTGTGCACCCGTTCCTGATAATGCCTATACAGATGGTGCGGTAGCGGATGGTGCGGTGAAATTCCTCGCTAAATATAAGTCTGATAAGCCTTTCTTTCTTGCAGTAGGATTTAAGAAACCGCATTTGCCATTTTGTGCCCCCGAGAAGTATTGGAAACTCTATCAACGTGAAAATATGCCGTTGGCGGCTTATCGGAAACGGGCCCTTAATAGCCCGGCATTTGCTTACCACAATTGCGGTGAGTTGCAGTCGTATAGCGATATTCCTCCCCTGATTTCTTTTTCGGATATAGACAATGTTAAAATTCCTGATGAGAAAGCTCGTGAACTGATACATGGCTATTATGCTTGTATCTCTTATATGGATGCACAAGTAGGAAAGGTGTTGGATGCCTTGAAAGATAGCGGAGAACTGGAAAATACGATTATCGTGCTTTGGGGTGATCATGGATGGCACTTGGGTGATCATGGCCTGTGGAATAAGCATACCAACTTTGAACATGCCACCCATGTTCCGATGCTGATTATTGACCCCTCTGCCCGGGGAAAGAGAAGAGTTACGGCCCCCGTTGAATTTTTATCTATATATCCTACGGTATGCGATTTGGCAGGTATGCCTAAACCTGCTAACCTGGACGGAGAGAGCCTTGCGCGGATTGTGAAAGGTGAAAAAAATGCGAAAGTCATTAAACCCTATGCCGCCAGTCAGTATCCAAGAGTAGGGAAAATGGGGTATTCGCTTCGTGACAGCCGTTATCGTTATACCGTTTGGGTGGATTGGCGTAATCGTAAACTGGATGTTGAAAAAATATTGGGCGAAGAACTTTACGACTATGAAAAGGATCCTAATGAAACTGTGAATGTTGCTGGCGATCCTCAATATGCAGCTGCTTTGAAACAGATGAAAGAATATTGGGGCGAGTATAAGAAAGTGAGAATCGATGGGATGTGAAGGACAGCTTCGTGGATCCCTATAAAAAAACGTGTCAACATACAGACTGAGAAAGCAGATCCACAATATATAATAGACGGACAATGGGTAGCGGTAGGCTTGAAAAATGATTATGCAATAGGAAGGGATACTACTTTGCTACCCTTAGGAGAGCCGGCTTATCGTTTTGAACTGCGTAGTGGCGACAATACGATCGAAGGGCTGTTTCCCGGACAAAAGGTGGCGCGTGCAGAGCTATCTTATTGTTATGCCGTAGCATCCGATTACAAAAATGAGACTTCATTTGAGCAGGCACGTCGGCGCAAAACGGTACATTATTCCGGTAAAGGCGCTTGCAGCCAGGGGGCGCATATGGAGTATGTTTTCCGTATACTTGTGCCCGGTAGTATGGAACCGGATGCGGATGTCATTTTTGCCCAATGGCATGGAATGCCTACGCGTACCCTTATTGCCGATACTGAGGGTAACTATTTGCGGCCGGGTGTTCATGGCTTTGCCGATGCGGAGAAGAATATTGTTTTTCGAAAAGGAATGGGTTATGAAAAAGGAAAGCCTAACGGGTGGACCGCCGATCATGGTGGGCAACCAGTGCTTGCTTTCGGATTTGCTGACGGCTTTTTTTATGTGAAGGCAAACTCTGACCGCAAGTGGCTGACCGACACAGAAGAGCTTTGTGATGCTGATGTTGGTCTGGCAAAGGTAATGATTCCGGTATCAACTCGCTTTAAAAGTTCTGTTATTGCCAGTCGACTGCCATGGACGGATTTTCCGAAAGATGTATGGGTGGGCTTTAAGATAAATGTACATTGGACATCCTATAACAAAGAGTATGACTCTGTGAGGTATCCGGGGAGGCTTTCCATAATAATGGAGTGGGAAGATAACGGCAAACATAAGGTTATAAATCTTCTTCGTAACCGTTCGGTAGAAGTGGGACGTAATGATGAAGACGGTTACTATTTTAAGTGCGGAGCTTACCGTCAGCCCGGTAACAATACTCCCGTATGCTATTACATATCCGGTTATTGTGAGAAAGAAGTGATAGAAAAGTAATAAAAATATTAAAATAGGTGATTATGAACGATTTGTTAAAAACAACCATGGGGCTGGTAGCGGCAGGAGCCGTTCTCCCTTTTGGCAGCTTATGTGCGCAGAAAGTAGCACAGCAACCTAATGTGTTAATGCTGGTAGTAGACGACTGGGGAGCGCATGACCTTTCACTTACCGGTTCGAAACTCTATGAAACGCACAATATTGACCGGCTTGCGGAACAATCTACCGTTTTTTCACAAGGTTATGTTGCATATCCGCGCAGTGTACCTTCACGCTATTCGTTAATTACGGGGCGCCATTGTGCCCGTCCGCAGGCAGGAGCAAAAAGCGATGATCGTAAGGTTGATGCTGGAAGCTACTGTATCGCCATGCCTTTTAAAGCGGCTGGTTACCAAACTTTTATTATAGGAAAGTGGCATTTGAGTGACGGAAAAACAATGCCGCAGGATAAAGGGTTTGACATCAATATAGGAGCCGGTAAGGCGGGATCTACCGGAACTTACTTTGCACCTTTCAACAAGCCAAATGCTACAAATCCTGACAAACTTATCTATGGAATGGAAGATGCGAAGCCCGGTGAATATCTCACTGATTATATGTCCCGCAAAACGGTGGATTATCTGAAGTCTGTTTCTACATCGAACAAGCCGTTTTTTGCTGTTTGTAGTTTCTATGCTGTGCATACTCCTATTGAAGCCAAGAAAGAGGTGTCAGAACGCTATCGTGCCAAAGTTCGGAAACTGGGCCTGGGTGAAGATCCTATGAAGAAAGAGGAAGCCGGTGTGGCGAAAACACAACAAGATCATCCGGTTTATGCCGCCATGATAGAATCGGTAGACGAGGGAATCGGTCACATGATACAGACCTTGAAGGAGACAGGCCAGTATGATAATACGATTATTGTACTGATCTCCGATCATGGAGGGCTTTCCAACCGAGGAAATAATAATCGCGAGCTTGCCACTACCAACCTGCCTTTTAAAGCGGGTAAGGGACACCTTTATGAAGGTGGTTTGCGTGTTCCTTTGCTTATTCATCTTCCCGGACAGAAGAAAGAAGTCAAATCGGATGTGCCGGTTGTCAGTTACGATTTGTTACCTACATTGGCAGATCTATGCGATGCTCCTGTTGATCCGAAAGCCGAGTTGGACGGAGTCAGCTTGAAACCTTTACTGACAGGAAAAGAGCAAAAATCATTGCAAGAGCGTGATCTTTTTTGGCACAAGGCGTCGCAGCGGCCTACTTCTACGGGTGATTATGTCTCGTCTGCCGTTCGTAGCGGGCGGTACAAACTTATTGACTTCTATCGTCAGAACCGCATAGAGTTATATGATTTACAGACCGATCCGGGTGAAACTCACAATCTGGCGGCTAAGAAACCCGAAATAGTCAAAGAGATGATGGCAAAAATAAATGCATGGCGTACTTCTGCCGGTGTAAAAATGGCAGATTCCAAGACAATGAACCATAATGATGGCAAACTGAATCCGGGCGACAAGGCTTCAGATCCTAAGGCTGCCAAAAAAGCTATTCGAAAGGCGGAGAAGAAAGTTGTTCGTAAGGCTGCTAAAAAATAATGATATTTGAAAACATACGGTATATGAATATTTTACAGAAACTTTCCCTGGGTGTCATGGCGTTTCCCGTCATGCAGGTTGCTGCACAGCAAGCAAGACCTAATATTATATTGATTGTGACTGACCAACAATCGTACAACACTATCGGTGCCCACTCTGATATGTATAGAGGTTCTTACTTCTCGACTCCCAATATAGATAGATTGGTTAAGAGTGGTATTTCCTTTACGCGTACTTATTGTGCTAATCCGGTTTCCGTTCCTTCCCGTTTTTCGCTTTTTACAGGTATGTATGGCGGGCAATATAATATACGTGATAATCGCTGTACCGCTGCTGAGGAAGTGAAAGTGCGTCCAATGCTTGCTGTCAATGGTATGGGGGGCGTTTTTGCTCGTAACGGTTACGATACTTATTATGGGGGGAAGGTACATTTGCCTTTTTCCGGAAAGACAGGTAAAGGACATTTTTCTGCTCCTGTGGGATATGGTTTTGAAAACTATTATACTAAGGATGAACGGGACGCCCTGGGAGTAGAAGCTGCACGCATTTTGGATGAAAAAGCTGTTGCTTTGAAAAAAGGTGCACTCGACAGACCGTTCTTGCTCGTGGCTTCTTTTCTGAACCCACATGATATCTGTCTTGAGAGCTCCACCGGACTTTCACCGATAGTAGAGGATAAGGGAGGACGTAAACAGGTCATCACTGAATGTGTACGTCAAATGCGCGCTCGTGCCGCAGCTATCGATTCGGTCGATTTTTATAAGAAGTATGCTCCTGCCTTACCTTTCAACTTTGCTAAGACCACTGCTTATCCTGCCGAAAAAAAATCTCCTTCTAAAGACTTTCCCGAATATTATTGGCGTAAGTATCGTTGGACATACGGACAGCTGGTTTCGTTGGTAGACAGTCATATAGGTCATATTGTTGATGCACTCGACCGAAATCCGGAACTGAAGAAAAATACGGTTGTTATTTTCACGTCTGATCATGGAGAAATGCAAGGAGCGCATCAGATGGTGACGAAAGGTGTTCCTTATGAGGAATGTCAGCGTGTGCCTTTTGTTTTCTGCGGTCCTGGAATCAAGGCCGGCACTCGTGACAACTCTTTAGTGTGCAACGGAGTGGATCTGCTCCCTACTATTTGTGAACTGGCAGATATTGAAGCACCTCACACTGATGGAATATCTTTGGCACAGCGTGTCAAAGGGCAGGGAAAAGGTGTATTGCGTAGTAAACTTTATGTAGAGGGGCAGGGCTTTCTTACTGTAATTGATGATAAGGTGAAGTACACCTTGTTTGACGGCATGGGGGGTGGTGAGATGCTAATCAACCTGTATGCTGACAATGGAGAATTGCAAAATATATTTAGTGGAAATGAAGCTAGTGCGGCGAAATTGAGAGCTTTCATACCTATGGATAAGCTGGAAGTTGTTTCTATTAAAGGAAATAAAAAAGGTGGAGAGAAAATGAAACCGAAGAATAAAAAGAAGAAAGTGGGTAAGAAAATGGCAAGATAAAGAATCTGTATGATTTGATTAGAAATCAAACTCCTTTAAATAATAATGAAACCCTGAGCTGTGGCAAAGTAAGTACATTTGCCACAGCTTTTTTATTGTATCAAACCTTAGAACTATCAGCTATGACGAACCTGTTTTCTCCTTGGCGGAAGTGGCTTTTGCTGACTACCGGATTTTTTTCCATATCTTTTCTGTTTTCTTGTTCGGAAACTCCGAACTCTCCTGTTGGGGCGGATAATACTAAAAATATTACATAATAAATCAATGATGATGAATAGAAACAAAGTAATTATGTGGTGTATGCTGGCATTGTCTTTTTTCAGTGCCTGTACCACTCAGCAAGAAGAAGAGTTTGAAGCGGCTGTGAATACAGATGAAGTTAAAATCATGCCAAAAATAACCGATGTTTTGCTGGATCCTATTTCTACACGTGCCGGAGGTAGAGTGGCTTTGCGTTTTGTGATGGAAGCATGGCAGCTTGATGCTGATAATACTACTAAAATGGTGGTGCGTCGTGAATTAAAGACAGAGAATACCTACGGTGCAACTTTTACTTTTGAAGTAGAGCCTGGAAAATATCGTTTGTTGTTTTGGGCAGACTATATTGATGCCGGTGCCGTTGCTGATGTAAATGGATACTATGCAGACAAGTATTACAATACAAAAGAAAGTGCTACCCTTTATCAAGGTTTAAAAGCTGTAACAATTAATAGTGCTGCTTATGAAATAAATACAGAGTTCCGTGATGCTTTTTATGCATCTTGTGATTTTGTGAAAGAAAGCGGTAAAGGATTACTGATGGATAAACAGATATTGGAACGCGCCATGGCAAAGTTAATATTGACAGAAAGGAGCGAACAAGCTTTCAAGGCAAGCAAATCATTATCTGTTACTTATACTGTTCCTTCCGTATTCAGTGTAGAAAAAGGGAAGCAGACAGGAGCAGATGTGTATAACGTTTCTTATACAGATTTGCCATTGGTGGGAGATTATGATGAAAAGCGAGGATATACTTTGTGCTATGATTATCTTTTTGCTGCTAAGGCAGGTTATACCCTTGGAAGTATTTCTTTGAAAGGAAAAAATGCGAATAATGTTGAATATACGAATAATACCGTTGCCACTAAGGCTATTACAATAAAGCAGAATACACCTACTGTTGTAAAAGGAACCAATATGCTCATATCATCAGAAAATGAAAATCCTGCATTTACTAATTTTACAGTTTCTTTGAGTAATAATAAAAAGACTCTTTCCAAACTATTTGGTGGGTTTAATGGGCGCTCCAGTGAGGGACCCCGATGGACTGTAAAGTCTTTTACTGATATGGTAAATTGGATGTCGCCAAGTATTGTGCGCTATCCGGGAGGAACGCTTGCCAATTCCTGGGACTGGAGTGAAGGAGGAGTTATGGGGAAAGAAATTAAAAACTCATATCTGATAGGAGATTTGGTGTCCGGATTAAAAAAGGGGGAGAATACAAAAGATACGAAGATTGTATATGTGATGAACATGGTACATCCTACTCCTGCAACAGGATTTAGTCAGGAAACTGATGACACTAAACTTCGCAGTGATGAGGTTTTGCAAGCGAAAATTGCAGATGCGCTGGCCGCATTAAAAGAATTTAAAGATAAAGGCAACCTTCCGGTTGCCGTAGAATTGGGTAATGAACTTTATTTCAATAAGGCTGAACATTATGGCATTTATACAGCTAATCCTGAACAATATTTAAAACATGTCCCCGTTATTGCTGCCAAGATAAAGGAGGTGTATCCTGAAATGAAAGTAATTCTTTGTACCAGTAAAGGTGGAGAGAAACAGAGTTCATCGCGAGATGTCTGGAACAGTGCTATCCTTAACGCTTTAAAAACCAGTGTGGAGTTTAGTAAAAATGTAGATGGTATTGTTCAGCATCATTATATAAAAAAAGAAGTCGGTAGTCAAGCTGTTATCAGTGATGCTGTTACTGCCGAGAATATGATAGCTGAAGGCTTTAAGTACGTGAAAAGTGTTCAGGCAGATTATGAAAGAGTTCCTGAAGGGAAAAAACTATGGATTACCGAATATGGGTTGGAAGAGGCTGGGAATGCCTTATGCGGTCGTTGGGTGACGGGGCTGGAGTATCTTGCTATGTCAATGTCATGGATTAATTGGGCGGACAAAGTAGAGACCATTCAGTTGCAACACATCACACTTAAACCAGGAGTGCTTACCGCCGAACTGACGAAGCTGAGTTCAGTAGGTGTTGTTTATGGTGAATTGTTGCGTGCAATAAAGGGAGCTACCATTGCAACTCAAATATCAGTATCGGCCAGTGATGTTGCCAATGCTGATGCTGCCGCTAAATTGTATGGTTGGCAGTTTACAAATGAGACCGGCAAGAAAGTTGTATTGTTGCTCAATTCTGCTTCCACTTCTAAAACAGAGATAGATTTTAGTGGAATTTTCTCATCCGGTGATAATGTGAAAGTAACTCAATATTGGAGTGATATTCCTTATGAAAATAATGTGAGTATGGGCAGGGGCATAGAGAAGGAGGAAACAACAGATGTGAGCAGGCATACAGCCCGGCCTTTCTCATTATCCGTATTTACATTGGAATAGAGAGTGATAGAACGAAAATAAAACTTGAAAAAACAGTAAAGAAACCTGCGTGGTAAATAAAAAGCCCATATTTGCTATGAATTTAATATTATGAATGGAAATGAGAAATACATGTAGCGTTTTACGCTTACCTTGTTTATTACTTGTCGCGTTGGTCCTGGCTCTGAGTGCGTGCGATAATAAAAGTGGAAAGAAAGTTGTGACCGAAAATAAAACAGAAGTTATGACAAAAACGGTGCAGACTGTTGAAAACGACAGTGTATCGTTGTTTGTAGAAGACACTTCCGGTAGGATGCAACATACAGACAAAACAAGCTTCTCTTTAAAAAGAAGCTCTTCCCCAAAGCCGGCTGTCCGGGTGAAAACTTCTGCTGTAGAAAAACATCCTGTTTTGCATCCTGTTCCTGAAACAAAACAAGAGGATAATGAAGTGGTAGTTGCCGTTTTAGACACTACTGTGAAAACAAAGGAGAGTCGATTTCAGAAAAGTGTTGATAAAAAAAGCTCTGCAGGAAAGTGTCCGGTTAGAGAACGATACATAGCTTTGAAAACGAATCTTGCGGGGTGGGCGTTGGGAGCCGTGAATATAGCTGCAGAACTGCAAGTTAATAGTCATTTGTCTGTTGAACTTCCTATTTATTACAGTCCATGGGAGGTCAGTGAAAAACATGCCTTGCAACAATTTACCATTCAGCCTGAGGTCAGGTATTGGTTTGGGCAAGTGGGTAAGGGACATTTTTCTGGAATCCATATAATGGCTTCGTGGTATAATATGCGATGGAATAAGTATCGCTATCAAAATATGGAAGCATTGCTTGGAACCGGTCTAAGCTATGGCTATAAGCTACCTCTTTCAGAACATTGGGGAGCCGAATTCACCTTAGGGGCAGGATATATGCGGGCTTCTTATGAAAAGTTCTTCAATGTGAAGAATGGATTGCTCATCGGTTCGGAAAATAAATCTATTTGGGGAATCACCCGTTTGGGACTTTCTCTTATTTATCGTTTCTAAAAAATATAGCAATGAAAAAAAACATACTCAACAGGTTGAATTGTTTGGTCATGCTCTGTCTGCTTACAGGTTGTTTCCATGAATCTCCGGATCCTTTGGCTCCCGGGGGCATGGTTGATCCGACCAAAGTAAATGTAGAAGTGAACGTATCGCTTGATTTTACTATAGATCCTTTCGTTACGCAGTCGCGTGCGGGATCTGATTTTTATCGTCGTTTCATTGTCGACCTTTACCGTAAAGACGATTTATTAAGGCCTGCCGAACGTAAAGTGATTATTATAGACGAAGTGAGAACAAAGGAAGAAGCCTTTCGTCTGCCTATAAACCTGAATGTGCAACCGCTGGACTATACAATGGTAGTATGGACAGATTATATAAAAGTGGGTACGGGTGAAGATTATTTTTATAATACAACTGCCTTGACTGATATTTATAGTTTGGAGCCTTATCAGGGAAATTGTGCTTATCGCGATGCTCTTTATGGCACAGCGTTACTTAACCTATCTGAATACAGCAATGAATGGAATAAAAAAATCCAAGTAAGCATTGATTTAGAACGTGCTGCTTCACCTATTCGGATCATTGCTACGGACTATGAGCATTTTGTGGAGAAGCATGGGAAGAAAGTAGCGGAAAAGGCTACTGTTACTTTTACTTACAGTTTTTATGTTCCTATGGGATTCAATGCGCTTACCGGATTGCCCATGCGTTCTCAAATGGGTACTTCTTTTGTGGTTCCTCTCTCTATGGCGGAAAGGTTGGAAGAAGGATTGCAAATTGCCACTGACTTTATTTTTGTAGGCGAGGAGGGAACTAATGCCATTGTTACTTTGGATATTAAAGATGAGGGAGGTAATTTACTCAATCAAGTGAAGAATATGCAAGTTCCTTACAGGAAAGGGTACCTTACCACACTGAAAAATAATTTTCTTACCTCTGAGCAGTCTTCAGGTATAGAAGTCGATGTAGAGTTCGATGAGGATATTAATGTAGATATTGATTAAAAGATTTGTTAAACTTAAATAGATAATAGAATGAATAAGATTACGATGTTTTTTTGTACATTACTCTGCCTGTTCGCAGCATGTACACAACAAGAAGATGAATTGAAGGCATTGGAGGAAGGCAAAAAAGTGCTTGTTTCTTTTAATGTACCCGAAGTAGCACTGACTCCTATTACTCGTGCAGGTTCTGGAGTAGAGCTTCGCTATATCATGGAAGTGAGGAGTTACAATGAAACCCAACAAAGTTATGAAACCATAAAGCACCGCATGGAGCAGTTGGCAAATGGAGACAATACGGCTTCTTTTGAATTTGAATTACAGGAACAAGGAAAATACCGTTTACTGTTCTGGGCTGATTATGTAGCAACTCAGGCTACAAAAGCTGACACATATACCGATAAATATTATAATACTCTAGACTTGGAGAATGTGATGATCATTCCTGAGGCTTATCAGTTGAATGATGATTCTCGCGATGCTTTCTATGGCAGCTATGATTTTGAGAAAACTGCTCAACAAGCAAAATTGTATCCATGCGGTTATTTTTTTAAAAAACCGCCACAAAAAGCCATACTTGAAACCCAAAAACTGAAACGTGCTGTCGGTAAGTTGGTATTGAAAGAAAAGCAACAGGTTGCTTATACGCAAAGTGCATCTTTTACCGTATCGTACAATGTTCCTAAATCTTTCAATGTGGCAACAGGTTCTACCCGTAGTGCCGATGTTCATGCAGTAACTGCCAATGATCAAAATTTGGCAGGTAATGCAGATAGTCAGGATTATACAATTTTTTATGATTATATTTTTGCGACAACCGGTGATGGAGGATACTCAATAAGCGGACTTTCTTTAACAGGGGAAGATAGTCAAGGTGCAACGTTTACAAAAGATGGCATTCCCAATTTGCCTGTTCATCAAAATAAGCGTACCATTGTAAGTGGTTCTTATATGTTGGTAGCACCGCTTCCTGATGGTCCGAGCGTAAAAGTGGAAACTGAAATAACAGATACATGGGCTGATGCTGATGTTACGGTAGATACCGATGAAGATGTGAAACCTGATGTTCCTGCTTTCGCCGGCAAAGGAACGCAAGGTGAGCCTTTTCAGCTTGCTTCAGTAGATAATTTAAAGAAATTGATGGAATTGGTGAATGCGGGAGAGGTTGTACCGGGGAGTGAAACAGGACTAAGTTATGGTAATGCTTATTATATACAAACAGAAGAAATTGCATTGAATACAGATACTGATAAAATATGTATCGGTACTGCCGAACACCCTTTCAAAGGAACGTACGATGGAAATGAAAAAACGATTGGCGGGTTGATTGTAACTCATGACAATATGGCTGCGACGGGTTTGTTCGGGGTTGTAGAAGGAGCAACGCTTACAGACATTAGAATACAGGATGTGAAGAATTTTAGCAAAAGTGGTGTAGCGGGAGGCCTTTGTGGAATTTCACGTGGCTCTGTAAATATTACCAATGTACTGTGCGACGGCCTGAATCTTGCAGGCAGTGAAGTGGTTGGGGGCCTTTGTGGTAAAGTGGAAAGTGGAACTCTAACTGTGAAGGCTTGTAAAATGGGAGCAAACTCAACGGTTGTGAAAACTAAATCGGCAACAGGAAGCAATGTCGGTGGTTTTATCGGAGAAATAGTTGCCGGTACTGTTCTTATTGAAGACTCATACAATGCAACGAAGGTAACCAATACAGGGGCAGCTTCATCGGATAATGTTGGTGGTATTTGCGGTAAAGTTGCTGAAGGTGCTTCGTTTACTATTACTCGTTGCTACGTAAGTGCAAGCGTTACGTTGACGAAAGGTACTAGTGGTGCAGCTGTTGCAGATGCTATTTTGGCTTCAGGGAGTGCTGTTGTTACAGATACTTATTTTGATAAGGCGGCTAAGAGAACTACCACCGGAGCAATAAAATTTGCATCAGATGCTTGGCCCACATGGCCTGTTGGCGCAGCTTGGGGAAGTATAGGCGCGTATGGTGAAGGAGAAACAACAATTGTTTATCCAAAACTTAGTTGGGAACAATAAGGTGCAGCCATAAAAAGACTTGACTGATTTATGGATTTAGCCGGTTCTATTGATTTTTAATCATTGAACCGGTTTTCTTATTTATCCGGTTCCGGGGAGAGTTCTGATAAGTTGCTTTTGCTTCAATATCATTAAAAGGCCGATTTTTCGAATTAGGTAGGAGGATGTTTTTTTTTCGTAGGATGAAAATCTGATATGGTATGTATCAAAATAGGTTCTTAAATGTGTATCAAACAATTTCGCAGAAATATAAACAGAGCCGTTAATGATTGATTTTTGATTGATTTGTTCCAAAAAAACAGATTTCAAACCTTATAGAGCAAAAAGGAGGAGTATCTCAAAGGACCATTCCATTATATTTGCAGTATCGAAAAGATACTTTTATATGCCAATAAATTTAGTATTTAAATGATTGTTATGAAGAACACTTTGTTACATTATGTATTCATTCTTATGTTTACGCTCTTGTTTCCACAGGTGGATTGCTCGGCAGGAATTTCTGAGGTGGGTCCGGTTAAGCCTTTGGTGAACAAAGACGAAAATTTGATGGAACTAACCTTTCGCGAAATTATAGAGAAATATTATTCTGATAAGTTCTATCTGGGCATAGCGAATCATGCAAAGTCATTAGGACAATTATCTACCGAGATAGCCGATCGAGAATTCAACTACATCACCCCTTCCAATGATTTCAAGCAGAGTTATATTCACCCGACTTTTACTTCATGGCGTTGGGACAACCCCGATGCTTATTTACTGCATGCTAAAGAAAAAGGGCAGTTGCTTCGTATACATGGTCCTATCAGTCCGCAATGTTCTAAATGGGTGAAAGAGGATAAACGTACAAGTAAAGAACTGGTAAAGATGCTCGAAGAGTATATGACTCAGCTTTGTGTGCGTTACGGCAACCAACCTAATGTCCGTTGGATGGATGTGGTGAATGAGACCATTGCGAAAGAGAATGTAAATGATCCCGTATTTGGTCCACAGAAGAGAGGAGAATGGTTTGCTGCACGTCAGGGAACGGACAAATGGGAAAATCCATGGACAATCATCGGATATGATGAGACAAGCGACATCCGTACGCCTCTGTATATAGATATGGCTTTTGCACTTAGTAATAAATATGCTCCTGGAGTGAAGCAAATCATCAATCAGCATGGGAACTTTGAAGAAGTAGTGTGGGAACAGATGAAAAAACTGGTGAAATACCTGCGCGGTAAAGGTCGCCGGGTAGACGGTATAGGTTGGCAAGCACACATCGATACCGGCTGGGAAAAGACAGAGGGTAATGTGAAACGTTTGGACGATTTCATCACTTGGTGTCATGCCAACAACCTGGAGTTTCACATTACTGAGATGAATGTATGGATAAAAGACCAGGAAACCACCTCTGAAGCACAACAGGCGGAAACCTTTGCTACGGTGATAGAAACGGTACTGAAACATTATAAACAAGGCAAGGTAGGCGTCAATTTCTGGAACGTACGTGATGAAGACACTGCCAATTCTGCTTGGAACGGTTGTATCTGGCGTAATGACGGCACCCCCCGTCCGGCTTACAATCGTATAAAAGAAGTGTTGATTAGATATATTGAAAAGAAGTAAAAGAGTATAATTCTTAAATTATTTATATATGAAAAACCAACTGTTATTATTGTTGTCATTCTTTTTACTGACAAGTATGGCTGCCCATGCCGTCAAAGTGGAAGGCACAGTGCTCGATGAGAATAAAGAGACTGTTATCGGTGCCACCGTACAGCTGAAAGGCGCTGCCGGTGTAGGTACTATTACGGATATGGACGGGAAATTCGTCATGCAAGTGCCCGATGTGAAAGAAGGCGTCTTGATTGTGTCTTATATCGGATATAAAACCAAACATATTCCTTTGCGGGGACGTACTATTCTTACTGTGGAGATGGAACCTGAGGTGACCGCTTTGGACGAAGTTGTGGTAGTGGGCTACGGTTCCATGCGCAAGAGCGATCTTACCGGTTCTGTGACTTCCGTCAAAACCAATGAGGCGGAAGCTGCACGTGCCACTTCATTTGATAAGATGTTGCAGGGGAAAGCAGCCGGTGTTATGGTATCTACCGGTAGTGCAGCTCCCGGCGGATCGGTCAGCGTGCGTATTCGTGGCACAAGTTCCTTGCGTGGTAATAACTCTCCACTCTATGTTGTGGACGGAAATATTATCAGTGATTTGGGGGATACTATGGATCCGATGGCTTCCGGTACTTCTGGCGGCAATTCCCGTATGCAGGAGCAGAATCCGCTGGCAGCTATCAGTCCGCAGGATATTGAGAGTATAGAAATTCTGAAAGATGCTTCGGCCACAGCGATCTATGGTTCGCAGGGTGCCAATGGCGTAGTGCTGATTACTACTAAGAAAGGAACTACCGGAAAACCGAGCGTTATGGTAAGCGCCAATGTCACCATGTCCAAACTGGCGCGTGAAATACCGATGTTGAATGCCGAAGAATATATAGCTTTCAATAATGCTTTCAAAGAGGATGGAGATACTCCTATGACTATGGAAGGACGTACTCCTGTCAACTGGCAAAAGGAATCTACTCGTCTTGCCGTATCACAGAACTATCGTGCCAGTGTAAGTGGGAAAAGCCAAAAAACAGGTTATTATTTGGCTGTTGGATATGCGGATCAGGAAGGCGTGATACGCAAGACCAACGTCAATAAGTATGACATCCGCTTTAATCTGGATCAGGAAATCGGTAACCGCATCACTTTGAGAAGTAATTCATTCTTCAGTACCATCAAGACATCTATGACTTCAGGCACTGATAAGCTGGCAAATACGCGTACCAGTATCGTCCGTCACATGATTTCGTACAAACCCTATCGTTCTGCCGTAGCTGAAGAAAATGAGAGCGATTTGTACGATGAGAACTTGACTACACCCGATGCCTGGTTTACCGATTATGATGATGATAGCGAAGAAAATGTGTTCAATACCAATTTGAGCCTGGATATAAAGGCGCTGAAGTGGCTGACGTTTCGTGTGAAAGGAGGCATGGTATATAAGAATAAAGAACGTGCCATGTGGTATGGATTATTGACGCATACAGGCGCAGAAGCTAATGGCAAGGCGGGCGTTGCCGGACTGACAAGCCGTTCGTACAATACGGAGGCTTTGGCATTGTTCAATCATACATTCAAGAAGAAACACACTATAAATGGAACAGTAGGCGTGGTTTACGACAATAAAGACGTGAAGCGTACCGGTGTGGTAGGTGAGAACTTCTTTTCTCCTGAACTGCGTGCTGACGGTATTTCAAATGCGGCAAAACTATATCCTTATCAACTGGAGAAAACAGGTGAGCAATTATTCTCTGTGTTGGCACGTGGCGTGTACAACTATGATAATCGTTATGTGCTGACCGCCACATTTCGTGCCGACGGTTCGAGCAAGTTCGATAAATCCAATCGTTTCTCTTATTTTCCGTCCTTTGCTTTGGCATGGCGCATCAATCAGGAGAAGTGGATGCGGCAGTTCGACAAGATTTCCAATTTGAAGCTACGTGCAGGGTGGGGACAAGTAGGCAACCAGGCAATCTCTCCGTACCAGACGTTGGGTGGATATGTCGGCGGAAACAATTATGCTACGGCCGAAGGTATGCTTGAGCCGGGTATCATTCCGGAACGTATTCCCAATCCTGATTTAAAATGGGAGACTTCCGAACAGTACAACGTGGGCATAGATCTCGGCTTCTTCGACCAGCGGTTAACCATTACTGCAGATGCTTACCTCAAGACCACAAAAGACTTGTTACAGCAGATAGCTTTGCCTTATGCCAGCGGATATACCACAATGTGGATAAACAACGGTAAAATTGAGAATAAAGGAATTGAATTGACCATCGAGGGTACACCGGTAGCCAAGAAACACTGGAACTGGACTATCGGCGGCAATATCTCATTTGCTAAGAACACTATTAAGGAATTGGGTATAGCTCCCAGCGATTTCGGTATGATTAAAAGCGTAAGCGGATATTGGGGAGAGAATGTAGGAAACGGCAATGACAATAAATTTCCGGCCAATGCCTTCCTCGTAGGACATTCTATCGGCCTTTTCGTTGGTTATCAGACCGCCGGCATCATGCAAGAAGAAGAATATTACAGCGTGGAGAACCAGAAGAAACCTTTGAAACTGGCAAATTCCAAAACCGATATGTTGCCGGGTGATATCCGTTATATAGATCAGAATGGAGACCGCGTGATAAATGATAATGATCGCGTGATTTTGGGTAACCCGAATCCCGACTTTACCTTTGGATTAAACACAACTTTGAGTTATAAACAATGGACGTTGGATCTTGCTTTCAATGGTGTAGTGGGCAACGAGATTATAAATGCCAATCTAATTGACGAGACATTGGTGGACAATGCTAATAAGAATGTGCGCAAGGATGCCTTTTATCAGGCTTGGACTCCGGAGAACAAAAGCAATACCTATCCGAGGCTGGGCTATGAAACAAAATCCATGTTGACTGACCGTTATATAGAGGACGGCTCCTACCTGAAACTTTCGCAGGTGTCTCTGAGTTATCTGCTGAACTTAAAGAAATCGAACGTCATCAAGAACCTGACTTTCAACTTTACAGCTTCTAATGTTTTTACCATTACCTCTTATAGCGGATATGATCCGGACGTAAACACATTTGCCAACGATGTGGACCGGATGGGTATAGACTTAACCTCTTATCCTTCCGCACGTAATTTTACATTTGGTGTGGTTGCTAATTTCTAATCTAATAAAATGAAACAAATGAGAACACTTAAATATATAATAGGAATCAGTCTTGCTGTCGGGCTGGTTGCCTGTGACGACTTCTTGGTAGAGACACCTCAAACAGCTTTTGAAAAAGAAGGTATATACAATACGGTGGGGTCGGCAAATGCTGTTTTGTCAGGTGCGTACTCAACATTAGCGGAGTATGACTATTTCGGATTCAACTATTTCCATGTAGTCAATGTAACTTCAGGAATGGGGGTAAGCGTTAAAGATAATGATAAGGGATTGACCGCAATGAATATAGAGCCTACAAATACGAATATGACTAAAATGTATATCGGAATGTACAAGACTATTCGTGTGGTGAATGATATTATTGAAGGTATGAAGACAAGCGCTATCTCCTCCGAAGCGGAAAAGAACAGAATTGCGGGAGAAGCTTACCTGATGCGGGGCATGACCTATTTCAATCTGGTACGTTTGTTTGGAAGGGTATCATTGGTAATAATGCCTCCGACATCGTATGGCGATGCGCAGACACCGCGTGCGGAAGTGGCTGACGTATACAAACAAATTATTTCCGATTTGACGGATGCTTATAGCAAGCTTCCGCTGCCTGCGGACAAAGTGGTGGGACGTCCGCATAAATATGCTGCTCAGGCATTATTGGCCAAAGTTTATCTGACATTGGCAGGCAATGAGGAAGAATCGGAGTACTGGCAAAAAGCCTATGATGCGGCATTGGATGTTTATAAGCATGGCGGATACGAACTGGTTGCGCTCGACAAGATGTATGGCAGCACCAATAAGAATAATAAGGAATCTATCATTGAAATTCAGTTTTCGGGTTCTGTCAATGACGGGCGTATGACGGAAACAACTTTCCCTTCAGGGCATAGCTTGATGAGCAATCTGCCTGCTAAAGGTAAGAGCTGGGGTAAGACCCGTCCCACGCAGCGGGCTTTTGACCAGTTTGAGGAAGGAGACCCGCGTCGTGAGTTCAGCTTTGTTCATACAGAATATAAGACACGTTTCCCCAGAGAAGGCAAACCGGATAGAGTGGCGTTATATCCTCTTCTTAAAAAAGGCAAAGGACAAGACTATATCAACAAAGATTCGGAATATCCTGCCTGGAAGAAATATGCCGATCCTACTTTGGTGATAGCTACCAATGCAAATTTTGTTTATTATCGCTATGCCGATTTACTGCTTGTCTTGGCTGAGGCTGCGAATGAAATAGGGGAGGATGCTATGCCTTATCTGAAATTAGTTCTGGATCGTGCACGCGATAGCAATGGTGACGGCAGTGTCGCTGCAGACGAAATTTATCCGAGTGATCCTGTAGAAACAGACAAAGCTTCCTTGCGTGAATTTATTTTTCGTGAACGTTTGAAAGAGTTGACCGGGGAATGTGACGAGTGGTATACGGTTCGCCGCAGAGGCGCTGGCTATTTAAAGAAGATTATGGAAGAGCATAATGCCCGCATTGAAGAATTGTATGGCAATAAGAACGTGCCGGTGATTTATGTTTATGACACCAGCAATGAAAACGTCACCAAGAATCTGTTGATGCCTATTCCGGCAGACGAAATCAATCGAAATGAAAATATGGGACAGGATGAACAGAATCCCGGATATTAAGTAAGTAACTAAAAACTGATTATGGATTTTTATAGGTTAGGGTTAATGGTATCTTCTTTGCTACTGGACTCCGTTTTCGGAACGGGAGTCCGGGCGCAGGAAGTGAAAGAGCAGTCTAAAAAGAATGTATTGTTTCTGATTGTAGATGACCTTCGTACAGAGTTGAATTGCTACGGTGTGAAGTATATGAAAACTCCGAATATCGACCGGCTTGCCGCGCAAGGTGTGATGTTTGAGAATGCATACTGCAATGTACCTGTATCGGGTGCGTCGCGTGCTTCTCTGTTTTCGGGGTTACGTCCGGGGAATACCCGTTACTGGGATGTAAATGCAGAGATAGATCGCGAGGCTCCCGGAACAGTGACACTACCGCAATATTTTCGTGAGAACGGTTATATCACTATCTCTAATAGTAAAGTGATACATGGCAAGAACGATGCCAGAGAACGTTCTTGGGATAAAGTCTGGAAGCCGAAGCTGAAGTCTGCCACTTGGCGCGACTATCTGGGTGAAGAGAACTTGGCTGTGGAGAAGCGACGTGGCGGTCCGGAAGCTTTTGAGTGTATAGATGTGCCGGACAATGCTTATAGTGACGGGCAGACTGCCGACAAAACCATTGGAGACCTGCGTCGTCTGAAGAAAAGCGGACAGCCTTTCTTCCTCGCTGCCGGCATCTTGAAGCCTCATCTGCCTTTCAATGCTCCCAAGAAGTATTGGGACATGTATGATGCCAAGACGATCCGCCTGCCGGAAACATTTGAGTTTGATCGTACAGGCATTCCCGACCAGGCTTTCCACACCTATAACGAAATACGATACTATAAAGATATTCCTTCCAAAAGCGATATTCCGGCAGAAGAAGCACTGAAGCTGATTCATGGTTATCGTGCCTGTGTCAGCTATGCCGACGCACAAGTGGGGAGGATACTTGACGAATTGAAGAAACTGGACTTGGACAAGAATACGATAGTAGTGTTATTGGGTGACCATGGTTGGAGTTTGGGTGACCACAATCAATGGTGCAAACACTCCAACTTCAACATTGTGAATAATGCTCCACTTATCATCCGCATGCCTGGAAACAAGAAGAAAGGTCCGGAAACGAAAGTGGTTGAGTTTGTCGACGTATATCCCACACTGTGCGAGGCTGCCGGACTTGCCATTCCTGCGCATACCGAGGGCGAAAGCATGATGAAGTTGCTGACAGGCGAAGATAAGGGCTGGAAAAATTGCGCTGTCGTGAAATGGCACAATGGAATAACTTACTTTGATCGTGATTTCGGTTATACCCAATGGAACGACCGCCAGGATAACTTTCAGACTGATATACTTTTTGTCTATCGCAACGATTATCTGGAGACAAAAAATATGGCCGGTAATCCGGAGTATAAGGAAACCATTACTCGCCTGCAACAGGAAATCCGGAAACGCCGCGGCAAGAGCTTTATGGCAGAAACCCCGAAAGGAAAAACGTTCAGGCAAGAAGACAAATTAGCCAACAATAGAGGAAACAATAAAGGAAATAAACAGAATAATTAAAAATAAAAAGATTTGTAATGAGAAGCAAACAGCTATTATCCATTATGGGATGTGGCCTTGCAGCCTTATCATCCTGCGCCGCAGGCAAGAAGCAGGTTGCAGAGAAACCCAATATCCTTTTTATATTGGCAGACGATCATGCGCGCACTGCCATAAGTGCCTATGGCGGCATTAATTCAAAGCTGGCTCCTACGCCTAATATAGATGCTATCGGTGAAAATGGCGCCATTATGCAGAACATGCTCTGTACTAATTCTATTTCAGGTCCCAGCCGCGCCTGTTTACTCACAGGCAAATACAGCACCAGTCATGGATTTTATCAGAATGAAGGTGGTATTGTATTTGACAATACCCAACAGCAGTATCAGAAGATATTGCGTGACAATGGATATACCACTGCGCTTTTTGGCAAGTGGCATCTGTTTTCCGATCCTGCAGGGTTCGACTACTATAAAATTCATGCCAATGCCAGTCAACAGGGTACTTATTGGGACCCTATATATAGTACCAATGGCCGAAAAACAAAAGAGAAAGGCTATGCCACGAAACTTACCACGACCTATGCTTTGCAATGGCTTGACAGCTTACGTGACGTAAGCAAGCCGTTCTGCCTGATGTTGCACTATAAAGCACCTCATCGTCCATGGGAACCAGATTCCTGCTATCTGAATCTTTTTGACGAGGTGGAATTCCCTTATCCTGCCACATTTGATGATGATTATAAAGGTCGTGAGAAAACGCTCGGGCAGTCTATGGGGACAATTGAAAACCACCTTTCGCGTGGTGACCTGAAACAGACTCCGCCTGAAGGACTCTCCAAGCAGGAACGTAATAAATGGCTTTGGTGGGGTGGATCGGGTAAAGACCAGTTCTGGACACCGGATCCGAAACTGAAAGGCGAAGAACTGAAGAAATGGAAGTTTCAGACATATTTGAAGAACTATCTGCGTGTGGTCCGTTCTGTGGATGATCAGGTAGGTCGTGTGGTGGCCTATCTGAAAGAAAAAGGCTTGTATGACAATACCATCATTGTATACATGGGCGATCAGGGATTTTTTCTCGGTGAACATGGCTTGTACGACAAACGTTGGATGTATGAAGAAGCCTTGCAGATGCCTTGCCTGATAAGCTATCCTAACGGCATGAAGAAAGGAATGTGTCTGAAAGACTTGACATTGAATGTGGATATTGCTCCTACATTGCTTGATTTTGCCGGTGTTCAGATTCCGGAAGATATGCAGGGCAGGAGTATGAAGGGGCTGTTGCAGGATGATGAAGAGACGAAGAAAAACTGGCGTAGGTCTGCCTATTACCAGTATTTTGAGTATCCCAAATGGCACAATGTACAACCGCACTACGGTGTGCGTACCGATCGTTATAAGCTTATTCACTTCTATTATAATATAGATGAGTGGGAATTTTACGATATGGAAAAAGATCCGGATGAGATGGACAATCAATACGGCAATCCGGAATATGCGGAGATCATCAGCGAGTTGAAAACAGAAATAGATAATTTGCAGAAACAATACAATGATACTGTTTCGTTGGACGATCGTCGTAAAATGACAGACAAATATATGCTTAAATATGAAGAATAAATGATGATGAGAAGAACCTTATTGATACTGGCGGTGCTCTTTGCAGCACTGCCTGTCGTGGCTCAGAAGCCATTATATAAAGATGTCCGTCAGCAGCGGTCAC
>OAWW01000164.1_pt1 | contig 78618 bp, 71 predicted proteins | sample 1517191 | NCBI WGS metagenome assembly OAWW01 (sample SAMEA2580253, study PRJEB22360) | human gut metagenome | biome: human gut; feature: human-associated habitat; material: faeces | place: Denmark | collected 2008/2010 | reverse complement strand
CGGCGGAGTTTTTGGCGTGCCAAAAGGGATTCGAACCCCCGACCTTTCGCTTAGGGAAAGCCACGGAAGGGTATTTTATTATCCCTTGAAATCTTCGAAAATCCTTGATTTTACTGGCTTTTTCAAAATTATAGTGTTAATCATTTCTCTTATAAAATCTGCTAATTTTATGCCGTATTTTTCCTTCATTTTAGCAAATGCAAAGATTTTTTGGGGACATCATTCAGTTAATATGATACTCGTTACGAGTGTTATATTGCAGTTAAGTTCTTTTTTTTAAGTGGTTTATCAGAAGGCTGATATTATTATACCGATGTTTTTTATCGGTTTCGAGCTATATTCAAATATTGAAAGGGCAAGTTTTTCGGTTGCACATTCTTGCTCTTCGGACAAGGAGTCTCCCTCGTTCAAAGAGCGGTCAATTTCTGTTTAACGATTTCTTTTTCCTGTATTTTCTGTCCCTCGGATTTCCTCATGGTAGAAATAATCCACGATCACCGGATGTCCCTGCGGGACTCTGCCATAAGGCATTTCATTATCCACAAAAGGACAATCATACTTCTTAGCCATTTTCTCGGCTTTTACTTCAAGTGCTTCAAAGTAGCTGCGGTTATGCTTGTTATAGATCTCATCGTAAAGCGGTACAAGATCGGGATATTTTCCGGCGATATAATCCATGATCGTCTTTTTGAAACCGCCTCGAAGATTGAGATTTTCGAGCCAGAACAGATCGCATTGATCCTTCACCTGCTCAAAGATTGCTTCAAAATCCGTGATTCCGGGGAATACCGGGGATACGAAACAGACTGTACGGATGCCTGCTTCATATACCTGCTTCATAGCAGAAATACGACGCTCAATGCTCGAAGCAGAATCCATGTCGTTCTTGAAATTCTCATCCAGTGTGTTGATCGACCATGAAACGGTCACTCGTCCAAGCTTCTTCAGCAGATCAATATCCCGTACCACAAGATCAGACTTTGTGCAGATCAGAATATCTGCGCCACTGCCGATCAATTGCTCCAGAAGTTTTCTGGTATTCCCGAATTGCTCCTCCTGTGGATTGTAGCCATCTGTCACAGAACCGATGACCACCCGCTGTCCGGCATATTTCTTCGGATTTTTAATTTCCGGCCAATGCTTCACATCAAGGAAAGTGCCCCATTCCTCCTTGTGCCCGGTAAAGCGCTTCATAAAAGAAGCATAGCAATACTTGCAGGCATGTGTACAGCCCACATAGGGATTGACCGAGTAACCGCCTACCGGCAGACTAGACTTAGTCATGATGTTCTTTGTTTCCACCTCACGAATGAGGATTCCATTTATTACTTCTTCCATGATTTCTGTACCTCTAACACTTTATTAAATTCTTCCGGCATTTCCTGAATCATATTTTCATCCCCTATGATAGGGACAAGATCTTCCTTCATAAACACCGGAATGCCGAGCTTATGTGCCTGGTCCGTCAGAGACCATGCCCATTCCAGCTCCGTATGAATCTTCCTGCTCTGAGCTCCGGTCATGGTGCCGACAACGATCCAATTGATTCCGGAAAGGTCAACTGTGCCGGGATCGTCGAATAACGGCTCAAAGGTAACATGGTAATGTTTTGCTCTGACGTTTTTCCGAAGGGCGTCGATACGCCACCGTTCTGCTTTCCTCGTCACCGTAACGCCAAACCATGCGTTTTCCAGATCGGTATCAAAATCCAGCAAATCAGGTCGCTTGGTAAGGAACAGGAACTGATGCTGTGGATTTTCACGGATCTTTGCAAATACCTCGTCTCTCCAGTCCGGCTTCCATCCAGAGAGATCGCTCATGCCGGTAAGAAGAAAGTTCTGCGGACGTTTCTTTTCCATCATCTTGAGCTTACCCGGAAAGAATTCAGGGTCAGCGAAATCATCAATCATATGCCAGCGTTTCACGTTGTTGCGGGCATAGCAATATGTACACCCCACTGTGCAGCCAATGACGATATTCATGTTCTGAATCTGATCTTTGATACAAATACTCATGACTTCTGCCACTCCTCAAGATTCTTTCTGATGCGGTCGAGACATTCCTCAAACCGGGTAATTTCTTCCTCTGAAAAACCTTTGTAGTAAATACTGCCCATCTCACCAGATACAGCATCGTACTCGCCCTTTAAGGCATGTGCTTTCTCAGTCAGAAACAGGAGTGTTTTCCTTTTGTCCGTTTCAGACTGAACACGGCTTATCAGCCCTTGATTTTCCATTCTTTCCAGCATCGTAGTAAGAGATGTTATCGCTAATCCGCATTTAGTCGAGAGTGACCTGATTGAGATACCATCCTCCTGCCACAGCACATAAAGAATACGCCCCTGGGCTCCATTGAACGCATCAATATTCTTTTCGCTGAGAATCTTCTCAAAGATTCGGTCTCCAAGTTGTTTTATTTTTGAGACAAGAAATCCGCCATTCATTTCCATATAAAAGCTCCTATATAGTAGTTTGTTAAATTATACTATATAGGAGCTTTATTGTCAAGAGCTTGTATGTCTGAATAGAGGTAAATTTCGATTTGTCGCTTCGTTTATGCCACAAAGAATGGATTGCTGATCATAAATAATAAAAACTCACTCGGCTTAAGTGCTTTTTCTAAATGCAAATATTAATTATGATATTTAAAAAATTGTTTCAACTTGCTATTGCAATTTGCGAAAAATAAAAAAACGCCGGAAACCCTTGATTTTACTGGGCTTCCCGGCGGAGTTTTTGGCGTGCCAAAAGGGATTCGAACCCCCGACCTTTCGCTTAGGAGTTCCTCCGGAAGGCTCCCTTTGGAGCTTAACGAATCTCAAATTTTCCCATTCTGATGCGGTTTTCAACAAGTAAAGAGGTAGTCTGTTACCATCTAAAATGTGCTAACATAAACGAGTTGTGTGTATTCCTGTTAGCAAGGTGTTAGCACACCCTCTAAAAAAGTTGTCGCATAAGGTGGTAGTTTTGGGATGTACTTCTTAAGAAATTATTATGCAATAGTTGTATAACACAAATATAAAACATAGGCAAGGAAAAATTAGGGCGCTCCAAACGGAACGTCCTTTTACATTTATATATAGCTTTTATGCGTTATTGTGATACTGCTGTAAAAACGCTTGAAACGCTTTACCCATTTCTGGATTTGCGAAAAGCTGTCCGAGAAGCTCCGTCGGATTCATATCGGTAGTGTTATCCGCCTGTGTCTTTTGTGGTGGCTGGTTATATACCTGTTCATCAACTCGTCTGGCGTTGGCAACTCTATCTTCGTCAAGGATATGTGAATATTGCTCCGTTACCATATCAGCCCGTGCGTGTCCTGAATCGCCCTGAACGGCTTTTATATCACCGCCCGACCATTTGAGCTTATATGTAATACTCGAATGACGCAGGCTATGGAAGCAAACATCAGGCAAGTTGTGATCTCTGATTAGCTTTTTTAACGCCCTTGTGATTATCTGTCCCTCCATCGGTCTGCCTGTGGAGCTTGAAAACAACAAATTGTAATCGTGGTATTCATCACCAAGCAATTCCTTAATCTCCTGAATATCCTTAATGCGCTGTAATACCATTTTTGCAACGGTTTTTGGGAGATACACTCGGCGTTTACTTGTTTCGGTTTTCGGTTCTTTCAGCACAAGTACCGTATTGCCACCTGACAAACATCGAGGAAAGACAAAAATCACATCTCTCTTATTGAGCTTTTCAAATACATCACGCTTTACCCTTTGCAGCTCCTTCTCAATAAAAATGGAAGCCGTACCGTTTTCAATCTTTTCCTCTGACACGTCGATACAGTCCAGCGTTATGCCCAGCATTTCGCCCATACGCAGCGTACAGGAAAAAGCGAGATTTAATGCCAACGATAAATCGTCATCATCGCAAAGCTCAAGCGCCTTCTTGAATGTAGGCAAATCCCACATAGCTCTCTTTTTAGGCTTCTCTTTGGGTATTGTAGCGTGTTCAACGGGATTCCTTGTCATCAACTCCCATTTAACGGCTTGATTAAAGGCATTTCGCAAGAGCTTGTGTACCTCTCTGATTCTTGACGGCGTAAGATATTCGTGCTCCGGTTTGCGGTTGTTGATAACCTTTGATTTGACTTTCAGAAGGTCAAGGTAAAACTTTTCCATCATTCGAGGATTCAGATCGCTCAAAGGAATATCGCCGATAATCGGATTGATATAATTATTAATCAAGCTGTTTTTTGCGTCATAAGTGGACATTGCCCATTTGTTCACGCCGTAAATCTCCATATAATCTACAAGCAATTCTCTGACCGTTCTTGCTTCGGGAACGGTAAAAACATTGTTGTCCTGTTCGTACTCAATTTGATTTTTTCGTTTCCTCGCTTCCGCGTTAGTCGGGAATGATTCCCAGCGCTGGTGCGATTCTCCCTTTTCATCAGTATAGCGATATACAACGCAGTAACTGTTTTTTCTCTTAATAATCGAAGCCATATTTTACTCCTTTCCGTCGAGCCATAAATCAAAACTCAACTTTGAAATTCTCCATTTGCCGCCGATAAAGGCGGCTTTAAAATGCCCTTCTTTAATCAGCTTATAAACTGTATGCCTTTCTACCTTTAACATTTTTTGAACTTCGGGAACGGAATAGCTTTTCTTTCGGCTCCTTTCATTGTTGAGCTGTGCGATTTTTTGCTCAAACATCAGCTATTACCTCCTTGTCGTGCCTATGATATTTGCTTTGAGTTGCATACCATTCTTCAAAGCTCTTTTTGTCAATTCGTTTTTTGCCGCTGACGGTCAGCACTATAAACAATTCTTTGTCTATCAGAGAGTAAACCGTTGTCGGCGCAATGCCGAGTATATCGGCTGTTTCACGAATTGACATTGTATGCCGCCAATTCTGTCCCGGCGGCGTTCCGTCCGTCTTTTTGTAATGAAACTGATTAGCGTACCATTCTTCAAAACTGTCCGTCATCACCCTGATCTTTCCGAAAAGCATAATCGTTTTGAAATATCCCTTTTTGATAAGCCAATAAGATTCAGTTTTTCCAAGACCGAGAATACGGCGCATTTCAGGAACAGATATACTTTTCTTATCCAAATACAACACCTCCAAATCGTTATGATAAATCCAAGCTGTTGAGCTTGGATTTATCATAGACGAAAAGAATGGTTTTGTTAATGATGCGATTTTATTCGTCACACACTTGACAAACATCTGAGGCTATGCCGATGTTATCAAGCCATTCATCAAAACTCTTTTTGGATATTCTGTACTGTCCTCCAACTTTTACAGAATGGAAAACACCGGATTTGACAAGAGCATAAGTTGTATTCTTGCTTACGCCCAAGATTGCTTGAATCTCCTCAACAGTATAGACACGCTTATTGTTAGTCAAAAGATTCACCCCCTTTTTTACGAGGGGAACGCTCATATACAAAATAGTCATACCCGTATCCCTGACACTGGTCACATTTCTCTTTTACACTGTTAAGCGGATCTACTCGCTTTACAATCAGCTCCGGCAAATATTTGTACTTGTTCAAGCAGCTCGGACACAAACAGCGGATATTTGCTTTGTTATAACGGGCGTAGTCCCAATATCCATACAGCTTCATTAAGCCGTTGTGAATCTTGCGGAGAACATTGTTGTCGTCAATATGACCGACGTAATTAACTAATTCATCCTTGTTAATTGCCCTCTGTTGTTCCAGCATAATCATTGAAGGTTCTGTCAGTCCATACTTATCCTCTACCAAGATATGTGAAGGAAGAAATGTCTTTCTGATAGCTGTGGTGATAGCCGCAACCATAATGGTCGGAGCTTTGGCGTTGAAATTGTCTGCCTGCAAAACTACAACAGGTCTGTATCCGCATTGGATTGAGCCTTCGTTGTCACCAAAATCGTAGAGATAAATATCTCCTCTTTTGATTTTTCTTTCATTTTTGTTGTTCATTTTAAGTCCTCTTTTCATTAAGTATTGTTGAAAGTAATTAACCATTTCACCTATACCCAATGGGAGAGGTCATTTTTTAAGTCAAATTATAAAATTTTTTCAATTTTTTTATTGCACGGTCTACAGAATACTTTACAGCCGCAGCCGAGCAGCCTTGTTCTTCTCCAATTTGACTAAGTGTCTTTCCGATTATATGGTATTCCAACAAACGCTCCTTTTCGGTTTGTGAAAGAACAGTTAATGCACGTTTTAATTCTTCTGATTCAATCAGTTTATCAACAAAGTCATCAGCTACAAGGCTAAGATTTGCGCCCTCAGTTATCCCATCTTGATAATCATATACTGCGTGATAGAGCAACTCACGCATTTCAAACTTCTTATTGTTATTTCGGAAGTTCCTTCGTACATCAAGGAATTCACTCGTCATAAATAAATACGGCTTGAATGCTGAGAGTTCAGAAGAATAGTTTTGCTCAAGATATTCCTGATCGAAATCAGAAATAACAGCATATCTCTCTGTACCTGTCCAATTCTCATATTCAAGAGTCAGGTCGATAATGGAATAGTTTTCATTGCTTTCAGTAATTGTTTTCATCAGTAACTCCTTTCACGGAGCCACCTGATGAAAAGATAAAAAGCCACTTGATGCGTCGCCTACTGCCACAAGATAGATCTATCCCTTGTAAAAGGATAAAATCTAAATCAAGTGGCAATAGAAATCAACGCATCAAGCGGCTCCAAGCTCATACTTGCTTTTTATAGTTTTTTAATATTTGATTTTATTGGATAATATTGAAAAAATTGGTTTATGTTAGTTGTTGGATGCCTTTCTGAACGATATAGGTGGGAAATAGACCACCTCTCCGCAATTAGGGCATTTTTCGCTTGTCCAACTGTGTTCGCCCTTAATAGCGATAGACAGTTTATAGTCGCAATACGGACACAGGCGAGCCAATCGCAACTCTGACTTGCACCGTGTCTGCAACTTAGCCTGTTCTTCTTTCACCCTTGAATAGCGCTCAGGATCGTTTTCTTTTGCGTTAAACTTTGCCAATTCAAACACCTCCATCACAATATATATCTGTTAAGTCGTAGGGATTACCAAAATAGTTTTTGTCAACCAATCCGAGTTGAGTAAGCCGGATAGACAAGGCTGTTTTGGATACACCTAAAAAAACCGCCATAGACGAAAACCGTTCGTATTCCCAAGTAGCATATACATTATTTATCATTTCTATCCGCTCACTAAAACCAAATAAGAACAGTGCTCGCATTATAACTTCTTTTGGCATAAGAATCACGGACGCAATAGCGTTAGCCTGCCATTCTAACCAATCCATTTTTCGTTGCTTCGGTGGGTGTGCTAAACAGAAATGCAGTTTTCTGTTATCGCCGCCATATTCATTAGGAAAAAGCATTTTCAGAATTTGATGCCCGGCTTCGTGCGCTTTGGTGAAATTACATCTGCCAATCTGCGAAATGTCCTCATTCAGATTACGCTCGATGAATATTGTTTTGCCATCGAGATAGCAATAACTCTCCTCATCAGCGTAATCAAATACTTTGTATGTTACAGCACCATACGATGATGTAAGTCCGAGGACAGAACCATCTAAAGATAAGTGGTGATATTCAAGATTGACTCCTAACAAATCAGTAATTAGCTTGTCAGGTGTAATCTTATATACTGTTTTGCCCGTTAAGTCAGGTAATCGGAAATATGCTTTTGTCACTCGTTCACCAATAGCTTCAATATCTTTGCGTGACAAATATTTCAATTATATGTTCCTCCTAAACAGTCTTAAACTCTACAAACCATTTGCCGTTTTCTTCGTCAAAAAGGTAGGTTTGCTTTCCGCAGATAGATACCGTATAACGGATACCCGTACCGCCAACTTTTGTAGCTGCCGCACGGCAGCGATGAATCAGACGGTCAATCTCGAATTTGCGTCCGTCCTCCAGCGTAATGAACCAGGGACGACAAGTCCCGTCGGGATTGTGGTCTGCGTTTACTAATACATAAACTTTGTTCCTTTCCTGTTGCATATCTATACCTCGTAAGACTTATAAGCAGCAACAATCCTGCCGACATAATCATAGCCTTCAAGCTCACATATAAACAGTTTGAATTGCCATTGCTTATTGATAAAACACGATAGTGTGTTTTCCTCATATTCTGCATCTAAATCAATATACAAAGTAGTTCCCTCAACTATTCCATAAGCAAGAAAATGATTTCCATTATCGGCAATTAAGGCGATCAAATTATGATGTTCTTTCAGTAAAGACTTTGGTGTTTCAACATAGCTTTTGATTGATTCTGTTTTAATAGCGAACATAGGCAACCTCCTATTTGACTAATCCTGTTGGCATAGTGATCTCAACATTACCCATCTGCATTTGCGTCTGCCACTGCTTTGAGAACAAGGTATTATCCCTAACATAGATAGCAACGGCTTTTGCAACCTTTTGATGTACACGCAGCTTATGTCCGATGCCTTGTGTCAATTCTAAGAAAACACGCCAAACTTCTTCTTCGTTACTCAAATCTACAACCGTTGTGATTCCGTGTCCGATACTCTTAACGGGTGAAACAAACTTAATATCCTTAACCGTTGAATTATATCTACCGTTTGCATATAACCATAGTGATACTCCGTTCTTGCCTAATATTCTTTTTATGAAGTCATAGTCAGAATTTGCTAAGTCACCGATTGTTCTTATGCAGTAGTTATTAAGGACTCTTGTCGTAGCTCTCCCCACGCCGAGTAAATCGGAAGCCGGTAAGCCCCAAATCTTTTCCCGGAAGGTTTCTTTTTCAAAGACTGTTACAGCGTCAGGCTTTTTATAATCAGAGCCTAACTTTGCAAATATCTTATTGAAAGAAACGCCGACGGAGATGGTCAAGCCAAGTTCAAACTTTATCCTCTCACGAATCTCATTAGCAACATCTACCGGATTGCCAAACAGCTTTTTTGTGCCGGAAATATCAAGCCAGCACTTGTCCATACCGTAAGGCTCTACCTGATTGGTATAATCACAGTAGATTGCTTTTGCCAATTTGGAATACTTCAAGTATTCTTCGTAATGAGGTGGTACAACAACTAAATCAGGACACTTCTGTTTTGCCTGCCATACTGCGTCACCTGTTGCGACCTTGAATGCTTTGGCTTTATAATTTTTTGCAAGTACAATGCCGTGCTGTTCCTCAACTGATCCACAAACAGCAACGGGGTACTGTTTCAATTCAGGGCTTAGCATACATTCGACAGAAGCATAAAAGTTATTCATATCGCAATGCAAAATATTTCGTGCCATTTTTGTAATACCTCTTGACTTAATTCACAACTTAATGTAGAATACAAGTAGTAATTCACAAGTTACTTGTGGATTACATGCCCATTATACACAAGATACTTGTGAAAGTCAAGAGGCAATTTTAATCATTCACAAGTTAGTTGTGAAATCAAGGAGGTTGTAATAATGACATTTGGTGAGAAACTTCGTGAAAGCCGAGCGAAAAAGGGAATGACACAAAGCGAGCTTGCCAAAGCAGCAAATCTCGGACTAAACACAATTAGTAATTATGAAAGCGGAAAAACATATCCCAAGAAAAGAGAAGTATATGATATACTCGCAGAGATCCTTGAGGTTGACGTTAATTATCTCCGAAATGAAAATGAGGAGTTTATTACTGAAGCATCTGAAAAATATGGATATAGAGGTAAGCAACAAGCCGATCAGCTTGTACAGGAGATTGGCGGCTTATTTGCAGGCGGTGAGCTGTCCGATGATGAAATGGATGGCGTTATGAAAGCTCTCCAAGATATATATTGGGAGTGCAAGGCAGAAAACCGTGAAAAATATACTCCAAAAAAATTAAAAGAATCTAACGAGTAGCGGAGCAAAGTCCGTTTTTTGGGACACTTCTTGATTTATAATTATAGTAGACAGTAAAAAATTCGGGCTGAATTTTCTTAAATTTGCTGTTTTCGGTAAGCGTTAATTAAGAGGTGAGCTTATTGCAATTCATAAAACGACTTAAACACTTGTTCATTTCAAGAAAACATTGCAGTCATAATTGCTTATGGTGTAAGTATTATTCTGACTGTTGTACAGAGATTAAAAGGAATCTATAAGATTATTCCTCTCTGATGTTTTAATCAACTTAATTACTCTTATTAGGGTGGTGATATTATGATTGATTCATTTTACATTTACTCTAAGGCGACCGAAATGGTTAAGCAAACAGGCACTCGCAATCCTATGAAGATTGCTTCCGAAATAGGTGTTATGCTCCGTTATTCTGAGGAATTAGATAAACTGTTGGGACTTTACACATATCGCTGGAAGCACAGAATTATCCTTCTTAATGATAAGATGGAGGAAATAATGGCACGAATGGTCTGCGCTCACGAGCTTGGACACGATGCCCTTCATAGAGATATAGCCAAAGGCGACGGGCTTAAAGAGTTTGTGCTTTTCAATATGAAAGACACAACGGAATATGAAGCCAACGCTTTTGCAGCACATCTGATAATTGACGATGATGACATTTATTCAATGAGTAAGGATAAGTACGATGTCGTTCAGATGGCAAAAATGCTAAATGTGAATATCAATCTTGTTTTGATAAAACTTCAAGAGCTTAACAAACTCGGTTATGATTTTAGAGTTCCTTGTGAAGCCGATAGCTTTTTCTTCCGCAAGCCGAAAACACTGACCAGCAATGAATTAAACTGAATCATTCTCCGTGAAAGGACATAGGTGATTTTATGTTCAACGACAAGGATTTTATGGGCGGAATGTTTGACTTTGACGGTGACGGACATACGGATATTTCTGAAGAATACTTAGCATTTCAAATGATGAATGAACCCGAAGAAGATGACGATTGTAGCGATGACAGCGAATAGAGGTGACTATATGGATGTTTGACAATAGCAGTAATGCTTTGTTTTGCTTTTGCAGTTGCGATTCTTTTTATTATGTTCAGCATTGTTTTTTAAGTAGATAATCGTATGAAAGACAATTATGATGATTGATAGGTAAACAAACTTAATAAATCAGCCTATATAGAGTGCGTGAGGGACAAGCCCTACGACCGCACACCAACCTACCGAAAGGCAAGGTGGTAATGCTTGAACGATGGGTGCTTATATAAAAAATGCGCCTATCAGACGATGGGCGCTGTACTTTGCTCTCTTTTAGGAATATACATTTATTCAGGAGGACTTCTTATGTCACAAACAATTAAACAACTTTCTCAAATGGACGGCAGAGTATATGCCTTTTTCAAGACGGAAGCACTTTGTCAGCACTTCCTGTCCCAAGCAGAGCAGGAAGGCTTCACATTCCAAGACGGAGCTAAACCTACGGAACGGCATACAAGTGATATAATCGCTGTCAACAACGATTTTACGATCAATTATGTCGGCTCTGTTGGTCACGTCGCTTTCGGTAGCAATGTCAAAAGAATTGGCAAGCAAAATCTAATACGAATAGATTACGAAGATTATATCAGGTAAAGCTAAAGCCGTGCTACATCAAGTCAGTAGCACGGCTTGCTTATAGTTTGCTAATTATCCTGTTATTATCATAATAGTCCGCAGGAGCTGACGAGGATGTATGCTGTTCAATGGATAATACTATTGCTTCCTCTTTCTTATTGTTACTTAATTGAACAATTACCCTGTCCCCAACTTTGAAGGGCATATCATTTGGAATAGCGTAAATATTTTGACCATTTGAAAGCAGCGATAATCTGCACAGTACAAAAGGTGATTTTGACACTACAGTTGTATCCTCGTGTATTTCTTCCTCTATATCGTCAGCAACACAATCATCACTTATAGAGTATTCTTTTGCTTCCTCTAATGCTTCATTATATTCTTCTCTTGTTTCATAATCACAAGGATCTACGCCATACTCACTACCGTCCTGACAATTCAATCTCCAAGCATACTTATTATTGATTGCGGAAGAATACTTTATCTGATTAAAAATCGGATCTTCAGGAGTAACATTTATCATCTTTTGTTTTGGATATGACGTATCTTCTTCCGCATCAAAAGAGCCAATAGCTCCGAGAAAAGCACCTGTTCTAACAATATCTTCTGTTGAATTAAAGCCGCCTGTCCCAATTTTGAAAGCAGACACTTTATAGGGATTGATTTTGCCTTTCTGCGAATAATGGTGCTTTTTCTCCATCTTATTCGCAATAGCGTTCATTGCTATTCCGCCTGCAATATCAAGTAGAGTGTTGAACGGCTCAGGACATTTTGAGCTTTTCTTATACTTCCTGCGTTTCGCCATATTCAACACTCCTTCCTCATTATTGTTCTTTTATCTTGTAATGTGAGCCTTGTCCCTGAATGATTTTAAGTAAATCATTTGGGACTACAAAAGGCTCTGTAAACGCATTGATTACTATACCTGATACCTTCTTTTCATTGTTAAAAGCTAACGGTATGGATTCCAAAAACCATTTCTCTATTTTAGAAAAGTTATCTCCATATTCTCCCATCTCAGCGGCGCTTGTGAATACGGGAAAGAAATACTCGTCGCCATTCTGAAGAATATCAGGTATCATTCTTATATCATCTGTCGATTTGAATGTCATTCCGGCTTTTGCATTTTTCAGCTTTTCAACATCAGTATCGCTAATCACAGCGTTACAAGGTATCCAGATTAGAATATCTCTAAGCAGCTCCATAATGCTAATCAAGTTTTCGTTAGTCTTATCGTTATTGAAGCGCATTATAGCTGTTTTCAGTTTATTTTCATTTGCCGGCTCAAGCTGTCTTTTTGTACCGTTGGAAACACAAACCAATTTGCCGTCCTCGGTTTTAAAAAGGGAAAACTCAATCAAATCACCTTCGTGGCATTTTGACGGTTTAAATGGCTCATTCAAAAGTTTTCCGAACAGTGTTTTTTCATCAGCTCCTTCTATTCTAACCCAGCAAACTTCAAATTCCCCACTATTTGTTTGCAAATAGAGCTGTATATCATCAGGGTAATGTGGGTGCCTGCTTGAATCAAGAAATCCCATTGACCTTGTTTGTTCCAAACTCTCATCAACAGAAAACACTTGTAAAACTTCAAGACGCTGAGCATAACGATGATACAACTCGTCATTTGTATCATCAATCACATATAGCTCTAATTCTTCTACAGCACCTATGCGTATAATATCTCTTTTATCTGTTGGACTATCATAAAAGACAAAACTGTCCTTATCCCGATGACCGCAAGCTAATAATTCTAAGGTTGTTCCGGCAGTATGGTCGATGTATCCATAAACAAGTACGCAATTAGCTTTGTCAGAGTTCGGGTAACTTTTACATATTTTTCCGATTGTTTCGTCTATGTCTACTGCTATGAATTGATGATAAACGCCCTTGAATCCTATATCTTTATAGGTCATCTTGCAATCCTCCTTTGTTATGTTATTCAACACCTAATGCCTTGAATACAGCATCTTCTGGATCTTTATAAAAAATGATATTAAAGCAACCTATCAACTCTGATGGAACGGTGCTTAAATCTACCGCTGCTGTAATCGGTAACAATACTTTTTTTGCTCCGCTATCAAGACAAACCTGAAGCGTACTTGCAAGGTTTTCAACCTTAATCAGCGTACCAGCAATACTAATATCTCCGAGAACCGCCAAACTACTAATAGCTGGTTTACCGAGAGCAATGGAACACAATGCAATCAAGGTGGGGAGGGTGAGCTTATCGGTCATACCGATACCCTGTAAATCCTGATAGTTAATAATGTAATTCTTACTTGTAGTGCTTATACTTGCGCTGATCCTGTTAGAATTAGCTTTGAGATAATTGAAAGCAGTATTAGCGGCTTCTTTACTGCTTGAATCGTTCCCGATACCTGTTCTTTCAAGTTTTCCGTTGCCTGGAAGCATTTGTGATTCCAGACGGAAAACACCTATCATTCCTGACTTTGCCGGGGCAACCGTATAAATCTGTCCGGGGTTGCCCATTCCTTCGGGAATCAACTTGCCGCCGCCTTGTTCGGGTACAGAAACATAATGCTCCTCAAAGTCCTCGTTATCAATATATGAGAAGTTTACATCATAAAATTCCATACCGCCGAGCTTTTTGAGCTGCTCTTTAACTCTGCGCCGCATTTCAAGTGCGAATTTAAGGATTTCTTCTACCTGTTCCTTAGTAAACTCTCCATCAGGATACAAGAGCTTTATCATACCGCCGACGGTCTTTCTTACAGCAACGGTATCTCTTTGATTGAGGTTTGTACCCAAGCGGAAATATTTATCTAAAGCATCGCCATACTGTTCTTTACGCAGTTCACGAATAAACTCAGCAAGGTAGTCAGTAATAAAGCCGTAGTCATTAGTAAAGTGTTCCGGTCTGAATTTCGGTATTTCCCAGCCGGGGATATAACAGTGCATACGATCAAGAAAAGCCGTATCCAATCCCATCTCCGGCGGGAACGGTGCAAAAAGGCTTGATGTTTTCAAGAGGACTTCAACGCTTTGATTGATGTTTCCGACAAACGCCATAGAAGCAGAAGCGGAAATCTCGTCTTTTCCTCTTGTGAAAGAGCCCGAGTTCATATAGTCCTTCATTATCTGAATACCGTCTTTATCCTTAAACTTGATTCCGGCAACTTCGTCAAATGCTACACAGTCCCATACTCCTACAAGTCCGACCTGCTTCCGTCCCATATTGTAAAACAGATTTGCAACAGTAGTTTGTCCACCAGAAACAAGAATACTGTTCGGCGATACTTCTTTATAGATGTGCGACTTGCCCGTACTTCGTGGGCCGAGTTCGCACAAGTTATAATTGTTCTCTACAAGAGGTATCATTCGGGCGAGAAGCAACCACTTCTCACGCTCTGTTAAGCGATCAGGTTCCATACCTGTTGAACGGAGCATAATGGAAATCCATTCGTCCTTTGTAAAGGCTTTGCGTCCTTCTTTTAGCTCATTAATATCAATATGTGGCATTTGGATTGGAGTGAGCTTACGGATTTTAACGGGAGGCATATTCCTTTCTTCCTCGATGTATTCGTAATCAAGACCGACAATACACCAAATACCACCGCAAAGCAGACGGTCAAACTCGGACGGGTAGCTTTCAGAAATCGGGATATTTTTCAATCCAAGATTCATAAACTCAGCTTCATAAACGTCATTTTTGATATTCAAGGTTACGGTCAATTTGTCGATAACCGTATAGCTGCCACGCTGACGAAGTTGGGACATAATCTTCTGCGCTTCATCAGGACGCACATAGTTATCCGCCAATATTCTCTTGACAGTGTTTAAGCCTTCTTCAATGACAAATTCATCATCGGAACTACAATACTGACCGAGGAGGAATTCAAGGACATAAACAGGTACGTTTGCGCCTTCCTTGATCTTCTTTGTCAAGTCTTTGCGGACTATCCTTCCATCAAAGGTCTTTTTCAATTTATCGTTAATAACCGCATTTGCGTCCTCGGCGGTAATTATTGCGTTGTAATCATCACTCATAATAGCACCTCTTAAAATCCAAAGTCATCGGCAAATGCAATATCAATCATTACTTCGTGACGCAGCACTTCCAAATCCTTCTTGTCGTCCACGATCAACAGATAATACTTATCGCTCCGGCTGTACTGTCTATTACGAAGGTTAAATCGGAGCTTAAATATTCTATTGGCTGCTTCCGTGCTCTTGTTATCCGCAGTATGCAGGATCTCATTTGAAATCTTTTCGCCGTTTTCGTTGACAAAGCAAATGCGATAGGTTGCTTCCTTGACAACGCTGCCAACAGGCTCATTCTGAATAAAGTCAAGCGAGAAAATAAGATTGGTAATCTTATTAGACAGGCTCACAAGCGAAATAACGGCGCTGGTCGTTTCCTTGTGTCCTTTTTCTGTTCTGACATCAATGAGAGGTATCAGCATTTCCTGCGGTGAGCTGCCGCCATGTACGAAATTCATACCGCCGCCTGCGGCTTTGAATATATCGCTTGCCATCGGGAAGCTGACAACCTTATCATCGTCATTATTCAATACGGTAGATAACGGCAAACTCTCAACGCCTTCGGTTACAACAGCGTCTTTTGCAACGATATATCTCTTTGCTTTATAAACCTTTGAGCCTGTGACGTTTCCTATCTTATCGCTTTCAGTGAGCTTATCACGCTTGTAGATAAAGCCGTGATCAGCCGTAACGATAAAATGTACCGTGTTTGCGCTTATTGTTAATCTTCTGATTAAAGAAGCGATTTCCTCAATCGCTTCCTCGCAAGCCGTAAATACTTCGTTCTCAGTATTGGGCTTGTCGCCACGAGCGTCAACCTGATTATGATAGACATACACAACTTCCTGATTGGTAAATACTTCTCGGAGTTGTGCAACGCTCATATTTTTCAAATCATCATACTGAACAGCACGGCTATTGGGCTTGTATGACTGCAATATCGGCTCACGATGGGCTGTGTCATTACAGCCTTTGCCGTCAACGAGGACTTCAAAATCGTCTGTCATTTCCAGCTTTCTGTGTGGGAGCAATGCAGCCATACCCAAACGGGTATATGACGGCACAACGCTCTGCATAGGCTCAATCTTAACCTTGCATTTTTCATCAGCTTTCAGTTTTCTGAACAGACTGTAACCCACCTCATAGCGCAGAGCGTCGGAGATAATAACTACCGTTCTTTCTTTTGCTGAGCGGATATACTTATCATAAAATTGAATTTGCTTCGGGAGATTTGTCACACCGCCTGCTGCCTTTAATTCTCTGTTCCAATTCACGCAGATACCATTGAGATAATCGTTGGTATAAACATTCTCTACAAGTTGACGGAGCTTTTCAAACTTAGTTGCATTTTCAATTTTATCGTAGTGGTAGTAGAAATATCTGTAACGGCGATCTGCATGAAACAGCTCGTCCTGATATTTTCTCACCACATTATTGATACCCGAAACAGGCACATATACACCGTAGGAAAGCAAGTGCCAAGCGTTTTCAATCACATAATACTCAGCGCTTTTCTTATTGCCAAAATGCTCTCTGCGGCGTTCTATGCAAATATCCGTTATACTCTTGCCATTGAGCTTTGCGCCTGTGTCCTCGTTTTCAAGTCTTTCAATGAGCCAATCTATGATGATATTATCAATTCCTGCGAACAGGTAGCAATCGGCAATATCGGAAGGCTGCATTTTGCGCAGCACCTTATCGGCATTCAATGCGTTATATACAATCTCTGAAATCTCATCAAAACGCTGACCGTAAAGGTAGCTGTTCATCAGATTGTCGAGATACACCGTGACATTGTTCGATGATTTATACGCTATAAAGGACTTCCACGGCTGGGGTATCTCTCCGTAGATTGTTTTGGAAAGGTATGTAACAAACAATGTCATTGTAAACTTTTCAAGCGTTGGCTTGGTATCGGAGTATCCGAAATGCACGTTCGCCTGCTCCCAAAAAGCCTTATCCACACCGTACTTCTCAAACTCTGCAAGATACTTATTATCCTCAAAGCCGTCCTCGGTCAACATAGCTCTGACTACTTCCTCGAAGTTTGAGGTTTTGAGCTTGCAAAGCACGCTCATAATTCCTTTCTCAATATCTGCCTTATTTACGGCTTCGATTTCAAGGTCATAGAATTTCTGACGGCGTTCTTTGCTTGCAAAGAATTTATTATACTCCTGAAATACAGTCTTTAGCTTTTCATCATATCCCAAGTCCAGCGTAATCAGAGAAGCTCTGTCTGCATAGAATCGTTTGGAATAACGCAGGGTATCCTCCAAATGGTTCTCCTTTATATCCGGCTTAGGAAAAGGAGCATACACAAGGTAATGTGTAGTGGTATCCTCGCATTCCAGAAAGTGTTTGATATAGAATTGATTGTCCTTTTCCAAATGCAGGACCTTTGCGTTATCCAACTCCAGCGTATCAATATCCTCGGCAAATTCGCCGTTCTCATCGTACCAAAATACGAGCTTGCGGACGTCGCCCTGAAGTTGTGAGTTTAGCTTATCTGTTATTTGTTTTAGATTAAGCTCTGCCATATTAATCACATCACTTTAAATTTTTGATAGTTATATTTCGTTCTTCTTCTATCGCATTTTGATACTGTTTTCTAACATTATCCAAATCAGAGCCCAAATGCAAGAATACATTGTATCCTGTAGGGCGAGTAACACATTTGTTTAAGGATTTTTTGCACTCTTTTATTGAGTCTTTAATCCACACTTTGTTCGATGGCGTCTTTTTTTCAGCTTCATCAAGCAGAGATTCTATACTAGATAATTCTTCTTGTGTTCTTTTTGACGTTGAGCCTCGTGCTTTTCCAAATTCTGTGCTTCTTAATTGCAAATAAAGTTCTTTTGCTTGATCTATTTTTTCATTTGCAATAACCAATGATTCAGCCGAATATGCTTGAACTATACTATTTGCATATCGTTTTACCCTAAAAGCCGCAACAATCGTAACGACAGCACTGATTATACCGAGTATAGAAGAAATTATATTAATAATATCCCATACAGAAGTTGTACACTCAGCCTGCAAAATAATTGCCTCCTTTTTTTCTTCGTTCTAAGTAACTTTTATACTTCATAGAACTCCCATACAAAGCAGGAAAAACTTCCTCCCATCGTCCTTCTTCCATAAACAATTTAGCTATAATTTCAGCGTCGTGGTAATCGCAATCACTTTTTATCCTATTTATTTCACTTTCATAGGCTATAGATGAAACTTCTTCTTTTCTATCTATTTTTTCTCTTAATAAATCCATTAAATCCATAACTGCATTGTATTGCTGACGAGTAAAATTCCTCTCTATAAAATATCTGCAACTCTCTGAATTATCAAATAGTAACTCGAATCTAAACTCTAATAAGTCAATTCTTTCTTTTAAGGATTCGTTTTCATTTTCAAGAAATTCAATTCTTCCTTCGTTTGTCATAATCACATCTCCTGTGTTTTTATACTTTTGCTAAAATCTGTAATTTTTCAGTTGTGTGCTGCCTAAATGTCTTGTAATTGACCTTTACTCCGCCATCGAAATCGATGTTGGGATGGGACGGAACAAGGTGGAATACATTTAAATTGCAGTTCGTTGTTTCTTTTGACTGCTTCAAAAGATTTTCCTTATGCTTTGTTTTAACTGCTCGGTTACGGTGACACGAAATTGCAAATGTTGCTTTATAGCTGTGTTTCCACTTATCTATTATTTGTTTTAGAATAAAGCTCTCTCATCCGTTATCACTTTCATTACAAGGAACAATTTGATAATATCCATCCCAAAATTCCAACTGAAATAGTATAGGAGGATTATCAAATTCCCTAATCAGTTTCTCTACTTTTTCTTTGTTCTTGCCATCTATATTAATTCCCAAAATAACTGCTTCAATTATACCGTCAACATTTACATCTCTAATAACATCGTTTCTTTCTCTTAACAAATATCTCATTTCATTTTCATCTTTCCAATCGGGATGTTTGGTAAAGAAAAATGTATCAGAATATTTCTTATAGATTGATTCAAGTAAGACATCATCAGTTTGCAAGAGGTCACTTGCATCTATCGAAGTTGCTACCGATACTTTATTAACAAATTCGCCCTGTGAACAATAGTTAATTTTTTTAGCAATAATCTCGCAATCAGAAAATGTTGTATTTGCTTTTTCCAAAAACTTCTCACTATCCAAAACTATACATACGCCTGTACCGTTTTCAGCATATTGCGCCCACATTCTTGGTTTTGAGAATCCCTTGTCGATGTTATACAGTATTCCCCCTGTTTTGTTATTACTTTCCGAACAACCATCAGTAGTAGCACAAAAAACTTTAATGTTGGATTTCAGTGCTTTAAATAATTCCTCTGTTCTCCTAAGTTCCTTCCCAACATCCAAACCATTTGTATTTCCACTTATAGAAAAAACGGTTGGCAAATTTTCATAAGGATCATTCGTACCACTCAACGTTGAAAAGCGAATAGTTTTATAGCTTAATATACAATCTATTACTGTTGATATTTTTGTATAATGATATAAATTCATTTCCAACCTCAAATCTTTGCTAAAATTTGCAGTTTCTTTCCGTCCTGTGCGGTCTGTACCTTCTCGTAGTTCACCTTTACGCCGTCGTCGAGGTCTATGTCAGGACGGGATAGGGCAAGGTGGGCAACCTTTGCGTCGTAATCCTTTGCTTCTTTGAGCTGCTTTAAGAGTTTTTCCTTGCGCTTTGTGGCGGCAGCACGGTCACGGTTGTTGGTCGTGTTGTCTATAGTGTCCTGCTCACGCTCAATTTCCTTTTCATAGGTGCGCTGAATTCTGTGCAGGTACTCAACACGCATATTGCCGATGGTGTCGGCGTTCCAGCGATGCATATAGACAAGCGCCTTAAAGCCGTTCTGCTTGCCGCTGTCAAAGAGCCAATAAATCGGGCGCTTTTGATAAACCTTGCAATGATCCTTGAAAAAGTCATTGAGGAAATAATTGCGGATAATGTCACGGCTGGGGTTGCCCTTATTGCCGAGAGACTTTGCGATAAATTCGAGGTTAGCTTCCAGCGTATCCTCGCCGTACACGACCTTTACAAACTCGCAGAAACGACCAACAATATCGTCCTCAAAGTAGGCGGTATCGGTAATCGGAATACAGTTATCTTCATCAGAGATAAAGGTCTTGTATTTTTCGCTATTCCATTCTCCGCCTGCATAGGCAAGTCCCTCGGTATCCAGAGAATAGCGACCGAACATACAACCAACAGCATAAGAAACAAAGCTACGCATATCACGCTGTAAATCAGCCTTGCGAACAGTTACGTCCTTGTCCTCCACTTCGGGTGTCAGTTCATCCTGCAAGCCATAGATGTCAATAAAGATACGGTTAAGTTCTTCTTCGTTGGCTTTGAGTCTATTGAATCGTTCATCACACCGTGATACCCAGCCCTCATAGAAATCGCTTATTAGATAGGCATAATCTGGTTCGTCTGCATATAAGGGGAGCATCGGATGGATTTTGAAATCCCAAGAGGTTTCAAAAGAATCCCAGTCTTTTTTGCTTATCTTCACACACTCTTGAGATATTCTTTCAATATATGATTGATTCTTTGGCAATTCTATTGGTGTTTCTAATACTTCTCCAACATTAAGTTGCAGTGTTGGATTTAATGCTGTTAATAATGATTTACAAACTGAAGTATTCAAAAAGGCAAGTGTCATAAAAGGAGGTTGATCTGAAGAATTAACTATTGTCGGTGAACTTGAACTAAATGGGATATTTTGTGGTTTGATTCTAAACCCAAAGGATTCTCCACATATTCCATTCCAAGATATTCCATAAGAAGCAACATTGTTTGAATCAACCAAACCTCCGTGAGAAGCATATTCCCGCTTAGCTCCTTCTGACCAATCAACAACTTCTATTAGGTTACCATACCACTTTCTGTAGTTCCCTCCATTCATATAAAGCACCCATTTGGGACTGCGTATTATCTCCCACCATTCTCGTACATATTTTGCGTTGTTATGTGTTTTATTTCGTCCACCTGAAATAAAATTCGATGATATTCTTTCGTGTGTCCATAAGCTATCATTTCCAATCCAATAAACGAAACGTTTACTTGGAACATTTGAAAAGTGATGATTATCAACTACGAATCTATTATGGTTTGAGAATAATAGGGATTCCTTAGCTTTTTCAGAACGACCTTGAACTAATCTAATATATATACCTTTATAGTCCTTAGAGTTTCGATTTGCCATTACAAATGAAACAGTTTGGACAACTTCGCCACTTATTTCATCAAAAGCTCTTGCTCCAAGATGTAATAGATTTATAGTAGCATAATCAATTAACTTGTTTCTAAGTTTTTCAAAACTTGATAGAAACATCCAACTATGCATAGTAATCATAGCGGTATAACCGCCTTGGGCAGTATAATCATTGCACTTTTCCATAAACACAGCAAACAAATCTGCTTTGCTGTCGGAATAGTATTTCTTTACAAATGCGCTGAGTTTTGTACTCATTCCGCTACCGCCCATATACGGCGGGTTAGTACATACAACGCTATATTTTTGCACCATAATTTTTGCCTGTCGGATAAGCGGCACAAAAGCAGTACAAAGTCCAACCTGTCGAATAGTATCAAAGACATTGTCATATATATTTTCTTCAATCTCAGAATACTTGGTTTCAAGCTGTGCTATTTCACCTGTTGTAATTTTGAGGTTAAGAATACTTCCATACTCTTTTGCGTCGATAAATTCGTCAACAAGTTTTTGAGCTGTCGGTTTCAAATCACCAAACAACTCCAAATAGTCTGCATTTAAACTATTGCTCTCCTGAATGGAGCAAAGATTAGGACGAATTCCACGAGTTAAGAAACGGCGGTCATAGAAGCGAGCCTTCATCATCACGGCAAAGTACGCAAGCTGCGCAGCACGGTCATCTATTTCCAAGCCGTACAAGTTCTTCTCGACAATTCTCTGTGCAGCGTCACGCTCAGTAAAGCCCTGCGCTGTGTAAATATCCATAAACACATCAAAGGCGTACACGAGGATATGTCCGCTTCCCATACAAGGATCGAGGAAAGTGGAATTGACATAAGGCGGCACATCGCCCTTATTGTACTTATGGCTTTCTTCCATACGGAAGCGGTCAATAATTTCTTGACTTTGTTCCGCTTCTTCAAGATAATATTTCCACTTGGCTTTGAAAGTATCAATCTTTGCTCTCTCGGTGTCGTCCCAATTACCGTATTTCAGATTATGGATTGCGATACGTCCGAGGGAGTTTTCGACCATATAGCGGACGATCCAGTCGGGAGTAAAAAGCTGGGTAGCCGCAGGAACGTCCTCTTTGCGTATTTTCTGTCCCGACGGACGACCAAACACCTTGTCCTTCGGCTCGGTGTTGTAATATTGATACAGCCAACCGATAATTTCAACTTGACCTTGCTTCTCAATATTGAAATCGTCCTCAGAAATATCGTGTACAAGATGATATACTACGCCATCCTTATCGGTAAAGCTGACGTTCAGGAGCAGCTCGGTGTAGTCGTTTGTCTTTTCAAAGAGTTCGGGGAGGATTTCGTTGAGCTTGTTACATTGCTTGATAAACAGGAATTGGAATAATTCGTCAGACTTATTGTTGTCTTTGAGGTTATCAATCAAGTTGATTTCGTCCTCGGTAAAATCAAGGTCAGTATCAAAGGGATTGGTAACAAAGTCCGGCTCGGCTTTGGCAGGATTCTCGGAGGAAAGCACACGGACACGGCTGGGAAGATAGTCATTGACTTCCATAAAGCGCACGGCGATAAGGCGGTTAAACCAAGTGTAGGCAACCTCCTCAATAACAGCGTCAAACGCTTCGACGTGTTTCAGCTTCTTTGCTCTGATAGCAGCGACAAGGGATTTCCTCTGGTCGATGGCGGTTTTACCCTCCAAGCGAACAGGCTGGCTTGTGCCAATATCAAATATCTGCAAGTCATCTGTGGACTGTGGCAACGGATTGGCTATCTCTTTGTCCGTGATGCCAAGCAAGCCTGCTTTGAGTATAATGTCTGCTCTCAGCTTGTTCCTTGCCCATATAGCAAAGTTTTTTATCGCTGTTTTGTTCATCGATTTTCCTCCGATAATCTATATTAAAACTCTACGTTTATGATTGTGTTATCCTCCAGCTCGCCCTTGAGTTTTCTTTCAAGGTCGGCTAAATAGTTCTTGATGTCCTCGTCACTCTCAATACGCCAAGTGGATTGAGAAGTCAATGTTCTTACGCTGACAGTCTTTTGCTTTTTCTGTTTTGGAGCAGGAGCAACAACAGGAGCGTCATCTGCTTGCGCTGTGGCTGCGGCGGCTGCCTGTTCTTCGGCAAGGATTCTATCTTCCTCTGCCTGAATATCATTAAGCCAGCGTACTTTAAGAGCGTCAGCTTCATAACGATAATTCTTTAATTGAGCTACATTGTTGCAATGGGTAGCTTTTTCGTGAAGGTCATCAAAGCTGCTGATAACCCTATTAGCAAATTTATCTTTACAGTGAGAAGCGTTTAGTGTATCAAATACTCTCTTGCGGGCTTCGGCTATGGTTTCAAGCACGGGAGCTTGTTCCGCCTTAACGAGTACCATATAAGCAGTACGGAATTTATTGTTAAGGTCGGGGAGCTTATAAATATCGCTAAACGGGTTATCCTTATATAGAATAGCCTTGATAGCTGATACGGCAGTTTCAACGTCCTTGTCTACGATGTAGGTCTTACTCTCGTCGTAAATCTTCATCAGTTTAAGCGAGGAATCCCAAATCTTAACCTGATCACCTGCAAAGAATTTTTTGATAGGCTCGTAGTCCTCGGCAAAGTCAAGAAAATCATCTTGCGTCTGATCCACAAGCGAGAAAAACTCTGTCGGATACTTGCAATCCAACACATCAATCAGGAGCTTCTTGCCGTTTGTAATAGTTTTACGGCAAGGATAAGCAGGCTGATTATTATACATAATCTCCAGCTTTTCAAGGTCGTTTTTGAGATTGGCAGCTCGCTTCATAAAAGCGTTCATAATCGTGTCGTCATCATCGCTGGGGCAAGTGTAGGTCAACAAGTCCTTCATAACGGCACGGACAGCCTTTTTCTGTCTGTCGTTTGCCTTGACACGTTTCTCGGTCATTAGCTTTTCCAAATATTCCTTGCGAGTAACAAGGCGATAAAGGTCATCAGCGCTCTTTGAAATGAGCGATACCATTTCATTGTTGACGTAGAAAGCAATCTCGCCGTCCTTGAACAGCTTTGCAACAAGCCACTGCACATCAGCTTCAATGAAGCCGTAGGGAGGTGACATAAAGCGCTCCATCAGAGTTTTCATAGAGGTCTTGACGTGTCTTGCTGAGTTGCGAGCTATGTAGTCGCCAACCTCATTGAGTGCGAGTTTATTAACCTCGGAGCTTGTTCCACTGAGAGTGAGCTGCTGACCGTTATCACGGAAAATAGCTTTGATGTCGCTGTCAGAAGTAGGTGTGTCAATATATCCGAGTTTGTTATAGACCGCCGCAGCGAGTTTTCCGAGTGCTTCGTTGATACGAGTGGAAACGTCCTTTGCAGACGGCTGAATTTTATCGCCGTTAACATAAATGTCGGCAGCTTTTAGAGCTTCTTCAAGGAAGATACGTGATTGTTCGTTGTGCTCACGCAGTTCTACACGCTTGTCAGCCTTAATCTGCTCATACTTTGTAGCAGCCTTACTTGCTTCGGAAGTCAGGAATTTGTTAATCTTAATTGACATAGCAATTTCATCAAGAAATGTTGTGTCATCAGGAAGAACAACAAGTACACTTGTATTCTGTCCCGAAAGCATACGAAGCGTTGTTTCATCGTGTACTTCGTCGCTGTTAGGGGTTAATACTTTTAATGTCAGAGCAAAGTTCTGATTTGCTTTGTGCGGTCTGCTGTCTACAAAACGGTTAAAGCCGTATGTGTATCTGCCTTTGAGTTCCGGCGCACGATACTTATTCTCGCTGTATAAACCGTCAAAGACAAGTTCGGACACCTTTGCGGTAATCTCGCCTTGTTCTATGTTCTGATTTTCAACAGCACGGTTGATTTCCTGTTCCTCGTTGGTGAGGAATACATAGGTTTCGCCTGCGCTCTTTTGAACAAGCGTCTGTTTAATAAGACGTTTAAGGGCAGCTTCAACCTTTTGCTTTAATTCTATTCTATCCTCGTTGATGTCGGATACCATAAGGCTCGTGATATTCTCAACCGTAGCCTTGATTTCCTTTACATACTTAATCATAAACAGAGCTTTGAGTACATTTACGTCAAAGCAGTCTGCTTCGTGTTCAGGATTGAGCTTCTCGTTATCGAGCGCCTTTGTGATAACTCCTCTGTGGGAATGGTCGATAAATTCCTCTAATGCGCCGTAGAACATATAGAACGGTACAATAGCTCCAAGCTCTTTGTTTTCAAGACGCATTGCACTCTCTTTGAACAAGGCGAGCATTGAACGCTCACCGTCTGCAAGATGTTTACCGGAAGCGCCGTATGTACGCACGGCTGTCAGAACGGAACCTAACAGATTAAACTGATACGGTACAAACGGATATGTGATGGCAAAATCATCTCTGCCGCTATATAGCTTCTTCTCTGCATCGTCATTAAAGAGGATCAGGTTCTTAATGACCGTAGCCTTATCATCATACATAACGGACAGAGAGGTTTTTCCTGTTTCGTTCTTATCGAGTATTCTCTTGCGAATAACTTCTGCTACGTCTGCGGAGGATAAGGAAAGGCGGGTATCAAAACGTCCCTGAATCTTAGAAAAGTCACGACCTTTTACCTTCGTGATGGAATCAATATCTTGCTGGCTGGTAACAATAACCCAAGCCTTGCCGCCGCAGGCTGTACCCAAATCCTCGGTAACGGTCTGCAAGTTAAGCATAAGGTCAGTATCATCACCAACATACTGTCCGATTTCATCGACAAGGAATATAAGGTGATGGTTTCTGTCTTTACTATCAATGTATTTTTTAATAAGCTCGGCAAAACGCTCAATGCTCAAAGAATAAGGCTCGGTTGCCTTATCGCACCAACGCTGTGCTGCTTCCTCGCTCATAAAGTCAATGGCTACGAGCGTTTCTACAAGCTCGTCCTGAATGAAGTCGATCGCTGTGCGTTCTTCAAGCCAAGAATCACCGCTGATTTCTTCAAACTTTGACTTAAACTGTTCGTACTTGCCTTCATCGGTCAGTTTACGTTCTAAATCTGCAACGTGAGGATATGCACCGCAAAAACCGAGTTTTTCGTTGAACACCTTTAAGAACACAGACAGGATCGCTTCTTTATCTTTTTTACCAGTGCTTTCACTTTTGGAATCAATGTTAAAAAGAATAACGGTAGAGGGAGTATTGGCGGCGAGCTTCATATCGGCAAGCACCATACTGTCGGCGATTTTTCTATCCCTTTCAAAGTATTCAATGGCAGGAACGCCGTCAACCGTTTTATTCTCCAAGATGTAGGATATGATTTTCAAGAAGTGAGATTTACCGCTTCCAAAGAAGCCGGAGATCCACACGCCCATTTTATCCGTTCTACCGTTGATTCCCCTCTTGTAATTTGAGAAGAATGTAGCAAAATGCTTTTGCAGCTCTTTTGTAACAACATATTCTTCAAGCTCTTGCTTGATGTTTTCGTCCTCTGCCTGACCTACTTTGATAACGCCTTTTAGGTCACGATCAATAGGCTTTGAAAATATGTCCCTGATAATCATAGCTTCCTCCTGTTTATACTAACTTAAACGCCCGATAATAGTTATCGTCTTTAATTTCATTGAATAAAACTAATTCCTGTCCGTCATATTTGCCCGGATAGAAAAGAACAACGGGTACTTTATCAATCACTAAATGCAAGTTATTCAGAACGGTATGTGAGCGAATGATTGGATAGCATTTTCCAATACCTGTTATAAAGATGATCGCCTTTTCAGGCGTATGTTCCTTAATGTAATTGACAATCATTCCATCGGTAGAGTTGACTTTCATTAGATTTGCGACAGCATTGCTTACTTTCTGAAAACCTTTTTTTTGTTCGATAGAATAGCATTTATCTAAATATTTCTTATCCTCAAGAATCTTAATCATAATATCGTACAAGTCAAATATTATGATTTTATACTCATCACTGCTATCTTCATTACGCTTCTGAATATAGTTGATACGTTCCCTTACATACAATTCTTCTTCCGCAGGATAGTCAAAAATGTAGTAGCCTACTTCATTGCCTAAACCTCTGTTTTCTCTGAATTTCGGTTCTTTGATTTTTTTCTCGGCTAAATCCAATCGGTCATCCAAATAGCTCATTTTAGTATTCTCCTGTTATTGCTTTGACTATTGCTGTTTCACCGTTAGCTTGTAAATATCGTTCCAATGCTATATCAAGAAGCGGCGGCGTTATAGTGTAATCTTTTTGTCCTTCACTTCTCAATAGATTTGATACTGTCATAAAATTGAAATACGCTGATTGCACTCTGCGTTTAGTAGCATCTGTCCATTCAGCAAGTGAATCATCTTGTGTTTCTTTATGATTAAAAAATGTTTTACCGTCAGCTAAATCAAGTTTTTCTTCTCCAATGATTATTTTCTCTCGATATACCTCATATAAAAACTCAAAAAACAGCCTATCTTTTCTGATGACCGCAATGAGGTTGATTATCTTTTGAGTTGCAAGATCAGAGGAAAAGAAAAGATTAAGCAAGTTGTTCTCTAAAGCATTAGCCCTGTTAGAAATATAACCATACATTCTTTTTGCTCGGTATTCATTAGGAGCACCAAAGAGGTTATCTTCTATTACTTCCTTTTTTAATTCATCGGTACTATATCCGTTTTTTATTAAATTGAGGTATTGCTTGAATTCGTTAAACCAAAACGCCTGCGACATTATGCCTGCTGAATACTTTTTTTCGCTCATTTTTCACCTATCTAAACTTTACTTTTATACTTTTTATACCATTATACAAAAATCATTGTCCCGTTTAACGGACTTTGCTTTGAAGCAAGCGAAAAAACTGCGAAAAACTTTAATTTTGCCATTTTCCACAAAACAAATCCGTTTCAGGCTACAATTATTTATATTGTATCATAAATCCTTATGATATTCAATCGCTGAAATTTGGAAAAAACAAAAAATCGAATCCCAAAGAGTATATTCCTTGAGCTTCGATTCTTAACTAACCTTCTATTACAATTATCTCTATGTACTTTTTCTTTGCATAATTCAATGTGTTTCTTGTTCCTCCGACTTCTCCATTATAAACTGCTATCAGTAGATTACTATGATTAACCATATACTCATTGCGAATCTGAAAGCAAGCCAGACTATACTCAGGTGATACATATTTTACATAGTCAGCTTTTTTTATAATCTTCCTATATTGCTTCTGCCAATCTTGCGACCAACGTGCTTCAAATTCCTCGTATGGGGAAGCGCAGATTAAGTGTAGATCCTTATTCTTTTTTCGGAGATTTAATACAATCTCCGCAGCCCAAATATCAACACCTCTTGCCATTCCCAATATAAAAGTTGTGTATCCTCGTTCAATGGCTGCTTTGATTTCACGCTCTAATTCTTTGATTATTTCTCTATCAACTAAGAATAGCTTTTCAGGTCTGTGTCCTGTAAAACAGCATCTGTGCATTTTCATCTCGTTTTCAGTCAAAGTGTATCACCTCTGTTCTATTATAACACTCGGTCACATATAAGTACACGGATTTTCACAAAAAACCGAAACAAAAAATAGGCGACAGCCCGTAATGGACTGCCGCCGTTGTTATTTATGGAATCTGTTATAAGCCTTTTCTGCGTTGTCTGCCCTGCGAGAATCCTCAAACGAGTAATCTCCGCAACGCTCATATACCCGCTCAAAGGCTATCGCCGCCGTTCGTGTATTGGATTTAAGAAACTCATTATAAGTGATACCATTATAGTTTCCTCCGTAATTTGCAAACTCGGATTTTATCGTCTTTTGCAGATACTCACATTGTTCTTTAACATTAGAGCCTTTGAATCCCGTAGGAGTATATCTTAGACACCATTGGCACAAGCCATAGAATTCATCACCGTTGTAGTGTCCGACGATGTTCCAATCGAGATTAAGTGTATCGCCGCCGCATTCACGCATCATATTTCCGATAATACCTGCGGCAACGCTGTCTGAGTAGCCATAGCTTTTAAGATACGTCCACACTTGTTGCGCTGTATCACCTGTCGCAACGGTATTGTTATCTGAGTAGAAACCATATCCCAAAATTTCTTTGTTGCCAATGCTGTACTGATTCTCGCAAACCTTATCTCCGCTGTTGCCTTCGATTGTGTAAACTGTGCCGCCCTCAACTTTTTCAACGATACCCGTGTGATCGCCACCGCCATCAAGTCCGTCGTCTGCCCAATCAAAGAAGATTATCATACCCGGTTCAGGTTCTTCTGAGCCATCAAGCCATTGGCCTTTGTTCTTAAACCATACTACTCCATCATCAACAACAGAATACTTTGGAATAGTACCGCTCTCAATATAACCGCACTCATTCGCACACCAAGATACAAAGCAACAGCACCATTCAACACGAGAGCTGAAACCGTACCAGCTCCAATAAGGTTTTCCACCGACGTTTCCAAGCTGCTCCTGTGCAATCAGGACAATATCGCTGTTCGAGCTTGTTACTCCGTTTAGAAGTTCACGCCATAGGTCGTTGTTCTCATCAGATAACAACTGCCGACACATTTTCTTCTGTTCCGCAGTAAAACCTTTATTGTTCATCATCGTTTCAAGGTCAACGTGAGAAACGGTTATATAAAGGGCTTTCTTTTGGACTTGCTTATTGACCTTCTTAACCTTGCCGTCTTTTTGTTTTTCCTCAACCTGTTCGGTTTCGGTGTACGTTTCTATCCTGTGGTCAATCTTATTGATCTCCCAAAAGAGATTGTGTATATATTCTTCCTTGCTTTCATCAAGAGTTACTACCTGTACTTCATCCGGATTGGCGGGGTGCGTATCCGTCATATTGTAAGCAACAGCATAAATAGCAAGGACTTCCCGCCACTCTGCTTTTGAGCCGGACATAACGAGTTTATCGTGTGGGTTATCGGTCTTAATATCTGTAATCTTATCGTTAAACTCATTATTGATACGAGTAATAATGTTGTGCATAGTGTATTCGCCTTCATTTGCGTTAGCGGAAGCGAATAAGCCGTACACACTCCAACATAAAAGAGCAATCATACAAATTATCAGGATCACGAGCAAAGATACCCAACCTCCGGCAATGATTGCAGAAATCAGTTTTTGCATAGCCGCTATAATAGCCTTGATAATTTTAATCAAAAGCTGGATTGCCGCTTTAGCTGCTTTCGCCGCTAACTTTGCCGCCTGTTGTGCGGCTTTGGCTGCCTTTTGAGCCGCCTTAGCCGCCGTCTTCGCTGATTTTTCTGCTGCTTTTGCTGCTTGCTTCGTAGTCTTAATAGCCGCCTTCGATGTTTTCTCCGCTGTTTTAACGGAAGTCTTGACGGTTTTAACTGTGCCTTTCTGAGCCGTCTTAACGGTTGCCTTGCCCGTGGATAGAGCTGATTGTTTAACGGTCTTTGCCGATGTTTTCTCAACAGTGCGAATACTTTTACGTCCTGCGCTGTTTGTTGTCCGGATAGATTTCTCTGCGGATTTATTGGCAGCGTTTTTTGAAGCTCGCTCGGCTGAATTCTTAACCGTATCTTTTGCGGTATTCTCAGCTTTGTTTTCGAACTTCTTCTTAACTCTGTCCTCGATTTTTCGCTCAACCTTGTCTTTGACTTTCTCAGCGCCTTTGTTGACGGATTTCTTCGTTTGATGTACAGTTTCTTCCGCCACTCGCTTGGTACCGGATTCCATACGATCAGAAGCGTACTCCGTTTCGTTATGCTCCTCCGGCTCGACGGAGTGCTCCGCTTTGTCCTTTGTCTGAATATACGCTTGTTTCATACGACTGGCGGCAATCCTACCCTTATCAAGAGTTCGGATTGTTCCTTTGACCGTATCTCTTGTCTTAATATCAGCCAACTTTTTACCTCCCTTCGTAAACGCCCGTAAAGGGCAAATATAGTGAAATCAGGGGTAAAGGTATAATTACCCTTACCCCTTAAATACTGTGCCTAAAAAGCCGCATAAACTCTGGCTTTCTAACTATCACTTTTTCGACTATTCAGCCGCTTTTTTCGTGCGTATTCAGCCTGTTGCTTTTTATACCTGAGTTTGGCGCATTTCTCGCAAAACAGTTGATTATACCTCCGCTTCAAGCGTCGGCTCAGTTGGTAAAACTGATACCCGAAAATAGTTGCAGCACAGAGAGTAGGAAATACTCTGTACGCAAACGCACGGCTCATCGTCGTCGAGAAGCAGACAGTTTCCGTCCTGATAGTTAGCACATAGATGTTTTAGCAGCTTATTGGCTCGGCGACGTTGCTGAATGTTCATTCGTGGTAGCATAATATCACCGTCTTATCTTGTCGTCCGTTTTGCTACTACAACAAGTCTGCCGTTGTTATTTGTGTATTCGCAGGTAGCGAGCGTCAGAAGCTTGTCACCCTGTTTAGCTGAAATGCCTGTTTCGTAGAACGATAACGCCTTGCATTTTTTGATAAAGCTGCTGTAATGCTCGGAATCATAAGCGTTGACAAATTCATAAAACTTAAATGTGTTCTTATTGCTCTCGTCAACGGGGACGGCGAACACGGCGAGAATATCATAGTTCGCTTTTTTGTTCAGCGTATCGAAGCTGATTGTCTTATGGGACGACCAATAATCTTTGCTACGATAATTCTCAAGCCCTGCAAACATAGAGCCGTCGTTCATATGGTGAGCGTAAATGATTACATTGTCTGATGGAGCGTCAACATCACAATTTGCCTGAACATACGGACAGCCGTACACGGATTCATTCTTGTAGAAATCGTGATTGAGATAGTAGTCAGGGATCTTCTTTGTCTGCATTACGGGATAGTTAATGACAGTATCGTTAATCTTAATCCAACCTACCATATCAGGGTTAGCGCTGGGATTCATATTGGTGGTATAGCTCTCAGAGCTTCCGCCGCTTGCGCCGCCGTTTACACTACCGCCGCTAACCGTTGTGTTATCCGTATAAGGATTGACGGGTGCTTTGGTCGGTGTAGGCGTTGCGCTTTCCTCCGTAGCCGAAACTTCTTCGGCTACGGATTCATACATCTTCTTGTTGTTATCGGATTCCACCTTGTTCTTGACGTGGAAAAAGGTGCTAATGCCGCAGACGGCAATCAGCATCGCAAGACCGATAATAAGGATTTTCTTTTTCATAATGGTCGTCCTTTCTTTATGCTGCCGTGCCTTCGCCCGGCTTGGTTGTCATCAGCTTGTAGAGTTTGGTGTTCTTGGGGAATTTATTTGCGAACGGTACAAGGGAGCTGCCGACCTTAATCAAGCCGTGTCCTGCGTCAACATTCGTGATATACGAAAGCTGTAAATCGGAAATGTTAAGCAGACGTGCAAGCTCCTCTCTGTCGGTGGAAGCCTGATTGAGCATTACGATAAATTCAGAGTTTGCGAGCATTGTACGGGCTGTGTGGCTCTGGAGCAGGTCATCAACATTCTGAGTAATACCTGTCGCAAATGCGCCGTACTTACGGACACGCTTCCAAAGAGTAAAGAGGAAGTTTGCGGAATACTCGTGCTGGAACAGGAGGTAGATTTCATCAATAAAGATGAATGTTGCCTTACCCTTCGCTCTGTTCTGCGTGATACGGTTGAGAATACTGTCCATTACGACAAGCATACCGATTGACATAAGCTGCTTGCCGAGGTCAAGAATATCGTAGCAGATAAGGCGGTTGTCAGTATCAACGTTTGTCTGCTTTGCAAACGTATTCAGCGAGCCGTCCGTAAACAACTCAATCGCAAGTGCGATACTCTGCGCTTCCGGCTCCTCCTGTCTGAGCAGTTCTTCACGGAAGTCCTTTAAGGTTGGCACTTTGCCTGTGTAGTTTCTCTGCTGATAGCCACGATACACATTGGCGGTACAACGGTCAATAATGGACTTCTCCTTTGCGCCGAGGGGTACAAACTGTTCGCAGAGGGACATAATAAACTCGGATTTGAGGATAACAGGGTTAGCGCCGTCGCCGTACTCCTCGGACATATCCATAGCGTTGATATGGTTTTTAGAGGTAGCTGAGATATTGATGACCTCGCCGCCGAGAGCATTGACAAGTGCTCCGTACTCACGCTCAGGATCTACGATAATAACATCTGCGCCCGTTGCGAGAATGATATTAACAATATCGCCCTTTGCGAAGAACGATTTACCACCGCCGGATACACCGAGGACGAAGGCGTTACCGTTAAGGAGCTGTCTGCGGTCAGCGATAATCATATTTTTAGAAATGACGTTCTGACCGTAATAGATACCGTTTTCGTGGAATACGTCCTGCACACGGAACGGCATAAGGACGGACAGCGATTCGGTAGTCAATGTACGAAAGCTGTCGATCTTGCGAACACCGAAAGGCATTGCGGTATTCAGACCGTCCATCTGCTGAAATTTCAGGGTAGAAAACTGACAAAGGTGTTTTCTCGCCGTAGTCAGGATAGCTTCGGTGTCGTTGTCAAGCTGTTCCTTTGTATCCGCAGTGTGTACCATCGTCAGCACGGCGAACATCATACGCTGGTCACGGGTAGTCAGGTCATCGAGAAACTCTTTCATTTCCTTCTTCTGCTGCTCCATATCATAGGGAACGGTAGCAGAGAAGTTGTTGTTGGAATTCTGACGGCGCTGCCAATTCGTAATATTGGTTTCAACGCCGAGCAAGCGGCTCTCCGCTTCTCTCACGGCTTCATCAGTCGGAACAGGGATAACGTCGATTGACAACATCAGATTACGGTTAAGCTCGGTAATCTCGGAAATCATACTGTCCTTGATGTAGGACGCATACTCACGCATAAAGAGCACTCTGCCGTATCTGTCGCCAATCTTGAAATAGTCCTTTTCAAACTCCATAGAATCGGGACAGATATAGTCCTTGAAGTTGTGTCCTTTCTTGCGGTTCTCCTTGATGTCAAAGTGATAGCTGCTTTCCTCGCCGACACGATAGAAATCGTGGAAGATACGAAGGCGCTCCTCAACATCAAGCTCCGTACACTTACTGCCGAGCTTACTGAGATGGGTAATCATATCATTACCGACACGGCTGAAATAAGTGCGGGCATCCTCGATATTCTTCTTGCAGACAGATACTGTGATATACTTGTCCTGAACCATCGAATTTGCGCCCGTCGCCTTGTCGATCAGCATTTGATTGTATTCCTTGCGATATTCGTCAAGGTAATCGCCCTTGAGCGGAATGAGGATTGACTTCTCAAAGTCAAGGCGGTTAAGCCTGCGGTTGTTAATGGTAATCTTGGTTGTCGCTCCGCTGTCAAAGCTGTTGAGCAACTCGGAGTATTCAAGGAACATTTCTTCCTTATCCTCACGGGAAGCGACGGCGTAGTTAATATCGGTAAATTTGAAGGTCTTGGTAAACTTGTCCTTGCCCATCTGGAAAATACCGTCATCGTAAATAGCGGTGATCGGTATAACGTCCTGAACGCCCTTCGGCACAACAAATTTCTGCCTATCCTGTTTACCAATTTGTCTGAGTGTTTTAATCATTGGCTTTCATAGCCTCCTTTTCCTTTTGTTCAATTACGGGCTTCATCAGCTCGTAGTAGGTATTCGTTGATTTGAATGTCAGCTTTTTAGGGGTAAGAAATTCGGATTTCACCCAAGCGACAATGAATTTTTCGGCGGTCATTCCGTTGTATTTGACAAAGCCCAGCGCCGCAAACGGAGCTGCTGCGATAATGCAAATCCAAGATGTGGTTTCTGTACCAAGCATAGGCTTCAACAGGAAGAACACGCCAACCGAAACCGCAAGCGCACAGACAGAAAAAATGATCTGTCTAAGTGACAGACCAAAGAATACTGCTTCTGTATAGTTACGGATTTCTCTGTTAATCTTAACTTCCATTAAGCGTAAATCTCCTTTCTTTCCGGCGGGCAGCTTCAATTTCCTCTTTGCAAACACATTTTCCCGCAAGGCATTTCACTTTACCTCTGCGTCTGCCGCCGAAATATAAGCAGTATTTGCAATTACAATCTTCAAGGGTATAGCCCTCAAACTTGTTATATATCTTTGTGTTGTTCTTCATAGCTTACAGTCCCATCATCTCACGGATAATACGATCAGACATCTTAACCGTGCCGACGAGTACCAGCATATTGAATACAAGCTCACCGATGTACGCCCATACCATTGTGACAGGCGGTGCGTCCGCAGCCACAACAGGCGGAGAAGATACAAACAGTGAGAAAATGATGCAGGCTAATACGATAACCGCACCCTCCAAACAGACGGCGCAATAGCTTTTGAGAAAACTCTTGCCGACGTTCTGCGTAGGCTCGCCCGCAAAAGTCGAAAGCGGAATAGGAGCGATAGCCGTGTACATATAGAGCTTGAAGAATCTGCCGTACACGCTCATAATCATAATGAAGGACATTATGGTAATAAACAGTCCGCCGATAAGCGTGACCGCCCACAAGGGAATACTCTCCCAAAATCCGCAGTTTTCAATAGCGGACACCAAGTCGTCCGGCAATACGGTGTCCGTTGCTGATGAAACGCCTGCGGCTGTCATAATTGAAGCGATACCGCTTTGCACGATTCCAAACAAAGTTGTCATTAGCTCCATTCCCTGAGTGATGACCGCCTTTGCCAAGATGAATCGGACAAAGAGTTTTACAGCGTGTTCAGGCTTTTTCAAGTCCGTAAAGCTGCCGCACGTTTTAACTACGCCTATCACAAAGAACAGGACTAATAAGCCCGTGCCAAGAGCCTGCATTGCGGTGTTGACATTGGTGATTGCCGTCCAGATACCGCCGCCCTTAAAGTTTTGCGGGGAGGTAAGGATCAGATTCCACAACTCGGTAACTTTGGCATTCCAAGTGTCGAGTGCGTTTTGTAGATTACCTACAACCCAATTATCGGACATTTAAGCACCTCCTTATTTTTTTAGGGGTATGGCCGTGAAGCAGCCATACCCCTCGTTCTGTTTAAGAGCCGATAATGAGGTTGAGGATTTCCTTTGCGAAGGTGATGATGACACCGCCCGCAAGGGTAAGAAAACCGTTAGCTCTCTGAGACGGATCGTGTGATTTGAGCGAAAGACCAATCTGCACAACGCCGAAGCCTGTCAGAATAAGACCAATCGCACGGATAAGACCGAAGATGAAGGTGGAAAGATTATTGACTGCGGTTAAAGCTCCATTGTCGTCAGCAGCAAAAGCCGTTACGGTGAAACAGCTCACAATGAGCATTACCGCAATAACGACGGCGCAGTAGGTACGAAAACCTCTCTTGACCTTACCCTTCATCGGCAGTCTGTTTGTATTTGAATGGTTGTTAAATAATCTCATTATTTTTATCCTCCTGTATAAGATTAAATTGAATTTGCAAGTCCTCCTCGGACAATAACTCAAAGCTCGTATCAGATATGGGTATATCTTCAATCTGCTTTTCATTGACAACTATGCCAACAGTAATGGTGGCAATATCATCTTTGACTTCGCCGTGTCTGTAAACATCGGCTTTACCGTCAGCCGTCAAGCTGACATTAGGGTGCTTCAAGATGTCAAACTTGAAGTCCTTTATCGGTCGCTCACCTCGGATAAAGAGGATAGCGTATTGGTTATCAAGTAACCTGACCTCATCAGGTGTCATCAGCTCTCTGCCGCTTATCTGATAGTTGGTAGAATAGCTGCCGCTATGACCTGTGCTTTTGCCGTAGGTATTGGTATCAATCGTTTCCTTGCCGAGTAGCTCAGACACATACTTGTGCGTACTCTGTTCGTTGCCGCCAAGATATAGAAACTCATCGCAGTTACCGACGATACTTTCCCATTGCTTTTCAAACAGCGCCTTGAGCTGTGCCAAGTTCTGTAATATAATGCTGACCGAAACGGCACGGGAGCGCATAACCGAGAGTATTTTATCGAAATCATCGGGGAGCGAAACATTCGCAAACTCGTCCATCAGAAAATGGACGGGAACAGGGAGCGCTCCGCCGTGTATGTGATCGGCAGAATAAAATAGCTGTTGGAATAGCTGTGTGTATAAGATAGATACCAAGAAATTAAACGATGAATCGTTATCGGGTATCAGCGCAAACAGGGCAACCTTCTTCTCACCCATAGAGGGTAAGTCCAGCTCGTCCGTAGAAGTCAAAGCTGCAAGGCTTTCAAGGTTAAACTTTTCAAGTCTTGCGGCAAGTGTAATCTGTATTGACTTTAATGTTTTAGCTGAGCCTGAGTGATAGGAATGATAGTATTTGAGTGCGATATGGTCGGGATTCTCAAATTCTAAATCATTGAACAGATTATCGAGGGGCGAGGGGACGTTGCTGTCCTCGTCCTCAATTTCTGCGGCTCTCAGCATTTCCATTACCATAGCGAAGTTCTGTTCTTCCTCCGGCGCTTCGTAGTGTAAATAGAATACTAACGCAAGGAGCAGCATTGAAGCAGCCGTGTCCCAAAAGGGATCATTGGACTGCGAGCCTTTCGGCGTGGTGGATTTGAAAAGGTTAGTTACCAATCGCTGAATATCGTTGTCATCACGGAGATAGACAAACGGATTGTAGCAATGGCTCTTTTCCATTGAGATCAGGTCAAGCACACGCACATCATAGCCTTTTGCTTCAAGCAATCCGCCTGTGTCACGGAGTATCTCGCCTTTAGGATCGAGAATAACAAAGGACGTATTGCATTGCATAAGGTTTGGCTTACAATAGAATCGGGTTTTACCAGCGCCCGATCCACCGCAGACTAACGTGTTGAGGTTGCGCCTGTGCTTCTGTGCGTTGATACCGATACGGACATTCTGCGTCATCAGCTTATTATCAGACGGCGGAGATTGACGGTATTTTCTATCAACGGCTTTTGCGTTGCCCCATTTAGCGGAGCCGTGTTCTTCTCTGCGTCGGTAGTTCCTGCGTGTGGAAAAGTAAATACCTATGCCCACTGCGTAGGCGGCAAGCAAAAAGAGGACAGTTTTTAAGCTGTCCTCACAAAACTGTATTTGAAACGGGTGTTCAAAGGACTTCATCAGTCCCGCCACAATTTCCGTTAAGCCGCCTTTTACAAACGGGGCAATCAGCAGCGATAACCACACTACGGGAACAATACCGATTGCGGAAAGAATGATAGCTGACTTTCTGTCGCTATCTTGCATTATCCCTGTCCCTCTCAATCACCTTAACCTTACGATAAGGGGCGTTACCAATTTTGAGGATAAGGTCGTCGTAAATATCCGTAGGCTTGCCCTCGGCAATACGAGCGTTTCGGGAATCGTTGAGGGACTGAATGACGGCGCTCTGTTCGTTATCATCGAGTGCGATATGATACATAGGCTCTTTCATAACAAACACCTCCGTCCTTATCTTGCACGGTCAGCCGTGCGCTCCTGCTGCTGGAGATAAAGCTCGTCGGAGATACGGGAGTGAATATCGCTCATAGCCGTTCTGACTTTGGAAAGCTCCGCACGAACATCTTTCGGCTCTTTATCCTTCCACTCAGCGGGAACACGGTCAACGGCAAAGCTCTTGGTGTCAACGCCGTACTTTTTACAGAGCATATAGCCGACGCATACTGCCTGAAAGCTCATATCCTTGCGACTGAAGCTCTCGCTTCTGCTTGACAGCTCAGCGTAGCCGAGTTCCAGGGCAACGCCCTGAAAGAGAGCTACGCTGTCGCCGACGCCCTTCTTGATGAAAAGGGTATCCTTACTGTTATCGTAGTACGCAACAGCGTCGGGATTGGGAAGCTGTTCGGCGCTCTCGCAGTTCACGGGCGAAGTGTTAATCATAACGGTAACAAGATTTCTCGGATCACGGTTGACCGTAGGAGCAGGCTTACGTCTGCCGTTTGTCTGTGAAACGTCGAAAACCTTTTTGACGTTATAAGAAATGCCCTGTGTGCCGTTGGCTCTGGTGTAGTCAACAGGCTCAAGAATCGAAATGCTCTTTGCGCCTTTCTTGATACGGACATTTTCTTCACGCCAACCGTCAAAGTCCTTGAGCTGAGTAGCTTCGGGACATTGCTTATAGATAAGCAAGGCGTTTGCCGCCGAGTACCTATCCATATGAGCCTGCGTGTCAAGAAATTTCTGAAACTCGGTGGGCGAGGATACCACATTGGCAACGGCGCTGTCTACAAGCTGATAGACGGCTTCCTTTTCCTCTTTCTTAAACTGCTTATATTCTTCGGGAGAACGCTGCGGCTGACGATAGCCGTTTTTTCTCGCCTTAAAATCATTGGTCATAGATATTACCTCTCTTTCAATTTATAATGCTTAGCCTTCTGTTTCTTCTTAGGCTGCTTGTGTTTGGTCTGTCTGGTTTTTGAAGGAGTTTTCTTCTTCTCCTGAATGTGTTTAGGCTGATTACGCTCTGCTTCTTTCTTCTGTCCTGCGGCGTGTTCAGCCTTATAGCGTTCCAGCTTTTCCTTTACGGAAGGCTTTTTGCCGTCGGACTTGGAAGTACCCTTATCAGTGTTCGTATCTTGTTTGCCTGAGTTTTGCCTTGACTGAGGGCTTTTGTCGGTCTTGGCAGCAATGGGGTTTTCGTGGGCATTTTCCTTTTTTTCGGAAGGCTCTGCCATAGCTTCCTCGACGATAATCTCTCCTTTGGATTTAACGGGTTTCTCAATTTGAGTTTCCTTTTTATCCTTTTCCTTTGACTTCTCAACTTCCTTAACGATGGAAGCCTTGTCAACCTTGGAGAATTCAAACCTGTCTGCGATACGCTGAATCTTTGAAGCGTCCTCCGCACGGGCGATTACATCAACCGTAGCGTTTGGATCTTTGCTGTTCTTATCACGGAGGACAGTATATAAAACACCGTAGCGCTTAGCCTGTTCGGTAAACTTTTTCAAGTCTTTGTTTTTGAAAGTAAAAACTTTCAAAGGGCTGCCTGATTTAATCATCTGTGTCAGCCGAGCTTTGCCCTTAGATTTTGATTCCTGCTTCAAGGTCGAAGCGAGCAGGGGTACTAATTCCTTAATGCCCTTGCCGGACAGCTTGACAACTTCCTCAAAACCTTCAAGGTACAGCCTGACTAACATTTCGGCAGCGTCACCGCCGTTGGTCATATTCACGGCTCTCCTTTCCTTTGGATTTTTCTTCTTCTGCAAGCACTTGTTCGAGGAGTTCCTTCATCAGTCCCGACCTCTCGGCAATGCCGTTGCAGAGTTTCACTTCCTTACGGAGTGTCCGTAGCTTCTCTGTGATTTGCGAAATCTTTTCCTTTGCCTGTGACAGCTCAACATCATCAATCTTTCTGCGTGTCATTTTTCGGAGATCTGTTCTGTCGGCAGTTAAGGATTTAATCTCATCCTCAACAGAAGATTTATAATGAAAAAGCTGCTCGTCGGTTTGAATACCGTGCTTTCCGAGCAGCCTTGTCTGTTCGCTCAGTTCATCGAGTTTCAATAACTCCTCTTTGAAATAGAAGTGAATCTGAGCGCTGTTAAGTTTTCGGTAGCTCGGCAGCTTGCCAAGCCGATAGCAGTAGTAAAGATAAAGACCGTATAAGCCGCCGATTTTCCGTATCTTATCTCCCCGTGTGGGAAGTCGATACTGACGGCTGACTACTGTGAGTTGGGTGTAACGGTGCATACCGACACGGCTTCTGTTTTCTTGTAACCGTCTGAGGATAGCTTCTCTCGTGTAGTCGTCGCCAACTCTGTTCAAACGGATAGACTTCGTATAGCCGGGCGGCTTGACAGTCCAATACTTCCTGCGTGGGTTAAAGTCATAGCCGTAACCCATATCTCTCAGAGCATAACCAACCTCTGCTACACTTTTGCTGTGTTCAAGAGCGTGGTTGATAGCGTCACGGATCAGTTGATACCTGTTTGGCATACCTGCTTTTTCGAGCTTTTCAAAATAGTAATTGGTAGGTCGCTCAAATTTGGGATTTGGATTGAAATGCAAGCCATACTCTTTACAAACAGCGTCGGCGATATGTCTAAACTTAAACCAATTCTTTTCATTATCCACCATTCGCTTGCCGTCAACAAAAGAAATACTGTTGATAACGAAGTGACAATGCAAATGCTGAGTATTAAGATGGCAAGTTACAACCACCTGATACCGCTTGCCCCAAGCTCGGCGGGCAAACTCCATTCCAACCTCTTGCGCTTTCTCAGGAGTGATGTCCTGCTCCTTGAAGCTCATATATCCGTGATAGGCTTGAATACCATCTGTCTTACCAAAATATTCTTTGGTCGTTATGAATTGGTCACGGGCAGTTGATGGGTTGCAGTTGATACCGTCAACAAAAAATTGTTTCTCGGTTTTCTCCTCGTCCTTGGCATAGGTGAGAACATCGGCAAGTGCCTGATACTGCTCCTCGGTATATTTCGGGTTGCGGGTTTTATTAGGATTGTTGGCGTAGTCAATAACCTTCCCTAAGTTGGTTTTGACCGCCCATAGCTTTGTTACTGCCATTTCAAATCCAATTTGTCAGGGCGTAAGAACACGCTCTCAATATCTGCCTGAAATTTGTGCCAACGCTCCGCTTCACGGTAGAGCATTGGAGCGTCAACAAAGCCAAGTGAGTTTGCTTTTGCGGCGAGCTGATTGATATTGTTGCCGATAGCCGACAACTCTCGCATAGCTTCAAAGAAACGCTCGTCAGGCTTTTCCTTTGGTGCGTAACCTTTCATCAGCAAACGAATAAGTGAGGATTCATTCAAGCAAGTCATAGCTGCCTTGCGCTGCCAATCATCACGCTCCTCTTTGGTCAGACGTATATGTTTATCATAGCTTCTCCTCATCTGCGGTCTTTTCCTCCTTATCCTTCATCTCGTAATGATTCAGGCGGTTGATTTGAAGCAGACACATCATAGTCACACCAAGAAATCCGCCGAGGAAACAGCCGAGTATGAATAAAAGAATTCCGTTCATTATATCAGTCCTTTCTTTACGGGGTATTAGGGGGCAGCCCCTAACAAGCTCTGCACTGTTTTATCCGCTTCGTGGATACAAACAGTATGCTTGCTAAGATTATACATCTAACACAGGGGCTACCGATTTCTTCAAGGTTTAGCGTTCCATATCACGATTTTTCGGATTAACCGGATAGGCTTTTATCTGTCCGTTTTGCTTGTAAAACCGTTCAGGATATTTGAATTTCTCGGCGTATTTCTTCTCCAAATCTTTCGGAAGGCTCTTAAAGTTTTCCGATCCAACAGGAGCATACGCAATAAAGAAATCTCCGGCGATAATCTCAATCATTTCCTTGCTATGCTCGTCATAGACGGCTCTATTCAAGGAGCTGCCGTTCATTTTGCCTTCCTCGTTGCAGATTAAAGCGACATCATCATCAAAGGGCATATACTCCTCAATATACCCACCGACAAGACGCTGCATTGCTTCAAGGGAGTTGTCAATGGAAACCGTTTGCGGTAACTTACCGACCTGCAAATAGAGAACGGTAATCTGTTTTTTGCTGACGGTATCCTGTGCCTTCTCAGGCTTAAAACTAATCGTCTTGAAGCCGAAATTGTCGCAGTAGTAGAAACCTTTTTCTGTGTTATCGCTCTCGACAATCTCAACAACATCGGACACCGAAAGCGATCTGCCTTTATATCCTGCGGGGTGATCCTCGTTGAATTTTCTGTAAACATCTTCAAGCGAATGGCAGTCAACATCACCGCTGAAAATCTTGTCGTAAATCTCAGCCTTGACCAGCTTACTGCCCGTGAGCTTTTGTACTTCGTCCAATCCGAAGAACATCAATCGTTTATCGTCACGCTCGTGGTTGATTTGATAAATGTTAATCTTCATCTATCGGTCATCGTTCCTTCCCTTGTATTTGTGTTTTTGTATATTCAGTTGTAAACATAAAAAGTCGTTGAAATCCTTGCCTTGCGGCGAAGGTAACAGGGCGACTTGATACTCTTTTTGAAGCCTATTTTTGAGTGCAACGGCGGCTTCTCTGCCTTTGCTGTCTCTGTCAAAATGGATAGCGATTTTCTGTGTGTGCGGGTGTTCTTGCAGATAATTCACAAGGGCAACAGGGACTTTCACAAGCTCCTTATCTTTGTTCGGTGAGTAGATTCCCGCAAGGGACAACAGATTGAAACGACGGTAATCATAGCCCCTCATTTTCAGTAATGTAGCGTAAGATAAAAGGTCAATGGGACATTCAAAAATGTGGACTGTGTTGCTCTCGCTGTTTGCCAATCTGAATGAATAATGCTTATCACTACCCGAACAGTCGCCCAATATCCGCATACTGCCCGTCGCTCGGTAGGAAGCGTACCTCGGTTTGTTTTCCTTATCAAAGCCCACAAAAACAACATTATGGTACGGAAGGCTCTCGAAAATTCTCCCCTCGGCTACGCATAAATCTATCAGCTCTCGGTCTATTCCTCTGCCGCTTAGATACCTGTAAATCATTCTGTTGGAAGCACTTTTATCCGGCAGAAGTAAAGGCTTTGGCTTTTTGGTTTTCTTCTGTTCTACATAGACGGGCGGCTCAACCGCACACTTTCCGATGATAGTTTCTACAGCTCTCGTGAAGCCTAAACCTCGGACTTTCACGAGGTAGTCAAGGGCGGAGTAACCACCAATGCCCCTTGACCACCAATACCATTTACCGTTGGAAATCTTCAAGCTGTCGTGGCTGCGGGTACAGTAGGTGTCTGCGGAAAACTTGACCAACTCTTGCGGCTCGTAGTTCCGCAAATAAGTGAGCAAGTCCATTTCTCTCGCTTTGGCGACAGCCTGAGCGTCTATATACGGCATATCCGTTATCTTGCGTCGAGCGTCTGATTTTTCATCTCACGCACCGCCGAAGTCGCACGATCTTTGATGGTGTCCCGCAGTATATCGTTGTAGCTGTAATCGTTATGCAGCCACTCGCTGTAAAGAGCGTCAAGCGGATGGCTCAGGCGAAGCAAAGCTCTTGCTTCGTTCTGAGTAAGGTTGCTGTCGCCGATACTGCACACCAAATCTTCCTTGATAACCTTCTCATAAGCACGGCTCAGCGCTTCGTTGGCAGGGAGCTTTTCAAGCTCCTCTACCAATTCCTTGTGTTCCTGTGTGACCTTCTTAAAAAGAAGTTCATTATAATTTTTGTCTGTCATAAAAACAGTTCCTCCTTATCGTTCTTCTCTGTCGTTTCTGTCCCGTGTCTGCTGTGAATCCTTTTCGTCAGGCTCGCCGCCGACAACGGGAACGTCGCCCTGATTCATATCGAGCAAGGCGTTCAGCTCGGTCAACCGAACCATTTTTTGTTGTAATTCGTCCTCTTGGGCGAATGGTTTTTCCACCTCGACCTTTGCGGTTTCGAGCTGGGCTTGCGTGTTTGCGAGTTGTTCTTCCGCTTTATTCAGGCGGCTTTCAATACCGTCGATAGCGTTATCCAAACGTGTGATATTACCGTGAATATCTGTGCCGAGTGTAACGTGGTAAGAGGAGTTTTCCCTAAGAGTTACTACATAAGCTCGCTCATACTGATTAAACTCAATTTCCATCTTGAAACCACGATATTCACCGAGAATCTCTGTATCGGCGTTTGTTTTCGTTTTGCAAAACTCGATGATAGCTTTGCCCGCTTCGGCTTTATCCTTGTATTCAGTACCCTGAATTGTCATACCGACAAACTTGCCGTCAATTTCCTTCGGGTGCGTTTTTTGAATTTCCAAATCAGCTTTTAAGCCTTTGATTCGTGCTGTTTGCAAAGCGATTTCCTGCGGATAAAACTTGATGATTTTATCTTCAAGGTCGTACTTCTGAGAGAGGTAATAGGATTTAAGCATTTTCAGTTTGTTCACCTGAATATCCAAATCCATCTTCTCTTTGATGTACGGATTGCCTGTCGCCAACATCTTAATCTCGGCATAGGAAAGAGCCGTGTCGTCAATATCCTCGGCGGTACGCACAGGTGATTTGCTGGTCATAATCTGAGCCGCAAACTTCTGTTTACCCTCGACGAGCTGATACAAATATGCGTCAAAGGTTTCCTCTGTTACATATCTGTATATCTCAACATCAGGGTTTTCGTTGCCCTGTCTGATGATACGTCCCGAACGCTGCTCAAGGTCGCTTGGTCGCCACGGACAATCTATGTCGTGCAAGGCTATGAGCTTATTCTGTACGTTTGTACCGGCACCCATTTTCTGTGTAGAGCCAAGTAAAACTCTGACCTCGCCCTTACGGACTTTTTTGAAAAGCTCCTGCTTCTGTACCTCGGTTTTTGCTTCGTGAATAAAGCGGATTTCGCTCTCCGGCACACCTCGCTCAATCAGCTTTTGTCGTATATCCGTATAAACGGAAAACTCAGCGTCCAGCTTCGGAGTTGAGAGGTCACAGAACACAAGCTGCGCTGATTTCTTTTCGGTATTATCCTGCCAAATCGTAAAAATATTATCTACGCAGGCATTGATTTTACTACCCTCGTTATCAGGGAGCATAGGGTTAATCATACGCTGATCGAGGGCGAGCTTGCGTCCGTCATTGGTGATTTTCAGCATATTGTCTACGCTCGGATCAACATTACCACCTCTGACTTTTTCAGCTCGCTCGGCAAGGTTTGCAACCATCGTCTTTTGCATTTCGGATGGTTTTACGGCGACATTGTGATAGTGCGGCGTTGGCGTCGGCAGATTTAATGTATCCGCCGTCTTTATATCCGCAACCTGTTTGAACATCGCCATTAGTTCGGGAAGATTGTAGAATTTAGCAAAACGAGTTTTCGTTCTGTATCCTGTTCCTTCGGGTTTCAGCTCATAGGCGGTCACGGTTTCGCCGAACGTGGAAGCCCAAGCATCGAAGTGCTGCAAGCCGTTCTCAACAAGGGTTTCATACTGCAAATATCTCTGAATGGTATATAACTCAACCATTGAATTTGAGATAGGAGTACCTGTTGCAAATACCGTTCCTCTGCCGCCTGTGATTTCATCAAGATAGCGGCATTTCATAAAGAGGTCGGAGCTTTTCTGCGCTTCGGTCTGAGCGATACCGCCGACGTTCCTCATTTTTGTGTAGAGGTAAAGGTTTTTGTAGTAGTGGCTTTCGTCAATAAAGAGCCTGTCTACGCCGAGTTCCTCAAAGGTGACTACATCATCTTTTCGGGTTTGGTCGTTCAGCTTTTGCAGTTTTACCTTGATAGATTTTCGGGTTTTTTCAAGCTGCTTTATCGAGAAGTTATCTCCTCGGTTTTCTTTCAGCTCGGCAATACCATCAGTGATTTCATCAATCTGCTGTTCAAGCAAAGCACGTTGACGCTCTATGCTCATCGGAATTTTCTCAAACTGAGAGTGACCGATAATGATTGCGTCATAGTCGCCTGTGGCGATTCTGCCGCAGAAACGCTTACGGTTGGCGGTTTCAAAATCTTTCTTTGTCGCCACCAAAATATTCGCCGCCGGATAGAGCTGTAAAAACTCCGCAGCCCATTGTTCGGTAAGGTGATTCGGCACAACAAATAAAGACTTGGAGCAAAGTCCAAGCCTTTGAGATTCCATAGCAGCCGCCGTCATCTCAAACGTCTTTCCTGCCCCAACTGCGTGCGCAAGGAGCGTGTTGCCACCGTATAAAATGTGGGCGACAGCGTTCTTCTGATGTTCCCTGAGTTCAATTTCGGGATTCATACCGCTAAACGTAATATGGCTACCGTCGTACTCACGGGGACGGGTGCTGTTAAACTTTTCATTGTAGATTTTACAGAGCCGTTCACGGCGCTGCGGATCTTTCCAAATCCATTCTCGGAAGCCCTCTTTAATAAGCTCCTGCTTCTGCAAAGCAATAGTCGTTTCCTTTTTATTTAGGACAGGCTTGCGCTTGCCAAACTCGTCCTCAACATAGTCGAAGATACGAACATCTTTCAGATTAAGGGTTTCCTCAATGATTCTGTAAGCGTTTATTCGGTCAGTACCGTAGGTGCGATACGCTTTGATGTTGGTGTTATCATAGCTCTTGTTTTCAATGCTCCATTCACTCGTATAGGGGGAATAGTGTAACTGCATTTTCCACTGGGCATAGCGTGGTGTACCAAGAAATTCAAACACAAACTGTTGGATAATATCAGACGGTATCCAAGTAGTGCCGAGCCTTACCGAGATTTCGGAAGCTGTCAAAGGCTCCGGCTGTATCCGTTCAAGAGCCTGCACATTGATGGAATAGGTATCAGGGTTTACTGCCGCCGATTTCTGTGCGGTTTCAAGTTTTTCCCTGACATTGCCCGACAGGTACTCATCAGCCGGCAGATATTTCTGCTCTGAATAACGGTTGTTTTCATACAAAGGATTGAGGAAAATTACGCCTTGTAATTCGTCGTAAATCTCCTGTTCGCTCTTACCTGTCAACTCACACATATAGTCCATATCGACCTCTGCCTTTTCACCCATAGAAACGGCGAGCGCTTCGGTTGCGGTGTCAACAGAAGTAACAGGCTTATGTGCCTTGACAGTGCGTTTGAAGAAAATATCAGCCTTGCGCTCAAGGTTTCCGTCCTCGTCCAACACCTCAAGAGAGGATAGTAGCGAATAGGAGCTGTCCCTTGAAAACGCCATATTATTAGCACGGCTGCTGATAAGTCCGTACTTCTTCGTATATTCATCATACAGCGTATTCAAACGCTGCATTTCAGCTTTTATATCGCTGTCGGGATAGTCCTCCGTCTGTAACTCCAGCAAGTGCCTGACAGAATTGCGGATCTCAATCAAGCCCTTGATTCGGTTTTCTGCTGTCGCTGACATATCAACAGGCGACATTCGGCTGTTCTCACGGAAATAGATTACGTCGTCAAGCAGCGTGTAAGAGAAGTTTCTGACATTCGGATCAGCGGGGATAGAATAATCTTCTTCCTCCAGCTCCTCGTCCTGCTCGTACTCGTTTATCTCACCGTGAATATTGGATACTGCTTCATCAAGCAAGGCTGCAAGGTCAGCATTTTCGTATGGAACACACGTCGATTCCTCGCCAAATCGTCCCGACACCATCTTCATATCACCGAGTACCATATCAGGGTGTTCTACAAAGTAGCTGTTCATTCGGATACCGTTTTCATCGGTATTCAAATGCACCCAATCAGGCCCGATGTCGATAATGCGGTCACGCTTTTGTAGGATAAGAATATCCGACACAACCTCTGTGCCTGCGTTACCCTTAAAGGTGTTATTCGGTAGACGGATTGCTCCGAGCAGCTCGGCTCGCTGTGCGATATATTTACGCACGGCGGGGTTTTCTTTGTCCATTGTACCCTTTGAAGTAACAAGAGCCATAACGCCGCCCGGACGGAGCTTATCAAGGGACTTCGCAAAGAAGTAGTCGTGAATAAGGAAATGGTTTTTATCGTAGCGTTTGTCGGCTACGCTGAAATCACCGAAGGGGACGTTACCTACAACTGCGTCAAAAAAGCTGTCGGGGATATTCGCTTCCTCAAACGGCTGTCCGGCAATAGAGGAACGCTGATAGAGCTGCTGTGCGATACCTGCGGAAATCTTATCAATCTCCACACCGTAAACACGGCTGTTCTCCATACTCTGCGGCAGCATACCGATAAAGTTACCGATACCGCAGGAAGGCTCCAATATGTTGCCTTCCTTAAAGCCCATCTGTGCCATCGCCTTGTAGATAGCGGCGATCACAACAGGCGGCGTATAGAACGCTGTCAACGTGCTTTCTCTTGCGGAGTTATATTCTTCGGAAGATAGTAAGCCGTACAGCTCCGTAAACTCGTCCGACCAAGCTGTATTGTTTTCGTCAAACGCTTCGGGGATTCCGCCCCATCCGACATACTGTGCGAGGACTTGTTGTTCTTCGGGTGTGGCAAATCTGTTGTCAAACTCACACTCTTTCAAGACACGGATAGCTTCAACATTTCTGCGAAAACGTGCCTTTTTGCCAACCTCCTCTAACTCAAAGGCTTTGAGGTCAAAGGTATGACGGTCAGCCATAGGAATGTCAGGGTGAAGGTCAAAGGTCTGTGCCTTTGCTCTTGGTTGACGCTCCCAAGCGGGTGTGATTTCTTCCTGCTGTGTCTGTTGTTCTTCAATGGCACGGCGAACAAAACCTACCTTTTCGAAACGAAATATTGGAAAACCGTTAGTGTCCTCAAAGGTAATATCACGCATTGAAACGTCGCCGTTACTGCCCACGCTCTCAACAATGAATTTGCGTTCATCAAGCGTCAGCTCCTGTCCGATAAGGTCAGAGTTGTCGGCAACGGCTTCTGCGTCAGCCATAACCTGTTGAATAAATGGATCACTGTTCAGCTTATCTTCATCGACAAGCTCACCGTTGACTATCCCTGAGTCCTCAAGTTGCTGACGAATAACTGCGGGATCTACGTCGTCAAGCTCGTCGTGTTCCTCATAGAACGGTGCAAGCTCCTCATCGGACACATAAATGAGGGCGTCAAACTCCATACTGTCCAAGCCGTTCTCGACAATATCCTGCAAAGAATCGTATTGCTCAGTGCGGACAACGGTATCATCAATCTTTGTTTCGATACGAAAATCAACAAGGTTTACATTAGCCGTTAATTCGTGCTTTTCGTCCTCGGTGGTTGTGTATGCGACGTTGATTTCAGATAAATCGTCGGGTAACTCAAAGTCATCTGTACCAAATTCTCTAATAGTATATTCGGAGAGAATTTCTGTTGCACGCTTCAATAAAGAATCGTACTCTGATTGTGGTTGCGGTTGGTCGATGATTTCAAAATGCTGTAACGGGTTAGGCAGTCTATCAACAAAATCGTGGGGCATTGTATTTTCATCTGTGTCCATATACAAATAAACTGCCATTTTAACGCCAAAGGTACTTTCCTCCTTGATGTCCTTTTCAAGCATTGTCGGATTGGTGTACTCAATCGAGTTTTCAATTTCCCCATTAGCGTTGATGTAATCAATTCTGCCAACAGGGTGTGACTGAATAGGCTCGTGCGCTCTATCAGATTCCATAAGATAAAACTTGCGGCTATGATTCTCGTCAATATTCGAGATACCAACCTTATGTCCTCTGTCAAGGAGCATATTCAGATTGGTTTCAAGCCTGCTTGCCGGAAAGCCGCACATCTTAATATCTTCATCGGAAGAAATCATACGCCTTGTTAATTGCAGTCCCAACGCCTGAGATACAAGTTCTGCGTCGTCGCCCATTGCTTCCAAAAATTCACCTATTCTATACAGAATAATGGTGTCGGGATGTTCGTCCTTTAACCTGAAATATTCCTGCATAAGAGGATTGTATTTTGAATAATCACGCTGGGCGTTTTCCTGTTCTTTTTCGGGTTGTACGGCGACCTTCAAATGGTCGTTCATCGGGTTTTCTTTGACCTTTGCGTCAAACTCTGCCCTCGGCATTTCCTTGTTGAATAACGGGAAATTCTTGTCAAAGAGCATTACACGGTCATCATCAACGGAGAGGATTTCATACTCGCTTGCGCCGATATATACCGAAGCGCCAAGCGTATATCGGTATTCAAACTCAACAGGCTTAGGCTCAGACTTTTCTGACGGCGGCGTAAAAAGTGATTCACGGATTTTTCGCTCAGCGGCTCGCTCTGCCCGCAGTTCTTCCTGACGTTCAAGCCACCTCGGATAATACTCTTTTTCTTTTGAGTTGAGATAACAGTCAAGTTTGATAAGTTCACCGATACGCTTTTCAACGTAAGTCCAAGTGAGCATTTGTCGTGGAGAGCCTTCGTCATAGCCAAGACGCAATTCAATACCTTTTCCGCTGTGATCCTCACCAACACCTGTGTACGGTACAGCGCTTGACGAGCCGCCTATGCCATACTCTTTTTTGAGGAAAGATATATTTTCGCTCTTTGATAGTGATTTCTGATATTGCTCATAAATCCGCAGCTTGCCTTCGGATACACCGCTTCCTCTTGTGAGAGCTGCGTCGATAAGCTCCTGCGAAAAAGAAAAGGCAGGATTGTCCTTTCCTGCCGATTCCGTAATGAGTTGTAACTGTCCGTCCCGTGACGGTAATGGTTTAATAACGCTGTGCAGCATGCCAAGCAAGCGCATTGCTTCAAAGTGTCCGGCAACAGCGTCCCAACGATGAAAGCTCTGTCCTTCACGGTCAGGATAACGACCTTCCCAAATGAGCAATCCGTTCTCGTAGGTCTTATAGCCTACACGGGTATCATCTGCAAGGATAATCTCTGTAAAATCATCGTTGAATATGCTGCGGATATACTCGGTACGCTTTTGAATGTCTGAAAACCCCTCAAAGTATCCTCGGATTTCATCAAGACTTGCCTTGAGGTGCGGTGTGGTAGCAAGAATCTCATTCACCACTTCATCGACACCGAAGAATGGGTGTTCTCTGAGTTCTCCGTCCTCGTCAAAGACGTTGAAATTGGTGTCACCTCTGACATACTTGTCGCTTGTTATAACAGCGAGGATACTACGGCGCTGCTCCACCTGCTTATATACTCTTTCAAAATCCTCACTTGCCGATTCGGGAATAATAAGTGCTTTCATTTTATCCAAAAGCCTTTCTGTATCTTCGGCGTGATTAAAAGTGTAGCTGAGCCGTACAAATGCCTGTGTGCGGTCAGTTCCAAGATTTAATTCAGAGTATAGGTGCGGGTATCTTTCAAAGAAATCTACCACATTACCGATAAGCTGAATGGTATCAGCGGTAGAAAAAACAGGCTCAAAATTCTGAGCCTGTTCTTCGGGATTTAAGCGTAAATCAGTTCCGCTTGTACGATCTCCTGTGCTGAGTGCCGGAGATTGTTCATCAGGCGTGTCCACTTCATCGGATCTTCCGCTTTCAGCTTCTCCGTCACGCCCTCCTGAGCTGCCATCTGTTTGAGCAGGCGTTCCTCCATCTCCAGCGCGGTCTGTTCGATTTCCGCCAAGTGTTCGGTCAGCTTGCCCTTCGTCAGCAGATTGGTATAGAGGATTCTGCGCTGACGATACAGATACTTCCTCCTCATCTGAGCGTATTGTCCCAGCTCGACCTTCGGCTGTTCGGGAAGCGTCAGATTGGGAAGCAGATAATCGCCCTGCATTGTGTAAGTCAGTTCTGCCATCTTCAAAACTCCTTTCATTGTTTCTGTCATTAGTATATTCGGGTTGCCTGTTTTCCGCAAATGTGCGATTCTGTCGGTTGAGTGCCAAAACGGTTTTGGATACTTCCGATAAGCCCATCTCGGCAATAGCGCTGGTAGCGACGCCGAGTGCGTTCAGGGTGTCATCGGAATTGAAATTGACAACGTTTCTGAAATCGTCGTCGTCAAAATACATTTCGGTATCAATGCCGAGCCTTGTCATCAGCATATACGCAACGCTGTTTGTGACAAGCTCTTTATACATAGCTGTTACGCTGTCCTCACCTAAACCTTCAAGGAAGGTGTCGTTGGTGCTGGCAATCAAGTCTCTGATATAATCAGGCGTGTTATCCTCGACAGCGTTGTTTGCCGCCGACATTATCGCTTTCGCAAGGCTATTCTTATCTTCGAGGTCGCCGAAGCTGCTTTCAAGCGTAGCAATCACATCATCTGTATATTCGGGCTGCATAGTCCAAATAGGGACAGCTCGTGAGTATTCGCCTGCGTGGGTGTCGGATATATCGAAGTAATGTACTAATTTCTGTGAAACGCCGTCGTGCCTTTCAAAAACGGCAATACCTTTTGCTCCTCGGTTTACCCAGCGTCCAAAAGTCCTGTTCCACCTCTCTATAGGAAGAACAGCGGTTGCTTCCGGTTTCTGAGCGTAAATAAGGAGCTGTTCGTCAAAGCGCAGTCTGTAATTATAACAGGCTGTGCGTAAAAAAGCCGCCCATTTATCGGGCGACAAAACCTCTTTCGAGGTATCTACATATTGTTGTGAGATAAGGTCAAACTTTCTCGCCATAGGAAAAGCACCTCCTTATCTTGCGTCGTGATTTCTGTTTTTAGGTTTGATTAAAGTTCCTTTCTCGGTATAGTTTTTAGGATCAGCGTCCGGCTTATCAAAACCAAAGCGAGAGCCTTGTTTCATTGCCGCATATTGCGCCTGTTTAACGCCGAGCTGTTCGTTCAGCTTATTTACCATTGCACGGTTTTCACTCGGTTTGCCGTTTGCGGATTTAGCGTCGGTGTAGCCAAGCTCGCCCTTATTTATAATCGCAATCATATTCAAGCCTTCAACAAAGGTATAGCATTGGTCGGGGAGCGACGCTCTGAGCGGGACAACAACATTGCCTGACTTTTCGAGCAGCTCTGCAAATTCGCAAATATGGCGAAGATTTCTGCCATATTCAAAATGATAGTCGTCGATATATCGAACATCATACCTTTCGGAACGGTCACGCAAACCGTTGTGCGTATCAAAGCTGCCATCGGGCTTGCCGATTACGATTTGGTCGCCGTCATACAGCCTGAATTTCTCGTTGTAATGCGAATCAATAAAGCGAATCCCACGCTCTGCTTTTTCAAGATGATGGTCAAGCCAGCCCTTCTTGTAGCAGTAGCAGTAAAGATTGTAGTTGCCCTTGTAAGGGTTAAGCCGCATAAGGAAGGCGTATTCCTTCGTGTTTACTCTCACGCCGTAATCAACGCCTGTATTATAAGCGAATACGTTGTCGCTGTTAATACAAAAATCTTCCAGTTGATCACGGTTGGAAAGAAAACCGCCGTCCTTTCTTAATGAGTTGATGACAGTATCAATATCGTCCTTGAAATCCTGTGTATTCAGGTCGTCACGGAAACCGTTCCACGTCGAGAAGAATTCCGCACCGTGCGCACCCATATCCGCACGAATGTAGCCGATCAAGCCCGTCTGCGAGGATATTTGCTGGCTGTTGCGATAGGTGTAAAGGTATTCCTTGCCTTTCAGGGGAACGCTCTTAATCTCCATTGGAAACACCGCCCTTGCTGCATCCGTAGCCGAGAGCTTCCAGCACCATATCACCAATAGGAGCTGCGTATTCGTCGATGAAAGTAAGGTCGCAGTCGTCCTTCTCTGCTTTGGTAAAGAAATGCTGCTTTACGCTCAAGGGAGTACCTTCCTTGAATGTAAAATAGACGTAATTGCCGAAACCCTCTCGGTCAATGTCGTAGGAGCAAAGGTCGCCGTTTTCGTCGATATACCATTCCGCAAGGTCGAAATCTTCGTCAAAGCATTCGCCGAGATTACCTGAATCAATCACCTTGACGTGATTTGAGCAGTTATCCTTGTTGAAAGGATCGGAGAAGGAAGCGATAACGATAATCGGCTTGCCGATGGATACCTCGTCGAGCTTTGCTTTCATATCCTCAAAATATCTGAAATTGACGGAGTGCATAAGCGCCGTGATTTCATTTTCATCAGCCGGCGGAAATTCCCGTCTTAATTTTGCTTTCAGGCACGGTACCATCAGGTCGATACTCGTCCATATAGTAATGCGGTTATTGTTCTTTCTGTTCATCAAACATACCTCCAAGATAAGAATAGAGCTTGTTGCTCTTTGTGTATTGTTGTAATTCGGATATGATACTCATATCCTGTACGGTTAAGCCTTCGATGCGGAAAACATTCTGAAAGTTAATGCTCTGCAAGTCCTTTTCGGATTTGAAGCCCGCTTCAAAAAGTTTTGTCAGCACCTTAAACCTTTGCTGGGGTGTGATAACGGTTTTATCAGCCATTAGTTACCCTCCTTGTCAAAGGCGTAGTTCGTGTATGCTATAACGCCTTTGTTTCTTCTTCGGCGGACAGTAGGCGAGCAGCCGAGTTCTGGGAGAATCGCCTGAATCTTCTGCCTTGTTCGCCGAACGCTCTCAAAGCTGGGACAGCCCAGCTCCTTATAGTTGGTCATAACTTCTTCAAAGGAGAGGTGTGTGTTACCGTGAGTTTCGCTTATGCAATCACGGCAAACGTAATAATATAATCTCATATCGTCGTCACGAGCGTCTGGATTTGAAATCAGTACGTTTAACACCATATTCTCCACGGTTTTTAACTTATACATTCGTACCTCCTAAAACTGACGGGCGACCTTATGAGCCGCCCGTCGTGTTGATAATCACTTCTTGTTGTTGCGGTTCTTGATCTGAAGAAAGATGAAACCGCCGATAATGAAAACAAGTAAAACGATAGCAATAATCACTTTCATTATGCTGCCTCCTTGTTATGCTTCTTACTCTTTCTTACAAGAGCTGTCACGCAAGCCGCAATACCGGCTGCCGAAATACCTCCGATCATCAGCCAAAGGCTGCCCGGAGCACTGTCATCGCCTGTCTGCGGAACGTGGATTTTTTCATTGTGCATTTTAACGCTAGCGGTCTTGCCGTACTCAATCTCGACAACCTCGTCATCGGGAAGAATATATCCTGCGGCAGCGTCGTCGTTCACCTCAGATACGACATACTTGCCAATGCGTAAGCCATCAACGAGAATTACGCCGTTCTTATCGGTCTTAAAGGTCTTGTCATAGCCATTCTCGCCTGTTACACGGAAGGAGATGCCTTCAACTTTATTATCGGAAGAAGTCTTAACGATTTTGAGCGAGCCTTTCATAGCTTCATTCAGGAAGCCCTTGCCTGCGTTGTTCTCAACATCGTAAGTCTTACCGTCAGTTTCGATAAAGACGGGATAGGTGTTTTCATCGAGGATAAAGCCATCGGGAGCCTTCTTCTCTTTTACAAGATAGTGACCATAAACAAGGTCGTCCATCTCATAAATGCCTGTGTCGGTTTCCTTGATTTCGCCGAGCAGCTTATCGTCCTTGTCGAGCTTACCGTCAGCGTTGGTATCGGAATAGATTTCAAATACTGCGCCTGTCAGCTTATTGTCGGGATAATCAGCGTCAACCTTTGTGGTCTTAACATTGCCACGAATATGCTCGTTGACAATCTCGATTTCAACTACATCGCCGTCCTTCCCGATTGTAACAGGATAGACAGTATCATTGAGTACAAAGCCTGTCGGCTGTTCGATTTCTCTGATATACCAAGTGCCGTAAGGAATAGTATCCTCGCCAAAGGTGAAGCTGCCGTCCTCGGCTGATTCTGTTGTCAAGGTTGCGTTTTCCGCAGTAAACTCTGCGTCTGCGCTCTTAAACAGTCCGATAACTGCGCCACTGAGTGCTTCGCCGTTCTCGTCAATCTTTTTGCCGGAAACAGTACCGTAAATCAGCTCATTGGTGATAGGCTCTCCGTTATTCACGGTGAGGTCAACGGTCTTTGTGTTTTCACCCTCGTATTCAAATACAACGGGGAATTTGGTGTCGGTCAGGATATAATGCTCGTCGGTGGCAAGCTCCTTGACATAGTAGCTGCCAAAAGGAAGGTCAGTGCCGACAAAACCGTTGCCGTTTTCATCAAGCGTGATAATCTCAATCAAGCCATCTGCAGGAATGGTAGTTCCGCTTGCAGATACAAGCTCCTCGGTAGCGAATAAGCCAAAGGAAATGTTCTTGATTTCCTCGTTAGTACCGATGTCAAACGGCTCGTTAGTTTCAAGCCACTTTTCGAGGTTTACATTAACCTTCTGCCTTTCGTTGTAGAACGATGTAGAGGTTTCTGTGATTTCTACGGTCTGGTCATCGTAGACAAGCTCCACATTATGAGTTTCATCACTGAGTACCATTCCGTAGGGTGCGTGGATCTCCTTGATTTCGTACTTACCAAGATAGAGAGCCTTACTTTTTGCAAAGCCGTCATTACCTGTGGTAACGGTATCTACAAGGTCGCCCTTGTGATTGCGGACTGTGCCGTCGGGCGTGATAATATCTTCTGCGGCACGGATTTCATAGGTAGCGCCTTTCAGTCCTGCGGTTTCATAAACAGGCTGATAAATGGTCGGAATTTCGTTACCTTCATCATCAGTACCGCCGCTGACATTTACGCCGTAGAAAACTTCGCCCTCTTTGGCGATGGTAATCTTGCCTTTCTGAGCGTAGTTTGCCTTATTTACCTTAGTCAAAACAATGCTGCCCTCCTCTGTGGAGTTTTCTTCTGTGATGTCAAAGGTGATAGGTGTACTGTCAAGCACATAGCCGTGCGGAGCCTGCACCTCTACGAGCTTATAGCCCTTATCGTACACGAGCATTTCGGGAGTGATAAGATAGCCCTCGCTGTTGGTGTAGAATGTGTCGATTGTCAGGTTTGAGGGGTACGGCTCGGACATTGTAATCAGAGTATTATCGGGTGCATAAATCTGGAATCCCGCTCCCTCGTAGGGGATTGTCTTTCCTGATTCAGCGTCCACCTTAACCACCTTGAGATAGGATTCAAAAATATCATTGTTAATGATGAAGCTGTACGGCTTAGAGCTGTCGCAAATGAATACATCGAAGTCGTCAACATAGTGTCTGCCTTCCCAGCCGTAGGTCTGATGGACGGTGTAAGTGCCATAAGGCAGCTTCTTTGATTTTGCGTATCCCTTTTCGTCGCAGATAAGGGTATCACGCTCACTGTCCTTTGCTTTGTCAAAACTCCCTGCACTTTTGAGAAAGAGCTGAAACGTGGCTCCTTCTTCGGGTGTTTCGATTTTAGTCTGTCCCTGATCGGTGTGCTTAACGATTTCAATCTCGCCCTTGATGATCTGTTCGGTAACGCCGACAGATATGGGGTTATGCTCAACGGTGTAGTTTTTCGCTTCTGCGCCGACATTGTAAACTGTTTCGTTGAGAAGATAGCCCTCGGAAGGCTCAATCTCTCTGATAGTCCAATTATCGCCGCAAACATATTCCTTTGTGGTGAATTTGCCGTCCTTGTCGGTGGTGTAGGTATCAACCAGCTTATCGCCGTCATAGATGCCGTACTTTGCTCCGGCAAGCGTAGCATCGCCCTGTGCCTTCTTTGCTTCAGCGTCGGTCTTTTCTACGGTTACGGTAAACTTCTTCAAAACATTGATAAATTCACGTTTAGTCGCCTTGTCCCAAACAACAGGTGCAGTCTGTGACTTAGGTACAACATAGCGAATGGAAGTATCTACCTCTTCAAGGGTATAGGGGTTATCGCCGCTTACAAGGATATTCTTAAAGTTGGCTATGCCGTTCTTGTCGGTGGTAGCATACTCGTCAATCTTTGCGCCTGAGAGTGATGTGCCGTAAAGGTGGAATTTTACGCCCTCGTTGAAATTATCCTCCGAGGACTTCACGACCTGAAGATTACCACGCTTCAATACATTACTGAATTTGACGGTGGCAGTCTTGCCGCTTTCTACCTTAACGGTCTGTGCTTTCTGATCCTCATATCTTTCCTCAGTAACCTCAGTAACGGTATATGTGCCTACCTTGAGGTCATCGAGCTGGAATTCGCCCTTTGAATTGGTGGTTACGGTCTTGCTGTAATTGTCAGCGCCTGTAATCTTGAATTTTACGCCGTCAACCTTTCCGTCATCAGAGGTCTTGACAATTTTGAGCGAGCCTGCCAAGGCCTTAACAGCGAAATATGCTGTCTTGGTTTCGGTATCGGACTGAACGCCCGTTACAACGTCCTGCTTTGAGGAGCTGCCGCAGGCAACAAGGGTAGTTGTAATCTTCGGCATATTCTTTGTTGCGCTGAAAACAACAGCGTCGGGAATAGCCTTTAAAGAAGTCAAAGTAATCTTGTTACCCGAAACGGAAACAGTCACATCGCCTGTTTTCTTGAAGGTGTAGTCGGATAAAATTTTGTTGTTGTCTGTCAGCTTAAGGCTGTACTTGCCGTCGCTGTATTTCAGCTCCTTGACGCTGTTCTTTGCCTTTGCCTGTGTATCGTAAGAAAAGCTCGGAATCACGTTATAGCTGTTGAGCTTGGCGATAATCTTGTTGTAATTGGTCTTTACATTCGGATTGTGGTCGCCTGCGGTGATACCGTCAATAAACTTGGAATTGCTGAGCTTGAACGTAGAAGCGTCACGACAGCCTGTGCAGAATTCCCATACAACAAGCTGGGTTGCAATCCACTTCTGACCGTCAGTACCGACAAGGCTGGAGCTGCTGCCTGACTTGCCGAAAAGAAGGGCGAGATTGACTGCCTTCTTCTGAGCCTTGCTGAGTGCGTTCCACGCAGCCGAAGCGTCGGTTGTCAGGGTGTTGCCTGAATAAAGCGAGTGTCCCGGCTCAATGCAATATGCGTCTTTGCCGTCCGCATAGATACGGCAGAGTTCCTCGCCGACAGTTCCGACGGTATAGCCGCCGTGTTCGGTGTACTTTACGAATGAGATGATATTGCCGCCTGTGTCGTAGCAGTAATCAAAGGTCACAGTGACCTCTTTTCCGGCAGCGCTGGCGGTGGAAATGATGAAAATTGAAGAAACGACAGCTACAACGGCTAAAAGGATCGCCGTAACACGCTTGGCGTTTCTCTTGTTGAAAACTTTTGTCATTGGTTTACCTCCATAAGTTTTGAATTGAAATTGTGTGTGAATCGGTTTGCCTGCACCTTTAAGAAAGATATTGTTTATGAGATAGAGTATATTTAAGAGATAGTATTATATCTTTCTTTTCGGATAGTACAGGTAGTCTTAGGGGTTAGAGTGTGAGAAAGGGGGAAGTCAAAAAAATAAGTTTTGCACTTCCTATCTGCTGTTACGCTCTGAACGGTGGCGCAGATACTTGGCGTAGTGTTCCAGAGCCTTGCACACATAGTCCTCCGTGTCCTTCAACTGAACATTTTTCGGAATAAGGCTTCGTACTCTGTCACCACGCAGCACAATGCGCTCACGCTGGTTGGGTTTTTCTTCCGACATAATCGCTTCAACAGCTTCCGCCGTCAGTTTGCCGCTTTCAAACATTTTCCTCATTCGGATTGTCTGGTCGTGCGACGGTGTGCAGTCGTTAATGTCAATCTGCTCTACAACGTCACGCTGACTATCCTCGTCAAGATAGGACAACTCAACGGCAGGACGCATTTTGATTCTGCCCTCGTCCACAAGCTCCAAAAGTTCAGGGACAAGGTTAGTCAAGCGAATATATCTTCGGATTTGTTCACGACTTTCGCCGCTTTCTTCAGCAAGAATATCCCTTGATTTAGAATGGTGCCCCACTGGTGCCCCATTTTCTTGCCGTGGTCTGCCTACTTGCCTTTTCATAGCTTCCAACCTCATTTTGTAAGCAAAGGCTTTCTCGCTCGGAAGTATTGTTGTACGCTGAAAATTACTCTCAACCATATATACAACAGCTTCGTCACGGGTTAAGTCCTTAATCTCACTTCTGAGGGTGGTAAGCCCGGCAAGCTCACAAGCCCGCTTTCTGCGGTGTCCGCTGACAATCTCATACCGTCCGTCCTCTTTCTGACGGAGAACGGCAGGCGTTAAAACGCCGTTTGTCTTGATACTCTCGACAAGCTGTACCATATCCTCGTCATCTCTGACGTGGAAAGGGTGATCGGGAAAGTCATCAATCAAGTCAAGCGGAATATCCCTGATCTTTTCGAGCCTTGCTTCGTCACGTTCCTCCTGTGTGGAGAAAAGGTCATCGAGCGTCGGCAGAGCGAAGTCGCTCTTTCTGTCTGCCACCTGACAACACCTCCTTTGTGAAATCAGCGTATGCCTGTGCTACCTTGCTGTTAGGCTCGTATGCGTAAATACTTTTGCCTTTGGAAGTTACCTCGGCGGCTTTGACTGCCATCGGGATTTTTGCTTTGTAGATTTTAACAACACTTCCAAAGTTGTTCCGTATTGCGTCCACAGTGCTTTTAGCAAGGTTTGTCCTGTTATCGACGAGCGTCAGCAAAATGCCGTCAATCGCCAAATTAGGATTTGTATGTGTCTTTACCTTTGAAACCGTCCGAAGAAGCTGTGTCATAGCCCTTGCAGGCAAATACTGAGCCTGAACAGGGATAATCACGCTGTCTGCTGCCGTCAAAGCATTCAAGGTCAACATACCGAGTGATGGTCTGCAATCAATAAGGATGTAGTCGTAATTTGACTTAACCATATTAAGATAACTCTTTAAGATGTTCTCACGGCTCATAGCCGTCACAAGGTACATCTCCAGCGCTTCCAAATCTGTGTTGGAAGGAATGAGGTCTACGCCTTCTTCGTGGTGGAGAATACCGCTTTTTACATCTGTGCTATCGTCACGGATAATCTCGTGCATTTTGGTAGCGAGGGTAACAGGGATTTCATCGACACGCTGCCAACCAAGACAGGTAGTTAAATCTCCTTGTGGATCACAGTCAACGAGGAGCACCTTTTTACCTTTATTCGCCAAGCCAATGCCCAAGTTCATTGTGGTAGTCGTTTTTCCGACACCGCCCTTCTGATTGCATATAGCAATAGTTTTGCAGTTTGGCATTCGTTTTCCTCCTTTCAAATAGTTTTATAGCTGTCCTGCAAAAACAGCTATGTAACTTTTCCGCTTATTTGTCCTCGACACCCCAGCGGATAGATAAATCTATATGGGAAGTTCTTCAAGCGCCTGACTGCTATCAGGCTCATAGGAATCTCACCTCTGCCGGGTTCTCCGCCAGCTCCGTAGAGAAGTATCATTATCGCTTGTGCAGGTCGTCGCCATATCGGGAGCAGCCCGATACTCACAGACGGAATTAGCGCTCGCTCCTGAAAGGAGGTCGTGGCGTACCGCTGAGGTAGCTTTACATTTCTGCTTACACAAGTAACGTACTTGAAGAAATGATATTCAGTTGTCAAAGGTCTGTGAAAAGGTCTTTTCCGATTGCTCGGAAAAAAGCCCTTTCACCTATACCCAATGGGAGAGGGTGTTTTTTAAGTCTATTTTCAAAATTTTTTTATTTTTTTTTGAAAAAAGTTGAATAAACGCAAAAAAACCGCCTGCTCCAATTAAGGAACAGACGGCTAAATAGCTTAATTTAAATGTATATTACCTTTATATTCTTTTTTCGGGATTTGTATAGCTTGACGATGATTTCATCCAATACATCAGTGTATTTACCCTGTACAATCATTTCATTTTTGAGGTCAATAAGTGATTTCAAAACCTCGGAGCGTTCTTCATTCGTAAGATATATATGGTATTTAGGGTCTTTCATAATAATCACTTCCTTATACCATTATTATATATAGAAAGGATTTGTTTTCAATTATGCGAATAAACTACCACCATACCGCACAACTAATCTGTTAGCAGAGATTAATTGGAATTTTTAACGCTGTTAGCAAAACGACGGTTTTTGTTAGCAAAATCAGCGATTTCGTGCTAACACCTGTTAGATAACCACACACTTTTGTTAGCACGATCACGGAAGCGGAAGCCGTAAAAAGAGAAAAGCCGCTTTCGATGAAAAATCATCAAAAACGGCTTAAAATGGCGTCCTCGGCGGGATTCGAACCCACGGCCTTCCGCTTAGGAGGCGGACGCTCTATCCGGCTGAGCTACGAAGACGTGTATTAAATTTACGATTATTCTACCACATTACCATACACTTTCCAATCAAAAGTGTGTGTTGCAACATATTCTTAGGAGGCGAACGCTCTATCCAACTGAGCTATTGGCACATAACATAACTATTGTATATGATGGCTTGCGATTTGTCAAGAAATTGGGAAATTTTCTTATTTTACTGAATATTCAAAAAAATTAAAAATAAGTGTTGACAAATGGAGAAACTTGTGCTAGAATAAATCTTGCTGAAATGCTGAAAGGCAAGATGAGCATACGGAGAGGTGTCCGAGTGGTTTAAGGAGCTAGTCTTGAAAACTAGTGATCCCGCGAGGGACCAAGGGTTCGAATCCCTTCCTCTCCGCCATTTTATTTTATAGTGAATTTAAACTTCACACGGAGGATTACTCAAGTGGTGAAGAGGCTCCCCTGCTAAGGGAGTAGGTCGCTAACGCGGCGCGAGGGTTCAAATCCCTTGTCCTCCGCCAAGAAAAAAGCACTTGCTTTTGCAAGTGCTTTTTTCAGTGAAATAAATCCAAAAGGATTTGTGAAATACCTATCGGTGTGAAATATGGATTCTCCATGTGAAGTGCCTGACAGCGTGAAAGGATTTATTTTATTTCACTTTCTGCGTAAGCAGAAAATTTCACAATACAATAGTATTATTTCACATACGAAGTATATTTCACTTGTTATAAATTAAAAGAGGTTCGTATGGCTGAATCAAAGCTTAGAGAACTATCAATTGATTTATATAACCGGTGCGGCACTATTCGCAGAATATTGGTTGCATCTATTAATACTGCAAAAGAAAATTTACAAAAGGAAAAGATTAATTCAAAATCAAAACCCAATATTTCCGTATAATAGCATTACCCGATTGACACCAAACTTAATAACTGGTAATATGAGGCTGTGAGAATATTTGTATTCTTGCAGCATATTTTTTTACCAAAAGGAGGATGGATTAATGGGATTTTTATTAGGAAAGACCGCTGTTATTACGGGCGGAGGAAGGGCTGTTCTCAGCGACGGAAGTTGCGGTTCAATCGGCTACGGCATTGCTGTTGCTTATGCAAAAGAGGGTGCAAACCTTGTTGTTACAGGCAGAAATGTCAAAAAGCTTGAGGATGCCAAAGAAGAGCTCGAAAGACTTTACGGAGTAAATGTGTTGCCTGTTCAGGCTGATGTCAGCAAAGACGGCGATAACGAAAAGGTTGTTCGGAATGTTGTTGACAGAGCTGTTGAAACATTCGGCGGAATTGATGTCTTGATTAACAACGCTCAGGCTTCTGCGTCGGGTATTACGCTTGCTGATCATACAACAGAGCAGTTTGACCTTGCTGTTTATTCGGGATTGTACGCAACCTTCTATTATATGAAGGCTTGCTATCCGTACCTTAAAAAGTCAAAGGGAACGGTTATAAACTTTGCTTCGGGTGCCGGACTTTTCGGAAACTTCGGTCAGTGTGCATATGCAGCCGCAAAAGAGGGAATAAGAGGTCTTACAAGAGTTGCCGCCAACGAGTGGGGCAAGGACGGAATAAATGTCAACATTGTCTGTCCGCTTGCATGGACTGCTCAGCTTGAAAAATTTGAGCAGGCTTATCCCGACGCATTCAAGGCGAATGTAAAAATGCCGCCAATGGGACATTTTGGTGATGTCGAAAAAGAAATCGGCCGTGCCTGTGTTGCACTTGCATCACCTGATTTCAAGTATATGAGCGGCGAAACCATTACCCTTGAGGGTGGAATGGGACTCAGACCGTAGTTTTATTTTAAGAAAAACCGTGACAGGTAATAACTTTTGAAAAATAAAAGACAGCCGATGTGTGAAATTCGGCTGTCTTTTTTGTTACAGATTAGATGAAAAAATACCGGTAAGCTGCTGCACTCCGATTGACACGGCAGAAATTGCTATCCAACAGCAAAAGCCTAAAATAATCGGTTTTGCACCGCTCTTTATAAGTTTTACTATGTTTGTGTTAAGTCCGATTGCACCCATTGCCATTGAAATGAAAAATGTTGCGAGCCATTTCATAAGCGGCACAAAACCATTGCTGTAAAATTCTGTAAAAGAACATTGCGGAATGAATCCGACAAGTGTTGATACAAGTGACGCTCCGATAAAAAAGAGGATGAACCAGGGGAAAATCTTTTTGAATGAAAATGATGAACCTTTTGCTCCGATTGATTTTGCCTTGTGTGTTCTGTAAATTGCAAGACAGAGTGTTATCGGAATTATCGCAAGTGTGCGTGTCAGTTTTACGGTTACTGCTGTTGACAAAATACCGTTTGCATTCCAGATTTTTTCAGCAGTTGCGGCGGTTGCGGTTACGGACGATGTGTCGTTTACAGCTGTTCCTGCAAACACCGCAAAGCCTTCTGTGCCAAAGCCGACAGCGTGTCCGAATGTCGGAAAAATGAGCGCCGCAAGAATATTGAACAGAAAGATAACCGAGATTGATTGTGCAATTTCCTCGTCATCGGCATCAATTACCGGAGCTGTTGCCGCAATTGCAGAACCGCCGCAGATTGACGAACCTACCCCGATAAGACATGCTGTTTTAGGTTTGATTTTTGCAATTTTCATAACTGCAAATGCTGTTATGAGGGATGTTGAAATTGTGCTTATAATCACAGGCAGACTCTTACTGCCTACACTTGCAATTGTACCGAGATTAAGCGAAAAGCCGAGTATGATTACAGCCCATTGCAGAATCTTTTTTGAGGTGAATTTTATTCCGCCAGAAAAATATTTGTTCGCAGAAAATTTCGGCGCTAAAAGCGTGATTATCATTCCAATTATAATTGCCGCAACAGGTGCGCCTATCAGCGAAAACGAAAACGAGCCGATTTGAACAGTGCTGAAAAGCTCCGCAAATGCCGCAATTACGGCACATACAAGGATTCCGCCAAAATTTGTTTTGATAAATTTCATTGTTTTACCCTTCCCGAATTTATTTTGCCTGTTGAGTATAACACGAAAGTATGATAAAATCTAATTATTATTTAAAATGATATGATAATCAAAATTTATCAGAGGGGTGCAATATGATTGATTACAGGGTTAAAACATTTCTGGCACTTTGTGATTTTATGAATTACAGAAAAACGGCACAGATTCTCAATATGACACAGCCTGCCGTTACTCAGCACATACATTTTCTTGAAAATCAGTACGGCTGCAAGCTGTTTGACTATGACCGACACAGCTTAAAAATGACGAGAGAGGGAATGCTGCTTAAAAGATATTGTGAGTCGGTTATGTATCAGGAAGAAAAGCTGTTTGAAAAGATTAAGTCGGGTGAAAAACGACTTGTGCGGTTTGGTGCGACAAAGACAATCGGAGAATATGTTATCCCGGAACAGGTGGAAAGATTTTTGCAGCTGCCCGATTACAATGTTGAAATTGAGATTGACAACACAAGGTATCTGCTTGATAAACTGAAAAGGGGTGAACTTGACTTTGCGTTGATTGAAGGATTTTTTGACAGCAACGATTTTTTGAGCAGAGTTTACCGTTCGGAAAATTTTGTCGGGGTATGCAGTAAAAATCACAGATTCGCAAAAAAAACGATTTTGCCCGATGATATTTTTACCGAACATATTTTTCTGCGTGAAAAGGGTTCGGGAACACGAAATATTCTTGAACAGGTTTTGTCGGAGCATAACAGAACAACAGGACATTTTGCGAGAGTAACCTGCATAAACCACTTTACGCTTATGTCAGAGCTGATTGCAGATAACCTTGGAATAACTTTTGCTTATGAGGTTATGCAAAAGAGCTATTCAAGCCTTGCACCGTTTTATGTTAAGGGGTGGAATATTGTGCGTGATTTCAATTATGTTTATCTTGATTCCGCTGATTCACTTGAAATTCTTGAAGCCTTTGACAATCTTTCCGAATAGTCAAATTTGGACAGCTTTTGCTGTCCTTTTTTCTTTCACAGTTTCACACACAAGAACACTCGGCATAATATGAGGGTGTAGAGAATAACTTGATTTACGGGTGTTGTGTATGAAAAAGAGCGACATAAGAACATTTGGCATAATCGGCGGTGACAAGCGACAGCTTTTTCTTGCAAAATCAATTTCTGACAGTTGTTACGATGTTTTGCTCGGCGGATTTGACAGCCTTGAAAGCTACGGTTCATTGAGCCTTTGCAATGTTAAAAAGGCAATTTCGGAAAGTGACGCATTGATTTTTCCGTTGCCGTCAATAAGGACAGACGGAAGTCTTAACACTCCGTTTTCAAACGAGAACATTTTGCTTGACGGTGACGATATTGAAATTATCCTTAAAAAGCCTATTTTTACTACGATGAAAAGCAGATTTTTAAAGGCATATCCAAGGCTTTCCGACGGTGAAATTTTTGATTACGGAGCAAGAGATGATTTTGCAATTCTCAACGCATTGCCTACGGCAGAGGGTGCAATTGAATGTGCAATGAGAGAATATGAGGGTACGATTTCGGGCAGTAAGTGTCTTGTGACGGGATTCGGCAGAATCGGAAAAATTCTTGCTCGCAAGCTTGTTTTACTCGGAGCAAATGTTACCGTGAGTGCAAGAAAGCCGTCAGACCTTGCATATGTAAAAGCACTCGGCTACAATGCACTTAATACGGAAAATCTCAGAACGGTAAAGCGGTTTGACATTGTTTTCAACACAATTCCGAGGTTGATTTTTGACAGGGAACTTCTTATGAATACCGACACAAACACCCTTATTATAGACCTTGCGTCCCTGCCGGGAGGGGTTGATTTTGATACCGCCGAAAAACTCGGAATTTATGCCGTTAGGGCATTGTCGCTCCCCGGAAAATGTGCTCCGAAAACGGCAGGAGAAATTATAAAAACTACTGTATTTGACATCATCAAGGAGGTTTACAGGTGACAAAAGCAACCATAGGATTTGCAATGTGCGGTTCCTTTTGCACCTTTTCAAAGGCTTTTACGCAAATGCAGAGGCTTGTTGACTCAGGCTATGATGTTATTCCGATAATGTCGCAAAATGCCTTTTCAACATCAACTCGTTTCGGAAAAGCGGAGGAAACGGTAAAGAGGGCAGAAGAAATAACGGGCAAAACTGTTCTGCACTCGGTTGTGCAGACAGAACCGATAGGACCTAAAAAAATGTGCGACTTGCTTGTGATTGCACCGTGTACGGGCAACACGCTTGCAAAGCTGTCGCTCGGAATTACCGACACGGCGGTAACAATGGCGGCAAAGTCGCATCTGAGAATTTTAAGACCTGTGCTGTTGTGCGTTGCAACAAATGACGCTCTCGGTGCGTCGGCACAGAACATCGGCAGACTTCTCAACACTAAAAATATTTACTTCGTTCCTTTAAAACAGGACGATTGCATCAAGAAACCAAATTCGCTTGTGGCTGATTTTGATAAGCTTGAAGATTGCGTAACTCTTGCATTGCAGGGAAAACAACATCAGCCGATTTTTTTATAACAGAACAACAGCCGTCTTGAAATGCAAATTTTCAAAACGGCTGTTATTTGAGTTGACAATTAAAAAATAGTGTGATAACTTAAAGTATAGTATTTCTGCTGAACAGGAGTGGGTATTTAATGAGAAAAAGAGTAAACAAAATTATTTCTGTTGCACTATCGGCAACTCTTGCGTTCGGTGTGTTTACAGCATTGCCGATGTCGGCAAATGCGGTTGTATCAACGGCAAGCGAGGTAAGTGCGGAGGCAATTCCAAAACATGAGCTTTATAAAAGCTATACATATGGCGGATACAAATATCGCATTGTGGGTCAGAAATCAAACGGAAGATTTAACGCGTGGATTGAATCTTATTCCGGTAAGTCTGCAAGCGTCAATGTTCCTGCGTCAGTCGGTGATTGTGATATGGTTGGCATTGACAACAATTGTTTTTCGTTTAACAAAACTTTGAAAACAATTATTGTTCCCAAGGGCATTGCTGAAATTGGTTCAAGTGCATTTCTCGGCTGTACCGCACTTACAAGTGTAAGCCTGCCGAGTACACTGACAAAAATAAATTTTTGGGCATTTAAAAATTGTACAAGCCTTTCGACACTTTCAATTCCGTCAAGCGTTGTTTCGATAGGTGATAATGCATTTGACAATTGCCTTTGGTACACAAATCAATCTGACGGAATTGTTTACGCAGGAAAAGTTGCGTATAAGTACAAGGGTAAGCTTGCGGATAACAGCTCTGTTACGATAAAAAGCGGAACTGTTTCAATAGCCGATTATGCCTTTACGGACCAAAAGCTTACATCAGTCACACTTCCGTCAAGCCTTGTTTCAATCGGTGAACAGGCGTTTTCATACACTAATCTCAAAACTGTGACAATTCCGAAAAGTGTAAGCTCAATGGGTTATAATCCCTTTGCGTACTGTTCACAGCTTTCAAGCATTACGGTTCAAAGCGGAAACACAAACTTCTATGTTCAAAACGATTTACTTATCGCCAAGAATCATATGTATTCAGTAACAAAAGATATTACTGATCCTGATGCACCTTCTACGGAATCAAGAAGCTACACATCTTATGCTCCGTACGGCTCGGTTGTGATATCGTTACCGTCAGCATCAACGCTGAAAACTGTTACAATTCCCGAAACGGTTAAGGCAATAGGCAATTATGCTTTTGCAGGAAGTAAAATCGAAAAGCTTACTTTGAACAGCGGACTTGAATCTATTCTCACATCTGCTTTTTCAGGTTGCACAAACCTTTCATCGGTGAGCTTTTCCGACAGTATTATCAGCATTTGCGACCGTTCGTTTGAGGAATGTACTTTACTTAAAAATCTGAAATTCGGCAAAAATCTTGAATTTATTTCATACTATGCCTTTTATAACTGCCAAAATCTTCAATCGGTGACAATCGGGGAAAATGTAAAGGCAATTTGCTGTGATTCATTCGGCAATTGCAATGCTCTTGTAATTAACGGTAAGATTGGATCAACAGCAGAAACCTTTGCCAAAAAGTACGGCTACAAGTTTAATTCATCAGAAACCACAAGACTTAAAGGCGATGTTGACAATAACGGTATTATTAATGTAGTTGACGCTACCGATATTCAGAAATATATTGTTAATCTTACAGATGAAAATGGAAATAAGTTTATTGATGTCAACAATGCGGAAGATGTGTATGTCGCAGATGTAAATGGTGACGGCATTATCAATGTTGTAGATGCAACGCTTATTCAAAAGTATATCGTAAGACTTGTGGAGTCACTTTGATAACTTTAGTTTATAACAAAACTGCACAAAAATTTATGGATAAAGACAGCGTGGGGTATTGCTCATGCTGTTTTTTTGTGTTAAAATTGTAGATAACAAAATGAAATAACGAAGGATTTGTCTATGAAATATTGTTCAAAATGCAAGCGACTGCATAATGATGAAGAAACAGTCTGCAAAAACTGCAAGGCTCAGCTTAAAACAATAACCGATGAAAACACTCCCGTGTATCTGCTCACGGCATCGGGCTTTGAATTGCAGAGAGTTAAAGCCGCACTTGAGGACAGCACCGTTCCGTGTGACGCTACAATCAAAAAGTGTATGGAAAACAAGTACAGCAAAAGCATTAAGGCATACACAGGCTATGATGATTTGACCTATGATGTCTATGTTCCGTATTCGGCTTATGAAAAGGCGTTCGACACCTGTGTCGGAATCGGCGCAATCAAGCTTGAGGGCGAAGAAATTCTTGACGAAGATGTTGAATACACCGAGAATGACGGTGAAACGCTTGACGAGCAGTTTGAGAAAATGACGGGTGCAAAGCGTACAACCGTAAGAATTGTCAGCGCATTACTGCTTTTGCTTATAGTTGCAGGCGTTGTGCTCGGAACAGATGCAATAATGAATTTTATTAAAGAATTTTTCGGATAATTCGGTATCCGATTTTGAGTTAATATTTAGTTAAAATAAATGAAATTACGGAGGATTTTTTACAATGAAACAGGAAACAAAGTGTTTGCATTCCGGCTATGTGCCTAAGAACGGAGAACCAAGACAGATGCCCATTTATCAAAGCACCACCTTTAAGTATGATTCAAGTGACGCAATGGGCAGACTTTTTGACCTTGAGGACAGCGGATATTTTTATACCCGTCTGCAGAACCCGTCAAATGATATGACTGCCGCAAAAATTGCCGACCTTGAGGGCGGTGTTGCCGCAATGCTCACATCAAGCGGTCAGGCGGCGAACTTCTTTGCACTTTTCAACATCTGCGAAACAGGCAGCCACATTGTTGCATCGTCTGCAATCTACGGCGGTACATATAATCTGCTCGGTGTTACAATGAAGAAAATGGGCATTGATGTTACTTTTGTCGATCAGAATCTTCCCGAAGAAGAGCTTGCAAAGGCATTCAGACCAAACACAAGGGCAATGTTCGGTGAAACAATAACCAACCCGACCGTGTCTGTTCTTGATATTGAAAAGTTTGCAAGACTTGCTCACTCGCACGGTGTTCCGCTTATTGTTGACAACACTTTTGCAACCCCTGTCAATTGTCAGCCGATTAAGTGGGGTGCTGACATTGTTACTCACTCAACCACAAAATATATGGACGGTCACGGTGTTTCTGTCGGCGGTGCAATTGTTGACAGCGGCAACTTTGACTGGCTGAAATATGCCGACAAATATCCGGGACTTACAACTCCTGATGATTCATATCACGGCATTGTCTATGTCGAAAAATTCGGCAAGCTCGGCTACATTACAAAGGCAACTTCTCAGCTTATGCGTGACCTCGGTTCAATCCAGTCACCGCAGAATGCTTTTTATGTTATGAACGGTCTTGAAAGTCTTCATGTGAGAATGGAAAGACATTGCAAAAATGCTCTTGAAATTGCAAGATTCCTCAAGGCTAATGACAAGGTTGCGTGGGTTGATTATCCCGACCTTGAAGATGACAAATATCACGCACTTGCTGAAAAGTATCTTCCGAACGGCTCATGCGGTGTACTTTCTTTTGCGGTTAAGGGCGGAAGAGATTGTGCGGTTAAATTTATGGACAGTTTAAAGCTCTGCGACATTGAAACTCATGTTGCAGACGCTAAAACCTGTATTCTTCATCCCGCAAGCCACACCCACCGTCAGATGACGGATGAACAGCTTATTGAGGCAGGTGTTGCACCCGACCTTATCAGACTTTCGGTAGGTCTTGAAAATGTTGATGATCTTATTGCCGACATCAGTCAGGCTCTTGATAAGATTTGATTTTCTTTAAAAGAAATTATACATAAAATTGCAAAATAAATTTACGGAGGGTTGAATATGTCAGCTTTTGTATCTGCGGTTATTGTTGCGGCAGGCGGTTCTGTGAGAATGGGAATTGCCGACAGCAAGCAGTTTATTCCGCTTTTGTCACGACCTGCAATTGAATACACCCTGAAGGCGTTCCAAAAATGCCACCTTATCAAAGAAATTGTAATTGTCTGCCGTGAACAGGATAACGACAGAATCAATAAAATTATCGAGCTTAACGGTTTCAACAAGGTTTCAAAACTTGTCAAGGGCGGTGACAGCCGTGCCGACAGCGTGCGTAACGGAATCGGTGCGTGCAGTGAAAACGCCAAATACTATGCTATTCATGACGGCGCAAGACCGCTTATTACCGTTGAAGAAATTGAGCGTGTTGTTGAGGCGGCTTTTGATACGGGTGCGGCAACTCTCGGAACTTCCGTAAAAGATACAATCAAGGTTGTTGACGGTTTCAATAATATAGAAAGCACTCCTATCCGTTCACAGCTCCGTGCTGTTCAGACTCCGCAGGTTTTTGAGCGTGATCTGTACCGCTTTGCTCTTGAAAATGCCGGCGATAATATCATCAACTTTACAGACGATTGTTCGCTGATTGAAAACATGGGCGGCGAGGTTCTTGTTGTAAAGGGCAATGAGGAAAATATTAAACTGACAACCCCGATTGACATTGTGATTGCCGAGAGTATTCTCAAGTCAAGACAACATGGTTGATTGTGCAAAGGAGATTTATATGAGAATCGGTCACGGATATGATGTGCATAAATTTGCCGAGAACAGAAAGCTGATAATCGGCGGTACAGAGATTCCCTTTGAACTCGGACTTCTCGGTCATTCGGATGCCGATGTGCTTGTTCACGCAATTATGGATGCACTTCTCGGTGCGGCGGCTCTCGGTGATATCGGAAAGCTGTTTCCCGATACAGATGAAAAGTATAAGGATGCAGACAGTATTCTTCTTTTGAAAGAGGTGTGCCGTGTGCTTGCCGATTATAACTACAGAATTGTCAATATCGACTCAACCGTTATTGCTCAACAGCCAAAGCTGAAACCGCATATTGACGAAATGAGAAAAAATATCGCCAATGCCTGCGGAATTGATATTTCGCTCGTCAGCGTTAAGGCTACTACCGAGGAAAAGCTCGGCTTTACAGGTAGACTTGAGGGCATTTCCGCTCACGCAGTTTGTCTTATTGAGAAGTATTAAAAAGTTACAGCTTCAAAAAATGCACATATTTTATTACATACATTCGACACCTTGTTCATATTAATGAACGAGGTGTTTTTTATGTTAAGAAAGGCATTTGTTTCAATAACATTGTGTGCTGTGCTTTTATTGTCGCCGTTTGTCGGATTAAAAGTGAATGCTCTCAGTGCGGACAGCATATCCGCTCCGTCTGCCGTGCTAATGGAATCGTCAACAGGCAAAGTTCTTTTTGAGAAAAATCCGCATGAGCAAAGACCGTGTGCGTCCGTAACAAAGGTAATGACGCTTTTGCTCGTCTTTGAGGCTGTTGACAGCGGAAAATTAAGCCTTGACGATGAAATTACTGCATCAGAACACGCCGCAGGAATGGGCGGAAGTGACATTTGGCTTGAAAAAGGCGAAACCATGAGTGCGGATGATATGATAAAGGCAACGGTTGTTGTATCTGCCAACGATGCGGCGGTTGCGCTTGCGGAGCATATCAGCGGAAGTGAGGACGCTTTTGTTGAAAAAATGAACAGCCGTGCCAAAGAACTCGGAATGAACGACACCGTTTTCAAAAATTGTAACGGACTTGACGAGGAGGAGCATATAACCTCTGCCTATGATGTTGCGCTTATGTCAAGAGAGCTTACAAAGCATGAGAAAATTTTTGACTACACATCAATTTGGCTCGATAATCTTCGTGACGGTAAAACTCAGATTGTCAACACGAACAAGCTGTTGAAAACCTATAACGGAATTACGGGATTGAAAACAGGCACAACCAATGATGCGGGTTGCTGTATGTCTGCAACCGCAACAAGGGGAGATGTTTCGCTGATAAGTGTTGTTCTCGGCTGTAAAACAGGCAAAGAGCGATTTGCAGATGCGGCGGCACTTCTTGATTACGGCTTTGCAAATGTTTCTGTAAAAGAATTAACACTTCCCGAAGATATGCCGAAAAGCATTGAAGTGAACGGCGGTATGGCTGACAGCGTAAAGCTTGAATGTAAGGTTTCTTCAAAAATAGTGGTTGACAAAGGAAACGGTGCTAAAATTACAACCGAAATCGACCTGCCCGACAAGATTGACGCTCCCGTTGAAAAGAATAGAAAGATAGGTACGCTTACATATCTTGTCAATTCAAAAAAGGTGCAGAGCTTTGATATTTGTGCAGGCGATTCTGTTCAAAAAACAAGCTTCGGTGCATTGCTTGAATATGTGTTCGCTTCACTGATTTCGCTTTGATTTTGTCGGAAAATCAAGCGTTTGTGCATTGTTATTAAAAGCAGTGCAAAAAACAATGTGGGTTTATTTTAAAAATTCACAAATTGACCTTGCAAAAACGCTCATATTATAGTATAATAAAACAACAAAGATACTTATTGCGATTCTATTTTCGCTATAGGAATTTTGGAGGAATTTATAAATGGCAACAAAGTTAAATGACAAGTATTTAAGTGATTTTATCGGCGAACACGAATATGACGGTGTTGCTGCCGAAGTTAAAGCAGCTCACAAGGTGTTGCATGACGGCAGCGGCCTCGGCAACGACTTTTTGGGTTGGCTCAATCTTCCTACAGATTATGACAAGGAAGAGTTCGCACGCATCAAGAAGTGTGCAGAGAAAATCAAGAAAGATACTGATGTATTCATTGTAATCGGTATCGGCGGTTCTTACCTCGGCGCAAGAGCGGCTATTGAATTTCTTTCATCACAGAACTACAACCTTACCTGCAAGGACACACCGCAGATTTTCTTCACAGGTAACTCAATCAGCTCATCTGCACTTGCAGAAATCATGGAGCTTTGCGAGGGCAAGGATGTTTCCGTAAATATGATTTCCAAGTCAGGTACAACAACCGAGCCTGCCATCGCTTTCCGTGTGTTCCGTGAAATGCTCGAAAAGAAGTACGGTAAAGAGGGCGCAAGAGAGCGTATTTACTGCACAACTGACAAGGCTAAGGGTACACTCAAGGCTCTTGCCGACGAAGAAGGTTACGAAACATTTGTTGTTCCGGACGATGTAGGCGGCCGTTTCTCGGTTCTCACAGCAGTAGGTCTTCTTCCTATCGCAGTTTCGGGTGCTGATATTGACGCTCTTATGCAGGGTGCCGCAACAGCTCAGAAAGAATTTGACAACGATGATTTAAAGACAAACGATTGTTACAAATATGCTGCAATCAGAAATATGCTTTACCGCAAGGGCAAAACTATGGAAGTTATGGTTTCTTATGAGCCGGCTTACACAATGATGTCAGAGTGGTTCAAGCAGCTCTTTGCAGAGAGTGAAGGCAAGGATAACAAGGGTATTTTCCCCGCAAGCGTTATTTTCTCAACAGACCTTCATTCACTCGGTCAGTACATTCAGGACGGCAGACGCACAATGTTTGAAACTGTTGTTCTCTTTGATAAATGTAAAAAAGAAGTTACTCTCGGTACAGACCCGACAAATGTTGACGGTCTTAACTTCCTTTCGGGCAAGACAATGGGATTCGTAAATCAAAAGGCTTTCGAGGGTACAGTTCTCGCTCATAATGACGGCGGTGTACCGAACATTGTTCTTAATGTTCCCGAAATGAACGAATCAGAGCTTGGCTATCTCATCTACTTCTTTGAGAAGGCTTGTGCTATTTCAGGTTATATGCTCGGTGTTAATCCGTTTAACCAGCCGGGTGTTGAAAGCTACAAGAAGAATATGTTCGCTCTTCTCGGCAAGCCGGGCTATGAGGATCAGAAGGCTGCTCTTGAGGCAAGACTCGGATAATTTCTTAATAAAGTATAACAACGGAGGAACTAATTATGGTTACTTTACTTATCGGTAAAAAAGGAACAGGCAAAACTAAAAAGCTCATCTCTCTTGCTAACGAGGCTGTTGCCGCTTCAACAGGCAATGTTGTTGTAATTGAAAAAGGCTCAAAGCTCACATATGACGTTACACATAAGGCAAGACTTATTGATACAGAGCAGTATCTCATCAGCGGTTATGATATGCTTTTCGGTTTTATCAGCGGTATCTGCGCAGGCAACTATGATGTTACTGACATTCTCGTTGACTCAACATTCAAGATTTGCCCCGAGGCTCTTGCAGGCCTTGAAACCTTCACAAAGAAGCTTCAGGATCTTGCCGAAACTGCATCAACTAACATTGTTCTCCTTATTTCTGCTGACGAAAGCGAAATTCCGGAGTCAATCAATGCTGTTTGCAGAAAAGTATAATTGATACTAATTGATACTTAAAAACAAACTTATCCCTCTCGTTTTTCGGGAGGGATTTTTGTATATACAACTGTATAAATTTAGCACCTCAGTCAATAATAGAAACGGAGGTGCTTTTTTATGAGCGATTATTATAACAACAGAAAGAAAAAACGCAGTCGCCGTGAAAAAATCGGATTTTACACGGCTTGCTCAATTTGTCTGATTGCCGTTTGCATGGCGGTGTACTCAACCTACAATACATTATCAGTGCCAAGTGCAAAAACTCCTGCCGCAACTCAAAGCAATGAAGTTAAGGTTAATGAAAATGTCACAGGTGTAACCCAAACCTTGCCCGAGGTTAAGCTTGATGTTGAAGTTCCTACCATTGCGGCAACCGAAGAACCGTCAACAAATCCGACAGAAAGTTCAAAAAACGCTCTTGAAACAATGCTTTCAACAGATTTGAGCCTGAACTATCCGCTTAATTCAAACAATGTTGTTCGTGAGTACAGCGAAAAAAGTGTTTATTTCAAAACTTTGAATGTATGGAAACCGCACACGGGAGTTGATTTCGGCGGCAAACTGGGCGATGATGTAACCGCAATGACGGGCGGAGTAGTTACTAATGTTTGTGAGGATAAAATGCTCGGCAAAATCGTTGAAATTTCAACCGACAATGTCATATGCAGATATTGCGGACTTGGCTCGGTTGATGTAAACAAGGGCGATTCAATCGATGTCGGGAAGAAGGTCGGTACAATCGGCGCAGTCCCCTTTGAGGCAGGGGACGAAAACCATATACACATTGAAGTGAAGATTGATGGCAAGTACGCCGATCCGCTTTCTTTTATAAATAACAATGAATAATTGCGATTTTGACGCATACAATATTAATGCAAGCCCTCGTTTCGTTTTAAGGGGCAACAAAAAAGGCGGATACTTTTGATTAAGTATCCGCCTCTTTTTTGATTTTATGTCAATGATAAAAAAATCACGGTAAATAAATTAAAATTCTGTCCGAAAAGCGATTATCTTTCACTCTCGTGCCATTCTTCGTTACCAAAGATAAAATCATCAAGATCCATAATGACAAATTTCATATAGTACACCTCCTTAATAAAACAATATAGTATATTCAGGAAATGCTCGAATATGAGTGTTATTTTTTATTTGAGTCACAAATATTGATGTAACTTATAATAATGTCAACGGCCTGATCAACTGTAATGTTAGTGCTGTTAAGGCACAAATCATAGTTATCTGCAAGACCCCATTTTTTCCCTGAATAAAAACTATAGTAATTTGCTCTGTTCTTGTCTGCCTTCAAAACTGCCTGTTTGGCTCTGGCAGGGTCAATGTCCTGTCTGTCAACAGCTCTTTTAATTCTCTTATCAAGATCAGCATAAATATATACCTTCACAAGCTTCGGATTATCTTTAAGAACATAGTCGGCGCATCTACCGACAACAACGAAATTTTCCTTTTCTGCAAGCTGCTTGATAATCTTGTGCTGTAAAATATAAAGACGGTCATTAACCGGCAGGTCGCCCACTGAAGAAAAGTTGTTACCGTAATTGTACAGTCCCACAGACAATGAATACAAAAGACTGTTGGTAGCTCTTTCGTCAGCATGCTTGAATACCTCGGGAGATACACCACTCTCTTTAGCGGCAATAGAAATGAGCTCCTTATCATAAAACGATATACCAAGCTTCTCGGCAAGTGCTTTACCGATATCGTGTCCGCCTGAACCATACTGTCTTGTAATGGCGATAATTCTGTCAAAACTCATAACCAAACCTCCCGGTATTTGCAATTTGTAAAGGTAGGTAGCTTAAACACCAAGTAGCAGGATGCCAAAACTATATCGCTTTACATATACTATAATAACACATTTTTGCGAAAAGTCCAGTCTGTAAAAACAAATTTTACGAAATTTGTACAAAATGAACAAATAAGTCTTATCCCAATTATATAAATGCACAATATAATTGGGAGTGAAATTACATTTAAAGGATAAGAACAAATTTCTTTTTACATATATATGTATATGAAGAGGGATTCAGCGTGTAAAAAGCAGGATAATAGTGAAAAGGCATTAAAAATAAGATAGAATAAATAATAATATAGAAAATTTGCCGATAATGTAAAAAAGATAAAAAAATTGTCAAAAAGGGGTTTACAAAAGAT
>OAWW01000147.1_pt1 | contig 83520 bp, 76 predicted proteins | sample 1517191 | NCBI WGS metagenome assembly OAWW01 (sample SAMEA2580253, study PRJEB22360) | human gut metagenome | biome: human gut; feature: human-associated habitat; material: faeces | place: Denmark | collected 2008/2010 | reverse complement strand
GTCCTGCCATAGTTGTATACATCCAATGAAGCAAACGATCTTGCCCATTCTCTTCTTCGTAAATATTCCCATCTCTATCGGCATATCTCATCTACGATTCTCCTATCATCTTACAGTAAGAACATCTTTACTGCGATCAATGCTCCAATAACTACAAATGCAAGCATACATTTCTTATCTGGTTTAAAGACTTTAAAATCAAATACAAATAAGAAAGCGATCACTGCTAACATTGCAACATATATGTATGGAAATTCTTCTGGAAAGAATCTTCGAAGTTGATATACGATCGGAATGATCAGTGCAACCGATGTAATTGGCAGTCCCTGATAATGTTTTCTTCTGGAACTGCTGTGTGCCTGACGCTGTTCTTCTGTAACATTAAAATATGCCAGACGAATAACTCCGCCTAAAACATAACACATATAAATGATCCTTGCATACCATTGGTCCATTCCAAGGCAGTAACCGATCACAACCGGATACACTCCAAAACAGACAAGATCACATAAAGAATCAATCTCGATTCCAAACTTCTTGGCGTCTTCGCTTCTCTTGATCATCTTTGCGATCGTTCCATCATACATATCTGTTAATCCTGAGATCATCAAACATAAAATTGCGATCTTAAAGTTTCCATTAAATGCCTGTGACATTCCAAATACTGCACTGACAACTCCTAAATATGTCAGTATTACAGATGCATTATAAAATCCTATCATACCTTTTTCCCTCTATTCTTTACGCTTTATCGTAACATGTGCGACTCCTGTCATCACTGCACTGATCAATACCAGTGCATAATAACTGATTCCTCGGCTTAACAGCATTGCCGGATATAATAATCCGCCAACAAAAATCTTCTTAAAGATATTTAAAAATAAGCCTTCACTGATTCCCATTCCGCCTGGCAACGGAAGCATATCCACAGAAATTGAAATAACACTCTGTAAAGCAACTACATCAATAAATCCTAATGCAGAAAGTCCCATTGCTCTGTATACAAGATATGTAATTGAAAAATGGATCAGTCTCTGAATCAATGTGACAACGAACATCCGAAAAATAAAAATCCGATGTCCTTGAATGATTGCTGCTGCTTTATGATACTCGATCATAGAATTCTGAAGTTTTTCAAGACGTTCTTCTTTTTTCTTTAAAATATGGAACTTTTCTAATTTCTGAAACAGCCACAGCACGATTTTGGATGCTAACGTTGGCTCAAATACAAGAATCAGCATGAACGCAACACAAAACACATTCAATGCCATTCCAAGGTAAAAGAAGAATGCTGCCTTCCCAATATATTCTGCCACAAGAAAATGACGGAATAAAAAGATCAGTGCTCCTAAAAATACCAGAACAAATTTATATAAAATGGTAACGATCATCAAAATGACGGTTCCCACGGATATGTCAACTTTATCGCGGTTCATGTAGTAAAGCTGCATTGGCTGTCCGCCAGTTGCAGACGGTGTAATACAACTGAAAAAGAAACCTACAAACGAATATTTGACGCAATTTCTCTTCGGCACATCATTGTAATGAAGCAGCCGTAGCATGCGATAAATAATATACGACTCGCAGCACACAAACACAACGATCATAATCAATCCCGCAATATAATATGCAGGTTTTACTGATTTTAGAACTTCCGCCAGCTCAGAAAGTTCCTTTCCTTTCAATACGGCATATGCAGTCAATCCAAATAATGCAAAGAAAAAGACTGTATTACCGATGACTTTTTTCTTATTCTTCATCTTTCCTACCCTTTGATCTCCGATAATTTCCCTTTGTATTTCACAGATCTTCTCTCTAAACCAACTCGTTGGTTGATCTTCTCAAACACCTTCCAGAGTCCTTGATACAAATTGGTCTTTCTTCCGATCAGATAACAAACTTCACTTAAAATGATCCCGCCAAACACATCTATGATATAATGCTGCTTGGTTACCTGCGTGGAAATACAGACTAAAATTGCAAAAACAAGTGAAAATCTCTGATACCACACTGGAATCTTCTTCTGATACCTGATCCCAATATAACAAAACCAGCTTACCAAACAGTGAATCGATGGAAATAAGTTTGCCGATTGATCGATCGAATACACAAATCGTAATGCCTGATCCCAAAATCCTGTTCCTGTGATTTCTGGTCTTACCAGTGTTGTTGGCAAAAAAACAAAGAAAATCCCACATACGATCCTTGACAGATAATCTGCTGTCAAAAATCTATACATATGTTCTCTACTGATTCTCGCAGTCATAATGTAGTTCACAACCCAAAACACATAACATATCAAATAAATACTTGTAAATTCTGGGATCACCGGTACCATCCGGTCAAATGCTGTTGTAAAATCATGATGATATAATCCTTTACAAAGCACCATTGTTCCACTGTAAACCAACGTATTCAGTACTAACGCTGTAATCAGCGGAATGATAGAATACTTCGGAATCCATCTCAGAACATAATCTTTTTTCTGATTCATATGTCTGCTCCTTCCAATGATCTATCCTCTTTCTTTTCTCTCTTATGGTTCTTCCATATATCAAAGAATCATGTCAATTCTGACATGATTCTTGTATTATTATATCTTTTCTCTTTTTAAAAGTAAAGGAAAGCGGTCATATTTAATAGTTTTGTAAGATTTACTCTGCTTTCTTTTTTCTTCTATTGAAGAGTCCATAAATACATGGAACCACTAATAATGTTAGTAAAGTTCCATAAATCAAACCACCGATCGTAACGATCGCCATCGGCTGCATCATCTCGGCACCTTGCCCTAAACCAATCGCCATTGTAGATAATCCAAGGATCGTTGTAAGGGCTGTCATCAAGATCGGGCGTACACGCATCGTACCTGCTGTCAGGATTGCTTCTTTAAATTCGTATCCCGATTCTCTTAACTGATTGATCGTATCTACCAGCACGATACCATTATTTACAATGATACCTGCAAGCATAACAAATCCGATCATTGCGATCGCACTTAAGTCTTTTCCAGTGATCAGCAGTCCTAAGAATCCTCCTGTAAATGCCATTGGAATCGTAAATAAAATGATAAATGGCGATTTCAGTGACTGGAACTGTGCTACCATGATCAAATACATAAATGCTACTGCCAGCAACAACATCAGGCCAATCTGTCCTGTTGTTTCCTGAATGGATTCCATCTCACCTTTCATTGTAATACTGTATCCTTTTGGTGCATTGTATTTCTTAATCTTCTTTTGTACAGCGCTGCTGACTTTTCCTACATTGTAGCCATCTTTGATCTCTGATGTTACACTCAATGTTCTTTCCTGCTGGTTTCTATTAATAGAAGATAAACTGTCACTATTTCTGAAGTTCGCTACCTGATCCAATGTAACTTCTTTTTCTTTTCCACTTACTGTTCCTGTAAGTTTCACTTTCTTAAGATCATCTCTTGTCAGTGTATTCTTTGCACTATTTCCAACATTGACACTATACTCTTTTTCATTGATCGTGATCGTTGTTGCTTCACTAGCATCTTTTAATTTCTCACTTAACTGTTGATAGATCGTTGCAACTGTTAAACCATTTTTTACTGCCTTTTTCTTGTCTACCACAACATGAAGATCTGGTGTTGTCTCTTCACTTCCATTCGAGATGTTCTGTGTTCCTTTCGTATCCTCTACGATCTGGGCAATATCTTTTCCAATAGATCTTAGTTTATTTAAATCATTTCCTTTGATCTGTACGGAAATACCGCTTCCACCAAGTGCGCTCATATCCATACTAGATTCCTGCACTTCAACCTCACAATCAAATTTCTTTGTTTTCTTTAGGATTTCTTTCTTGATCTCTTTGTTTGTATGTTTCTTCTTTTCTTTTAATAAAACATACATACTGGATTGGTCTTCATTTGAAGATCCTCCTGATGTCATTGAAGAGATTCCGGAAGAGCCAGAGGATATCATTCCTGCTACACTATCAACATCTTTGATCTCTTTTACTTTCTTCATTACTGTATCTGTCATTGATGCTGTTTCTTCCATTGAAGATCCCTGTGGCATTTTGATCGTCATCGTCATCTGTGTGCTGTCCATGCTTGGCATTAAAGAACTTCCAATATTCATTGCCCCAAAAATACTTCCCGCGAACAGTGCGAGTGTTACAGCTACTACAATGATCTTACGATTTAACAACCTTGTCATAACTTTACGGTATAATGTCTGCAGTTTATTGATCACTTTACTATCTTTTTGTGTGACTTTGTTGAGTACTCCAGCTGACATCATTGGCACAAATGTCACCGCTACGATCAGGCTGGCTACCAGAGAGTAACCGATGGTTAGTCCCATATCCACAAAGAGCTGTTTTGTAAGCCCTGTCGTGAATACGATCGGCAGGAATACAGAAATTGTTGTTAGTGTCGAAGATGTGATCGCTCCTGCAACCCCTCTTGCTCCTGTGATCGCTGCTTCTTTAACTGGAACTCCTTCTTTTCTTAATCGATAGATATTCTCAATAACTACGATCGAGTTGTCCACAAGCATTCCCACTCCAAGTGCGAGTCCCGACAAGGAGATTACATTTAGCGTAATTCCTGTAAAGTACATCAACACCACCGCAAAAATGACACTTAACGGAATGGAGCATGCAATAACGATCGTCGGTCTGACGTCTTTCAAAAATAATAATAGGATAAAGACTGCAAGGATTGCTCCCATTAACAGATTCTGGATGACAGAACCTGTCACCATATCAATGTATACACCCTGATCCATAATATTAACATAATGGAATCCTTTATTTTCTTTGGTAAGTGTCTTCATCTTCGCTGCAACTTTGTCTGCTACATCAGCTGTAGAATAATTATTCTGTTTCTGGACTGTTAATACAACACCGTTATTTCCATTCACACGACAATATGTATCTGCTGAGTTATCTACAATCGCTACGTCTGCTACATCACAAAGTTTGACCGGTGGGATTCCTTTGATTCCAAGATCTAATAATTCCATATTGGCAAGATCTTTTTGATTCGTCACCTTATCTCCAACACGTACCAGATACTGTGTATTCCCTTCACTGATATATCCTGCCGGCATCTCAAAGTTCTGTGCTGTTAACAGTGCTTTGACATTCGCAACTGTCAGCTTATTCTTAATATTTGCAGCTTCTTTTGCCTGCTCTTTGCTGGAATCAAGTTGCTGCTGGCTGGAATTCAACTGTGCTTCTCCCTGTGCCAGTTTGATCTCCCCATCATTCATCTTCTGGGTTGCCGTTGCTGATTGTACATTAAACTGTGTCAGTTTAGAATTGATCGTTTTCTTTCCTTTTTTAATCTGTTTTAATGCATTGTTTAATGTTTTTAAATTCTTATCCAATGCTTTGATCGAACTTTTTGCTGTTGTCTCCTGCTTTTTCAGTTCTTCGATCTGAGCCGCAAGCTGCATCTTTGTTGCTGCATCCGGAACTTGTTTTGCCTGTTCTTCCATCTTGGCAATCTGTGTTTTTAATGTCTTGAGGGATGTCTGCAACGATTGTTTCTGCACCTTCAAATTCGTGATTGAACTCGTTACCTGCACCTCTTTCTGAGCAAGACTTAACTGTCCATCCGTAAGTGCAGTCTGAGCTTTCGCAAGCTGAGTATTAGCCTTTGTTCTCTGTGCATCTAATGTGTTCTTTCCAGATTCCATCTGGGCTCTTGCCTGATCAATCTTATTTTGAGCTTCATCAAACTGACCATTCAATGCCTTCTCGATCTTCTCATTTAATTTATTGATCTTCTTCTCGCTGATAATCGCATTGATCTGTTCTGTTACAAGTCCTGTACTACTTACGGATGCGACTCCGTCAACAGCTTCTAAAGATGGTGCAATCTTATCATTGATCAACTCTGATAATTCCGTATTACTTAACTTATCAGAATCCATAGCTGTTACCATAACCGGCATCATATCTGGATTTAATTTCATGATCGTTGGATTGCCTACTTCGTCTGGCCAGTAGCCTTTGATCATGTCAAGCTTCTCTCTCATATCAAGAGATACTGCATTCATATCCGTGTCACCTTCAAATTCCAAAATGACCATTGACATATTCTCACTGGAAATTGAATTAACTTCTTTGATATTTGAAATCGTTGCCATTGATTGTTCCACTGGTTTTGTAACTGTCGTTTCCACAGTCTCCGGAGATGCTCCCTGATATGTCGTCATAACGATTGCATATGGCAGTTCCATACTTGGAAGCAAGTCTGTTGTCATCTTTGTAAATGACACGATTCCTAAAATGATAACTAGTACAACCGCTACAATGACTGTATACGGTTTCTTTACGCTGAATTTTGAGATCATTTTCTTACCTTTCTCACATTTCTTTTCTTATTCCTTGTTTGTCTCTTTTGATAGCCAAAGTAATTTAATGATATTCCTGTTTCTTAAAGAAGTCAATCACTTTTATTGATAATTGTCAATTAATGTATCGGATTATGAACTTTTTTCACACAACAAAAAGAAACCAGAATACATCTTCTTATGTACTCTGGCTTCTGTATATTCTTGATCTCTTATTCTACACTGTAGTTTGGTGCTTCTTTTGTGATATGGATGTCATGTGGATGACTTTCTTTTAAGGATGCAGCAGAAATCTTAACAAATTCTCCTGTCTCCTGTAATGTCTTGATATCTTTTGCTCCACAATATCCCATTCCAGAACGAAGACCACCCATCATCTGGAAGATTGTGTCTTCAACAGTTCCTTTATATGCAACACGTCCTTCGACACCTTCTGGAACTAACTTCTTAGCGTTTGTCTGGAAGTAACGGTCTTTACTACCATTCTCCATAGCTGCTAAGGATCCCATTCCACGATATACTTTGTATTTTCTTCCCTGGTATAATTCGAAGTCTCCAGGGCTTTCGTCACATCCTGCAAGCATACTTCCTAACATACATACATCAGCTCCAGCTGCGATCGCTTTTGTAAGTTCTCCTGAATATTTGATACCACCATCGGCAATAATTGGAATTCCTGCTTTCTTAGCTTCTTCATATGCACTCATGATCGCTGTGATCTGTGGTACACCGATACCAGCTACGACACGAGTTGTACAGATAGATCCAGGTCCGATACCGATCTTCACACAGTCAGCTCCTGCTTCGATCAGTGCTTTTGCTCCTGCTCCTGTTGCAACGTTACCTGCGATCACCTGAAGATCTGGGAATTTGTCTTTGACCATTCTTACGACTCTTAATACGTTTGCAGAATGTCCATGTGCTGAGTCAACAACGATAACGTCAACATGAGCATTCACTAATGCCTGCACACGATCTAAAACGTCTGCTGTGATACCAACACCAGCTCCACATAATAATCTTCCCTGATCATCTTTCGCTGCATTTGGATATTTGATCTGTTTCTCAATATCTTTGATCGTGATCAATCCTTTTAAATTAAAGTCATCATCAACGATTGGTAATTTTTCTTTTCTTGCTTTTCCTAAAATCTGTTTTGCTTCTTCTAATGTAATTCCTTCTTTAGCTGTTACTAGTCCTTCAGAAGTCATAGATTCTTTGATCTTCTTAGAGAAATCTGTCTCGAACTTTAAGTCACGGTTTGTGATAATACCAACAAGCTTTGTACCTTCTGTAATTGGTACACCGGAAATACGATACTTCGCCATTAAGTCGTCAGCATCCTGAATGGTATGTTCTGGTGATAATGAAAATGGATCTGTGATAACCCCGTTTTCAGAACGTTTTACCTTATCCACTTCTTCTGCCTGTTCTTCAATTGACATGTTCTTATGTATAATACCAATTCCACCCTGTCTTGCCATTGCGATTGCCATGCGGTGTTCTGTAACAGTATCCATGCTGGCACTCATCAGTGGAATATTTAACTGAATCTTGTTTGTCAATCGTGTACGTGTATCCACATCATTCGCAATCACTTCTGAAAATGCTGGTACTAATAAAACATCATCAAATGTAATTCCTTCACCAATTAACTTACCCATTTTCTTGTTTTCCTCGCTTTCTTGTATTTTAATATCTGATTTGTATTGTTAGATATGTTAACAAATAGTTTCTTTGATGTCAACAGATTATTTTATACTTTTTTTAAAACGTATGGATTATTTTCTGTACATGTATGAAATTATCTGAATATTCTAAATATAGCAATCCACACTTTACATCTTTTTAAGTACAAGAAAAGGAATTACTGCTTTCACAATAACTCCTTTTCTATGATCTTGATATCAATCCGCTTGATATCTCTTGTAATCTCTACTCTTCTACGATAGAAATTTTACTTCCAATCGCAAGTTTTGGCATTGGCTTTGCCTCAACACAAATACTTCCAGGAAGACCTGCTTCTTTCGCTCCACTGAAGACAACGGTTAAATGTCCCAGTGTCTCCAAATTAGACTGGGCAATATCTCCTACGGCAGTGATGAGATATTCTTTCTGATCCACAACCAGTTTATCTCCTTTTTTGATTGTTCCGTCTACCTTCTTCTGATCGATGAAATGACAGAAATCTTTTAATGTATCTGGTACATTGTCTCCGAATAATACAAACATACCTTCCTCAAAAAAAGCATCTACCTGTTCTCCCAGTTCGATAATCTCAGTCTGAAATATTGCTTTTCCCATTTGGAATCCTCCTTTTATTTACCCTGTAATTTCTGATCGATTGCTGCTGCTGCTTTCTTTCCTGCTCCCATGGCAAGGATAACTGTTGCTGCTCCAGTTACTGTATCTCCACCTGCGTACACACCATCTTTGCTTGTCTCCATTGTCTCTTCATTGACAATGATTCCACCCCACTTCTGAGTGTCAAGTCCTGGTGTTGTGTGACGGATCAGTGGGTTAGGGCTCTGTCCGATCGCAATGATGACTGTATCAACATCAAGATCATAGTTAGATCCTTCGATTGGCTGTGGAGAACGTCTTCCAGATGCATCTGGTTCACCCAGTTCCTGTTTAATGACCTCCATGCTGCTTACCCATCCGTTTTCATCTGCTTTGATCGCAGCTGGGTTATTTAAGAATTTGAAGATAATTCCTTCTTCTTTTGCGTGATGTAATTCTTCTAAACGTGCTGGTGCTTCTTCCTCGCTACGGCGGTATACGATATAAACTTCTTCTGCACCTAATCGTTTTGCTGTTCTGGCAGCATCCATTGCTACGTTACCAGCACCTACGACTGCTACTTTCTTACCAACTTTGACTGGAGTTGGGCACTCTGGGAATTTGTATCCCTTCATTAAGTTTACACGAGTCAAGAATTCATTTGCAGAATATACTCCTAAGTGGTTTTCTCCAGGAATATTTAAAAATCTTGGAAGTCCTGCTCCACTTCCTACGAAGACTGCTTTGTATCCATCTTCCATTAATTCATCAATTGTGATAGAACGTCCAACGATAACGTTTGTCTCAATATCTACACCTAACTTCTGAACGCTTTCGATCTCTTTTGCTACCAGATCTTTTGGCAGACGGAATTCTGGAATACCATAACTTAATACTCCACCTGGTTTATGTAATGCTTCAAAGACTGTTACATCATAACCCTTCTTGATCAGTTCTCCGGCACATGTGATACCAGCAGGTCCACATCCGACAACTGCTACTTTCATTCCGTTCTTCTCAATATTAACTTCTGTTTCTTTGGCGTTTGCCATATGCCAGTCTGCGACGAAACGTTCCATACGTCCAATACCAACAGGCTCTCCCTTGATACCACGGACACATTTTCCTTCACACTGGTTCTCCTGTGGACATACTCGTCCGCAGATTGCAGGTAATGCATTCTCTGTTGTGATCACTTCGTATGCACCTTCAAAATCTCCTGCTGCTACTTTCTCGATAAATGCTGGAATTGGTACGTTAACCGGACATCCTCCAACACAAGGTTTATTCTTACAGTTTAAGCAACGAGCTGCTTCTTCCATTGCCATCTCTTTTGTATATCCAAGAGCAACTTCTTCAAAGTTCTTATTACGGACATTTGGGTCCTGTTCTGGCATAGCTACCTTCTTAAGACTCATATTTGCCATCGTTTACATCCCCCTTCCAATTCTACATTCATGTTCTTCTTCTCTGAACATACCCTGACGCTGCATACATTCGTCAAAGTTTACTTTAAATCCATCAAAATCTGGTCCGTCAACACATGCGAATTTTGTTTCTCCACCGATGTTGACACGGCATCCACCGCACATTCCTGTTCCGTCGATCATGATCGGATTTAAAGATACCATAGTTGGGATGTCATATTCTTTTGTGATCTTAACCACATTCTTCATCATGATAAGTGGCCCGATTGCGATAACTTCATCGTATTTTACTCCAGCTTTGATCTGGTCTTCTAATACTGTTGTAACGAAACCTTTGGTTCCAAGACTTCCGTCATCTGTTGCAATATATACATTATCGCAGAATTCTTCGAATAATTCCTTAAGAATAACAAATTCTGCACTCTTACCACCAATGATCACATCAACTGGTACTCCCATCTTCGCTAACTTACGAAGCTGTGGATATAATGGGGCTGCACCTACACCACCGGCTACACCGATGACACGGTCACACTTGTGCAAAGGAGCTGGCTGACCTAATGGTCCCACGAAATCCTGTACATAATCTCCTTCTGCTTTCTTGCTTAACAATTCTGTTGTATATCCTACAACCTGATAAATGATCGTTACTGTCTCTTTCTCACGATCATAATCTGCGATCGTTAAAGGAACCCTTTCTCCATCTTCATCTACTCGGATAATGATGAACTGTCCCGGTTCACATTTTCTTGCCACATAAGGAGCATGAATCTCCATTAACTCAACTGCCTGGTTGAGTGTCTGCTTCTTGACAATCTTATACACCACGTACACCTCTTTCTTAAAATATCTTCTTTTTATTATACATGGAATCTGCACAATAAGAAAGTATTTTTTTATTTATTTTTATCGGCAATAAAATTATATAAAATTTTATTTCGCATTAAAATATTTAATAAAATTTTATTGTTTTTTATGTAAAAAGCAGCATAACTGCTTTCTTTGCTGCCATGCTGCTTACTTTCTACATTATTATAGAGCTGCTTCGTAAATACTTACAATATCTTCTTTACTCAATGGTACAAAAGATCCCTTGCATCCATCGGCCGCTTTCTGTGCCATAATGTCAAAATATTCTTTATCAATTCCAACATCTGTTAACGTCTGTGGAAGTCCCATTTTCTTAAAGTACTCTCTCGTATATGCAATTCCTTCTTTGGCTGCTGCCATGTCATCGTCATTTACAACATCCCAGACATTTCTTGCATAGTCTGCAAATTTATATGCTGTATCATCATTCAATGCAAATTCCATCCAGTGAGGTGTTAAGATTGCTAATCCTTCTCCATGTGTGATATCATAGAATGCGCTTAATTCATGTTCCATTGGATGTACACACCATGCGACTTCAGCTCCATATTGAATCATTCCGTTAATTGCCATACTTGCTGTCCACATCAGATTAGCTCTTGCATCATAATTGTCTGGTTCTTCTAAAGCAACAGGACCATATTTAAAACAGTTCTTTAACAGTCCTTCCGCAAATCTTGCTTGAACGTCTGCATTCTTCACATTGGTAAAGTAATTCTCGCAAATATGACTGATGATATCTGCTGTTCCAGCCGCTGTCTGTTTTTTTGATACAGAATAGGTATATTCCGGATCAAGGATTGACATCTTTGGTTTCATATGATCACTTGCAGTTCCCCATTTTTCATTCTTTGACATATCGGAGATAACCGCAAATTTATCCATCTCTGATCCTGTGGCTGATAATGTCAGGACACTGTAAATTGGCAATGCTTTCTTGATCCATCTTGGTGTAATAACCAGATCCCATGGATCCCCATCATAGCAAGCTCCTGCCGCTACAACCTTTGCACAGTCAATGACAGATCCTCCTCCAATAGCAAGTACCATATCGATGCTGTTTTCTTTACAAAGTTTTACACCTTCTCTAACAGATTCAATCTTTGGATTTGGCGCGATTCCTGATAATTCAAAGATTTCCATATCTTCTTCTTTTAAAATCTTGACTGCTTCGTCATAAATTCCTGCTTTTTTGATACTTCCACCGCCATAGCATAGTAAAACTTTGTTACCGCTCTCTGAAAGTTCACTAAGATGAGAAATCTGTCCTTTTCCAAAATGAATCTTTGTTGGAATAGAATACGTAAAATTGTTCATGGCTACCTCCTGTTTTTAGTGTTTCATTTATTCTTCGTCTAACATGACACTGACCCTGTACATTCCAGGTTTGCTTGCCTCTTCATAAGCTTCCTGCAGTCTGCTTAGTGGAAATTTCTTCTCTTCTACCAATTTAGACACATCCACAACCTTGGTACTTAATGCTTGGGCAGCTTCTTTGAAGTCTTCATGATCTGCCCCGAATGTCCCGATCAGTTCCATCTTTCTATAGTGTAACATATTTGAGTCAACTTTCAACTCTGGAACTGGATATCCTGCCGCAAATAATAACATTCTTCCATCATTTTGTTTTAACATCTCAAGTCCCTGACTGTTGGCACTGGTTGCTCCAACAGCTACGATCACAGCATCTGCTCCAATTCCTTCCGTTAACTCTTTTACCTTTTCTACAGGATCACTTTCATTACAGTCTATCACTTCAAATCCCATCGCTTTGGCTGTCTCAATCTTCTTATGGATCATCTCTGATACGATCACACGACATCCGTAAGCTTTCGCTGTCTGGGCGTTAATTAATCCCATAGTTCCTGCACCAATGACTACAACTGTTTCAAATGGCTTTAATCTTAATTTCTTTGCTCCGTGAATGACTGTTGCAAGTGGTTCCATAAATCCTGCTTCCGATGGATTTAGGTCATTCGCCACTTTATAAACTCCACTTGAATTCTTTACACAATAATTTGAAAAACCAAAGAATCCCCATTTATATCCATCTTCTGTATCATTGCGAATTTCTTCACACTGATCGATATGTCCTTCACGACAAGCAGGACAATGTCCGCATCCTTCGTATCCAGTTGCTACCATATCTCCTACTTTGAGATCTGTTACTTTTTCTCCAACCTGTTCAACGATCCCTGCTGCTTCATGTCCTCCTGCCATAGGATATCCCTGATGTTCTCGTAATCCTAACCACTGTCCATAATCTGTCGTGCAGATATTACATACTTTCATATGAAGTAATACATCATATGGCCCTACTTCTGGAAGATCACGTTCTCTGACCTCTGCAACACCCTTTTTTACCAAACACCCAAACTTCATTTTCCTTCCCATGACACTGCACTTCCTTTCAAAATTCATCCTTCTTATCTTTATTTTTCATATATTGATGTACCGTACCTAGACTACTCCATTGCTATGCTTTGTTTACACTGCCGAATAGTGTGATGTAGTGTTTTAATGCTTCTTTGTATCCTATCCTCATCTCATTAGAAAGATCAAACATATTCGCTGTTTTATTTCCAAATTCTCCAAGACTCCCATCTTTCTTCATATGATCATAGTCAATCTGTAAGTATCCTTTTAATGTTTCTAACCCTGCATTACTTAAGTCTGTGTACAAATTAACTTTCTGAATTCCTGTCTGCACTGCTTTCTTCAGGTTATCATCTCCTGTTCCTGATCCTCCATGAAGAACTAATGGCACTTCGACCATCTGATGCAAGTCTGCTAATAGTTCAAATTCCAGTTTTGGAGTTCCATGGTAAGTTCCGTGAGAAGTTCCAACAGATACTGCCAACGCATCTATATTTGTCTGTTTTACAAAATCAATCGCTTCTTCTTTCCTTGTAAGACTGGAATCTCTGGTCTGTTCGTATTCAAATCCCTGTCCAACATGTCCAAGTTCTGTTTCTACAGAAACTCCAACTGCATGAGCAATCTTTACGATTTCTGCAACTTCTCTGACATTCTCTTCAAATGCCAATGTAGAACGGTCTACCATGACAGCTGTATATCCACAGCGGATTGCCTGAATGATCTCTTCAAATGGTCCTCCATGGTCTAAATTTAATGCTGCTGTTACTTCTGGAAATTTCTTTTCATAAAAATGAACAGCATCTGATATTTCTTCAATCTGATGAATTCCAGCACCATCAATGATAACCGGTGCTTTTAATTCACTTGCTGCTTCAAAAATACTCTTTACTGTATGTGACATGCTCCCACCACTTAAATCCCTGATTTTGAAGTGGGGGCTTCTTGCTCAATGGCTCTACTGAGCCAAGTATCTACAAGCTATCCTCGCGTGCCCCGCGATTCTTTTGCCCAGACACGGGCATGTTTTCTTATTATCCAATTGTCCGGATACGGACAGTTTATGCTGTCAACATCCTTCTTGCCTCTTCACGGATGTTGATTGCTGCATTATGATCTCTGTCCATCTCATTTCCACACTCACAGTGATAGACTCTTTCAGATAATTTTAGCTCTTTCTTTATCCTTCCACATTTACAGCATTTTTTACTGGATGGAAAGAAACGGTCTACCTTTACCATTTTCTTTCCCTGCCACGCCAGTTTATAGTCTAACATTTTCCTGAACAGTCCATATCCATTATCCTGTACGCTTTTTCCGAAGTGCAGACACTGACCCATCGCTTTCATATCGATATCTTCCACCGCAACTGCATCATAACTGTCTGCGATCTTCCGGCTGAGTTTGTGCAGATGATCTCTTCTCTGGTTTCGTATCTTTTCATGACATCTGGCAACTTTCTTTTTCTGCAGTTCATAGTTATGGCTTCCTCGTACGCATCTTGACAACTTTCGCTGCTCCCTCGCCAGTCTTTTTTCATTTTTTCTGAAAAAACCTGCTTCTTCCGTCTCGATCTTTTCTGAAAACACTGCCATCCCCTGCATTGCATAATCTATTCCAAGTATCTTTGCAGTACTATAGTCTGATACAGCTGCTTGGTTTTCACAACTGTATCCTTCATACAGCAGACTTGCAAAGTATTTTCCGGATGGTTCCATACTGACAGTCACTGATTTCAACCGAAGTCCTTCTGCTGGCTCCCTGTGTTTTTTCATGGCAATCCATTTTAATTTCGGAAGTCGGATCTTCTTACTTTCCACCAGGATATTTCCATTGACCACATTCGTTGTATAGCTGTTTCTAGAATGATGTTTTGACTTGAATCTTGGAAATCCAGTCTTGGGATCCCGAAAAAAATTCTTATATGCCTTTTCCAGATGAAGCTGGACATTTGCCAGTGCCAGCGAATCTACTTCTTTCAGAAATGGATATTCCCTTTTATACATGGCCGGTGTGTTTTTTAACATTTTCTTTGTCTTTTCATACTCTCGAATCTTATCATCAAGCATCTGATTGTACAGAAAACGACAACAGCCAAATGTTTTGCCAAGAAGTATCTTCTGTTCTTCTGTCGGATAGATCCGGAAACGATATGCTATGTTCAATACTTTTTTTCTCCCTGGGTTTCAATGTATTGACTGATTACTTCTACTGGAGCGCCTGCTACTGGCACTTTTATAAGCATTGATAAATTTACTAAGTTCTGTTCTCAGCTGCGCACGGAACATTACATGCACATGATTAATGTCATGGTTCTATTATACCATAGACCACACTATCGAACAAGTGTTCTTTTTGTTTTTATGCAATTCATCTCCCACCTGTAGAGGAAGGAGAATTCTTGCTATATTATGTTAAAAACGGAACAAAATATAGTTTATATGGTTCAGGAATTTGACCGGAAGCTACGTTCTATTACAATTGTGTCTTGTGCACCTGCACCGCTTTGGCTGCTGTCTCCTAACATTTCTTTTTATTATCCTGATAACATAATCTCATCTTCAATCTGTGAGATTGATCAGGTGATCAAGCATATTGAAACTGGACAGATTGATATTGGAATTTTGCCTTTTGAATATCAGAAGGATGATTTATGTACCACACATTTCTTTACAGAACATTTGTCGGTTTGTATTCCTTTTGGGCATAGTCTTTGTTCTTATGACAAACTTACATTTCATGATCTGAATGGTTATAATCGCCTGCTTTGGGATCAGCTTGGCTTCTGGACAGATCTTTGCAAACGTAAAATGCCTGCTTCAAAGTTTCTGATACAGACAGATGAATCGGAATTTTTGGAATTGGTGAAATCTTCGACTTTGTTTTGTTTTTCTACGAATTATGCTTCTTATCCGGATGAGATTTTAAATGATCGGAAGAGGATTCCGATCGTGGATGATTGTGCGAATGTGGAATATTGGGTGGTTTGGAAGAAAGGGAATACGTATCGATTTTAGTTTTTTATGGAGAAAAAAAATCCTGCAGAAATTCATTCGAATTTCTGCAGGATTTTTGATATTTAGTCTTTGAGTCGCTTCGCTCCCTGTAGACACCCACTCAACTAAGCTCATCTTTCGCCTGTGGCTCGGATTCGCTAAGGTTCGGGACGGACTTTCGCACTAAGTTCAAGCTACGCCTTTGGCTTGCTTTCTCTAAGTGCTCAATGTCTCTACATCATTCCCATTCCGGCTGGTGCTCCTGCTGGCATTGCTGGTGCTTCTTCTTTGATATTCGCAACAACTGATTCTGTTGTTAATAATGTAGAAGCTACGGATGTTGCATTCTGTAATGCGCTTCTTGTTACTTTGGCTGGATCGATGATTCCTTTTTCTACCATGTCTACGTATTCTCCATGTAATGCATCGAATCCTTTTCCGATTTCTGCTTCTTTTACTTTATTGACGATCACAGCTCCTTCAAGACCTGCATTGACTGCGATCTGGAATAATGGTGCTTCTAATGCTTTGAGGATGATGTTTGCTCCTGTCTTTTCATCTCCTTCTAAGTCTGCTACTTTCTCAGCTGCTTTCTTAGATGCATGGATATAAGCAGATCCTCCACCGAAGATGATTCCTTCTTCTACTGCTGCTTTTGTTGCTGCTAAGGCATCTTCCAGACGTAATTTGCTTTCTTTCATCTCTGTTTCTGTTGCTGCTCCAACACGGATCACTGCAACTCCACCAGATAATTTAGCTAATCTTTCCTGTAATTTTTCTTTGTCGAATTCAGATGTTGTCTCTTCGATCTGTGCTTTGATCTGTCCAAGACGTGCCTGGATTGCATCTTTATCTCCTTCACCGTCTACGATGACCGTGTTTTCTTTTTCAACTTTGACAGATTTTGCACGTCCTAACTGATCTAATGTTGCGTCTTTTAATTCCAGACCAACTTCTTCAGAGATCACTGTACCACCTGTTAAGATAGCGATATCTTCAAGCATTGCTTTTCTTCTGTCTCCATATCCAGGTGCTTTCACTGCACATACAGAGAATGTTCCACGTAATTTGTTAACGATCAGTGTTGTTAATGCTTCACCTTCGATATCTTCAGCAATGATCAGTAATTTCTTACCACTCTGTACAATCTGCTCTAATAATGGAAGGATTTCCTGAATATTAGTGATCTTCTTGTCTGTGATCAGAATATATGGATCATCTAATTCAGCAACCATTTTTTCCATATCTGTTGAGAAATATGCTGATAAATATCCACGATCAAACTGCATTCCTTCTACTAAATCTAATTCTGTTTTCATTGTTTTAGATTCTTCGATCGTGATAACTCCGTCGTTAGATACCCTTTCCATAGCATCTGCTACTAATTCTCCAACTTCTTCGTCTGCTGCAGAGATTGCTGCTACTTTCGCGATCTGATCTCTTCCTGTAACTTTGCTACTCATCTCAGCAATTGCTTCAACAGCTGCTTCTGTCGCTTTCTTCATTCCTTTACGAAGAATGATTGGGTTTGCTCCTGCTGCTAAGTTTTTCATTCCTTCGTTGATCATTGCCTGTGCAAGAACTGTAGCTGTTGTTGTACCATCTCCAGCAACATCATTTGTCTTAGTTGCTACTTCTTTGACTACCTGAGCTCCCATATTCTCAAATGGATCTTCTAATTCGATTTCTTTTGCAATCGTTACACCGTCATTTGTGATCAGTGGTGCACCAAAAGATTTGTCTAATACAACATTGCGTCCTTTTGGTCCGATTGTAACTCTTACTGTATCTGCTAACTGGTTAACTCCTGCTTCCAGTGCTTTTCTTGCTTCAATTCCGTATTTAATCTCTTTTGCCATGATCTTCATTACCTCCGACTAAATTTTTTAATGAAATTAAATAATTGTGTATTATAATAAAACTATTCTACAACTGCTAAAATATCATTCTGTTTTACGATGATATATTCTTCATCTTCTAATTTTACTTCTGTTCCTGCATATTTAGAATAAATAACTTTCTGTCCTACAGAAACTTCCATCTTCACATCTTCTGTTCCAGGTCCAACTGCAACAACTTCTGCTTCCTGTGGTTTTTCCTGTGTTGCTGTTGTAAGGACGATTCCTGACTTAGTTGTTGTTTCTGCTTCCAGCTGTTTTAATACAACTCTATCTCCTAATGGTGTTAACTTCATAATGATATTACCTCCTAAATATATTAGAATTATTGTTCTTTTTATCTTTTGTTAGCACTCGCTTATATCGAGTGCTAACTCTATGTTCTTTAGTATAACACCAGACAAAAAAAATGCAACCCCCTTTTTATAAAAAATCCATAAACTGAGATTGCATTCTTTGGTATTTTACTTATTCTTTGATGTATTTTTTTGCTTCTTCTGAACTTCTTGTTGGAACTGTCTGGAAATATACATGTACATGTTTTTTGATCAGTTCATGAATAGCTTCCATCTCCATGGTATCACACGCAACTCTTCTTGCAACTGCTTTACGTTCTCCACGAATTCCCATACCTCCGATATTAAGCTGATTGATCTTGATTCCTCGTTTGATCAATTCTTCAAATACCAGTGGGGATTCTGCAATTACGATCACCCGCTCTCCATCAAAGGATGGGGCTTCTTTTAATTTCTCCGTTGCACGATCGATCCCATATACATGAATTATAAGGCCTTGGGGCGCCATCTCTTTGATCACTTTGCTTCGGAATTTATCCTTCGCCACAACATCATCTACAATAATGATCCTGTTCGCTCTGACTTCCGGCACCCATAATGTCAAAATCTCCGTATGTATGAGCCTGTCATCAACTCTCGCTAATACAATGTTTTTCATTCTTCTACCTCCTTATATAATTCACGCACATCTTTCACTGTCTCTGGCGCTGCCTTAAGAAGATCTTTGCACACCTCTTGTGCGCTCTTTCCCGCGTAACGTCCCATAACTACTTCCATCATCAACGGAAGATTGATTCCAGTTACGTGGTAGAGATCGTATTCTGACATTAAAGAAATTACCGTATTAAACGGACTTCCATAAAACAGATCTGTTAATATAAGGACTTCTTCTCCTTCTGATGTCTGTTCAATACTCTCTCTGATCTTCTCTCTCAAAGTATCCACTGATTCTTCTGGTTCAAGCCCAAATGCCTCAAGGTCTTCCTGTTCCCCTGCGATCATCTGTGCTGTATCCACAAGTCCTCTTGCATAACTTCCATGAGATACCACGATTACCTTCATCAATTTTCCTCTCTTCTCTCTCATCACATCTTGCCTGTTACGGCAAATTTGATTAATTTGGTTTGTAAGAACTCTTTAAACTTACAATTCTATTAAATACCATGTGTTCTTTTGTAGAATCTTTGGAATCTAAACAGAAATATCCTGTTCTCATAAACTGGAAACTGTCTTCCTTATCATATTTCTCTAACTCAGGCTCTACATATGCTTCCTTGATCACAGTCAGTGAATTTGGATTCACATTGATACTTCCATCTTCATTATATACACCTTTTTCTTCATCTACAATGTTTTCATACAGACGAATTTCTGCTTTTTTCGCAGTTGGTACAGATACCCAATGGATCGTTCCGCGAACCTTTCTTCCATCTGGACTGTTTCCTCCTCTGGATTCTGGATCATATGTTGCATATACACAGGTTACATTGCCGTCCTCATCTACATCATATCCTGTACATGTCACAAAATATGCATTCATCAGACGCACTTCATTACCTACATATAAACGACGGTATTTCTTAGGCTTTTCAATCTTGAAATCTTCTCGTTCGATATATAATTCTCTTGAAAATGGTACCTGTCTTGTTCCCATCTCTTCGTTTTCCTGATTATTTGGAACGTCAACGAGTTCCCCTTCTCCTTCTGGATAGTTTGTGATCACCAGCTTGATCGGATCTAAGATCGCTGCCATACGTGGACGTTTTAATTTCAGATCATCACGGATGCAGTATTCAAGCATCGCTGAATCTACAGAGCTGTGACTCTTTGCAACTCCGACAAGTTCCATAAACTTCTTGATGGATTCTGGTGTATACCCTCTTCTTCTAAGTGCTGATAATGATACCAGACGTGGATCATCCCATCCATCTACGATTCCATCTTCTACCAGTTTCTTGATATAACGTTTTCCTGTAACAACATTTGTCAGATATAACTTCGCAAATTCGATCTGTTTTGGTGGATTCTCAAATTCGCATTCGTTAACAACCCAGTCATACAGTGGTCTGTGATCTTCAAATTCCAGTGTACAGATAGAGTGTGTTACCCCTTCAAATGCATCCTCTAATGGATGAGCAAAATCGTACATTGGATAAATACACCATTTGTTTCCTGTATTGTGATGTTCCATTCTTGCGATACGATAAAGAATTGGATCCCTCATGTTGATATTTCCAGATGTCATATCGATCTTGGCACGAAGAACTTTGCTTCCATCTGGGTATTTTCCTTCCTTCATCTCGCGGAATAACTGTAAGTTCTCTTCTGGTGTACGGTCACGGTATGGACTGTTCTTTCCAGGTTCTGTTAAAGTTCCTCTGTATTCTCTGATCTGTTCAGCATTCAGATCACAGACATATGCTTTTCCCTTCTTGATCAGGAATTCTGCACATTCATACATCTTGTCAAAGTAGTTGGAAGCATAATAGATATGTTCGTGATAATCTGCTCCTAACCATTCTACGTCCTCTTTAATAGAATTTACATATTCTTCCTTCTCTTTTGTTGGGTTTGTATCATCAAAACGGAAATGGAAATCTCCGCCATATTCCTGAGCCAGTCCATAGTTTAATAAGATAGATTTTGCGTGTCCGATATGAAGATATCCATTTGGTTCTGGTGGAAATCTTGTAACTACCTTCTTGCAATGCCCTTCTTCTATATCTTTTTCTATGATCTGTTCGATAAAATTCTTAGAAATCGTTTCTTCCATGTCTTCCTCCATATAGTTTTTTCTATTCTGATTATAATGTATCTTCTATACACTTGCAATCATATAATTTCTGTATCATTGTGAAATACAGATAATCCTTCTATATAAGATCTAATGCCTCCATGACATTTGAAACTCCTACAAGTCTCATGTCTGTCTGGACCTTGATCTGATCTACATTCGCCTGAGGCAGAATGCATCGTTTAAATCCTAGTTTCTGTGCTTCTTTGATCCTTGCTTCTCCACCTGATACGGCTCTTACTTCTCCTACCAGACCAACTTCTCCAAAAATGATCGTATCTTCTAAGATCGGCCGGTTCTTATAACTCGATGCAATTGCCATAATAATACCAAGATCGATCGCTGGTTCGCCAAGTTTCATACCTCCAGCCAGATTCACATACGCATCACAGCCGCCAAGCTGCAGTCCAACTCTCTTCTCAAGCACTGCCATCAAAAGATTCACCCTGTTATAATCAATTCCAACTGCTGTTCTTCTCGGCATCTGAAAGCTTGTTGGTGATACCAATGCCTGAATCTCGATCAGGATCGGTCTGGTCCCTTCCATGGAACATACAACAACGGATCCTGACGCATCAAGGGGTCTTCCATTAAGCATCGTCTTTGACGGATTCTCCACTTCTACAAGTCCATTGTTACACATCTCAAACACACCGATCTCGTTCGTGGATCCAAAACGGTTTTTGACACCTCTTAAGATTCTGTATGCCGCTTCTCTTTCCCCTTCAAAATAAAGGACCGTATCTACCATATGCTCAAGTGTTCTTGGTCCTGCAACCACTCCTTCTTTGGTCACATGTCCTACGATAAAAACTGCGATATTATTCTCTTTCGCAACTCTCATCATCGCTGCAGTCACTTCTCTTACCTGAGACACACTGCCTGCTGCCGAGGAAAGATCCTCGCTGTACATTGTCTGAATCGAATCAATCACCGCAAATTCTGGTTTCGTCTTTAAGATCGCATTCGTGATCGCATCAAGATCTGTCTCACAATACAGAAGCATCTCTTCTTCAAATGTTCCGATCCTCTCTGCTCTCATCTTGATCTGATGCATAGATTCTTCCCCAGAAATATACAAAACCTTACGTTTGCTATTCGCAAGATTCCTGCATACCTGTAATAATAACGTGGATTTCCCAATTCCCGGATCTCCTCCGACCAGCGATAGGGAACCTTTGACGATCCCGCCGCCTAACACACGGTCTAGTTCATGAATCCCTGTTGGAATCCTCTCTTCATTCTCTACGGTTACCTCGGATATATTCATAGGAGAGGCAGAAGTCTTTAAAGACTTCGCCCCTCCTTTTTTCGTTTCTGTAACTTTCTCTTCTGTAAAAGTATTCCACTGCTTACAGGTAGGACACTGCCCCATCCACTTGGAAGACTCATGACCACACTGGCTGCAAAAATAAACTGTCTTTTGTTTTGCCATTGGTGCTCCTTTATGTTACTACTGTTTCTTTACACGAACAGCTGCTGCTGTTCCCTCGCTTAACTCAACACTCAGAGTTAGTTTTCCTCCAAGATTTGCTTTCATCATTCCTACATTCGTATTATCAATAAAAACTTTATATTCCTGTCCGGCTTCTACTTCTAAAGTAACCTGGACATCAGATGAAGATTCAATCTCAAATGCAACTCCATCTGTTGTTGCAACAAAGTTATGTACTGCTGAACCTGGAACTGATTCAAAGATCAGCTGTCCGTTCTTGTCCAGTTTTGTCATTGTCTTGAAAGTCTTGATCTTATAGATATCTCCTTCAAACTGGATATCTCCTTTCTTCGCTTTCTGTGCTAATGTATAGTCACCAAAGCTAAGTGTTCCATTGTCTTCGCTGCGGAATAATTCAGTTACCACTGCCATTGTCTTTTCCTCCTAATATCTGTTTCGGTCGTCGTATGTATATTATAATATATTTCAGTATTATTTACTAGTTTTCCTTTACCGAAAAAGTAAGTTTTTTATCTTTTTTACCAATCGTCATCGTCTGTCCATTCGTAAGGGTTCCTTCTAAGATCTTATCTGCCAGTACATCTTCAATCTCATTCTGGATGATCCTTCTTAATGGTCTTGCCCCATAATTCTCATCATATCCCTTATCTGCTAACAGATCCATCGCACCAGATGTGATCTTTAATGTAATCTGATGTTCACTTAATAAACGGGCTCTCAATTCATCAGTAAACAATTTTGCGATCTTCTTAACTTCTTCCTTTGTAAGGACGGCAAATACGATCGTCTCATCAATTCGATTTAAAAACTCAGGGCGAAAGATCTGTTTCACTTCTTCCATAACACCCTTTTTCATACGTTCATGAGTCTTGGCTTTATCTGTATCATCCATAGAAAATCCTAAATGTTTTGGTGCAATGATACGGTTTGCACCTGCATTGGAAGTCATAATGATAACAGTATTCTTAAAGTCGACTTTTCTTCCATTGGAATCTGTAATATGTCCGTCATCTAATACCTGAAGCAGGATATTAAATACATCAGGATGAGCTTTTTCGATCTCATCAAAAAGAAGGACAGAGTAAGGATGTCTTCGAATCTGTTCACTCAGCTGTCCGCCTTCTCCAAATCCAACATATCCTGGAGGAGATCCGATGATCTTTGATACACTGTGCTTCTCCATATATTCAGACATATCCACACGGATCAGATCTTCTTCTCTTCCAAATAAAGCTTTTGCTAATGTCTTTGACAGCTCTGTCTTACCAACTCCTGTTGGCCCTAAAAATAAGAATGATCCGATCGGACGGTTTGGACTCTTAAGACCAACTCTGCTTCTCTTCACAGCTTTGGCAACTGCATTGACCGCTTCATCTTGCCCGATCACATGTTTGTGAAGTTCTTTCTCTAAATGTCTTAATCGTTCCATATCTCCCTTTGTAAGCTGTGTTACTGGAATCTGTGTCCATAAAGAAACGACTTCTGCGGCATCCTCTGTTGTCAATTTCGGAATCTCATTTTGCTTCTTCTGATTTCTCTTCATCTTACGTTCCAGAGATTTCTCAAGTTTGTTCTTCTCTTTCTTAAGTTCTCTTGCTTCTGTAATATCCCCATCAGAAAGCGCTGCTTCGATCTTCTCTATAATCTCCCTGATCTCCTTGCGTTCTTTCTTGAAACCTGCATGACTTCCAAGCTGTTCCATTCGTTTCCTTGCACAGGCTTCATCTAACAGATCAATGGCTTTATCTGGCAGAAAACGATCACTGATATATCGATCAGAAAGAGAGGCAATTGCCTCTGCCACATCTTCTGATACCAGGATCCTATGATAATCTTCAAAACGATGTTTGATCCCTTTTAAGATCGTGATCGTTTCTTCTACGGTTGGTTCTTTCACTCTGACTGGTTGGAATCTTCGAACTAATGCTGCATCTTTTTCAAAATATTTTGTATATTCTTCACTCGTTGTCGCACCGATCAGCTGAAAATCTCCTCTTGCCAATGCTGGTTTTAAGATATTAGATGCATCCATAGCTCCCTCAGAACCTCCAGCTCCAATGATCGTATGAATCTCATCGATAAACAAAATAATAGAATCATCCTGTGTTGCTTCGGTTACGATACGTTTCATTCGTTCTTCAAATTCTCCACGGAATTTCGTTCCAGCGATCACTTTCGTAAGGTCTAAGGACAAAATCCTCTTATTCTTAAGAATTCTTGGCATATTGCCTTCGGCGATCCTTTGTGCAAGGCCTTCAACGATCGCTGTTTTACCAACCCCTGGATCACCGATCAGACATGGATTATTCTTTGTCCTTCTGCAAAGGATCTGCATCAGACGTTCCATCTCACTTTCACGTCCGATCATCGGATCAAGCTTCCCAAGCATTGCTTTCTCTGTCAGATCTGTACTATACTGAAGCAGCATATATTCTCCTGCTCCATCTTCCATATCACCACCATCAGAGATTGCTTCATTATATTCATTCTTCGCACTTCTGAAATCAATTCCTGCAGTAACTAAAATATCTGTATAGATTCCTTCGGATGAAATCTTATGATCTTCCAGAAAACGGAATGCTTCATTATCTCCATCTTTGATCATCGCCATCAAGATATGTTCTGATCCGATCGCTTCACACCCGTATTTCATTGCAAGTTCTCCTGCAATTTCTAACAGGTATTCTGTCTTCGGAGTATCCATTACCGTTCTTCTTCGGTCTTTTGGCATCTTTGACTTCTCTTTGATCGCTTCTTCTATTAATTCTCTTGTCACTCCGTGCATCTTGAGCACTTCACTTGCAAGAGATCCGTCTGCCCCATAAAGTCCTAGCAGAACAAAAATACTGCTGACATCTTTAAATCCAAGATATCCAGCAATCTCTCGTCCTTCATTCAATGCTTTGGAGGCATATTTTGTAAATGGTAATCGGTTCATAATTCCTCCTGTTATTACTTTCTGTCTAATTTCTGGTACATATCATGAATCAACCGGTTCATCTCGTCTTCTGTAACTCCTTTACAGACAGCTTCTGCAACTAACATCCTTAAATTCTCCTGAATGCTTGCTAATTCCTGCTGTTTTTCCAAAGTTTCAACACTTATGACTGCACCTTTTCTTCGGTCTAGTTTCAGGTATCCTTCTTCTCTTAAGATCGCATAGGCTTTGTTCACCGTGTGCATGTTCACTCCAAGCACCTGTGCTAACTGACGGACAGATGGAAGTGATTCTCCATCAGCAAATTCTTCACATGCGATTCCCATAATGATCTGATTTCTTAACTGTACATAGATTGCCTCGTCACTATTGAAATCAATCTCCAGTATCATTGTGCAACCCTTCTTTCCTCTTTCGAAATTTACAACTTATCTATGATATTTTGTTATACATAGACTATAATATAAAGCACAGTCTGTCAAGAGCTTCTCTTCCAGATGATAAAGAAAAAGATGCAGTGTAAAAAACTACATCTCTTTCGTCTATTTTTCATTCAGCTCTAAAATTCTTTGATTTGCACTTCCTCGGAATTTTAATGTGATATCTTTCTGGGATTCGATAAACTGTCCATCAACCAGCGTATCAATATAAGATAACATCTCTTCCGTAAACGGTGTGTATACTTTACCACCTTCGAGCAAATCCTTGTCATAAGTATATCCTGTATAGCACCAGATATTCTTCTTTGGATAATTTTCTTTGATCTCTTTTAATAATCTGACCAGTTCTTCCTGATTCTCCGGTTCAAATGGTTCCCCTCCAAGAAGCGAAAAACCTTCAATATAATCTGGCTTTAACAATTCCATGATATGATCTTTTGTCTCCGTCGTAAATGGCTTTCCATAACAAAAGTCCCATGTCTCCTTATTAAAGCATCCTGGACAATGATTTCGGCAGCCTGATACGAATAAGCTGACTCTGACTCCTGGTCCATTCGCAATATCACATTTTTTAATTTCTCCGTAGTGCATATGATCTCCTCTGTCATCGCGTTTTATAAATGAAGGACTCGATCCTTGATTTCCTGTGTACGTCCCTGATTCCAGAACTGTGTTCCGATATATCCACAAGTACGTCTTGCAACAAACATATGATCCTGATCTGTATTTCCACAGTTTGGACATTCCCAGATCAGTTTTCCTGATTCATCTTCTTTGATCTGAATCTCTCCGTCGTATCCACAACATTCACAGTAATCACTCTTTGTATTTAACTCTGCATACATGATGTTATTGTAAATAAATTTCATCACGGATAAGACGGCTGGAATATTATCCTGCATGTTTGGTACTTCAATGTAGCTGATCGCTCCGCCTGGCGATAATTTCTGGAATTCTGACTCAAATGCCAGTTTGCTGAATGCATCGATCTCTTCTGTTACATGAACATGATAGCTGTTTGTGATGTAGTTCTTATCTGTAACTCCCGGAATGATACCAAAACGTTTCTGTAAGCATTTTGCAAACTTGTAAGTTGTTGATTCCATTGGTGTTCCGTATACAGAATAGCTGATGTTCTCTGCTGCCTTCCATTCATTACATTTATCATTTAATTTCTGCATAACTTTTAATGCAAATTCTTTTCCTTCATCGGATGTATGAGACTTGCCTGTCATGCGGACACACATCTCATAAAGTCCTGCATATCCAAGGGAAATCGTGGAATATCCATCGTATAATAACTTATCGATCTTCTCGCCTTTCTTCAGTCTCGCAAGCGCTCCATGTTGCCAAAGGATCGGCGCAACATCAGATACCGCTCCCTTTAATCTCTCATGGCGACATCTTAATGCTCTGTGGCACAATTCCAGTCTCTCTTCTAAGATGTCCCAGAATTTATCCATATCTCCATTAGAACTGCATGCGACATCAACCAAGTTGATCGTTACAACACCCTGATTAAATCTTCCATAGAACTTATGGCTTCCATCTGCATTTCTCTGGGAATCTTCAACCGTTAAGAAGGATCTGCATCCCATGCAAGGATATACTTCACCATTCTTCAGTTCTCTCATCACTTTCGCTGAGATATAGTCTGGAACCATGCGTTTTGCTGTACATTTTGCAGCTAATTCTGTCAGATGCCAATACTTGGAATCTGGTGTGATGTTATCATCATCTAATGCATAAATAAGTTTTGGGAAGGCTGGAGTGATCCAGACTCCTTTTTCATTCTTAACACCCTGAATTCTCTGTTTCAGGACTTCTTCGATCACAAGAGCCAGATCGTCTCTTGTCTGTCCTTCTGGTACTTCGTCAAGATACATAAAGACTGTGACAAATGGCGCCTGTCCATTACATGTCATTAAAGTTACCAGCTGATACTGGATCGTCTGGATTCCCTGTTTGATCTCATCATACAGACGCATCTCTGTAATCTTGTCGATGATCGCATCATCCATAGATTCTCCGATCACTTTACGTTCCTTCACGACATTCTTACGCAGCTTCTTTCGACTGATGTCTACAAATGGTGCTAAATGTGCTAATGTAAAAGACTGTCCTCCATACTGGTTGCTTGCAACCTGAGCAACAATCTGTGTTGTCACATTACATGCTGTAAAAAATGAATGTGGTTTCTCGATCAATGTCTCACTGATCACAGTTCCATTCTGAAGCATATCTTCCAAGTTGATCAGATCACAGTTATGTTCTCTCTGTGCAAAATAGTCAGAATCATGAAAATGGATGATTCCTTCTTCATGAGCACGAATGATCTCATTTGGCAGAAGGACACGTTTACTTAAGTCTTTGCTGACTTCTCCTGCCATATAATCTCTCTGCGTGGAATTGATCACTGGGTTCTTATTCGAATTCTCCTGATTTACTTCCTCATTAATATTATCAAGTAAAGAAAGAATTCCATCATCGGTCGTATTTGATTTTCTTCTCAGTTCTCTCTTAAAACGATATCTTACATACTTCTGGGCAACTTCATATCCTCTCATCTCCATGATCCCTGTCTCGACCATATTCTGGATATCTTCTACATTCACCGCATGAGAAGAGTTTGCTACCTGATCTGCAACCTTCTCTGCGATCGCCATGATCTGATACTGATTCATCTGATGGATCTTTGTTACCTCTTCATTCGCCTTCGTGATCGCATTGATGATCTTATCGAGATCAAAGGTTACCTCCTCACCGTTTCTCTTGATAATCTTTGTTTTTACATCACCATTCATAGTTTCTCCCTCATTTATATAAAATTACAAGATTCTGTGTGTTTCCATTTTCTGGCACAAAATCTTGTTGTCGTTCTACCAATCAGCACTATATCTTGTGCCATTGCCTTTTATTATATTACACTCTTTTTCATAAAAAAGAAAGAGCTAATTTTTCATTTTAGAGAATATGAAGATGTTCAAACAGAATCTTAAATCCCAAAAGTATCAGTATTATGCCACCTGCGAGCTCTGCCTTGGATTTATATTTTGTTCCAAAAATATTTCCGATTTTTACTCCTGCAAATGAAATCAAGAAAGTACAGACTCCAATCATCGCCGCTGCGGATACAATATGCACATTTAAAAAGGCAAATGTGATCCCAACTGCTAATGCATCGATACTTGTCGCAACAGCAAGCATGAACATTTCTTTCACTGCGATCGAATCATCTGCCTGTTCTTCATCATTTGATAATGCTTCTTTGACCATATTGATTCCGATCAGCCCAAGAAGCACAAATGCGATCCAATGGTCGATCGATGTGATCTGGTCTTTAAACTGTGTTCCAAGGAAAAATCCGATTGTTGGCATCAGTGCCTGAAATCCTCCAAACCATAAACCAACAATGATCCCTTTTTTCAAAACTTTTTCTCTCATCGCCAGTCCTTTGCAGATAGAAACAGCAAATGCATCCATCGCCAATCCAACAGCCAGTGTTAATAACGTAAGTAAATCCATAAAAACGTCCTCCATATCGTAAGTTTTTCATATCATAGGGGATTCCATCGGAATTTCCTATGATATGAAAAAGACCCACAGACGAAAGCCTTGTTATAAACAAAAGCTTATCGTCTGTGAGTCTCGTTAATTAAGACAGCACCAGATGTCGTTCATCATTATGTTGATACTGTCACAGATTCTCTGCTAACTACTCCCTCACGGAAATATCTATAAGATCATACCGGATGTGCTTCCGGCAAAATGTGCCTATGTATCATATCTCAACTGAGAATCTTTGTCAATATCTTTCCTTTAATTTTTGATTACGTTTTTCAAGATCTAACAGGTATTCTTTCATTTCCAGACCACCTGCATATCCTGTCAGTGAACCGTTCATTCCGATCACTCTGTGACATGGAACAACGATCACGATCGGATTCCTGTTATTCGCCATGCCAACAGCTCGACATCCTTTTGGAATCCCTACTGATTCCGCAATGTCTTTGTAAGTACAAGTTTCCCCATATGGAATCTTCTCCAATGCTTTCCATACTTTGATCTGAAATTCTGTTCCATGATAAGAAAGTTTCAGGTCAAACTTCTTTCTCCGCCCATCAAAATACTGTGATAATTGCAGTGCTGCTTCCCTGATCAATTCTGTATTCTTCTTCTCGCCTTCTAATATCTTCGTCCCAAAATATATCCCGCAAATGCCATGCCCATCTTCCTCAATCGTTAAATTACCGATTGGAAAACTATAATCATAATAGTACCTCATATGACAATCCTCCTAAAAATAGGTATACCATATTCTTCCATGGTTGGCAAGGACTAACTTGACATGTACATATTTCTTGCGTACAATGAAAAGAACTGTATAAAAATGAACAGATATTTATTTTAGGAGGAATTTTCATTGGACCCCAGTATGATATTACAGATAATCGCAATTATCATTTTATTAATGCTTTCTGCTTATTTTTCATCTGCAGAAACAGCGCTTACAACCGTCAATCCACATAGTATGCGTGCCATGGCAGAAGACGGCAATAAAAAAGCTGCTATTGTTTTAAAATTGATCGAGAATCCAAGCCAGATGCTTTCCAGCGTCTTAGTCGGAAATAACCTTGTGAATATTTCATTAACATCCCTTACTACAACGATCGCTATTCGTATCTTTGGAAGCATGGGAGCCGGAATCGCAACTGCTGTGATCACAGTACTTGTATTGATCTTTGGTGAGATCACACCAAAGACTTTTGCAACGATCAATAATACAAAACTTGCTCTAAGCTATGCTTCCAGCATTTATCTGATCACAAAATTACTGACACCGGTTGTTTACATTATCAACAAACTTTCTACAGCGATCCTTATCATCTTGCGGATCGACTCGAAACAATCCAAACGTATCATGACTGAACGTGAACTTCGTACGATCGTTGATGTCAGCCACGAAGAAGGCGTTATCGAAGAATCTGAGAAAGATATGTTAAACAACGTTTTTGATTTTAAGGAATCTCTTGCCAAGGATATTATGATCCCGCGAATTGATGTAACTTTTGTGTCTGTAGATGCTTCTTATGATGAAGTTCTTGATATTTTCCGCGAGGCCGGTTATTCTAGACTTCCTGTTTATGAAGGAAGTAAAGATCATGTTGTTGGTATTGTTTATTTTAAGGATGTTTATTTCTACCGCAGCCAGCACAGAGGCGAGATCTTTCATTTGAAAGATGTTCTGCGTAAGCCGTTCTTTACGTATGAAACTCAGAAAGTATCAAGCCTTCTTGCACAGATGCGTGAAAAATCTGTTAGTTTCTCCATTGTTTTGGATGAATATGGAGTGACTGCAGGTCTTATTACTCTAGAAGATATCGTTGAAGAGATTTTTGGAGAACTGCGTGATGAATATGATGATTCTGAGGAAGAAACTTTCAAAAAATTATCCGATGGATCTTATATGGTATCCGCTTCTTTAAAGCTTGATGATCTTGATGATCTGCTTGACGTAGACCTTGATTCTGAGGATTATGATTCTCTTGGCGGATATATCATCGAACTGCTTGATCATCTGCCTTCAGAGGGCGAAACTGCAGAAGATGAACATTTTCTTTTTAAAGTTGTTTCTGTTGATAAGAACCGTATGGAAACAATTCATATCATTCCAAAAGAGCAGTAAAAAAAGAACCTTGCTTTTTCTTGCAAGGTTCTTTTTTTGTACTCTTATTTAAAATATTCTACTCCGGATTCGAAGATCTTCTGATCTTTCTGTCCGTAAATATTGATTCCTACATAGCTGTCACGACGTTCTGAATGTCCCATCTTACCAAGGACTCTTCCGTCTGGACTTGTGATACCTTCAATCGCATGGTAAGAACCATTTGGATTGAATTCTTCATTCATTGTAGGATCACCATTGAGGTCAACATACTGTGTTGCTACCTGTCCATTTTCAAACAGTTTCTGGATCACATCTTCATCTGCTACGAATCGTCCTTCTCCATGAGATACTGGTATACTGAAGATATCATCTACATGTACATTGTTAAACCATGGTGACAGATTAGAAGCGATTCTTGTATAAGCAACCTTAGAAATATGACGACCAATGCGGTTTGTTGTCAGTGTAGGTGATTTCGCATTCTGTTCTACGATCTTACCTTCTGGAACAAGTCCTAATTTGATCAGGGCTTGGAATCCGTTACAGATACCAAGTGCCAGTCCATCACGGTTATTTAACAGATCCATGACTGCTTCTTTTAATTTTTCATTTCTAAATGCTGTTGCAAAGAATTTTGCAGATCCATCTGGTTCATCACCGGCACTGAATCCACCTGGGAACATGATGATCTGTGATTCTTTGATCGCTTTTTCAAAAACTTCCACTGAATCACGGATTCCCTGTGCATCTAAGTTCTTAAATACCTTTGTGATCACGTTCGCTCCTGCACGTTCAAATGCTTTCGCTGAATCATATTCACAGTTTGTTCCTGGGAATACTGGAATAAATACATTTGGTTTTGCAACTTTATTCTTGCATACGTAAATATTTCCTTTTGTATAGTGTCTTGTTGTAGCAACGATGCTCTGATCTCCTTCAGATCTTGTTGGGAATACTTTCTCTAATGGTTTCTTCCATGTATCGATCGCTTCTTCTAATGTTACAACTTCGTCACCAAATACAAATTCATGTTTGTCTGTAACCTCACCTAACATTAATCCTGGAATCGCAAGTTTATGAACATCTCTTGTGCTCATTTCAACAACAAATGATCCAAACTTAGGATCTGTTAAGTCTTTTAATTCTACTTCTTCATCGAAGATCACACCTAATTTATTACCAAATGCCATCTTGGCAACTGCTTCTAAGGCTCCTCCGCCGCCAATTGCATATGCAGATTTGATAATTCCATCTTTGATCAGTTTTGTAATACGTTTGTATACTTTCTTCACTTCAGAATAGATTGGAAGATTGTATGCATCTGTTGGGATACAGATACGGATCAGACGGTTTCCTGCTCTCTTAAGTTCTGGTGTGATAACATCTGTTGTCTTCGCTACATCGACTGCAAAAGATACCAGTGTTGGTGGTACATCAATGTCATTGAATGTTCCAGACATACTGTCCTTTCCACCAATCGATGCAAGTCCAAATCCCATCTGTGCCTGATATGCACCAAGCAGTGCTGCAACCGGCTGTCCCCAGCGTGTCTTATCTTCTCCAAGACGCTTAAAGTATTCCTGGAATGTCAGGCGGATATTGCTATAATCTCCACCAGTAGCCACGATCTTCGCGATAGATTCTGTGATCGCATAAACTGCTCCATGGAATGGGCTCCATTTGGACAGATATGGATCAAATCCATAACTCATCATTGTGACTGTATCGCATTCTCCTTTCAATACTGGAAGTTTTGCGACCATTGTCTGAATTGGTGTCATCTGGTATTTTCCACCATATGGCATTGTAACTGTTGCTGCTCCGATAGAGCTGTCGAATCTCTCTACGAGACCTTTCTGTGAACATACATTAAGATCAGATAATGTATTCTTGCACACTTCTTCAAATGTACCTGTCTCGTCTTTGCGGTTAAAGTAAGATTCTACACGGTGAGGGATCTCTACAAATACTTCTGTTTCCTGATGTGCTCCGTTTGTATCAAGGAAAGCTCTTGAGATATTAACGATCTCTTTTCCTCTCCATTTCAGTACTAATCTTGGATCTTCTGTTACAACAGCAACTTCTACAGCCTCTAAGTTCTCTTCTGCAGAGTATGCAAGGAACTGATCTACGTCTTTTGGATCTACAACAACAGCCATACGTTCCTGAGATTCAGAAATCGCTAATTCTGTTCCATCAAGTCCTGCATATTTCTTAGGTACTTTATCAAGATCTACAACCAGACCATCTGCAAGTTCTCCGATCGCTACGGAAACTCCACCTGCACCAAAGTCGTTACATTTCTTGATCAGACGGCTGACTTCTTCTCTTCTGAATAATCTCTGGATCTTACGTTCTGTTGGTGGATTACCTTTCTGAACTTCAGCTCCACATGTCTCGATAGATTCTTCTGTATGAACTTTAGATGATCCTGTTGCTCCTCCACAACCGTCACGTCCTGTTCTTCCACCTAATAAGATGATGATATCTCCTGGGTCAGAGTTCTCTCTGATCACATTCTTTCTAGGTGCTGCACCCATAACGGCACCGATCTCCATACGTTTTGCAACATAGTCTGGATGATATACTTCATTAACATATCCTGTTGCAAGACCGATCTGGTTCCCGTAAGAACTGTATCCATTCGCAGCTTCATTTACAATCTTATACTGTGGTAATTTACCTTTTAATGTGTCTTTTAATGGGACTGTTGGATCAGCAGCACCTGTAACACGCATTGCCTGATATACATAAGAACGTCCTGATAATGGGTCACGGATTGCTCCTCCAAGACATGTTGCCGCTCCACCAAATGGTTCGATCTCTGTTGGATGGTTATGTGTCTCATTCTTGAAACTGATCAGCCATTCTTCTTCCTTACCATCAATTTCTACTGGTACAACAATGCTGCAGGCGTTGATCTCATCGCTTTCTTCCATATTGTCAAGAATTCCATCTTTTTTAAGACGTTTCATCGCCATTAATGCCATATCCATTAAGCAGACATATTTGTCATCACGGTCTTTGTACATCTCTTCAAAGTCATCCATGTAAGAATAATATGCTTCTTCTAATGGTGCACGATAGAATCCATCCTGGAATCCAATGCTTGTAAGTTCTGTAGAGAATGTTGTATGACGACAGTGATCTGACCAATAAGTATCCAGTACACGGATCTCTGTCATGGAAGGATCTCTCTTTTCTTCTCCTTTATAATAATTCTGGATATGAAGGAAATCTTTGAATGTCATAGCAAGATTTAAAGAATCATATAATTCTTTAAATTTGTCTTCTTCCATATCTTTGAATCCATCCAGAATCTTAACATCTGCTGGTTCTTCAAAATCCATCACTAATGTCTCTGGTTTGTCTGCAGCTGCCTCTCTTGAGTCAACTGGGTTGATGCAATATTCTTTGACTGCTTCTAACTGTTCGTCAGTTAAGTCACCTTTTACAACATAAGTTGTTGCACTTCTGATCAGGGCATCTTCGTCCTCATTCAACAGTTTCACACACTGCTGTGCAGAATCTGCTCTCTGATCGAACTGACCTGGCAGAAACTCAACGCTGAAAGATATTTCTCCATCGGCAAGTGGTAATGTCTCTTCATACACGTCGTCAACTGGTGGTTCACTAAATACTGTAACCAGTGCTTTTTCATAACTTGCATCGGATAGATTCTCGATGTCATAGCGGACAAGGACACGAACAGATTCGACATCCAGTCCAAGATACTGCTTCAATGATGCATGCAGCTCTTTTGCTTTTACTGCGTAGTCTTTTTTCTTTTCAACATAGACTCTTCTAACTTCTCCCATGATTTCCTCCCATTTATTCATGTAGTTTCTTAATCACCTGAAATGCAGATGCATTTTCCAAAATCGTTGGCTGATCCTCGGCATAGAATATGATCCCATCTGCCGTTGAACGGATCTCTGATAAAATCTCTCCATTATATGGATTAATGACTTCACCAAGCAGCTGACCTCGGTTAACTTCCTCATTGATCGTCACAAAACGTCTTAGGAATCCCGGAGCACTTGCTTTGACGGATACAAGATCCTCTTCTTCTATAATACTCGCAATATACCCGTTATGGCAATTATATTTTAAAATACCCATTCGAGTCAAGAAGCGAAGCACGGCAGATACAGCCTTCCTGGCCAGATTCACATCGATATTATCTGTTTCCCCAGAATATACCGAAAATGCATCCGTCCCATTGATCTGCCAGTTATAAGTTAATGTCTTTTTATCAAAATTTCGTTGTTTACTTGTTAATACATAAGGCAGCCCGAACAGACTTGCAAGGCTGGTGCTTTCTTTTCCTGTTGCAGGCATTCGCACATGTGGCACAAAATCCCCACTTCTGAAAAATGATGCAAAATGGATTCCATAGCGGAATCCTTTAACCCGTTCAAATAAATGTGCTGCCAGACGGCTTGTTGGTTCCCCGTCAAAATTCCCAGGAAACTGACGGTTGATATCACTGTTATCAGATACCCAGTATTTCATTCCGACATTCATTGAAAAATTATTCACACATGGAATGACCAGAATCTGATTATCTCCAACGATCGCACCACTGTTCTCTAGTTCTTTTAAACGTTTGACTAACTGAGAACAAATATATAACTGCTGATATTCATTTCCACGCATTGCTCCGACAATACATGCCGCTGGTTCTGATCCTTCACTTTGTTTTCCAAAGAGATATCCTTCGATCTTAAACTCATCTCTTAAGTAATTTCCTGAGGAATATATGATTTCTTTTTTCATAGTGCATTCCCTCCGATCACTCTGGCTACCAAGGACCCTTCCGTTACACTTGGATGTTCTCTTAATGTCATCAAAATACCATCGGTTGGGGCAACCACTTCTTCTTCCGTTGCTCCCATTAAAGGATTCTGTACGATCCCTATGATCTCGCCTTTCTTTACCGGATCCTTTAATCGCTTGTAAGAAACAAACAATCCACTGGATTCACAATTTAAATAAAAGATCTGGTCTTCGTGGATAAACGGAACCTTTGTTTTGCCTTGAACCTTTCCCTTCCAGATACCAAGTTCTGCCATCACCGAAAAAATTCCATCTATGATCTGGCGGCAGTACTCGTAACGGATACGAAATGCTGCACCGGATTCCGTAACCATAGTTGGGATTCCCATCTGGTTTAAAGTGAAAGCTAAACTTCCTTCATTCACTGTCTGAGAAGGATGGATCCAGACAAGATCCGTATTCATATATTTTGACAGATGAAGTAATGTCTCATCGTAATCGTTATTTAAACGTACTTGAGGAACTTCCTGCAAAAAGATATTACTAGAATGAATATCAATGCAACAGGATGCTCCTTTGATATCTTCGATCAATTTAGCTGCTGTATAATCTTCCAGACCTCCATTGATGTCTCCTGGAAATGCACTGCTGTAATCGATATCTGAGATTGGTACTGCTCTTGTTCGTGCATCCAGTCCTAATGGATTGACCGCTGGATACACATCGACAATACCTGTCAGATTCTCAAATTCTGCCTTGATCCGGCGAATGATCTCTCCGCAGATATACTGTCCGCCAAGCTCATCTCCGTAGATTCCAGACACCAGACAGATTCTCTTCTCCTCTCCAGTCACCACATCCGGCATCAGACGATTTCTTTTGATCCTTAGCATCTCTCCGATCGGAAGTTTTACAGATACGACTGTGTCTATCATATTAAAGCCTCTTTTCTATTGTTTTATCTGTATCGTAAATATTTTATTTTTGACCCTCACGTCTTATTTTGCAAATAACATTTTTAAAATGATCGGTGATAAGAGTGTTGTGACGAGAACCATGATGACTACTGGTGCAAAGAAAACTTCTGATAATAATCCAACAGAAATTCCTTTCTGTGCAACGATCAGTGCAACTTCACCTCGGCATACCATTCCTGCTCCGATCTGTACAGATTCTCTCTTCGTATATTTGCACAACAATGCTCCAAAACCACATCCCGCAATCTTCGAGATCACTGCGATCACACATAAAATGATCGTAAAGATGATCAACGTCTGTGTCATTCCATGAATGTTTACATTCAGACCGATACTTGCAAAGAATACTGGTGTGATCAGCATATACGATAAAACTTCAATCTTGTTGTATATATAAAATCGTTCTGGGAGCCTGCATAAAATGATCCCTGCAAGATATGCGCCTGTGATATCAGCGATTCCAAACACTTCTGCAAGAAATGCAAGTGCTAAGCAAAATGCAAGTGCAAACACCGGAACTCTTCTTCTATGACGTTCAATCTCTGGATTCTTATAAGTAGAAAGCCACTCAAAGAACTTCTTGATCCCAACTCCACCGATAATAGAAATCGCAAAGAATGCTGCCATCTGGATCAAGATCTTAAGGATTGCCTGAATATGGAATCCAGATGCTCCCCCAAGGCTTGTCATAATTGATAATAAAACGATTCCCAAGATATCATCAATGATCGCTGCCCCAAGGATTGCTGTTCCGACTCTTCCTTTTAAATGTCCCATATCCTGTAATGCTTCTACTGTGATACTTACTGAAGTTGCTGTTAGGATTACTCCGATAAAGATCGATTCCATGATATTATTTCCATATATAACGGATAAAACAGCTCCCATGATAAGTGGGATCAATACTCCACATAACGCAATGACGAATGCAGGAATTCCACTCTTCTTCAACTCATCAATATCTGTCTCAAGACCTGCCTGAAACATTAAAACAACTACACCTACTTCAGCCAGATTTAAAACTGAATCTGAAGGACTCACTACATTAAGGACCACTGGTCCTAAAATGATTCCCGCGATCAATGCTCCAACGACTGGCGGCATGTTAAACTTCTTCGACACAAGACTAAAAGACTTGGTCATTGCCAGAATGATTGCGATATCCAGCAAAAACTTATATTCTTCCATTGTTTTACCTCCATTAGTTCGTATCGTATCATACCTGTTTTTTCTTGTCAATTCTTAGACAAAGTGATCTTTTTTTATCCTTTTCTTGCTTTTTTTATGATCCTTTAGTATAGTGGAGAAAAGACTAAGAAAAGAGGTATCAAAATGAGTGAATTTAACGAAGTAGATAATATCATTGAAGAAGAAACTCCTGTGCTCCATTTAGAATTAGAAGATGGAACTGAACAAGACTGTGCCGTGATCGCTTTATTCTCTGTAGAAGAATTAGATGATCAGGAATATATCGCATTGATCACTGTTGAAGACTTAGAAAGTGATGACGAAGAAGGGGCTTTACTTTTATATCGTTACAACGAAGACCCTGAAGATCCTGATACTTTCAGTCTTGACAACATTGAAACAGACGAAGAATATGAGACAGTCACTGCTGTCTTAGATGAGATCTTAGAAGACGAAGAATAATATGATATTAATAAAAAAGCCCTTGCATCTTATATGCGGGGCTTTTTTTCATATTGAAGTTTTGTTCGGATCACTTTGTCAAGTTCATAATACTTTTCTTCCAGAGTTTTTCCATTCAGGACACAATCCATTGCCATACCCATGGATTCCAGCATCGTTTCTGTGATCTGATCTCTATACTGTAATAAAATATTCAGGCGCTCATGAAGATCTGTTTCATCTAAGAATTTCAACAGTGGCTCAATGTCTGCTGTTTCTTCTTTCTCATCACATTCATTTTCCTGTGCTGTCACTTCATCAACCAGTTCTGCTTCTGAATCTTGTTCTGTCTCCGTGATTTTTATACCATACTGGTCTCCTGCATTTTCACACAGTTCTACTTTCCGAAAACGGTATATCTGTTGCACATCTGGGTATTTTTCATGATCGACTTCACTTAAGAACATCGCAAGTGGTCTTGCATATGTCTTAAACGTTCCATACATTGCCTGATAGACCACCAATGGTTCTTCTGTCTCTGTATGTATTGCAACCGTAACGATCTGATAAAGTTTTCCTTTAAAATGCATATAAAATTCGCCTGCTCTTGGCATCACTCTATTTTCCATGCAAAACACCTCTTTTCTCCTGACGGCTTCTTAGTTCTTCTACGAACCTTGACGGCCTGCTGTCTTTGTTATAAAGTTTCTTTACTGACAAGATGTGCAGATATTTCTTGGCTCTTGTAACTCCAACGTAAAACAAACGTCTTTCTTCTTCCACGTCTTCTTCTTTCATGGACTTCTTATGTGGGATCACGTCTTCATTGACATCTGGCAAAAAGACACGTTCAAATTCCAATCCTTTGGTGCTGTGCATCGTGCTGACCACAACCCCTTCTTTTTCTTTCTGATTCTCTTTTGACTGGCGGTTTAATTCTTCGGTGTATTCTTTGATATGACCAAACCATGCCTCATATGTATCATAGCCTTTTGCACTCTCCTGAAGTTCTTCTAATACTTGCGTAAATTCTTCTTCCTGAATCTTGCGAAATCTTGCATATTCTGCTAAATACGCATTGTATCCCACGGATTTCCGGATATAATTGATCGCCATCAACGGAGTCATATTCTTCATGATCCGAAGATCTTCCTTAAAATCTTCTACATATTCATAAAGCCATGGTTTATCTTTGACCTTCTCTAACAGATCATCAAATGACACTTGTGATTCGGTCAGATACTCCCTGCTGATATAACGCTTGGGGCGGTTCATGACTCTTAAAAATGTGCTTCTTTTGCGATCTCCCATCGCAAGGTGCATATAATCTATGATATTTTTGGAAATCCAGTGATCAAACAGATTCGGTACTGCATCCTGCATATAAAATGGGATATTGTATGCCATCAATGCAGCGATCAGCTGTCTTGGCCCCTGATTGGTCCGATAAAGGATTGCGATCTGGGATAACGGTGTCTTCTTTGCCATCTCTTCCTTGATCGTGTAAATGATATGCTTATTCTCCTCATAGTGATCTTTAAATGTACGAACCTCAACCATACTTGCAGCATCTTCTCTTGCCTGCATCTTCTTTTCAAAACGTTTTGTATTATAAGAAATGATATCTTCCGCAACCTGTACGATTTCTTCCCCGCAACGATAGTTTCGGTTTAAGATCACCTGTCTGGTATTCTCAAAATCCTTTGGAAAATTTAACATCAGTTCTGGTCTTGCACCTCGAAACTTATAAATAGACTGATCATCATCTCCTACGATAAAGAGGTTCTTTGTCTCTCCTGCTAACATCTTGACGATCTCATACTGAATCTTATTGATATCCTGAAACTCATCGATCAAAATATATGGAAACTTCTGCTGCCATGCTTTTCTGATATCCTCACGCTCTTTTAACAACTCATACGTATAAACCAAAATATCATCAAAATCGATCCAACGGTTCTCATGCAGTTTTTCTTCATATGCCCGGTAAATTTCTTTAAACACTTCATCCCCACAGCACCCACTGTGATAATAGGCAAGAGGGATCATCTGCCCTTTGACTAAGCTGATCTCTTGTATGATCTGACGCATAAAATCTGCTTCATCATCAATCTCCAGCTCATGATCTGTGATGATCTCACGGATAAAGTCATATTTTTTATGTTCCGGCAGAATATTATCTGCACTATAGTGATAGGCATATTTTAAAATCGTAAAAAACACAGAATGAAAGGTTCCAAAAGAAACCGGCAGGGTTTCCCCTGCCAGCCGCCAAAACCGCTCTTTCATCTCATTCGCTGCTGCTCTGGTAAATGTAATGACCAGAATCCGCTGCGGTGGGATCTGATAGTGCGATATCAAATATTGAATTCTCTTTGTGATCACAAGTGTCTTCCCTGAACCTGGTCCTGCAAGTACCATCATCGGTCCATCTTTGTGCATCACTGCTTCTTTCTGTGCCTTGCTCAGCTGGCTATGCAAGTGCTGCCTCCAGTTTCGCGATCGCATCATTGATTCTCTTTAATGATTCTTCTTTCCCCAGAAGTTCCATTAATTCTGTTGCTCCACCTGGTGTCATCTGCTTTCCAGAGACTGCTGTACGAACTGGCCACATTACATAACCATTCTTGTACTCATGTCCTTTTGCAAAAGATACTAACATCTCATATAATGCATCATTTGTAAAATCTTCCTGTGCTTCGATCACTGGATAGATCTCTTTTAATACAGTTAATGAAGTCTCAGGTGTTGTCTTCATCTTCTTATGTTTGTACATCTCTACATCATATTCTGGAACTGCTTCGAAGAAGTCAATGTGTCCCGGAATCTCTGTAAATAACTCAATTCTTGTCTTCACCATAGAAAGAATCTTATCAAAATCCATCTCTCTGTGAATTGTCTCTGTTACATATGGCATAGCAAGTTCTTTGAAACGGTCAAAGTCCATGGCTTTGATATATTCACCATTCATCCATTTGATCTTGTTCATATCAAAGACCGCTGGTGTCTTAGACATATGTTTGTAATCAAAGATCTCTTCTAATTCTTTTAATGAGAAGATTTCCTGTTCTCCTCCTGGACTCCATCCAAGTAATGCAACGAAGTTTACGATCGTCTCTGGCAAGAATCCCTGCTCGATCAGATCTTCGAAGGAAGAATGACCTTTTCTCTTACTTAATTTGTGATGTTCTTCGTCTGTGATCAGTGGACAATGAATGTATACTGGTTTTTCCCATCCGAATGCATCATATAAACGATTGTACTTTGGTGTAGATGATAAGTATTCATTACCACGAACTACATGTGTGATTCCCATTAAATGGTCATCAACTACGTTTGCGAAGTTGTATGTTGGATATCCATCCGATTTGATCAGGATCATATCATCTAATTCGATATTATCCACTGTGATCTCTCCGTAAATCTCATCAACGAAAGATGTTGTTCCTTCTGTTGGGTTATTCTGACGGATAACATATGGTACTCCTGCATCTAATTTCGCCTGAACTTCTTCTTTAGATAAGTTTAAGCAATGTTTGTCATAATGACTGATCACAACATCTCCTGATTTTACTTTCAGTGTGTCTAATCTCTCCTGATCACAGAAACAGTAATATGCTTCTCCCTTGTCGATCAGTTCTTTTGCATATTTTAAATAAAGCCCCTGTGCCTGTCTCTCACTCTGAACATATGGTCCGACTCCACCATCGATGTCTGGTCCTTCATCGTGGTTCATTCCGGCTTTCTTAAGAGTATTGTAGATAATCTCTTCTGCCCCTTCTACCTGTCTTTCCTGGTCTGTATCTTCAATTCTTAAAATAAAATCTCCGCCTGCATGACGTGCGATCAGATATGCATAAAGGGCTGTTCTTAAGTTACCTACATGCATACGCCCTGTAGGGCTTGGTGCAAATCTTGTTCTTACTTTGCTCATGATTTCCTCCCATTTGGTTTTAATTCTATCTTTCTATTCTACAAAACTTATCTTTCTTTGTAAAGAAGCAGTCTTATTGATTTTCGTTAATTTATGTTGATTTTTTGAAACAATCCGTCTTAAATCTCATTTAAGATCCTGCTAGCTTCCTCAAATGGCTCTAAGGTTCTCTTTAAGATTCCCTGCGTTGCCGCGATAAAGATTCCATAGTTCACGATCGGAACACCTGCATCTTTGACTCTTGCGATACGGTTTTTCATCTCTCTTCTATTTAAAGTACATCCGCCACAATGAATGACCAGATCATAAGTATCCAGATCTTCAGGAAAAGAGTTTCCACTGCTTGTATGGATATCAAAATCCTTACCTGTATATTGTTTTAACCATCTTGGGATCTTCACCGTTCCGATGTCATCGCACTGTCTGTGATGAGTGCATCCTTCCGCGATCAAGATCTTCGCCCCTTCTTCTAAATGTTCCAAGGCTTTCACTCCTCTGACTTCTTCTTCCAGATCACCTTTATATCTTGCAAACAGAATCGAAAATGAAGTCAGTTTGACATCTTCTGGCACAATCTTTGAGACTTCGCCAAATGCCTGAGAGTCTGTAATGACCAATGCTGGTTTCTTACCGATCTCTTCTAATGTCTTTTCTAATTCCGTTTCTCTTACAACAATAGAGGCTGCTCCTGCTTCTAAAAGGTCACGGATCGTCTGCTGCTGTGGAAGGATCAATCTGCCTTTCGGTGCTGCACTGTCGATCGGTACGACTAAGATCACAAAATCATTCGGACAGACTAAATCTCCAACGATCTTTAGCGTGTCATCATCCGTTGGAACCAGTTTCCCAATCTCTTCTTTTAACTCCCAGATCCCTTTTTTATCCTTTGCACTGACAAAGCAGGCTTTGTCTTCTTTCCATTCTTGGGCATTGGCAAGATCCATCTTATTGTAGACTTTCAGATAAGGAATCTTCCGGTCTTCGATCAAACGTATCATATCTTCTTCAAACTCTGTCATACCAGCTGTAGCATCCATGATCACAAGGGCGATATCTGCCTTGGCCAAGACTTCTTTTGCTTTCTTGACTCGCTTTTCCCCTAATTCTCCTTCATCATCAAGTCCCGGGGTATCGATCATAACTACTGGTCCTAATGGCAGAAGTTCCATTGCCTTATATACAGGATCTGTCGTTGTTCCTTTGACATTGGATACGATCGCTAATTCCTGATTCGTCATAGCATTGATAACACTTGACTTCCCGGCATTTCGTTTCCCGAATAATGCGATGTGAATTCTGTCTCCTCTTGGTGTTGCATTTAAACTCATATGATTTCCTCCTGTCTGTCTTTATGGATCGTTAACTCTTTCTTTTATCTTTGTGCCTTATGATATCCCGCTGCCTTTGCTTCTTTCTCACTCTTAAATGTGACTAAATATTTTGATGTTCCCATACGGTCATAATCTCTTTGACCTGGGCAGTGGTATACCTTTGATCTGCTGTTTCCACGGATCTTCTGTGAAGCAGTTGTTTTTGTATTTGTTTTTGCTGCTGTTGTATTTTTGTTACTGCTGTAGTTTTTGCTGTTATTAGATGAATTCTGGTTTGTGTGATATTTCTGGCTTGCTTTTGAATTCTCTGTTGTTACCTGCACGCTGCTGTCTGCTTCACTGTCTCCTGACTCGTAATCAATCTTCACTCCATCCTGTACATTATATACAAAGACATTAAACTTGATATCTTCACCCTTATCTTCCACAGACATCGCTTCCATCTGTACCCCTTTGGCTACCAGGTCATCTCCGTCAAAGACTGGCGTAACTCTGTATAATACATGATTGCCTGTCTCACGGACATAGTCACCGACCATCTCTTCATATGGTAACATTCCATCTACGTTAAAAGATCTTGTTCCTGTGATCAAGTTCTTGTTATTGGCATTCTCACCGGTCAGCTGGTAAGCGATCAAATGACAGCGGTTATATAGATATTTCCCATCAACGTTATCGTATTTTGCTGTATGCCATCCGGTTGGTTTTACCATACCGATTGCTCCACGTTTTCCTTTTGGCATGATATCTTTTCCAACACACGCTTCCGCCACTTGACATCTTCCTTCAGAGTCAAGTCTGCTGTAAGACTCGTAGGATTTTGTTGTCAGATCCTTGGATGTAAAATCTGGATTATTATTATCAACAGCAACCGTCATATTCCCTGAAAAATCCGGAATATTGTCAGATGATACAGATTTGGTGGAAGAATTTGTACTTCCTTTGCTGCTTTGTTCGTTCTGTGTGCTTTCGTCATTACTGCTATTGCCTGTACTCTGGCATCCTACCAGTGATACCGCCATCATTCCTGCGATCAGCAGGGCATATAATTTCTTTGTTACTCTCATCATCAACTGTTTCTCCTCTTGTTATATTCTTTTCTGATCTAGCTTATTGTTTTGGAAGATAGATCTGTTTTGTGATCTCGTGAGTGGAACCTTCAATCTGTTCTTCTTCTGCAAGTTTCCATTCCTCAAGATCCACATCCAGTACCTGATCGGACGGATAGACTTTATTCCAGCGGAAGATCACGATCTCTTCGATCTTGTCTATCACTGGTTTTAATGGAATATTCTCTACAATACAAGTCTCCCCTTTTCCTGCCTTGTGTAAGCAATCTTCACAAACAACCGGATCGTTGATCTCTTCATACAACTTCTCTGTATATGCATTCATATAGACCTTCTCCCCTTTGGTCATCTCCGCAATATACTCTCGCAAGCCTCGATCCTGACTCTGCCTTCGATCATTAAACATCATACCGTTGTTGTTGTCTAAGCATAGAATTATTATCATTCTTTCCATCCTCCAATCGTACTTATGTTCTATTTATGTATTATATCTTGTGCGAGAGGATATTGCAATAAAAGAAGCTCTGAATTTCTCCAAAGCCTCTTCTTACTTTTCATTCTTTTTTGTATTCTAATTGTATTTATGATACTGCTTTCATCACTTTTTCTCTCATAGGCTGTGTCATTTTCTCTGGTTTTAAGATCTCTTTTAATTCTTCTTCCTTTAACAGACCTTCTTCTAATACCAGCTCTTTTACAGAAATTCCTGTTTTTAGTGATTTCTTTGCAATCTCAGCAGACTTTGCATATCCGATATATGGACATAACGCTGTTGAGATTCCAACACTTTTTTCAATATATTCTTCGCACTGTCCTTTATTTGCGGTGATCCCTGTAATGCAGTGTTTTGTAAGTGTGGCTGCTGCTTCTTTTAAGGTATCGATGGATTCAAATAAATGATGGAATAAGACTGGTTCAAATGCATTTAATTCTAACTGTCCGGCTTCGGCTGCCATCGTGATCGTATAGTCATGTCCAATGATCAGGTATGCAACCTGTGATACAACTTCTGGAATCACTGGGTTGATCTTTCCTGGCATGATGGATGAACCATTCTGTCTTGCTGGAAGATTGATTTCTGATAAACCAGTTCTTGGGCCAGATGACATTAATCTCAGGTCATTGGATATCTTGGAAATATCAACGGCACATGTTTTTAACACCCCGGATACACTGACAAATCCATCTAAGTTCTGTGTGGCATCAATCAGATCATCTGCCTGTTTTAATGAAATTCCTGCAACTTTGCTTAATTCATAAGAAATGTTCGCAAGATAGTAAGGGTCTACATTGATCGCTGTTCCGATCGCTGTTGCTCCGATGTTTAAGACTTTCATCTCATCCATAACATTTTTCAGTCTCTTGATATCCCTTTTTAAGACATGTGCAAATGCTCCAAAACTTTGTCCTAGTCTCATTGGAACGGCATCCTGAAGCTGTGTTCTTCCCATTTTGAGGATATCACCAAACTCTGCTTCTTTTTCTTCCATGGTTTTTTCTAATTTCTCAAGTTATTTGATCGTTTGTGGAAGTAATTTTAAGACGGTGATCTTTCCTGCCGTTGGGATTACATCGTTCGTAGACTGTGACATATTGACATGATCGTTTGGATGTACAATGCTGTAATCTCCTTTGGTTCCACCAAGGATTTCTATCGCACGATTGGCAATCACTTCGTTTGCATTCATATTGGCAGAAGTTCCAGCCCCTCCTTGAATCGCATCCACGATAAACTGATCTCTTAGATTTCCATTCAGAATCTCATCACATGCCTGAATGATCGCCTGAGCGATTTGCTGGTCAAGTTTTCCAGACTTTTCATTCGTGATCGCTGCTGCTTTTTTGACCATTACGATGCTGTCGATCAACACTGGATGTAATGGACGGTGTGTGATCTGAAAGTTTGTGGCTGCACGCATACTCTGAACTCCATAGTATGCTTCCGCTGGTACGTTTAATGCTCCAATTGAATCGTGTTCCATTCTGCTTAACATTGTCTTCCTCTTTTCTGATTACTCATGCTGTCGTTTTGTTTCAAGATTTTATGTGTTGAAGCTTAACACAGTATGCAATGTTCGTAAACCTTAATCCTGTCTTTCCAAATTTAAAGTTCAAATTTTGTATTTCATCTTTTCTTTTTTTAATAAAGACCTTGATTTACTTTAAATAATTAAGTGGTTGCCCATTGCATGCTTTTTGCAAAAGTTCTATACTTAAATTAAGTTAGTCATTCGGTAATTTTGCATTTTTATCACAAAGGAGACTTGATTTTATGGACACGATTGATAAGAAGATTATTTCTATTTTACAACAAGATGCTCGCACACCTCTTAAGAAGATCGCAGCGGAAGTATTTCTCACCTCTCCGGCTGTTTCTGCCAGAATTGAACGATTGGAAGCGGAAGGAATTCTGACTGGATTTCATGCTTCTGTTGACCCGATTCAACTCGGTTATCATATTAAAGCATATATCAGTCTTGAGATCAGCCCTGCACAAAAACCCGAAGTTTATCCTTTTCTTCGAGCACACCCAAATGTATTGGAATGTGATTGTGTAACTGGAAATTATTCTGTGCTGCTGAAGGTTGCTTTTCCTAGTACGATGGAACTGGATGAATTTATTGGGAAATTGCAGCACTTTGGGAAGACTAGTACGATGATCGTGTTTTCTACGATCGTTGAGAATCGCGGGGTGGTTCCTGAATAGTTGATTTGTTTTTATTTTATTATATCCTAGATATCCCAAATGAATCATATTTATCTCTATGTACGAGAACTTAATAGACCACATTGAGTACCTTAGACCTTACGATATCTTGAAATGTCTGCGAGAGTTTAAATTTCTGTTATCTAAAATAACAGGGTAAAATTTTGCATATGGAACATTTTCTTTTATAATTTGTGCAACCTTTTTACTTATTATAATTTCCCTATACTCATCGTAAAATTCATATGTCTTATTTACATCCTTTAAATTGTTTATTCCTTCTTCTGTTATTCTTTTCGGTATGAAATAGAAAATGTTTTCATTTTCTGTCATATTTATTCTTCTACATTTTTCACATTGATTTTCAAATTTATAATTTTCATCAATATAACTTTTCTGTGGTAATATATTATCAGTAATAAAAGTATATCCTAATATCTTTTTACTTTTGCTTATAATCGGCTGAAAATATTTTTTATCTACTCCTGATTCTTTTAATTTCTCCACCAATTTTGGTAATAACAACAACTCTCCTGTTCCATCCAATCCTGCAAACCCATAATCATTCTCATGTTTTTTTATATATCCTTTCGGTTGTGCATAAAATAAGCTATTTGTTTTTTCTTTACTATGACAACTTTCACATTCACTATATTCATTTTCAATATCTTCGTATTCTTCACAGTAATATTCTGGAAAACATAAAACGAATGCTTTTGCCTTTTCAAATTCTTCATCTGAAACTTCAACATCATAACCTAAACAGATAAATTCTACATCTTTCCTATTTGATTTATAAAATTCAATTATTTGTTTATATAGTTCTAAATCTTGATTAATCTTATATGTATATTCTCCAGAAAATTGATTTCCTGTTCTATATTTCTTTAATCTGTATAAAAATCTAGCGATAATTTTTTTAACTTTCCAATCTGTTTCTTCATCATTATAACTTAATACAATTTCTACATTAACTTCCAATTTCGTCTCCTCCTGTTATCACTACACTTTCGCTGCTTTTGTTTTCTCTAAACCGACTTATCTTTGCTTTTATCCAAAATATAATTTCCATCAATATAGCTGTATACATAATAATAAAAGGATCTATTGGACATAAACTACTTTTCAAGATTGTAATTTTACCTTTGAAAATCCAGAAATTACCAATCACCAATTCATTGGGTCCCGATTTTATATGATCTAAATCTGTTTCACTTATTTCTTTTTCTATTATTTTTTTCTCTGTTATATTATAATCCGTATAATCAAACTTGCCTGCATATACATGAATTCCATCTCTTTCATTCTTAATCATATCAATATCATCCTTAATTAAGATACTCTTAATAAAGTCGCCATTCTTGTTAAATTTCTGAACGACACCTAACATTCCAGTCGCAACATATACATTCCCTTTATCGTCAATGGTTGCTTTATTCCCTGGAAAAATACCAACAGGTATGGAATATGATTTTTTTATAAAAGAATCTTTTTTATTTTGTAATTGTATATTACATACTATCATTGTTACAAAGGTAATTAAATATATTAATACCATTATTATCTTTATATGTATTTTTTTGTGTTTTTTCTGCATAATATTTTATCTTTTGTTATATAGACAGGAATAAATATGCCATTTTACTCCTGTCTATATTTTTTTAATATAAATATTTTAAATGTTACACTTTTTGACTTCATAAGGTCTCAAAGATGTTACAAAGTCTTTAACATTACTTACAGTAAAAATATTTCCCGAAAATATTGATCTATTTCCGAATTACTTGGAAATAGTTTTTTAATTTCTCGTAAATACCATTTTCTTTTTTTTATCCATTTTTTTCTCTTTCCTTGTAAAATGCAAATATAAAAAATATACACTTCGAATTTTTCTTGATTATTATCATATAGTTTTTTTATTATATTTTTTCCTTCATCAACTATATTATAAATATCATTTTCCTTATTTAAGAAAAATAAATATTCCGTGGTTGCATAAAAATAACCTGTAAGTAATTGTATTTTGATATTTTTTTTAAAAAACCTTTTTTGATATTCTACTAATTCAAAAAAAAGTTTTTTTTCATAGCAATCTTTCTTATAATAATCTATAACATTCTCCATATAAACTTCTTCTAATGACATCCAAAGCTGTGTATATAAAAGTAAGAAAATATCATCTCTCTTATTTTGTTTCCACAAAATATATAACTCTCGATTCGTTTTTCCAGTTTGATTTGAAGAAAAAAATGGCTGATTATCATAAACCAATTGTTTTAACCCATGCATCACTTAATTTTACAACTCCTTTCTTAGCTATACATGTACCTTCGATAATTTTCCCTTTATAATTGTATACAAATTTATATACAATTTCTTTTCCTTTAGTTTTTCCTATAGCTTCCATTTTTCCACTTTTCATTACCTTTTTTACAATTGGTTTTACATACTTCCACTGATTCTTTTTTGCTACTTTTGTCCACGCATGTTTACTCTGCATAATGTGCCTTACTTTATTTTGATCAGAAGCTACTCTTCTTATTGCACTATTGACTCCTTTTACCGCTAATCCACTAACTTGATGATGCTCCCATAGCAACACCGATACCATAACCTGCAAATGCTCCTATAATAGCTCCTACTACAGCTCCTTTAATTCCATATGTTGCTATAAATAAATTTCTTTTTTTCCCTTTATATCCTAATCTTTTAGCAACTAATCTACCTTTATATGAACCAGCTACTGCACCAACATTTCCTTCTGTTCCAATCAAGTTCTGTGAGTTTTGATTTCCATCAGCATCTGTCGTATAAGCTGCAACACCATCCTGATAATAATAGTTGGTCATCTCATCTCCATCGACCTTCTGGATTCGCTGTCCTTCTCCATTATAAGTGTTTTGCTGTATTACAGATATTTTTCCGTCTTTCGTCACAGATACCTGACTTAAGCGATTTTCTGCATCATATACATAAGTCTGATTCTCACCAGTCTTTGTGTTCTTTACATCTGTCTGGTTTCCATTCGCATCGTAATCATACTGACGAACTTCTTCTACCGCAGTTCCTTTTTCTTTCGTGGATGTCTTTAACTGATCCCGTCCATTATAAGTATACGATATTGTCGTTGTTCCATCATCTTCTTTGAGCCGGTTTCCAACATTATCATAGGTATATGTGACCGTCTTTGTCTTGTCATCCTTCTTATGATCTGTTGTGACCGTCTTTGTCAATCGTCCAAGTGTATCATAAGTATAGGCTTTTGTCTCATTAACTTTGTCCGAATCTTCCTTCGGATAGTTATTAACCGCTATTTTCTCTATGATATTAGAATTCTTATCATAGCTGTACTGATAAGATTCCATCACTTTTCCTGTCTCAAGATTTGTGTAAGTCATCTCTTTTACACGGTCAAAACTATCATAGGTATAGACTTTTTGAACTGCCTGATCACTGTTATTTAACAGATTTCTGTGGTCTTTAATCTCTTTGACTTTTCCATAGGCATCATAAGTGTAACTTCTGTGACTTCGTAAGGTCTCAGGGAATGCTTAAGAAATTTTAAGATTCTGTGATACCTATAAAAAATAATAATTATCCTTATTTACTTTCATTTTTTTTATAATAAAACAATTCGGATATTCTTTAAATCCTGGAAGTGTTGATCTATATTTTTTCATTACACTTCGTGCTTTTTTCCAACTTCCAAAATAACCAATCATAAGTAAACTACCCTCATCTTCATATGTCAGTTGATATATATACATATTTGACCACCTCACTCCCTAAAAATATTTTTCCATCCAAAGTTTTCAATTTCATATTTTTGGTTTAAAAATTTCAACATATCTTCATATTTATCTATTTTATATAGAATCTTTCTTTGTTGTTTATCTAAACAATACATTTGTCCATTCTCAGTATTTTTTAAACACAAAAATTTTTCATGATCATAATAATAATCCATTTTTCCATTATACACTTTTATATTTTCTCCATATTTTACTTCTATATCATGATTTTCTGGATTATATTCTTCTTCTTTTTCGATCATATAATTATTTAAAAGTTTTATTATAAAATATGATTTTGCTGCTCTCCAAAAACCTTCATTCCACTCTGCTTCATTGATTTTATATTCATTAATTTCCAAAAATTCCTCTTTTCCTTTAAATCTTGGTTGTTGTGAAAATTTTTTCTTTCCTATTTCTGCCTTTTTATATGATGAATATACCGCAATAATTATTTCATCATTGTTTTCTGAATTATCCTCATAATACGAGAATTTCAACTCATAAATCATGAATATATTTGCACCTCCAACAAGTACTAATTTTATAACTGTATACATTGCTGCCGCAAAATGCCCACTAGGATCCACATAATTCACTGGATTATTCGCACAATACACATACAAATGTCCAGTCTCAGGGTTCATTATCTCGCCACGATAACTATTCTCTGTCATAAACCTACCATCTTCCGGATTATAATACCGTGCATTCAGATAGTACAACCACGTACTCTGATCATAAATTCCACCAGTATAACACACTTCATTTTTCGCCTGATCATCACCCTGGATCGTTGTCTCTCCAAAATCCGTATACTGGTATGTTGCATCAGCACTTCCATCTTCTTTTACCAGACTGCTTGTACCTCCCTGGATATCTTTGTTGTAAAGATAATATTGTGTTGCATTCTGTTGAAATCTTTCTGTTGCGAGGACATTTCCATCGGTTCCAATCAGATTCTGTGAGTTTTGCTCCCCATTCGCATCTGTCGTGTAAGCCACAACTCCATCCTGATAATAATAGTTAGTCGTCTCATCTCCATCGACCTTCTGAATCCGCTGTCCTTCTCCATTGTAGATGTTCTGCTGGATCACCGCTGTCTTTCCATCTTTCGTCACGGACACCTGACTTAATCTGTTTTCCGCATCATAGACATAAGTCTGATCTTCTCCAGTCTTTGTGTTCTTGATGTCCATCTGATTTCTATTAGTATCATAGCTGTACTGACGGAGTTCTTCGACTGCAATCCCTTTTTCTCTGATTGCAGTCTTTAACTGGTCCAATCATTATAAGTATAGAAAGAATGTATTATGTTCCCAGATTCTTAAGAACCTAGTTCAAGAATCCGTACGCATCTCAAACCGCACATTATAACTCCCAATTCCAAAAGTTATCACTTACTTCTTCCAATAAGATTAATGAAAAATTCTTCGGCTTTATGATTTTCTTTAAAATATCCATTTTAAGAAAAGTATCATAACTATATAATTTGTTTAATGACATCTCTTCAATTTCCTGTAAAGATATATAGACCACATGTTTTTTTAAATCTTTTTTTATTTTTTCATACTCCGATGTGTCTGGACTTGTCAATCTACCTATTATATGATAAACTGCTGGAATATCCTTATCACATTCAAGAGATTCTCTTGCATATTTAAGTGCAGTTTCATTGAATAAATCATATTCATCTTTTGCAACTTCCCAAACCGCTCTTAAATATAAGATCAATGCCTTATTTTCCTCAGATCCGTTATTTTCCAACCATTGCTGATATCTATTGATTTCACTATTTCCATAAATACTTTCCACATAGCTTCCAAATATAAAAAATTGTTCTTCCATCATATTGGTCCTATTTTTTTCTAATAATTCCAATATCATTTCATATCTATCATTGTTTACAGGATAGTATAGTTCGAATACACATCTCTGTAATATAAATTTCCCACCTAATAATAATCTTTGATATAATTTTTTTTCTTTCTGGCAAATAATCGTTTTTTTCTTTCCCATTCTTTCTCGAATCCTATTGATGAGTCGTTCTCTGTAAATTCGGTTATATCTTTTATCTTTTTCTATATTATCAATCAATTTTTTATTTATTTTTTTTAACCACTTGTTATCATCTTCATTTATTATTACATCCTCAACAGTATAAAGTGCCTGATATCTTATATCATCATCCCAAGATTGTAATCCATTCAAAATAGCATCTAAATATTTCTCATTCTTTGTTATATAAAATAAATAATCATAAATTCTGTATTTTGCATAACCTTTTTTTTCTAAGTTTTGTAAAATTTCTTTCATCCTTTTTTCAATGATATCATCATCTAATTGTCGCATTATCCCAATATATCCTATCGCTTCAATCAACTCATAATTAATAAATTCATCTTTTTGATATTGTTCAAATAAATTCAAAAAATCTTCTAACCTTTTAAATTCTTGAATTACTGATATAGACTTTTCTGCAATTAATCGATTCTTATCTTTTATCATATATTTTGAAATATCATAACTCCAGTCAGATAATTCACATTGAAGAACATCTAATACTTTTGTTTTATAGTAACTATTATTACATTGGCTAATTTCTCGTATAATCTCTTTATCTTTTTGTGAAAATAATATGGCTTGTTTCTGTTTATTTATTATCGACATTAGTTTTTCCAATAAATTCATAGTCATTTCCTCCCATAATAATGTCAAAACCTAAATCATTCATTTCCAAAGCTTTTATTTCGAATATCTTTCTTATAGATTTACCTATTCTTTAGTACTTGATTCACTTAAGAAATAGATAATTTCCTATATTAACTTCTATATTAGATACATTATTTCAATATTAGAAATATTTGTTATCTTAAGCGAATCAAGTATCACTATTTTCTGAAATCTTAACGTCCCTGGGAACTTAAGTCACTATAGTATTAGTCATCTTGCAATCCCGGAAACTTTTGATAAATATATTTTTTTATTCTATAACTATTACTGTCTGTTACAGCTTCTTTTATATCCGTATCGCCCGCCCCTTCCTTGATCAAAAATTTTACCATTGGAAAATCTCCTAATGTAATCGCTCCATATAAAGCAGATGTCATTTTTTCTCCATCAGAGTATTTTCCAATCTTATTAACTTCACCTCCATTGCTAAGCAATAGTTTTACTAATCTTATATTTCCCGTATCTACCGCGTTTATTAATGCTATTGGTGTAACTACTGCCTTCTTTTTTATTAACAATTCTGCAAGATCTATTCGGTTACTCATTGCTGCTGTTTCTAATATATTTTCATCATTATCTTCTGGTGATATATTTATATCTGTTAATTTTGTCAATAAGTACCCTAATGTTTTCTCCGAAATAGAATCTATCGAATTCTCAATTGATTCGCATATATCTTTTGGGGATGGTTTTATAATATCCATTAGATATTTTATTGTATCAATGTTGTTTGATTTTATCGCAAGGTCAAATATATTTTGAAAATCTGCATTTTCTTGTCGAACAGAAATCTTATTCTTTACTGCATATTTTAACACTTTCAAATTTCCATATTGGGCAGCAACCATTGCAATATTCTCCCCATATGTATTATGTAATTCATGAATGGAAATTCCTTTTAAAATTGATGAATTTATTTCTTGTCCTATTGAGATTTGATAGAAAATCTTTCGTTTCTTTGACAGGTCTTTCATTTTTACAATTCCCTGCTTCATTCCCCATTGAAGAATATATTCCGTGCTTGCCGATGTATCTCCATAAACGCCCGTACGATATCCATTGATCAATATTCTTTTTGTCATTTTTGTAACTGGAATTTTTTGTTGATACAGATATTCTATTAATTCTATTTGAGTTTTGGCATCTTGAATTTCGCCCGTTGATAATGCGTAATCTAGAGCTGATATTCCTCTTTTTTTATACTTAACATCAGCTCCTTTTTCTACCAATTGCTTGCAAAATTTTATATTTCCTTGTTGGGCAGCAAGCATAAGTAATGAAATTCCGTCTTTATCCTTGTAATTGGGATCAGCTCCTTTTCTTATTAAATACTGGGCAATTTTATTGTCTTCATGCATAGCTGTATCAGCATATACTGGATTTTTATCTGATTTTCCATAAAGACTATCCATTATCAAGCCTATATTTCGAAACGAATTCATATTGGCACCATCATCAATTGCTTCTTTGGCTGCTTCAACTTCATTTGTTTCTATGGCATTGTATAATTTTTGATTTTGCTTTCTGCTTTGTCTGTAAGATTTACAACCACTGATAGTTACACAAAAAGCTGCTATCCATATAGTGCAAATAAATATTTTAATTTTTACCATTTTATTCTCACCTTTTTGTTTTCTTTTCTATTATTTTGTATATTTACTTTGAATGCTTATATCCCTTTCTTTTTCTTTTATTTCTCTCTCCTCTTGCTTTTTGTTCTCTAATTTCTTCTCGTCTATTGCTTGGTTTTCCGCCTGTCTTTCTTACATTGTTATTACCATGTTGTGATTGCTTTATTCCATGCCTAATTACTTTTGCTGCAATCCATCTAAAAATTGTATTTTTATAAGAAATTTTTCTTCCTGCATATCTTATCTTCGGACTATGCCTTTTCCATCTAGAATAAGACACATAAATTACAACCCCACCAACAAGCACCAATTTTACTAAAATTGGTACTGCTATCGCAAAATGCCCACTAGGATCCACATAGTTCACCGGATTATTCGCACAGTATACGTATAAACACTGTGTATCAGGTTGATCATTTTCTCCACAATATGTATCCTCTGTTAAGAATCTTCCTTCCTCTGGATCATAATACCTTGCATTCAGGTAATACAGTCCCATAGTCTGGTCATAGATCCCTCCCGTATAACATACTTCATTATCCGCCTGATCATCTCCATGGATCGTTGTCTCTCCAAAATCCGTATACTGGTAAGTCGCATCCGCACTTCCATCTTCTTTTACCAGACTGCTTGTACTTCCCTGTGTATACTTAAGGTAGCGCACAGCCCTTATGATATCTGGCAATTTTCATAACTTAGTCATTTCTAAGATTCGTGCTTCTATTTTTTTGATTTCTTCATTCCAAACTCTTTTATTATATCTCTAATTTTTTATTTTCTGACTTCGTAAGGTCTCAGGGAATTTAAATTCACTTAAGTTTTCGCCCCTACTTAACAGATTCGGACAAAAATTTTGCTTCTTTTTCCATTTTTTTATCTTTATAAAATTGAATTAAAGAAATTCTTTTTCCATTTTTCTTTAAATTTCCATCATTATCTACTCCATCAATTTTTATATTTATTTCAGTATCTTTATCAATATAATATTTTAATAATTTAATATTTTCTTCTGAAGTTCTTTTTTCATAATCATAATACCCTACATAAAATAATACATTAGCACCATAAATATCTTTCTTGTTTACATCTGCTCCCTCTTTTATTAATATCTGTGACATTTTTATTGCATCTTTAAAATTAGGTAATGTGGCCGCTATCATTAGCGGAGTTTTCCCAGACTTTTTAAAAATTTGATTTACTTTTTCTCCCTGATTTAATTTCTTCTCTACACCTTTGTAATTACATGTTATAATATAGTATTCCAAATTAGTTTTTTTACCCTCATAGCTAATTAGTTCTCTACTTACATTATCTTTATCTAAATATTCATCTATATTATTATTTACAACTTTTAACCAAACCATATTTGCAACTATATAAAACATAATCATTATTAAAACTATAATAGAAATTTTTTTCATATATTGTCACCTCTTTAACTAGGGCTATAAGCCCTTATGACTACTAGACCAGCGTCTCAAGGCGCTGATCTTCTCTTTCTGCTATTGAAATTCTATAATTTCCACGCCTTTATAACTACACAACTGTTTAATAATATCTCTTATATCCGCTTTGTATTGATTGTAAATTACTTTTCGTCTATACTTTGGTGTGAAGACGATATGATATTTGCACATCCATTTCGTATGTTTTTATTTCTTTATCTATTTTATACATAGTTGCTCCTTATAAAGAAATAAATCTCGGAATCTTTTATTAATTAACCATCCCTATTTTTAATATATTTACAATTCATCATTTGTGACTAAAAATCAAGATTCCGAGATTTTGTAAAATTATTTACTTCTACACATTCTTATTTTTTTGTTTTTTGATACAGCAACTTTTACAAACATGTTTCCCAGAGAATATATTAAGAAACTATTTACTTTCTTTTTAATAATTGTATATCTTCTTCATCTACTCCCAAAAATGAAATAGTGTCTATATTTTCTTTTTTTAATATTGCCTCTCCATCATCCTCTCCGTATTCTGTTAATTTTGAAACGATTACTTTATTATCGTCAATTTTATTTATAACTCCTTTAATTGGGCATTCATCATCTTGTATCATTTCAATTGATACTATATACTTATTATTCATACAAATTTGAAATATGTTATTCTTTAAACTAACTTTATCTTGTAGTTTTAAATCAATATGTCTTTGGTTCTTTTTAGAATATAATTTTTCTATTTTTTTTTCATACTGCCCACTTATCTCTAAATGCATAACACTATCTATTTTTTTCAGAATATACCCATCTGCTAATCCATGAGGTGTTATATGTTTAATTAAAAAATCTTGTCTTCCAATTGCGTAAATATATCCTTCCAAAAACATCGAAGTATCATCTTCATCGCAAAATATACTAACTATATTATTATTTTCTTTTATCTTTATCAATTCTTTAATCATATTTACTCCTTCTTCCATCATATCTTGTCTTCAGACTATGATCTTTCCATGTATAATAAGATACATTCCACCAGTATAACACTCTTCATTTTTCGCCTGATCATCTCCATGGATTGTTGTTCCTCCGAAATCCGTGACTTCGTAAGGTCTCAGGGAACTTAAGTTCATACAGTATCCTGATATGTCGTTTTCATTCTCCCTTTATGCTTGGATTGTAACATTTCACCATTTTACAGGCAATCATATTTAGTTTTTTCGTCGTTTAATACAAAAAACTTTTTTATTTTTGTGAAATATTATGGTTGACTTTTTTAATAAGTATACCTACTTAATATATTGTTCCATTACTATACAAAAAAAGAACCCTGATAACTAAATTACCAAGGTCCTTTCCATATTCCCGTAAGAAACTAAATCATATAATCTTAGCTTCTTGCTCTTTCTTCTAATAAAGCTTTTACTTCTGCTTCTGTTTCTAACTGCATTACTTCATCAACTAATGCTTTACATTCATCCATTGTCCACAGAGACATTACTTTTCTTGTAGCAAGGATTGCTGTAGCACTTACTGAGAATTCGTTTAATCCGAATCCTAATAATACTGGTACTAATAATGGATCGCTTGCTGCTTCTCCACACATACCTGCCATGATGTCTTCTTTGTTTGCAGCTGAGATGATATTTCTGATAGAACGAAGTACAGCTGGATTGTATGCAGAGTACAGATATGCAACATCTGGGTTACCTCTGTCGGCTGCCATTGTGTATCCAGTTAAATCGTTTGTACCGATACTGAAGAAGTCTGCTTCTTTTGCAAGAATGTCAGCAATTAAGCTTGCTGCTGCAGTTTCCATCATAACACCAACCTGGATGTCTTTGTCGTATGCGATACCTTCTGCATCTAATTCCTGTTTCAATTCTTCGATGATCGCTTTGACTGCACGAAGCTCGTCTACACATGTTACTAATGGTACCATGATACGAACTTTACCGAAGGCACTTGCACGTAATAATGCACGAAGTTGTGGTTTGTAAATATCTTCTTTTCTCTGTAAGCAGAAACGTACTGCTCTGAATCCTAAGAATGGATTCTCTTCTGTTGGAAGTCCAAGATATGGAAGTGCTTTATCTCCACCGATATCCAGTGTACGGATGATCACTGGTTTACCGTCAAGAGTTTCAGCTACTTTCTTGTATGCTTCAAACTGAGCTTCTTCTGATGGAATCGCATCGCTTTCCATGAATAAGAACTCAGATCTGAATAATCCAACACCTTCTCCATCACGCTCTAAGACACCTTCTGCTTCGTCTGGTCCACCGATATTAGCAACCAGTTCCACAACGTGTCCGTCTGCTGTCTGGGATTTCTGTCCAACAAACTTCTGAAGGGCAGCTTTCTCTTCTAAGAATTTTGCTTTCTTAGCTTTATATTCTTCTACAACAGATGCTTCAGGATTGATGAATGCTTCTCCTGTTGATCCGTCAAGAACAACTTCATCTCCATCATTAACGATAGAAACGATGTTTTCAATACTAAGAACTGCTGGAATTTCCATAGATCTGCAGATGATCGCAGAGTGAGATGTCTTACCACCGATCTCTGTTAATACACCCTGAACGTTTGCAGGATTGATTCCTGCTGTCATAGATGGTGTTAAATCTTCTGCTACTAAGATTGTTCCTTCTGGAACTGCACTGATATCTACTTCTTCAATTCCAAGTAAGATCTTAATTAAACGAGTTTTGATGTCGCCTAAGTCAGATGCTCTCTGCTGTGTCAGTTCATCGTCTGCCATAGCGAAAATCTGTGCGAAGAAATCGCAAGCTTCTTCTACAGCAGCTTCTGCGTTGATCTTCTCTCCATCGATCTTAGCTTCGATCTGTTCTGAGATCGCTGGATCCTGAATCATCATGATATGACCTTCTAAGATCTCTGCTTCCTGCTCACCAGCAGTTACTTTCATGGATTCAACCATCTTCTGAGTCTTCTCAATGAAAACTTCAATTGCATCGCTTAAACGTTTTTTCTCTGCTTCTGTATCTTCGATAGACTGTTTTGTGTAATTAAGTTCTTCTTCCTTAATCTTAACGATCTTACCGATACCGATACCAGCAGATGCTCCTATACCTTTATACATGTTGCCACCCGTCCTTTATCAAATTATATGTTACACCCATTATGAGCAGTGATTATTCACCTAATCCAGATTCAATCAGTTCTGTTGCATGTGCAAGAGCTGCTTCTTCGTCTGGACCTTCACATACTAATTCGATTTCAGAACCACATTTGATGCAAGCTCCGATGATGTTTAATAAGCTTTTAGCGTTGATTTTTTTATCTTCGAATACGATAGTTACGTCAGATTCGAATTTAGTTACGGCTTTCGCTAAAACTCCAGCTGGTCTCATGTGTAATCCCTGTTCGTTTTCAATGACAAATTTCTTTGATACCATAATTGTTTCTCCTTCTCACATATAAAATAATTTTAATTTATCTGGATCTTTAACTGGCTTATCTTTGTACTCATCTAAGTGCAATTCCTTAAAAAAGCATAAAAAAAGACCTACTTTAACAAATGTTCACACTTATTAAATAGGTCTTGCCTGCCTCACCAGTCACAATCCAAAATTCGATAATATTATAATATCAAATTTTGCCTTATAAGTCAACCTGGTTTTATGACTGATGCCCCATTTCTAAGATCAGTCTTTTGACATAAATGATCAGATACATCTTCTCATCTGCTGAAAGTTTGCAGTTGTAATGCTGCTCGATATGTTCCACGATCTTCTGACTGCACACATAGGCTTCTGGATACTTCTTCTGATTACGTTCATAAAATTCAACATCATCTTCTTCGTCTTCTTCTATCGGGCGTTTCTTTGATAAGATTTCCGTCTCAAGATATTGTAAATGTGTTGCAAATCTCTGATATGCTGGATGTTCCGTATCTAGCACGATTTCATAAAACTCCTGAATGATCGCCATGACTTCTTGTACAAAAGATGATTTGCCGCTAAGGTCCAAGGTAAAAATCTTCTCAATCTTCGTCTTATCTAATTCATCCCCGGTTTTCTTGCGAAATCCAATTCCTTTTCCCATCAAAATAACTTCTTTTCCGTTTGAGTCAAATGTACTGACCACGTTATTGTTAATTACTTTCTGTATGATCACTTTCTCGCCTCCTAGATACTTCCAAGAATCTCTTTTGGAATGTATGCTTCTACGTAAATTCCATCATCTCTGTATTCTTCTTTCAAAAGCTGTCCGTGACTTCGGATCAGCTGGATCTTTCCTGCTTCCTGATAGCCATACAGCTTTTCTAAATATAATTTCTGTTTTTGCAGTATTTTCTCAATCTGCTCTAACAACTGATCGGTTCCTTCGCCATTTTTCCCGGAAATCCTTACCACCGCTTCTGCATTGGGATCTTTTAAGATCTCATCACCATTTAACAGATCGATCTTATTGAATGCTGTAATGATCGGTGATTCGTTAGCTCCTAACTGCTTTAATGTATCATAGACTGCTTCCATCTGTTTCTCTTTCTGCGGATTGGATGCATCAACTACATGCAGGATCAGATCACTGTATTTGGCTTCTTCTAATGTACTTTTAAATGCTTCGACCAGATGATGTGGAAGTTTGCGGATAAAACCGACCGTATCCGTCATAAGAATTGTCTGCCCGCCGCTTAGATCTAAACTCTTTGTCGTCGGATCAAGGGTTGCAAACAACTGATCTTCTTCATAAACTCCTGCATTGGTAAAATGGTTTAATAGTGTTGACTTTCCTGCATTGGTATATCCAACGATACAAACCACTGGCAGGTGATTCTTCTGGCGTTGTTTTCTCTGGACTTCTCTGTGCTTTACAACATCTCTTAACTCTGCTTTTAATCTGGAGATTCTTGTACGGATCAGTCTTCGGTCCATCTCCAGTTTCTTCTCTCCAGGACCTCTGGTTCCGATTCCTCCACCTAATCTTGATAAAGCTCTTCCTTGTCCGGTAAGCTTGGATGCTCTGTATTTTAACTGGGCAAGTTCGACCTGGATCTTACCTTCTCTTGTAAATGCTCTCTTCGCAAAAATATCAAGAATGATCAGTGTTCGATCCATCACTTTGGTATCTAATGCTTCTTCTAAATTGCTGATCTGTGCTGGTGATAATTCGTCATCACAGACGATCCCTGTCGCATCAGTTCCGTATAACAAAGCATTGACTTCATCAATCTTACCTTTTCCGATATAAGTTCCTGGATGTGGTGTTTCTCTTACCTGGATCACCCTTGCTGCAACCTCGGCTCCTGCCGTTTTGACCAGTTCTTCTAACTCATCCAGAGATTCTTCTGCTTCTGTTGTGTCTTGATCAGCAACCGCGATCAATATCACTTTCTCTATGATTTCTTTTTTGATTTCTTCCATAATATATGTTCCTGTATCTATTTTCCTAATTTCCCTAATATCTGTTGGACTGCCATGTCAAATGCTTGCTTCTTCGCTGAATCCCTGCCCATCGTCTGATTCATCATTTGACTTTTTTCAATTCTTTCCTGATTCTCTTTATAATATTTGATCAGGTCCATTCCTATATATTCTTCACATGACCGACAGCTATTCTCCATCTCCTCTTGCGTAACTTCCCATGCATCTACAACTCTGTGATCATCCTTGCTGACTGCCAACATTAATGTTACGGGTTCTGTAAATGCATTCGTCTGTGCATAACCCATAGAGATCACTGATTCTCTCCCATATTGCCCTTTAAATACTTTGTATACTTCGGATGTGTATTTTGACCGTTGATTTTGTTTATAAGAATAACAAATAAATACTATTATACAAAATACAATTCCGATTCCTACAGCCAGAATTAACATTTTATTCTTGTATAATGTTTTTATGGAAACGAAAACATCATATTTCCTTTCTTTTTAATTTGTGATGCTAAGAATCATTATACAACGATTCTTTTTTTGTAGCAACCAGAAAGAAACCGGCTTTGCCATACTTTCTTATATCATAGAGAGTTCCATCGGAATTTCCTGCTATATTATGTTAAAAAAAGATATCAGCTGATCCTAAAACCAGCTGATATCTTTATCTTCTATATCTTCTATCAGAAATTATTCTATCCTCTTGTCTTACCACCCGCAACGTTAACCGTCACACCATGTACGTAAGAAGATCTCTTGCTTGCAAGATATACACACAGATCTGCAACTTCAGAAAGCTTTCCAGAACGTCCTAGTGGAATTGTGGATGTTTTGGAATATCCTGCTCTTAACTGTTCTACTGTGATCCCTCTTGTATAAGCCAGAGCTGTTTCATAACCGATCGTACGAAGTCCTGTAGCTTCCATGATCCCAGGTGCTACTCCGACAACGCGAACTCCCTGTTTTCCTAATTCTTTTGCCCATGATCTTGTTAAAGAGTTTACTGCATTCTTTGTAGCTGCGTAAACACTCTGTCCTTCGGATCCTTCCAGACCACTTTCAGAAGACATGTTGATAATGACACCTTCACCTTTTTCAACCAAAATCCTTCCAACTGCCTGCGCACAGAAGAAAACACCTTTTAGATTTACATTGCATACTTTATCCCATACTGCCTCATCTAATTCATATTGTCCTTTTGGATCCTTTGGATCAACTAACAGACGTGGAATATTGATTCCTGCATTATTCACTAGTACATCAATTGTTCCGAATGTTTCTATTGTTTTTGCTACCATAGCTTCAACATCAGACACTTTTGTTACATCTGTTCTTACATATAATAACTGGCCTTCTTTTGCATCCATCTCTGGTGCATTCTCTGCCATATCAGAAATAACTACATTCGCCCCAATATTCAAAAACTCCTGCGCAACTGCCTTCCCGATTCCGGATGCTGCGCCTGTGACGATGACTGTCTTCCCTTCTAATTCTAACCAATCGTTATTCATCGTTATGATCTCCTTTTATAATTTTTCTTCTGCAACAGACTGCTCGTGTTGTGCCACATTCTCAAATGAATCCCATTTTGTGGAGAACAGTAATAAGAACAGTGTGTCGATCACTGACATCGCTGCCATTCTTGTGAAACTAACCTGATCATGGAAAATGTGTTCTCTTGTTGCTGTCAGCAAAACATGATCACATAACTCTGCAAGTGGCGATTTGGATTGATTGGTGATCGCAATTGTTGTTACACCATTATCTTTCACGATCTCTACCATCTTCACAAGTCTTTTGGATGCCCCAGAGGCGGAAATCGCAAAAAATACATCACCTTTTCTCAAAGTTCTGGAAAATGCTTCCTGACTCTCCCAGATTGTTGAACTAACTGCTTTCAATCCTAACTGATTGAACTTGTAAGATCCATCCAGTGCGATTGGGATCGTATCTCCCATCGCAGCGAATTCAATCAGATTGGCATGTATGATCAGATCCACGATCTTTCTTAATTCTTCTGGATTAAAATTGTGAAACGTCGCTTTGATCTCTTCCACTTTACTGATCATGATATTATTGAGTGATTTGTCCATCTGATCGATATCGATCTCGTTCGATATCACCTGTTCTTCCTGCTGTCGTTGTTCTCCGGCCAGCTTGATCTTCAACTGATGAAATCCCTTACACCCGATCTTCTTACAAAAACGGATGATCGTTGCCTGGCTCGCATCACAGTGAGATGCAAGTTCTGATACAGACATCTCGATCGCTTCAGATGGATGACTGATCAGATAATCGGCTACTTTCTTCTCTGCATCATATAAACTATCATATGTTGAAAAAATCTGGTCTCTAACTAAGATATCACTACTCATACTACTCCCTTCTAAATCTCAGGAGCATTCTGTATGAAATACCTTTCTGCCTCTGCGCTCCATAAATTACCATTGCGTTCTACGATTGATTTTAATTCTCTGATATACTCATCATCGCTGTTTTCATCGAATTTGTCAACCTCTGTTAATGGAAATTTTTTGTGCGTATAGACAATTTTTTTACTTCCTTCAAGTTCTGGTAACGCCTTTGTTGTTTCAACCGCATGGTCAAGCCCTAATATATGTGTTGCGATCTTTGCAACATTGACTGTCTTGCTCTCGATCAGTTCAATGGATTGTTTCATATCTTCCGTATTTCCACCACTTGTTCCCACAAAATGTGTAGAATTATAATGAATATTATAGAAATTTACTCTGGATGAAAATTCTTGATCGGCAGGCCCTGAGAAGAAATTCAAACATCCATCGAATGCTAACATTTTAACTCCGTATGTTACCATTTCTTCATTTGGTGCAAAGATAAAGACATCATCAAATCCTTTTTCTGAATATTTACGTAGCTCTTTATTGACATCTGCTATATCTCTTGTATTGACGTATACAAGATCTACACCATTCTTCTTTGCTTCTTCTACTGTGTATAACCTTGCTGCCATATCAATCTTCTTCTGTGTTCTTCCTGTGACAACCAGCGTCTTTGGTTTCTTTGGTCCATGGATTGCAAAGTCGATCGCTAAAAATCCCATTGGCCCTGTTGCACCGAGAAGTGCGATCGCTCCACCTTCTTTAATTCCCATCACATGTTCATATGAATACATTTTCTTCATATGATACTGTGCATTAAATGCACCTACGACACATGACAGTGGTTCAACGAGAGATCCTTCAAAGAAGGAATCTCCGTTGTATTTTAATAGTGAACCATTTTCCATAACCTGATCAGAAAAGATGATCGTTGTGGCATCCCCTCCCATATGATGGAAAGAATATCCTGGGGCATAGCCTCTGATATCTCCAATGTTAGGCTGAATGACAAATTTGTCACCTTCCTGATACTGATCTTTCCATTTTTTACCGACCTTTTTGATCGTTCCACAAAATTCGTGTCCTAAAATGATCGGATTTTCACTGATATCATCTGGTACTTTTTTGTGTTTTTGTGCCTGGGTGATTGCTTTGTAACTGGACATACATAAGCTGTCTGTTACAACCTCTGCCATAATTTCATCATCTTGCATCTCTGGCAGTTCAAATTCATCCAGTCTTAAATCCATTTCTCCGTAAAGTCTTACTGCCTTTGTTTTCATAACTTTCCCCCTAACAGATTATGCCAAAATTCCTAATCCATATCCAACAATTCCTACTGCAAATAAGATAAAGATAATTGCGATCGGACTGATGTTTTTCTTTAATAATTTAGATACGACCAAGGTTAAAACTAATGCTAATAATCCTGGTAATAACTGATCTAAGATATTCTGTACTGTTGTTACTGTTGTTTTTCCGTTTGTTGTTACTCTAGATACTACAAGTGGTACGTTGATCGTCGTCCATTTAGATACCAGTGCACCCATGACGAACAGTCCAAGGATAGAAGCTCCTTCTGTGACTTTCTGTAACATGTTTCCTGCTAAATGTTTTACAAAGTCTAATCCTTTTTTGTATCCGAATTCAAGTCCAAAGTAAAGTGCTGCCATACGTACGATGTTGAATGCTAAGAAGAATAATACTGGTCCTAATGCACTTCCTGTTAATGCTAAGGATGCACCGATCGCTGCTGTGATTGGTCTTAATGTTCCCCAGAAGATTGGATCACCAACTCCACAGAAAGGTCCCATTAAACCAATCTTGATACTTCCGATCGTTCCTTCATCGATATCTGCTCCATTTGCTTTTGCTTCTTCCATCGCTGCTGTTACACCTAAGACTGGTCCTACAGCTGCTGGTGTTACGTTGAAGAATGTCAGATGTCTCTTTAATGCTGCTACTTGTTCTTCTTTTGTATCGTATAATCTTTTAATAGCTGGTACCATGTCGAAGCACATACCTAATGCATGCATTCTTTCGTAGTTAAATGATGCCTGCTGAAGGTTTGTTCTCATGAACATATTAAATCTATCGCCTTTTGTTAATTTCTTTTCACTCATCTTTAAATTCCTCCTCTTTCTTAGTCAAGTTCGTCGTCTAGATCATCATCCAGATCATCGCTGCCACCTGCACCTGCTGTTACTGGTGCTGCCACTGGTGTCTGGAATTTAGGATTTAACTGTACATATACGATTGCGAATACCGCACCCATGATTCCGAATGCAACTAAGTTAAATTCTGTAAACGCTGCAATTACGAATCCAAGGAAGAAGAATGGCATTAAGTATTTTGCACCCATCATGTTTAATACCATTGCGTAACCTACGACTACGATCATTCCACCTGCAACTGTTAATCCACCAGTTACTACTTTCGGAATGCTGTTTAATAATGTCTGTACACCTTCTGGACTTACAACTGCTGCTACTAAGAATGTAGGGATCGCTACACGAAGTGCCTGTACAACCAATGCGGCTACATGACAGATATCAAGCATCTTGAAGTTTGCATCTTCTGCATATTTGTCAGCTGCGTGCTGGAAGAAGATTGTTACTGTACGAGCAAATACTGTTAACACCTGACCTGCAACTGCAACTGGAAGTGCGATCGCGATACCATTTGCTACAGACTGATGTCCTACAACTACAAGAATCGTAGAAATGATACTTGCTAATGCTGAGTCAGGAGACTGTGCTGCTCCGATGTTCATCCATCCAAGAGCGATCATTTCCAGTGTACCTCCAAGTAAGATACCTGTTTTTACATCTCCTAAGATCAATCCAACAACTGTACATGCGATCAGTGGACGATGTGTCTGGAAGGAATCAAGCACGCTTCCCATTCCAGCGATACATCCAAAAATAACTAATAAAACGATTTGAACTGTAGATATTCCCATTTTTAAATCCTCCTTTGTATCTCTCTTATCCTTCGATGCCTTCGATCTTGCTCATAAGATCTACTTTTTTGTCTGTGGCTACCGGACGGATCTCTAATTCAATTCCCATCTCATGCAGTTTCTTAAATGCTGCGATATCGCTTTCATCAACAGATACTGCCTTTGTGATCTGAGTCTTTCCTGTCTTGAATGCCATTCCTCCGATGTTAACACTCTTGATCGGAACCCCTGCTTCTGCCATTCGCAGAACATCCTGTGGACATGTATATAAGAAGAATACTGTGTCCTTTTCATATTTTGGATTGTTGTAAACACGAACTGCTTTTGCTACGTCTACAACGCTTACTTTTACTCCTGGAGGTCCCACCTGTAAAAGTAATGTTTTACGGATCTGGTCTTTTGCTACTTCATCACTGCAAATGATGATTCGCTGTGCGTTTGCTTCTTTGGACCAAACGGTTGCGACCTGTCCATGGATCAGTCTGTCATCGATTCTTACTAAATTGATTTTCATAGTTCATCATCCTCCATTTCATCTTCGTTTGTATTACCAAGCAATTTCTTGCATGATTTCACATAATCTCCTGAAAGTTTGTCATATACTTCGCCAGCCTTGATATCTTCTTCCATTGTTCTGATTCCTACAACATCGATCAGCATTGGTAAGCTCAATCCTGTAATAACATCCATTCGATCTTGTCCGATCACGGTCTCAAATGCTGCATTATAAGGACTTCCTCCAAATAAATCTACAAGGAATAAAATTTCTTCGTCTTCCTTATAGCCATCGATCAATTCTTTGTATCTGGCTTTTAATGTCTCTGCATTCTCACCTGGAACAAATGTTACGATGTCAAGATCATCAATTGCTCCGAACACCATTCCCGCAGAATTCACAACCTCTTTTGCCAACATTCCATGGGCTGATACAATTAACTTCATTGCTCTCCCTCCTTTAGCACGAAATTTATTTTTTTACTTTTGTCTCATGTGAAATTTTATTTTGTATCTTGATTATAGTCATAAACCTAAATTTCGTCAACTTATTTTTCGTAAAATTTTATTTTTTGTATAAAGTCATGATTTTTGCTTTCTATTTTTGTATATTTTGCACAATTTTCAATTGATCTTTTCTGTTTCTGCACAAAAAAAGAAGGACTTTCGTCCTTCTTAACTCTTATCATAAAATTGCCACGAAATTATCGTGTCTCCAAAAATGTCAGCTCTTTCTTGCCATTCGCATCCTTTGGATAGGCTTTTACATAAGCTTTTGCATAACGATATGCTGTATTGAAATCAAACATGGATTCATACGCACTGATCCTTGCGAATAAAACTTCCTTCTTATTCTCAAGCTCCTTCTGTTTTAATGCTGTCTCGATCACTTTTAGCCCTTGTGTATACTTCTCCTGCTTTGCCAGCACCGCATATTTTGTACAATAGATCTCTCCATTGTCTGGATGCTCTTTTATTCCCTGATCACATACATCTATTGCTTTATTTAGCTTCTTCTGCTGGGCAAGGCAATATGCTTTCAAAGAATATGCCCGGCTTTCTCCATGATCGATCAGCTGATCATAGATCTCTATGGCTTTCCCATACTCTCCCATCTGGTAAAGAGCCTCTCCTTCATAGAATAAAACATCTTTCTTTTGTTTTGTGAAAATGAGAGTGAATTTCCCTGCTGCATGGTCAAATTGTTCGTATGCTTTCTGATATTCTTTCTTATCAAGATATGTAATTCCTTCGCTTGCTGTCATTCTTTGGCTGATATATCCAAATCCACAAAAAGCAGCCAGCGCGATCAGGACAACTATAACTGCTGTAATGATTCCTTTTCCTTTACTGTTCATAATCTTTCTGCTACTCAAAATGTGATTAAACATACTCACATCGAGATAACGTAGACTCTCACGAGTTCTACTTACTACTTCATCGTGTATGCTTTGGATTGACCGAAATCATATCTACTCACAAGTTCTTGTACACTCCATAGTCGTAAATTCCCGAAATAGCCTTCGGTACATACCTACGTTTGCGTTTATTTATGCAACTTCGTAAGTCATAGCATCTCTCAAATTAAGTGCAGCATTGAGATCTCTATCTTCGGTATAACCACAATCACATTTGAAAATTCTATCTGAAAGTTTTAAATCTTTCTTGATTGCTCCGCAACAGTGACAGGTTTTAGATGATGGATACCATCTGTCTACAACTCGAAGTTCGATTCCATTTTCATTGCATTTCGCCTGAAGCTTTATTCTGAATTCATAAAACTTCTGCGAAGCAACTGCCTTTGAAAGATATCTGTTCTTCATCATTCCTGATATATTTAAATCTTCAATCGTTATATAAGATGGTTTGGTTTTCACTATCTCTGCGATCGTTTTATTGATGTGATCCGTACGGATGTTATCAATCCTATGATGAAGTTTCTGTACTTTAAGCCTCTGTTTTTGTATATTTGCTTTTTGAGTGGACTCTCCTTTCTTTAAATTTTCATATCTTCGAGAAAGACTTCTCTGTTCTCGAATAAGTTGTTTTTCAAGTTTCTTTAATCTTGCTGATCTGTTAATGTTCTTATAAACTTTACCATTGGAAACAACGGCAAAATCCTTTATCCCTAGGTCGACACCAATTCCTTCATTGGAACTATTAGCTATCTTGTTATTTGGGATTTCTACAAGAGCTGAAACATAGTATCTACCAGCTTTTATTGACACATGACCGCTTTTAATTACATATCCATCTTTTGTTGTTGGAATATATCCTTTTTCTTTAATGCGAACCCAACCAAGTGATGGAATATTGATCCTGTGTCTTTGACAACGGCAATCTTTTGGATTGTTCTTTACAAAATACATTTTCACATCAGATCTATTCTTCTTTTTGAATCTAGGGAAACTACTCTGATGTTTAAAAAATCTTGTAAATGCGGCCTGTCCATTATTTACTGCTTGTGTTACTGCTTTTGAATAAGCTTCCTTAATCCAAAAACATTCTGGATGCTTTGGAAGATACTCATTGTTAAGCCATACTCTAAATTGGTTACTGCTCATAAACTTTTCGCCTTTATTATAAAGCTCTTTATTATGAGCAAGGTAGAAGTTGTAAATATATCTACAAGTTCCTATTGTTTTACGAATTTTGGCTTTCTGCTCCTCTGTTGGATTTATTTCTGTCTTGAAGCTCTTTAGCAATTTCCTCATCCCTTTCTATTTGTTTTTTATACTTACGAAGCCCATACAGCCTACAAGAGAACACATGGAGTATTGAAACAATATCCTGCACAAGTTCTTCTTGTGGTGATAGTTCCTCATTGTTTACTACCACTATAGTCGTATTAAACTTCATACAGAATTTTTCAAACCAATCATAACCAAATCTAATAAATCCATCTTTATGGGTTACAAAACTGTCTTAAAAATGCAACTTGATTTAGTAAATCAACTTTTTGATTTCTTGTAGACACTCTAGCATAAATAACTACCTGACGCTTATCATTTTCAGTATTTATACCTTTAAATTGTAGATACTGGTCATAAGTGTAATAGCGTCTATTAGTTGGAGTTCGGGTTTGCTTTTAGAGTTCCTTCTCTGTCCCAACGTTGTAATGTCTTAACAGATACGCCTAAAAGTTCAGCAAAATCTTTTGGCTTATAATTTGTGATATTTGATGTATTCATTATAGCACTCTCCTTTGAGTATATTTAAACACTTTTAATCACATTTATCAATTGTTTTAGGTTCTTAACATTCCCTCCTGCTTTGCATTTTTAATTCTTCTGCCTCTTAGTATAACAAATTCTCTTTTCGCATACAAGCTAAGCCTTCTTATATCTTTCTTCCCTTATTTTGTAATATAGAATCCAGAACTCTTTCGCTGTGTGATATTTCCACATTTATCGATAAATCTTGCGTAGATACTCACTTTTTTGTTCTTCTTTTTGTAGGTTATCTTATTCGCCGTTTTCCATCGATATTTGGATGCTTTTTTGCCTTTGGGCACGATCTTATATTGTGTCTTTGATTTCCCGCTGATTCCATAGGATGCTGAAAATACAAATTTGGCTGACTTTTTGATTTTTTTATTGTAAGACGTTTTTGTTGACGTTTTCAACGTCTTGATCCCTGATCGGTTAACCTTGATCTTCGTCTTTGTTGGTGCTTTTTTATCTACTGCAATTCCTGGAAGCTGCATCTCATCTATCCCTGCATCTGTGACAAACCTCACATAGACTCTGCCTATCATACCATCTTTAATCGTTAATGTTGTACCGTTTTTGTATGGCACACTTCCTTTGGAAGTTCCTTTTTTCACAAATTTGTACTGAATCTGTTTTATATTTGTGAAGCTTTTTGCCTGTGCTGAAATCCTGATCTTGATGTTTTTTCTCTCATAATGCTGATATGCTGCAGAGGCTTCAGAACGAAGTGGTGTCATTTTCTTCTTTGTATTTGCCTGCACTGTAACTTTCTGCATCAATGGGGTACGCTTCTGTTTCACTACATAGCCCGCATGACTTGGTACATTGCCGCCTTTTTGTGCTGACACACTTAGATTCTTACCATCAGACGATACTACGATCGTTCCTTTATCTGATGTCTGATAAACATCCATTCCTGACAGATCACGAAGTACATTGCTCTCTGGTGTCTGGTTTACATTTTTATATCCATTACTGATGATCGCAATACTTGCACCTGTTCGATCGATCAGATACTTATGATCCGAATCGTATACATAACGACCTTTCGGTTTATCCTGCAAACGAACATCCTGATATCCATGATGTGGCTGCTTTAATACCTGTGCACTTAAATCGTAACCTCTGGCTGCAATCTTTTTGATCGTTTCCTGCTGTGCATCGCCTGTCATTAAAAATGAATTACTGCCATAAACGATCCTCGTCACTATTGAATATTTATTTACCTGTCTTGTATTTAAATTAGGTGCATCCTGTGCTCTTCCATACCTATAGGTATTGTCTAACGGACCATAAAAAGTCATTACCGCTTCCCCTAATTTTATGGATGTTCCGGCCTGTGGCACAACATATTGGATATGCAATGATGCGTCTTGATATGAATTCCTCTTCTCTAGTTTCTTCTTAAATGTCTGATACGTCTGTGTATCAAATGCTGTCCATCGAGCTGTTTCTTCTGTTTGCTTTTCTTTATCTTCGCTGCTTTCCAGATATTCAAACTCTAATGGATTTCCATAAATCGTATCGATCGTAATATTCTTATCTTCTAGTATCTTTTTCATTCCACCGATATGATCTCCATGTGGATGAGTAAGAACAACAAATTCCAGATGCTTTACTCCATGATCCAGTAAATACTGGTGCACACGGTCTGATACATCGATTGTATCGTGATCTGTTGTCTCATAAGAATAAGCCCCAGAATCAACCAGAGCATACTTCGCGTTTTCTCCTTCTCCATATTGAAGCAAAGCTCCATCGGCGGCCCCTACGTCAATAAAATGAATCTTAAATGTCTGTGCTGCATTAACTTTGATTATTTGACCTCCCGATACGTGCAAAACAGTGATGCCTGTAAGCATCACTGTCAGCAGTACCGCTATGATCTTCTTTGTAAAATATTTCATACTTCCATCCTAGCGTTTTCTTTGTTATTTCTTAGTTACATAAAATCCGTTTGTCTTCTTTGTTGTGATATTTCCAGATTTATCAATATATCTTACATATAAACGAACTTTTTTATTCCTTGTCTTATAGGTTACACTATTTCCTGTTTTCCATTTGTACTTGGAAGATTTTTTCCCTCTTGGTACAAACTTATACTGTGTCATGGATTTTCCACTGGTTCCATAATTTGCACTAAATGTAAATTTGACAGACTTCTTGATTCGTTTACTGTAAGTATTCTTTGCAGATGTTGACCGTGTTTTGATCCCTGACTTATTCGCTTTGATCTTCACACTGGTTGGTGCTTTCGTATCAACTGTAAATCCAGGAAGTTTGATCTCTGTTGATCCTAATGGTGTATTATATCTTACATAAAATCTTCCACAATTTCCATTTTTGACTGTATAGGAACTTCCTGTCTTATATGCTATGGTTTTATTATTCACACCTTTTGGCACAAACTTATATTCAATGCTTGTCAACTTTGTAAATCCTTGAGCTGCTCCTGAAAATCTTACAGTAATATTCTTCTTTTCATAACGATCATAAGTATTTGCAGCATCCACACTCGTTGCTGTCAATGGCTTTGTTGTGTTTGCTGTGATATTCATGGATTTCATCACTGGAGATGATGTTTCATCATCACTTTCTTTTCCTTTGACACTTGGCTGGTTATTTCCTTTCTCTGTCTGGATAGATAACTGTGAGCCATCGGATGTTACAATGATCGTTCCACGGTCTCCTGTCTCATAGACGTCTAGTTTTGATAAATCTCTTAAGACTTTTGTATATGGAACACCACCTGTATTCATATATCCATTACTAATGATCGCAATACTAGCCTGTGATGCATCGATCGCTGTTTTATGATCAGAATACTGATAGCCATTGGCTAATTCTTCTTCTGTGACATCCTGAAATCCATGATGTGGCTCCTTGAGCACCTGTGCTGTCAGATCATATCCCTTCGCGATGATCTTCTCGATTGTTTCTTTCTGGGCATCTCCGGTCATTAAGAAAGAGTTGCTTCCGTAAACGATCTTTGTGACGATAGAATATTTATTTTCCTGTCTTGTATTCAAATCAACCGTTCTACCATATTGATAATCATTCTCTAATGGACCATAGAATGTCATTTTTGCTTCTCCAAGACTAATTGTTTCTCCTGCAGTTGGCACTACATAATCTACTTTTAGATTTTCTTTCTCTGTTTTGTCTTCTGCTTCTTCGGCAAGTTTATTTCTTGCTTCTAAAGCTGCTTTAAAGTTCTTGTATATTTTGGTATCAAATTCTGTCCAATTTGTTTCATCTGAAGACTGCTTGCTCTTATCCTCGCTGCTTTTCAAGTACTGAATATTCAGATCATTCCCATAAATCTTATCGATCTTAATCGTTGTATCAGAAAGAATCTTCTCCATACCTCCAATATGATCCTGATGAGGATGTGTCAGAAGTATAAATTCCAGATGTTTTACTCCCATCTTATTTAAATATTCATAGACTGGTGTCTTTGTGGTATCAATCGTCGTATCCTTTGTATTATGATACTGGTTTGCTCCTGTATCGATCAATGCATACTTTGCTTCTGTTCCTTCTCCATACTGTAATAACGCAGCATCTGCACATCCGACATCAATAAAATGAATCTTAAATGTCTGTGCTGCTTTTGCCGTATGCATTCCATGCCCAGTTACAACTGTTGTGCAGACCAATATCCATGCCAGAAAGCACACTGCAAGTTTCCTTATAATGTTCCTCATTTGTTACTCCCTTTCTTTGTTTTTCATCTTTATTCTTGATATTTCTTTTTTATATTCGAATTTTAACACATTCTTAATATTTTTGCAATTTTTTTGAAATATTTTATCATCTATTTTTACATGAACAGAGGAAGAGTTCCTCCTTTGGGAACTCTTCCTCTTAACTTATCATATTCAATACTATATTTCAAGACTCTATATAAGACTATCTGATCTTATCTAAGTGCCAGATATCATCAACATATTCCTGAATTGTACGGTCAGATGAGAACTTGCCACATCCTGCTGTGTTGGTCATCGCCATCTTAGCCCATCCTTTTGTATCTCTATATGCTTCTTCTACTTTCTTCTGAGCTTCTGCATATGAACGGAAGTCTTTTAAGATGAAGTACATATCTGCCTGGCTTCCTGTATCACCAAATAACAGACTCTGGTACAGATCTTTGTAAAGTTCTGGATCACCATTTGCATATGTTCCATCTACTAACTGATCTAAGACTTCATGGATGTCTTTATCATTCTGGTAAATCTCATATGGATGATATCCACCGTTATTCTCATAATTGATAACTTCTTCTGAGCTCATACCGAAGATAAATGCATTCTCAGCTCCAACTTCATCAACGATCTCTACATTCGCTCCATCCATTGTTCCAAGTGTTGGTGCACCATTTAACATGAACTTCATGTTACCTGTTCCTGATGCTTCTTTGGATGCTGTTGAAATCTGTTCGCTGACATCTGCTGCCGCAAAGATCCATTCTGCATTAGATACACGATAATCTTCAATAAATACAACCTTTAACTTACCTTTGATGGATGCATCATTATTTACTTTATCAGCTACAGAGTTGATCAGTTTGATCGTCTGTTTTGCACGAAGGTATCCAGCTGCTGCCTTAGCACCAAAAATGAATGTTCTTGGATAGAACTTCATATTTGGATTCTTCTTTAACTGATTATACAGATACATCACATGTAAAATATTCATCAGCTGACGTTTGTATTCATGAAGTCGTTTTACCTGTACATCAAAGATGGATGTTGGATCAACTTCTACGCCATTGTGTTCTAAGATATATTTTGCAAGACGTTTTTTATTCTGCAGTTTGATATCCATAAATTCTTTCTGAGCTTTTGGATCATCCACATATTTCTTCAGTCCTGACATTAAAGAAAGGTCTGTTGCCCATGTGTCTGTTCCAAGTTTCTTTGTTACCCAGTCTGCAAGTAATGGGTTTCCATGCATTAAGAAACGTCTCTGTGTGATTCCATTTGTCTTGTTGTTGAATTTCTCTGGCATCATCTGATAGAAATCTTTTAATTCCTGATTCTTTAAGATTTCTGTATGAAGTTTTGCAACACCATTGACAGAATATCCTGCTGCGATCGCCATATGTGCCATACGTACCTGTCCATCCCAAAGGATCGCCATCTTCTTGACTTTCTCTTCGTTTCCTGGATACATCTCACGGATCTTGTTTACGAAACGACGGTCGATTTCTTCTACGATCTGGTATACTCTAGGAAGTAATTTTGAGAATAAGTCGATTGGCCATTTCTCTAACGCTTCTGCCATGATCGTATGATTTGTGTATGCACAAGTCTTTGTTGTAACTTCCCATGCTTCATCCCATCCAAGACCTTCTTCATCCATTAAGATTCTCATAAGTTCTGCAACAGATACTGTTGGATGAGTATCGTTCATCTGGATCGTCATCTTCTCGTAAAGTTTTGTAATGTCATCGTGGTTTTTCTTATATTTGGCTACTGCTGCCTGTAAACTTGCAGATACAAAGAAATACTGCTGTTTTAAACGAAGCTCTTTTCCTTCGTAGTGATTATCGTTTGGATATAATACTTCTACGATGTTCTTTGCAAGGTTCTTCTGTTCTACTGCTTTGTCATATTCACCTTTATCAAAAGAATCCAGCTGGAAGTCAGTGATCGCTTCTGCATCCCAGATCCTTAATGTATTAACGATATGATTTCCATATCCTACGATCGGATAGTCAAATGGGACTGCCATAACTGACTGATAGTTCTCCTGAATGAAGTTGGTTCTTCCAGTTGCTTCATCATATTCTGTACGGATATTTCCACCGAAACGTACTTCTTTGGCATATTCCGGACGTTTTAATTCAAATGGATTTCCATTCTTTAACCATTCATCTGGTACTTCTATCTGATATCCGTCTTTGATCTTCTGTTTGAACATTCCGTATTGATAGCGGATTCCGCATCCATATGCTGCATATCCAAGTGTTGCCAATGAATCAAGGAAACATGCTGCTAATCTTCCAAGACCACCATTACCAAGTGCTGGGTCTGGTTCCTGGTCTTCAACGGCATTCAGATCTACGCCTAATTCATCGAGTGCTTCTTTCACTTCTCCATACATACTCATGTTAATGAGGTTATTTCCAAGTGCTCTTCCCATCAGGAATTCCATGGACATATAATATAAAATCTTTGGGTCTTTCTCTTCGTAGGTCTTCTGAGTATCCATCCAGTCCTCAATGATCCACTCTTTCAGGGCATAAGCCACAGCCTGATAAATCTGCTGCTGGGATGCATTATCAAGCTCAACTCTGAACTGAGTCTTTAGATTATTGAGTACTTCCTGTTTAAACAGTTTCTTATCAAATCTTTCTGTTTTCATGATTGTCTCTTCCCCTTTCGTGTTCCCAGTGTGTTATTAATTTTATCATATAAATTGGAAATATGATACAAAAATTACAAATATCATTTGTATTTTTTTTCGTAAGTTCTTCTAATTATACAAACTAGCTGCCACGCATAATTTTCCATATCCAATTTCATTGTTTGGATAGTCCAAAAATCCATTCATTTTCCTTGCACCTTTATGAAAATAAGCTTTGATCCGCTCTCCATACAAATAAGGATCATTTTTTCTTATGATCCCCCATTCCATCAAAAGAGCTGCCGCTCCTGTGACAAATGGCGTTGCCATTGACGTCCCGGACAAACTGTTTTCACCGCCTCCCGGTGCTGCTGCCAAAATTCCAACTCCAGGTGCCACAAGATCTGGTTTCTTTACACCATATCTTTGATCACCCCGCCCCGAAAAATCTGCATAGGACTGATATCTGACATCATACGCACCTGCTGAGATCACTTTTTCTGCAGTTGATGGGATTGTTAAAGTAAACTCTTTATCTGGCTCTAAAAATCTAGTTTCCTGATTACTTCCTAAGGATACCGGAAGCCACATCTGATATTCCCCATTTCTGATATTTCGTGGAATCAATGTAAGATTCCATTGTCCACTCTCTATATGATTTCCTTCCTGCACAATAAAACTAAGGAATATTTCCTGCCTTACATTGTACGGTGTTGGATAACCATTGTATACAAAGACGATCGTATTTCCATATGCATATTGTGACTTTCCCTGTTTATCTGTGATCTCATAAGATATTCCCGATGGAGATTCCAGCTGTATTCTTAACTCATCCACGAAATCTTTCCATATCTGGAGATTTAGATTCTGCTCAAATGGTGCAATATCCAATAAGATTTTTTGTTCTTCTTTGATCAGCTTTCCTTGTTTATGCTTTCCACTATTTCCCTCATTTCCTGTTCCAATGCAGATCGTACATTTCCATTGCTGTGCGATCTGTGATATAAATCTTTCTAACAAGGAATTTCCTCTGTGATCTCCATAATTATGTCCATAACTGATATTGACCGCAACCGGCCGTCCTGCCTGTGATGCTTCATTGATCACATATTGTAATGCTGTCATCAATTGTGTCGTCCTTGGGAAACCTTTTTCTCTCGTATCTCCCAATTTCACAACGATCAGTTCTGCCTCTGGTGCAACCCCGTTTATCCCGGCACAGATTGAAGCTACATGTGTTCCATGCCCAGATCGATCTCTGCTCCGAAAATCGTATCTTCCACTTTCTGAGTGCAATACTTTATTGATTTCTTCTTTTGTATAGAGATTTCCGTTAAGAAATGGTTTAGGCGGACTTCCTTTGACCGTTTGATCCCATAGTGCATAAATCTTAGTATCTCCATTTTCATCTATAAAATCCGGGTGAAAAATATCAATCCCTGTATCGATCACAGCGACAAAAACACCTCTTCCAGTCAATGAAAGAGGTGGATTCTTGACCGACAACATACAAGATGCGGCTATCGATGGCTGTCGACTTAATAATAGATTTTTCGGTTTTTCTATATAAATAACTTGTTCATTTGCCCCAAATGCTTCCAACTCGTCTTCTTTTATATAGGCGATCGCATAACCCATACTCAACGGTTCGATCCTCGTTGTGTCTGACCATCTGATCGTATCAAGTGTGCCTGCGTAGCGAAATATGATCTCCCACTGATCCGTTTCTTTATCGTATCCTGCATCTAAATCTTTGGATCTCTCCCGTTCTTCTTCGCTAAGATCCAGAGCAAGATTTAATTGATTTTCAAACTTTTCATCCTGTTCCATACGATACCTGCACACTTTCGTTTTTCTTATCTTATGCAAAATCTGTGAGGTTTATTCTTAGATTGCTCATATCTCTTTTTTGCAGTATTTCCATACGGATGCACAAATTCCGTAAACAGAAGATGCTGTCATGATCCCTGCCGCAACCGCCACTGCGATCAGCAATGTTTTTTGCCCATATAAATAAAATAAATGCCACTGTTTTGCCAAGACATAATTCATCGTATAGTATAAATTTCCACCTGGTACTAATGGAATGATTCCCGTGATCAAAAATACTGTTACAGGAGTTTTTAAGATCCTTGCCATTGTTTCTGCATAAATCGTCGCAACTGCGGCCGCTGCCAGATTCGCCACAAATGTACTTGGCATCTCATTCCACACGATAAGATAGGCGATCCATGATACCATCCCAGAAATCCCAGCCATACAAAGTTTTTTCCCTCGAAGATTATAAAGTACTGCAAATCCAAAACTTCCGACAAAACTTGCCAGTACCTGTATGATCTCTGCTTTCATTTATAACACACCTCCTAAGAACATCAATGCCATAAAAGAACCTGCTGCAAGGAATACAGCTAACAGTATCGATTCACAGACTCTTAAGATTCCTGACATCATGTCTCCACCGATCATATCCCGAAGTGCATTAACAAATGCAACTCCAGGAACCAACAGCATGATATTACCGATGATGATCTTTCCATAATCCTCCGTCAGTCCGAATTTTGCACTGATATATGCAAATGCTGCAACAAAAAATGATAATAGAAAGTTTAATACCATTTCGTTGGGTGCTAAGATCTTAATATATCTTGCAAGAACCGCGACAAATGCCCCTGCGATCATTGCTATGATTCCTTCTGTAATGCCACCTCCATAAAATGAAGTCCATGCTGCTGCAATGACCGCTGATGTAAGAACTTCCTCTGTAAAAACGACGACTTTTCCCTTTTTAATCTCTGAAATCTTTCGTTTTACTTCCTCTTCTTCCGGAAGTTCTTTGCACATATATCTTGATAACTGATTTAACTCATCCAGTTTGGTAAAGTCTGTCTTATATGACCTGATACGCTTTGTCTGCGTTAAGATTTCTCCTTTTTCATCTTCGATCGTTGTTACAATACTTGATGTGATAGAAAATACATTGGCTTCTTTTGCTCCATACGCCTTGCAGATTCTTGAAATCGTATCTTCTACCCTTGAAACACCTGCTCCTGACACTAGCATGCATTCTCCGATCTCCATTGCGTATTTTAATACTTTTTTCATTTCCATAACATCTATCTCCTGCTATCTATTGTATCGAAATTGACTGTATTGTAACACAAAAGAAACCCTTGTGCTATGATCACACAAGGATTTCATGTAAAATTCATGTTTTGTTTACATTTCTTCGAGATGAAAAGAAGATTAATGCTATTAATCATCAATCTTATGTGTCCAAGCAACCGCCAATGCACCTGCACCAATATGACATGCAACACTTAAAGATAACGGATCTTGCTGGAATTCCATTCCTGGAAATTCTGCCATCAGTTCTTCTTTCCATTTGAGCGCTGCCTCTTCATCTTTTGTATATGCAGACTGAAGATATGCGTGTTTACCAAAATCTCCATCTTGGAAACGCTCTTCTAACTCTTTTCTTACTGCTGCGATCATCTTTTTCTTTGCCTGTTTGACACCTCTTGTCTTCGCAAATGCATCCAGCTTCTCGCCATGGATCTGTAAAACTGGTTTGATTCCAAGCACTGTACCGATGGCTGCTCCTGCTGCTGTAACACGTCCGCCTTTCTTCAGATACTTTAACGTATCTACCATGATATAGATTCCGGAATCTAATTTGTCTGCTTCTAAGATGTCTTTGATCTCTTTGGCTGACTTTCCTTCTTCCGCTAATTTGGCCGCATCTAAGACAGACTGTCTCTGTGTGACAGAAATCCTCTGGTTATCTACAACCTGAACTTTTCCATCGTAATCATCTGCTAACATTGCCGCTGTCGCACAGGAACTGCTTAATCCACTGGACATCGCGATGTGCACGATCTCATCATGGTCTTCTAATAACTTCTCCCACAGATCCAACACATCTCCAGGTGCAGGCTGAGATGTTTTGATATCTTCATCTTCGTTTAACTTCTGATAAAATTCATCCTGTGTTAATGTAATATCTTCAAAATATAATTCTTCGTTAATATAAAATGGCATTGGAATCACTGAGATTCCTAATTCTTTACCTTCTTTTTGAGTAATTCCGCTGTTACTATCTGTTACGATCGCAATCTTGCCCATTCTTCTAATCCCTTTCTTTAAATTTCCTATCAATATATCTATTTTTTGCCTTTATCTCACATCATAACAGAGATTCATAGATATCGTCAAAGGTTTTCCCCTCATATTTTGAAAAAATACATAACTATTTTGTGATTTCCTGCAAAAATCTTGCAATTGGAAATCCTACAACATTGTAGTAATCTCCTTCGATCCCTTTGATAAAGACAGCTGCTTTTCCTTGAATCCCATAAGATCCAGCCTTATCCATAGGTTCTCCAGTCTTGATATAACGATCGATCTGCTCATCACTGATCTCATAAAATGTAACTTTTGTTTCTTCATAAAATGTTTTTGTTTTTCCATCTTCGATGACGCAAACTCCTGTATACACTTCATGTGTCTGTCCGCTTAACATCGTAAGCATTCTTTTTGCGTCCGCTTCGTCTGCTGGTTTTCCAAGAATCTGCCCCTGATAGGCTACAACAGTATCTGCTCCCACGACCATACTTTGTTTCTCTGATTTCTTATATATGTCTTTCGCTTTGATCGATGCTAATTCCATAACTACTTCATTTGGCGCTGTTTTTGTTGTGATCTCTTGTGCATCGCTTGGCATAACATCAAATTTCAGATCGGCAAGTTCCAGGATTTCTTTTCTTCTTGGGGAAGCAGATGCTAATATAATATGTTTCATTTGTTTTATACCTCTTATTTTACTTAAGTTATCAAATTCTCCTGTGAATTACCCCTCCCATGCGGTACAGTAGTTCCTATGGAAGTGGCTTCTAACAGTCGTGACAGTTACCCATTTCTGACCAAAAGATT
>OAWW01000119.1_pt1 | contig 92697 bp, 94 predicted proteins | sample 1517191 | NCBI WGS metagenome assembly OAWW01 (sample SAMEA2580253, study PRJEB22360) | human gut metagenome | biome: human gut; feature: human-associated habitat; material: faeces | place: Denmark | collected 2008/2010 | reverse complement strand
TCCACTAATGCCATTTAACTAATTTATATGCGTCCAGTTTTTGGGGTACACATCAAACACAGTGCAATTAAAATACCAGGCGCAAATCCACCAATAAACAAATCTCCAATCGATGCACCCGTTGCTAATCCATAAGTAATAAATGGAATACTTGGTGGAATGATGACTCCCAAACCACCTGCCACAGCAATCATAGCCGTAACAAAATCTCTATCATATCCCAGGTCAGTTAGAAGAGGGATACACATAGTTCCAATTGCAGCGACTGTAGCAGGACCGGAGCCGCAAATAGCCCCATAAAACAAACAAGTAATAACAACAGCTATTGGAAGCCCCGCCGGAATGTCACCAAAAAAGTAGGAGAAAAAATTGAACAACCTATCTGACATTCCACTTTCCGCCATTATACTTGACGATAGCATAAATAAAGGAATAGCCAGCAAAACATAGGAATCCATCCCATTGACCATCGTTTTGGAGAAATAAACAGGATCACAAGCAAAAGAAGGATTTATGAGGTTCACTGACAATGTTGCCCAACCTACACTAAAACCAATTGGTATTCCAACTGCTAGAAACAAGAGAAAGATTGCAAACATTATAGAAGTCATTAAACCCTCCCGTCCTTTCTCTTTGTGAAGTATAGAACAAGCTTTTGAATAATGCGAATAACACTTAAACACAATCCCAAGAATAGTGATCCATATACATACTCCATAGGGAGATGTAGTCCAGCCGAAATTTGATGCCGCATGTTAACTTGTTGCAGTACCTTATACGAAGCTGGAAGCAAATAAAGTACAAACAGGGTTGTAACTATAAACTGAATTTTATTGAAAATAGGAACCACCTTAGGATATAAAGTTTCAATGATGTTTACTCGAATATGAGTATCATTTTTAATACCATAACTGATACCCAAAAATACAAACCAAATAAATAAGTACCGTGTGGCTTCTTCTGACCATGTTAGAGGAGATTTAACAACATATCGAAAGAACACATGAACAGCCATCATAATGACAACTCCCGACAAAGAAATTGCCATCAGTAATTCTTCCACATGCTTATCAATAGCAGTTAATATCTTTTTCAATCTCAACCACCCCGCTTAAGCTTTTCTATAGCGTTCCATTACCTTTAATACACGATCGATTGCATCAATGGCTTTATCATGATCCTGCGAAAAATTAACACGGAAGTTCAGAGTAAACTGAGGCCCAAACTCTGTACCAGGCGTGATAACAACCCCCGTCAATTTACGAACGATCTTCGCAAAATCACTGATGGAAACGTCCAGCGGTGGAAGCTGTGGGAAGATATAGCTGCCGCCTTCCGTTTTTCTTACCTTACAGCCTTCATGAGATCGTACAAGTGCCACCAAATCATCACGAATGCGCTGATGTTCAGCAACTCGCTCCTTCATGAATCCCTTCGGTTCATTAAACCAACCGTTGAGGACATACTGGGAATAGCCTGGGGCACGAAGCGTCACGATGGCTTGCAGTTTTTCCATACGGTCAATAATCCATTTCGTGCCAAACGCCGTACCGAGACGGAAACCACTCAAAGACTCCGTTTTAGAAGGTCCCATGATTGTCAGCATATCATCAGGACGATTGTCCAACGCTCTCAGATGAGTGTAGGGATGATTATCAAAAACTTGCCTCGAATAAAGTTCGTCAACGAGAAGAATAACATTATACTTTTTAGCAAGTGCTGCGATGCCTTCAATTTCTTCTTTGGAATAAATGACGCCCGTAGGATTGTTCGGGTTGGAGAAGAGGAAAAGTTTGACCCCTTGCTTAAAGGATTCTTCCAAGTCTTTAAGATTGACGCCAGCGCAGGCATCCTGACTCAGATAATCGAGCTTGACCGGTACAAGTTCTCCTTCAAAAAACTCTACAAGTTTCCGGTTATCGAAGTAGTCAGGTTCTACGATAGCAACCTTGTCACCACGTCCAACAAGGCAGCCTAGTGCCAAGAACAGTGCACCCTGCGTTCCAGGTGTAATAATCAGTTCACTATCTGGATCAATGGGTGCCCCCGTAAATTTAGCAAGCTTTTCCGCCACAACATAGCGGGGTCCCTTCCCGCCACGATATTCTGTATAGGCAACGCACCCGCCCTTCTTGAACCCCTCTACAAAAAGGTCTAACGACCCTGGAGTCGGGATATGGGCATCAACATCTCCATGAGAAAAGTTAACTTCTGGACCTTGCAGAGGTTCCCCTCGTAAATCAAGAACGGTTTCTTTCTGAAGAACCTCTTGCCCAGGCGCATTTTCGATTCCCAATCTCATGAATTTTTCAGCAACATTATCCATCATAACAACTCCTCTCAAATATATTTAGTCTAACTTTCTACCCTTATATTAACATTTTAAACAGTATTAATATAATTGTTTAAAATTGACTTTAATATATATTTAAAGTTATAATATTTTTTACTAAAAGCATGATGAAATCTAGCTTTTTTGTATTTTTATTTTAATATTTTTTATAAATTAATTTGTTATTTGAGGGATGTATATGGAAAAAGCAATGGAATATATTTTAAAAGTTCATGAATGTAAGAGTATCTCCAAAGCCGCGGAACAACTTTTTATATCCCAACCAGCATTAAGTAACATTATAAAAAAAGAAGAAGATAAGTACGGGGTTATATTGTTTGATAGAAATTTTAAACCTATCATCTTAACAAAAGACGGTGAAAAATATATTCATTATGCGATGAAGATAAAGTCACTTGAATCAGCATTAAAAAGAGATCTTCGTAAATCCAGCACATCTCTTACCATTGGGAGCTCCGCATTTTTCTGTTCAAATGTTTTACCTGGTCTCATCCATGATTTTTTAAAGAAAACCAAATACAAAACTAAGATTCAAGTGGTAGAAGGGAATGCCAGCACATTGGTTTCTAAATTTAACAGTGGTGATTTAGACTTTGTCATTACAGTAGATTCAAACTACGGAAAGAAGGCTCATTTTACAGAACTAAAAAAAGAATTATTGATTTTAGCAGCTCCTATCCACATGTTTTCCTCTACGTTCATTGTCCATAACGCTATTCCCTCCCCACTCTTAGGAAACCCATACATGATACTGGACCGATCACCAAAATTATCATTAAGAGAATTCATCAAATATCCATTTATATTATTATCAAAGGGTAATGACATGTATTATCGCGCCCATTTAATGTTTCGAAACATTAAATGCCATCCAACCAAAGTTATATACATGGATCAACTACAAAGTGCATACCTAGCTGCAAAGTCAGGACAAGGAATTACTTTCATAAGAGCAGATCTACTTAATTTCATGGATACAAGTGATTTATGCTTTTTCCAGATTGAAGACCCCCTTTCAATAAGAGAAGTAAAAATTTTTTATAAATCTCTTGACTCTTTAAGCGATGCAGGACAAACATTTCTTAATTTTTGTTTAAATGAATTTGCCAGCATTTAAGGGTTAAATTAAATATCCCTAGAGGGCTAAATCCTCCAGGGACATCTAATATGGTTATTTATTATACAGGGAAGAAAATGGGCATTCCTATAATAGCCCAAAGTATAATGAAAATGATAGATATCAGGGAAACAGCCCAACCACCAAAGAGCATAGCCTTAAGACTTTCACTTCTTGCAAGTCCCATCGGCGCAATCATATTTGAGCCTGGATAGATGGACGTCGTAACACGAGACCCGCAAATAAGCGCTAGTGCCCAAACTTCCATGGGAACTTGGGTCGCTTTCAACGCATCAATAAACAAGTCATTCGTAACTTTTAGTTGAGCTACAGCACCACCATTGATTCCAAAAGAACCAACGAGTGTTCCCATAATAACAACCATTGCACGACTTCCTTCTCCTGCTAAGCTAAGGAAAAGGGCTCCTAAGGCTTCGAAGCCACGACCATAGTTGATATATTGAAGCATTACGTCAAGGAGAATAAACAGGAAAAACGTTCCTGCCATAGATCCCATACCCTTAACAAAACTATTAATTGCCTTTGTAAGACCAATACCACTTACAATTGTAATTTCAAGCATCAGTACAAGCATAACAAAAATGGTATACGCAGTGCTCTGTTTTGTCAGCATGCTATAAATCAATAAACCAATGAAACCTAGGGCGAAGGCAATCGTAGTCAATTTTTCACGTTCTGTGATTTCTATCTCTGTAGATTCATCCTCCCCAATCTCATATTTTTCATCATAGGAAGGATTTTTTTGAATTCGGCATCCCACAAAATAAATTACAACTAACCATATAATTCCATATGGAATTGCAGCCCATAACATCATACGACCATAACTTAGACCAGTAATAGCTAGCAACGCAACGGTTGGGCCAGTAAAGGGTCCCCAAATCAATCCGGTTTCACCAGACGATTGGAATAAAGCTGCAACAGTAGCGGGTTTTAATCCTGCGGTTGCCACAACAGGGATAAGAATAGGAGCAACAATAGCGCATCCACCTGCAAGAGTCCCTAAAAATCCACAAATTAAAGTTGTTGTTACAATGACACAAATAATAGCCCTTTTTTCAGTTTTTACACCAATGTACTTTATAATCCATTTAACAAAGGTGTGACTGACATGCGCTTCACTCATTACAGCCCCTAGACCAGCTCCACACATAATTATCAACCCGATAACACCGAGCGTAGAACTAAGTGATTTTGTAACTGTTTTTGCGAACAAAGCTGGTGTCTGACCTGTCAGGAAATATCCTGTAATAACAGCAAGCAATCCAGCAGTGACAGCATGAGCTTTTGGCTTGAATGCAATAACGATATACACTAGCATCGGTATTAAAGCCCATAGCGATTCTTTTGGTATTAAAGCATAATCTCCCAACATCGTTTTCATCTCCTTTTCAAACACCAGACCTCATTCAACGCCCATGTCGAACAAATTCACCTTTTCTAATGCCTGCATCCTCACCATCCTTTAAAACTAAGGTTCCTCCTAATATTACTGCATTGATTCCTTCCGGCTTTTCTAGAGAATCGATATAGGTACTCTTATCTCGAATTGCTTTTTCGTCAAATATAACAATATCAGCGATATAACCTGGTCGTAGTTTTCCACGGTCCTTGAGTCCTAAAATATCAGCTGTTACCCCGGTCGCTTTAGAAACTGCTTTTTCAATACTCATCATATTATGTTCTCTAATAGTTTGGAAAAATCGTGGAAACGTCCCGAAACTTCTCGGGTGAGGATTTGTCGTCATGTAGGAATGATCATAGGTATATGCATATCCATCAGAACCAACTGCAATATATGGTTCTTGCATAATCGTTAGCATATCCTCCTCTGATAGACAAAAGTAGCAACAATCAACACCACCGCCGGCATCAATGAGTAATTTTGCGACTGCAAGAGAAGGCGACAATTGCAAAGTCTCAGCTATTTCATCTAGCCTCTTACCTTCAAATTCCTTATGTTTTCCGCGGTCCCCCACAATCATAACAGCATGTGGTCCACCACGGCGTTCTATTTCTTCCTCAATTTCCGTAAGGAGCCGTTCGTCTGGCACAGTCAAACGTTCGCACATTTTCCCGGAACCACCATCATGTGCCCACTTTGGAACAAGTGCCGATAAGCCTGTTGAGGTAGCCGTGTACGGGTATTGATCACAGGTTACATTAATGCCCTCTGCTCGGGCCTTACGAATTCTTTGTATCAATTTATCAGCTTGGCCCCACTGACTTTTTCCTATAAGTTTTAGATGAGAGATTTCCAAATGCACACCCGTTGCCTTAGCAACCTCAAGCATCTCATCAACGGCTTCAAAAATCTTTGTGCTCTCACTCCTCATATGGACAGTAAGAAGCGCCTCATATTCCTTCAATACTTGAGCCAACGCAACAAATTCATCTATATCACCATATGAACTTGGAGGATAAATGAGCCCCAAAGACATTCCAAATGCGCCTTTTTTTAACTCACGTTCCAGAATTTTACACATTGATTTAATTTGTTCTATGTTGGCCTTACCCATTTCCATACCAACTACACAGCCGCGCAGAGTTCCATGCCCAATCAGCATCCCCATATTTGTATAGGGCAACGTGGCCTCCAAGTGTTGTGCATAATCATTTAAAGTATCATCTTGAAGTGATCCGTCCAGAGGTAACTGAAGTGCAGTTCCGAAGAAATTCGTTAAACGTTCTCTAGATTCGTCCGTGATGGGTAAGCAAGAAATTCCACAGTTACCAGTTATTTCTAAAGTAATACCCTGATATAACTTACTTTTAGCTTCTGCACCTAAAATAAAAGGACATACATCAGAATGTGAATGGATATCAATGAATCCGGGCGCTACAATATGATCTTTCGCATCCAGTATCATTTCTGCCGGTTCATTAAAATCTCCAATCACTGTAATTCGCCCGCCTTTTATACCAATATTCCCATAGTATTCAAGGCATCCTGTCCCATCAACAATTCTACCATTACGAATAACCATATCGAGCATACAAATCCCTCCTTTTTGTTCTCACTCCGATTTATCTTTGCAATAAATCCTAAGTTTTCTTGTAACGTCGTTCTCCTCTTGAAACGTCGCAATGTTGCTTTCAGGGTTTATTTGGCCAAGCACAATCAACAATGCATTTATAACAGCAAACGTCGTAATAAAATAGATTTTCAATTTATTTTTCACAACTAATACATAAGTGGCAGATTTTGCTATTGGTGAAGTTAGTCTATCTGTGATGCTAATGATTTTACATTTTCTTTGATTAAAATAGTCTACAATTTGCTCACTAAATCTTGTATATTTTGGATAACTGATTACTAATAATACATCTTTCTCATCCACATATTGCAAATCAATCGATAAATCTTCATTTCTATTTTCAATCAATCGAACATTCTCTTTAATTCGCTTTAGGGAGAAATATGCATAATAGGCAATTGAGAACGATGATCTAGACCCCAAAATATAGATATTTTGCGCCTTATTAAGTACCTGTGCTGATAAATAAATCTTTTCATTCAGAGAATTACTATACAGAGAATCAAGAGCAGCCTTCGCATCACCAATTTGATCCAATAGTACATTTTGCTTGGAATCTGAAAGAATATATGATTGATACTCAGTAATCGGCGTAATTTCTGCTTTTGCAAGAGACTCAAGTTCTTTTTGAAAAGAAACATAAGAAGAATATCCAAATCTTCTCACAAATCTTGTAATGGTTGCTGTACTAACGGCTGCATTCTCACTTAATTCACGTATGCCCATAAAGGATACATCTACATAATTATTTAGGATATAATCAGCAACCTTACGGTGTTGCTTTGATAAATTTGAGTAGGATTCTCGAATGACAGCTAAAATCATGATGTGTCCTTTCTTAAAAAATATATGGAAAAAATTTCTTTCTTTATTGTACTAACTCACTGCATTATTTGTCAAATTATTTTCATTATGAAAATAATAATAAAAAATATTTTACATTTTTTGTGTAAAAAGCGGAAAATGATGACGTTTTTAATCAAATTATGAAAAATTTCACCCGTCAAATTTTCACTTTTTTACAGTTAAAATATGAATTATCTCACCTGCTGTATCAAAATTAGACCTATCTTATTTTGATAGAAAATCAAAATAAGATAGGTCTAATCATTTAGCTCTGACTGTTAAGTTTATAAGTTTTAGCGAACGAATTTAAATTAAAGATTCATTCAACTCGCCTATACTATCTTCGCTTCAAATTCAAAAAGTAAATCTAAGGAATCCAAAAATGATCGTCGCAACAACGGTCATACCAAAACCAATTAAAGATTCATAAGGAAGCACTCTCATTCTTTCGTTGATGCTCATGCGCAAAGTACCCGCACTGATATGGAAGAAGGAACCATGTGGCAAACAATCAAACACACAGCATCCGGTATGAATCATAGCAGCCGCTTGTACTGGTGTTACACCAAAGGAGAGAATTGTCGGCCCAAATACTTGCGAAGCTACGGTTGCGCCGGCTACACAAGACGCTGTTGCTCCACCCATTAAAATACCGGAAAGTGGAGCCAAGATATATCCTGGCATTCCTAAGGCATCTACTGATGTAATCAATAGTTCCTTGAGTGCAGAGTTAGATACGATTCCTGCAATCGTCCCCGTTCCTAAGAGAAGCAGAACAATTCCACTCATTCTAGAAATACCGGTTGTGGCATACTGCAGCATCTTCTTCGTTTGTCCATTAGCGATGGTGCCTACTACTCCGCCCAACGGTAGGGCAAGAATCGGATCAATAGTAATACCTACAATCGGTCTTAACATTAAAAGCACTATTGTAAAAATCGGGCCAATAATGGCTTTACTAAAAGGAGGAAGTCCTTCTTCACCTTGCGGTACTTCCAGTGAAGATTCATCAACTTTCTCACCATACTCCTTTAACATCAATACAAATATGTAAGTTATGGCAAGTCCGACTAGCGCAGGAATAAATCCAGCCATAATAACCGAAGTCATTGGAAGTCCAAGGTTTTCTGAAAGTGCAATGGTATTAGGATTCGGAGAAACAACATTACCAGCGTGAATACCGCCAATCAGTGCAATTGATGCAGCCGCCTTGGAGTAATTTGTTCTGCAGGCAATATCCAAGGCAATTGGTGCCACAATAATTACAACAACATCGCCAAAAGTACCTACAGCTTGAAGAACCCAAGCAGCTACAATGATTGCGAGGAGGGAAAACTTCTTACCCATCTTTTTAACGATAAAATGTGCAATTGTCTGCGCCGAACCAGAATCAATCAAGAATCCCGCAAGCATACCTGCGGCAATAATGCGTAGTATGCCAGACGTCATACCACTTGCCCCTTTGACCATAAATCCAATTGTTGAGGCTAGACTTGCTCCACCAACTAATCCACCAACAATTGCGCCTAACATCATTCCATATACTGGTGGAAATTTGTAAATAATCAAAGCAATTGCAACTACTAGGCCAATAACAGCACCCAATGCAGTAATAGTCATAATTGACACCCCTTACAGCAAATCGAGATCCTTTAATAATTTTCGGATCTTTTTATCTTCAGCATCAGTCGCTACGACAAAAGGACTGCTTCCATACTCGTTTTCAATGAGTCCCCTAATTTTCATGGCACGTTTTACAGCAGTCAGAAATGGAGAACAAATTTCAAATAACTCCATCATTCGGTTTACCTTATGCTGCATAATTTCAACATCATGCCAACGCCCTTCATTCAAGGCCTTTGTAAGTGCTACAAAAAGTTCAGGATACATATTGGTAAGACCCCCAATACAACCGCTTCCTCCAGCTAGGTAATTAGGGACAAAGCAGTCATCAAAGCCGCTATAGACCTCAAAATCCGGAAATTCACGATGCATAGTAAGGCACAAATCTCTCGTGTGAGCAAAATTATCAATTGTATCCTTATATCCTTTAAGGTTCGCATATTTTCTTCTGAGACGCAGTGCAATCTCCGGTTTTAAATCATATCCTGTGCATCCAGGAAAGTTATATAAGTAAACAGGGCCATGAATATTTGGTACAATTTGATCATAATAATTTTCAATATTAGCATCGGAGAGTTTAAAATAATACGGACTAATAACAATTACGGCATCTGCCCCTTGCGAAAGTGCAAAGTTCCCCAACTCCACGGATTCAGAAGGAATCATACGAGACGCACCTACGATTACATCCATCTGATGATTAACCGTTTTCAAGGCAAATGCAGCCAGATCCTTTGCTTGGGTAAGGGTGAGGTTAAAAAACTCACCCGTACTCCCCATTAAAACAATACCATCGCTATGATTGCGAATTAAATTTTCATAAACGGACTTGTTGCCGTTATAATCCAGTGATCCATCCTTATTAAAGATTGTCACAACAGCAGTGTAGAACTTTGCCATCGTTTACACCTCTTCATCAGCTATGATTGCGCCTTTATCTGCAGAAGATGCGACTTTGGAATAAAGTCTAAGGTATCCTTTAGGAATGTCTTTATGCGGACGCTTCCAAGAAGCAAAACGTTTCTTAATTTCTTCATCAGAAACATGCAATGTAAGTTTGCCTTCAATAACGTCAATGGAAATTTCATCACCATCTTCAACAATGGCAATAGGACCGCCTTCAGCAGCTTCTGGTGAGATATGTCCTACGAAGCAGCCATTATTCGTGCCTGAGAAACGACCATCTGTAATGAGAGCTGCCTTCTTAGCAAGGCCAACTCCATACATATACTTCATCGCTTTAAACATTTCACGCATACCAGGACCACCCTTAGGGCCCTCATAACGAATTACCACAACATCGCCTTCCTTGATTTTCCCTCCAAGAATGGCCTCCTCTGCCTCTTCTTCGGAGTTGAAGCATTTTGCTTTACCAGTAAAACGATGAAGCTTGGGATCAATTGCACCAGGTTTTGAGATAGCCGTATGAGGCGCCAGGTTTCCTTGCAAGACGGCAATGCCACCAGTTTTAGAGAACGGAGCTTCAACAGTTTTAATAATTTCAGGATTATCAGGGTACTGATAATGGAATCCTTCCAAATTGGCCTTTACAGTTTTTCCAGTGCAGGTAAGGCAAGAGGGATCCAACAAATTGCCTAATCTGGTCATGACTCTAGGAATGCCACCAGCCTTATAGAAGTCTTCCATATCCCATTTAGCAGCAGGATTTACTTTCGCAATCTGAGGTGTAACTTTGTTCAGTTCTCTAAACTCTTCTACAACATTCATATCGAGATCAGCTTCATTAGCAATTGCGGCTAAATGAAGGACTGCATTTGTGGATCCACAAATGGCCATCATAACCTTGATTGCATTCCTCATGGACTCTTTTGTAATAACTTGCCGTGCGTTAATCCCTTTATTAACAAGATCGACAATCTGACGGCCGGCTTTAAAGGATGAGGCAAGTCTTTCACCATATGGAGCAGGAATTAACGCGCTGCCGGGTAGGCTCATACCCAATGCTTCAGACAAGCAGCACATGGAGTTTGCTGTACCAAGGAAAGAACAGGATCCACAACCTGGGCAAGCAGTGTTTTCGAGGCTCTTATATTCATCATTGCTGATTGCACCCGTTGCAACCATGCCCTTAGCTTCATCAATAGAAGTCAGATCCGACTTTCTGCCATCAAATACAATGCCACCAAGCATTGGGCCACCAACACAAACAATAGCAGGAATATCTAGGCGAGCAGCTGCCATCAACATACCAGGAACGATTTTATCACAGGAACACAGGAGAACTATACCATCAAGGCGGTGGGCCTGAACCATAATCTCTACAGAATTAGCAATAATTTCACGAGAAGGAAGAATGAAATTCATTCCAATATGACCTTGTGCGACACCATCGCAACATCCAATAGTTCCAAATTCAACAGCGGTACCGCCGGCACTATAAATTCCTTTTTTCACAAATTCATTTACTTTGTCAAGGTTAAAAGAACCTGGGCAAGCTGTGCTCCAAGAATTAGCAATACCAATCAACGGTTTATGATCCAATTCTTCATCAGCATAACCCATTGCTTTAAATAAGGACCGATAAAACGGTGCATCCTCACCATGCATAATTTCATTACTTCTGTACTTAATTGCCATAATCAATACATCCCCTTTCGTTACACGTGCGTTCTACATTCCCGTTTTTAGTTTTATAATATAGAATGCTGTTCTGCATTTCAAAATATACTCTTTTTTCTTCTTTATGTCAACATATAATTCAGATAATTTTTAATATTGGGGCCTCCCAAATTCCTAGAAAAAAGTATGAAATTATGTTATATTTTCCTTATTAGAATGTGCAAAGCACTCAAATTAATTAACCTATCGATTTCACGGGTATTTTTATTTATACAGATTGGGGATTGAACTCATGCCGACGACTAAGATCATTCAATCAATTGAACGAGCTGCAACAATTCTTGAGTTATTTGATGACAATATTCCTGAGTTGAGTCTAAAGGAAATTTCGCTTAAATCAAATCTAAATAAAAGCACCACTTTTGGTTTGGTCAATACGTTGACAGCTCTCGGGTACCTAGTGCAAAACAAAGATACCCAAAAATATTTTCTAGGACCAAAGATTCTCACCTTAGCTTCTGCCATTAAAATGAATAACGTCTTAATTAGTTTGACTCATCCCTTTTTAGAAGAATTAGCCCAAAAGTATCACGAAACATGTCATTGTGCGATTGATTCTGGCTCTGGGTCTGTTATTTATCTTGATAAGGTCGGGTCTTCGTCCTCATCTATATTAATCACAACTAAAATAGGTATAAAAAATTATATGCATTGCACTGGGATTGGCAAGTGTCTCCTAGCCTATAAATCCGAGAATGAGATCGATCAGCTTTTCAAATTTCCACTTGTTGGAAAAACCTATAACACAATAACGACACGAGAATCTCTCATGAAAGAGTTGACAGTCATTAGAAAGCAAGGGTATGCAATGGATAATGAAGAGATTGAAATTGGCTTATCCTGTGTTGCTGTTCCCGTCTTTCAATCCAAAGATAGTCCAGGTTTTGCCATTAGTGTGGCAGGAGCCACGCCTAGAATCGAAGATAAAGTTGTACATACTGAACTACTGAAAGATTTAAAATCTATTTCAAGCCAACTGTCATATACAATTTTTCATTATAGTTTATAATTTGATTTCATCTCCAATATATAATTAAAAGGAGTTCCTTGAATGCTATCAACATTTAAGGAACTCCTTTTAATTAATTTTTAATAGGTTCCAAATCCAACGATTTCATAAGTTTAATTATTTTCTCTTCTTGCGTTTTTGTTGCTTGTAAAAATGGGACTGTGGAAATATCACTAATTTTAATTCCCCGCAAAACCATGGCTCTTTTAACAATAGGAATAAATGGAGTCCCTATTGAATACAGTTCCATAGCTTTATCAATCTTTTCTTGATAGCTTGCAACTAATTCAAAGTTTTTTTCATTAATGGCCTTTACATAACCACTTAAAACCTCAGGCATAAAATTTGAAAGACCACCAATTGAGCCACAACCACCACTCATAACATTATGAGCAAGAAATTCATCAAAGCCTGAATAGACTTCAAAATTCGGATAATCACTTTTTACCGCTTGAATTAAAGATCTTGTGTGCCCCATTTCAGTAACAGTATCTTTATATCCAATAATATTTTTATGTTTTTTCAATAGATTAAGCACAATATCAGGGCTTAAATCATATCCGTTGCGTTCAGGGAAATTATATAAGAATACGGGACCATGAATCTTACCTACGACGTTGTCATAATAGGACTCAATACTTTCTTTCGTTAGCGCAAAATAATACGGTCCAATGATAACTACACCATCCGCGCCTTTATCTAAAGCGTAGTTAGATAAAGATATTGTATCATCAGCTCTCATGCAGCTAGTGCCAATAAGCAATCTAGTACGACCTTTTACAAAACTAACAGCGGCATCAATCAAATGGCACTTGTCAGAATCATGCATAGAAAAGAATTCTCCAGTACTTCCCATAATAAGAATTCCATCTACACCACCCTCAATGAGAAACTGGTATACATTAATATTGCCCTGAATATCAAGATTTCCTTGTGAATCAAAAACAGTAATAACCGGCGTAATAATTTGTGCCTTATGCAATGTAGGTCCTCCTTTATCCCGCAATCTTTAAAATACCAACAAAAAACACACTTACAAGAACCATAGCAACCCCATTTAACGACTCCCAGAAAATCAACTTCAGACGTTCACTAATTTTCATGCCAATTGTACCTGCACTAACATGGAAAAAAGAGCCATGAGGAAGACCATCAAAAACAAAACTACCACAGTGAGTCATTGCGGCAGCTGCCAATGCGCTTGTACCGCCCGCAACTACGGTAGGTCCAAAAATTTGACTTCCGAGAGTTGTTCCTGCAGTTGAAGATGCAGTTGCTGCCCCCATCAAAGTTCCTGCGATTGGGGCAAGCATGAAACCGGGTAATCCAACGGATTCAATAGCTGCAGTAATTACATCTTTTAGAGCAGAATTTGAAATAATGCCAGCTAGGGTTCCTGTTCCGATTAGTAACATGGCAACGCCACTCATTTTTGCAATTCCGACATCAAAATAGTGTCCAATGTACTTCGCCTTTCTCATTGCTAGCATCCCAGCAATTCCGCCCAAAGGAAGAGCAATTAAAGGGTCGACCGTAACACCAAGGAGAGGTCTAAGCAATAAAAGTGCAATTGTAACCAAAGGTCCTGAAATAGAAGCTGCCAATGTAGGTAATTCCTCATCTACTCCAGCGCTCATTTCTACATTTTCAAAATCGGTACCTTTATTACGCAAATAGTATGCAATAAATCCGGTAGCAATCAAAGCTGTAATGGCTGGGATTATTCCAATTGCCATGACGGAAGTAAGAGGAACATTAAATCCTTCAGAGGCAGCAATAGCATTCGGATTAGGGCTCATTACATTCCCTGCTTTTACACCACCAATCATAGCCATTAAAACCCCAAGTTTTCGATACCCAGATTGCTTAGCCATCAAAATTGCGACTGGTGCAACTGTTATAATAGCAACATCACCAAATACGCCAACAGCAGTTAAAATCCAGGTTGCAAGCATCATTGCAATAAGACTTCTTTTAGTTCCTACTGACGCAATAATAGAGTCAGCAATCCTTTTGGCAGCGCCGCTCTCGATCAAAGTACCCGCTAGTATACCAGCCGTAATAATTCTAATAATAGCGGATACGATCCCTTGGGTACCAACAATCATAAATTTAACTGTATTTGTAAGCCCGGCTCCTCCAACAAGCCCACCAACTACAGCACCTATAATCATGGCATAAGTTGGATTAATCTTACGAAGAATTAAAATTATAGCAATGCAAAGACCAACAATTGCTCCATATGCTGTAATCATGTCAAATTCACCTCATTTTAGCTTATCAAACTTAAGAATTGCACCTTCGGAACCAGATGCAGCAATTTTACAATACAAGCCTAACCAACCTTTCTTGAACTTAGGCTCAGGTCTAACCCATTTCTCAAGTCGATTTTTGATTTCCTCATCACTAACAAGCAAGTTCAGCTTCTTATTATCTACATCAATTTCGATTTTATCTCCATCATGAACGATAGCAATCGGTCCTCCCTCAGCTGCCTCAGGAGAAATATGCCCTACAAAACATCCATTATTGGTTCCGGAAAAACGACCATCCGTAATCAGTGCAGTAGTTAATGCCAAACCTCTTCCATACAAGTATTTCATAGCCTTAAACATTTCGCGCATACCAGGGCCGCCCTTAGGACCTTCATAACGGATAACGACAACATGACCTTCATGTACCTTGCCCGCAAGAATTGCCTCTTCAGCAAGCTCTTCACTATCAAAGCAAATCGCTTCCCCAACAAAATGGTGTAAGCTGGGGTCAAAAGCCCCTGGTTTAGTAATCCCCGTGTCTGGAGCAAGGTTGCCTTTAAGAACAGCAACACCCCCTGTATATCCAAATGGATCCTTCAGCGTATGAATAACATTATGACTATGAGGGAACATAAATTTATGATTATCGATAGTTTCCCCTAATGTCATACCGGTTACTGTCATGACATTGGTAGCAAGTATACTTTTCATTTCTTTCATCATGCGGTAAACGCCACCATCATGATAAAAATCCGTCATATTGTATTTTGAAGCAGGATTGATCTTAGCAACCTGTGGCGTTGTATCACTCAAAGAATCAAACTCTTGAAGGACATTGATTGATAGCTCAGCTTCATGTGCGATTGCAGTAAGGTGCATGACTGCGTTCGTAGATCCACTCATAGCAAGACAAACCTTGATAGCATTACGCATACTATCATTAGTAATAATTTTACGAGCAGTAATCTGACGTTCGACAAGTTCCATAATCTTGATGCCCGTTGCTTCAGCGACACTAAACCGCATGGCAGATGTAGCAGGAATGATTCCTCCATCAGGAAGGCACATGCCAAGGGCTTCTGAAAGAGAGCACATCGTATTAGCTGTTCCCAGATAAGAACAAGATCCGCAAGAAGGACAAGATAAATCTTCAAGGACCTTATACTCATCTTCAGTAATTTTACCTGCTGAAAGCATCCCAAGGGCCTCAGCACTGGAAGTCTGATCAGACTGCCGTCCATCAAACTGAACCCCGCCTTCCATCGGTCCACCAGGAAGGAAAATACAAGGAATGTCCAAGCGTGCAGCAGCCATAAGCATCCCTGGAACAATTTTGTCACAAGATCCAAGTAATACTAACCCATCAAACAAATTAATCTGTGCCATTGATTCAATCGAGTTAGCAATCAATTCTCTAGAAGGAAGAATATAATGCATTCCATCATGGCCCTGTCCCATGCCATCACAGCCACCAATCACTCCAAATTCGACAGGAGTACCACCAGCCTGATAAATACCATCCTTTACTCTTTGAGCAACCTGCCGGAGATTGTAATGTCCTGGTACACACTCACTCCAAGCATTGGCAATGCCAATAATGGGTTTCTTCAAATCATTTGTTGAAAAACCCATAGATTTCATTGTTGCACGATAGTACTGGTTGTTGATTCCACTCAAGATTTTTGAACTTCTTTCCATTTTGACCCTCTCCTTTTTGTTCGTAAATACGAATATAATTCGTTATTACGAACTTTCTTACGCGCATAATAGCATGTCATTTTATTTTTTACAAGAATTTTCATATTTTTAACATCAAATTAAAAATTGTTGATTCACTTTATCATTTGACAGATTAACCTTTCTATATGAAAATAAAAGCATAGAAATATCCATGAATTATGGTCTTTTTGTTTGTAAAAGGAGCTTTGCAATTATGAAAGACTTTCTTCCTCATAAGCCAACTGAGCGTGTTCTTGATATACTTGAGTTGCTTTCACAAAATCATGATGGTTTGCCTTTATCTAAAATCGCATCTCTATTATCAATTCCAAAGGGAACATTATCCCCTATTATTCACACTCTTAATAAAAGAAATTTTCTCTCATATAACTCTGACGCAGGCACATATTCAATTTCACTACATGCATATCTCGTAGGCGAAACATTTGCTTCACAAAAATCCGCATTTCAATATGTTCATGAACAAATGTCTGCTATCGTCAATAGAATTGATGAAATATGCCAATTAGGAATCTTGGATCAAGGAAATGTCTTATATATTTCAAAAGTTGATTCCAAAGAACCTATCCGGCTTTTATCGTACGTAGGGAAGAAATTGCCTGCTTATGCTACGGCATTAGGTAAAGCATTGATTTCACCACTTAATGAATCTGATCTCCGGCAATTGTATCCTATGGGGCTACATCCTCTTACACCCTATACCATCACTGATTTTCACGTTCTAGCTCAAGAATTAGACACTATTAAAACTTCAAGTATTGCACACGAAAAAGAAGAGAGCATGGCTCACTTAGAATGCTTTGCCGTTCCTCTCTTTTCAGGGGCTGAATTAATTGCGTCTATAAGTGTTAGCGTGCCCATGTTTAGATTATCAAATGATAAGTCTGAAACTATAAAGCAGACTCTTCTTTCCTCAAAACAGGCTATTGAAAGTTACTTTGCCTCTCAAAGCATTTCAAAAAAAACATTTCTTTCTCAATCCAGTTAATTTCTTCTTCATCAGTTTATTTTTTCTGCGGTTTACTTCAAAAGGATGTGGTTATATGATTTCCAATAGTTACAATTCAAAACACAAGAGCACCTTGTCCCTTAAAGAGCAAGCCTACAAAAAGCTAAAAGAAGCCATCCTATTTAACCATTTTCGAACTGGAGCTATTTATTCACAAGAAAATATTCGGCAAGATTTGGGAATTGGATTAACACCATTAAGAGAAGCCTTATTAGAATTACAAAATGAGGGGTACGTTTCATACTGTCGGGGTCGGGGCGTACTCATTAAACCAGTATCAAAAGAAGAAGCAGAAAACATTCTCAATGCTCGAATTTGGATTGAGGGACTCACTGCCTCAATTGCAGCTAAAGAGGCCTCTTCTGAAGATATTGTTTCCATGAAAAATTGGATAATAAAACTTGAAGAAGCCTTGCCTTCTCAAGATCCACAATATCTTTATCGACTTGATCATGGATTTCATAAAGCAGTAGCTCAAAGTACCCATAATCCTTTTATTTCAACTTTTTGCAGTAATATTCTTGACCATTACCTTCGTTTTGAAGTTAAATCTGTGTACAGCAACTCAATTGATAGCCATAAAGTTTTTAATGAACATAATGATATTTTTAATGCCATAGAATCTCATAATAGCAATAAAGCAAAGAATATGATGATTAAACATTTGAATAAATCTTTCAAAAGAACGTTATCACAATACTGGCATAATATATAAATGCTGCTTTAGGAAAAGAGCTGCAAAGAAATGAAGATCTCATTTTTTTGCAGCTCTTTTTTTACCATTTTCTTTTCGCAACAAACAATAAAATATGGAATACCACCCCACCCGAATTTTCCCCTCATATATCACGGAAAGAATAAATATTTTTTCTCGTATTTTATTACAAAAGTAATATATTACTTTTGTAATAATCTTGTTTGTAAATAAATTTATTTTTTGTTTGACACTCCGAAAAATATAAATTATTCTTTAGGAAATAGACGGATTGTAATATATTTCTTTTTTGTTTTTATGACAACTTTATTAAAACTAAATATATTATATCTGATTTTTACGCCTAAGTTTCTATACCGAGATAGGAACGAGGTCGTAACAACATAAAAAGGAGTGATACAAATGTTAGTTGCCGTTTGGATCATAACTTTCTGTCTCATTATTGGGATAGGGGTTTATGCCGGAACAAAGATCACCTCTTCGAACCAATGGTCCGGTGGTGATAAGACACTCAGTGCTCTATCACTAGGCTGTGTATTTGCTGCCTGGCAAGTTGGTGGTATGGCCATTGTAGGAGCGGCTCAAAATGGCTACAATCTTGGAATTGCCGGCTCATGGTATTCTATCGCAGGATCATTTTACTTTATATTTTTAGCATTATTTGCAAAAACGATTCGAAAAAACATGCCAGGGCAATCGGTTCCTGAGTACTTACAGGCAAAATTTGATATTAGAACAACCAGATTATACTCTTATGCCTGGATTGTTTATGGTTTTTTGTACATTCCGATTCAGCTAAAAACCGTTTCCAGTATCATTCAAATAGTTTTACCTGGATTGAACTTGAGTATTGCAATGTTTATCGGCGTAACGATTGCCGTTATCTATACCAGTTTCTCTGGTATGAGGGGTGCCTCTGCCGTTGGTCGAGTCGTTTGCATCGGGATCTATATTTTATTAATTGCATTCGTTGCCATTAACCTACCAAAAGTTGGCGGATACAATGGATTAATTGACAAACTCCCCGCAGAGTACAATGATGTGTTTAATATGCCACTCCATCGTATTATTGCTTGGATTTTGGGTGGATGCATAAGCACGGCTGTCATGCAATCTGTACTCCAACCCCTATTATCAGCAAAAGATCCTGAAGCTGCTACAAAAGGTTCAATTTTAGGTTACGTTATTGCCGCACCAATTTGCATCTTGACTGCATTGTGTGGAATGATGTCAAAGGCCTCCGGTGCAAATCTTGGAAACGGAACTACTGCATTTGCATATGCGATTAAAACCTTCTCGTCACCTTTATTCGCAGGCATTGTGTTTGCCTTTGCAACGATGATTATTGCTGCAACAATGGCTACTATGATGCTTGCTACAGGTACAATCATCACAAATGTCTACAAAACAGAAATCAATCCCAATGCAACAGATAAACAAGTTTTAAAGATTTCAAAGCTCATCACCTTTGTATTTGCTTTCCTAACACTTATTCCGGCAAACTTGATTCCCAGCAATTCACTTACAAATCTCTTTTTAACATTGCAGCATGTTGCCGCTGCACCGGTAAGTTTCTCCATTCTCGCTGGGTTAATGTGGAAAAAAGCCACCAAGCAAGGTGCCTTTTGGAGTATGCTTTGTGGAATGATAGTAGGAATCAGTTGGATGCTTCTTGGATTAACAGATAAGTTAGAAGCAGTTTATCCGGTGGTATTAGTAACCTATTCAGTCGGCATTATCGTTTCTCTAATGACTTATAAGAAGGTGAGAGTATGAATAAAGAAAAAAAAGCAATCTATATGTGGCCTTCATGTTGGAGAAAACCAGTAGCACATGGAGATTGTGGAGCCATTAGCAGCAATAACATTTATGCAACACGTGCTGGGCTATCTATTCTAGCTAAAGGTGGGAATGCTTTTGATGCCGCAGTTGCAGTTTCCCTAACCCTTTCTGTTGTAGAACCGCATCACTCCGGAATCGGAGGTGGATGTTTTTCACTTCTTTATTCTGCAAAGAATAATGAAGTAATTGCGCTCGATGGTAGAGGGATTGCCCCCCAAAAAGCGACTTCAGATCTTTTCATAAAAGATGGCGAAGTGCAGGATGACTGGAAAGATCTTGGTGGACAATCAGTTGTATTACCTGGATTACTTAGGACATTGGATACAATTCTAAAGAAATATGGAACAATGTCCCTTGAGCAAGTATGTGAACCAGCAATAACTTGTGCTCTTGAAGGATTTGGTACGAGTTATACAGGTTCCCTTACGATGTATGACGACTCAGTGGAACGAAAGCTGAAGCTTTCCGAACCATTTCGTAGACTATATTTAAAAAGAGATGGGAGCTTTTATAAATTTGGAGAAGTACAGAAAAATCCCGAATTAGGAACATTATTAAAAAAAATTGCTACCACAGGCGTCGATTATTTTTATACTGGAGATATTGCTAAGAAAATGGTCGACGTAATCAATGAACGCGGGGGGTGCTTTACACTCCAAGATTTAGAAAAATATGAGCCCAAAATAAGGACTACTGTAAAAACTTCTTACCACAATTACGATATAGTATCCTTTGGACCTCCTAGTGGTGGATGTGCCGTTATTGAAATGCTCAATATCCTTGAAAACAAGGATATTCGTAAAACAGGTCATAATACCGCCAAAACTCTGCATACACTTGCTGAAGCAATGAAATTAGGCTTTTCTGATCGTAGTGTAGCCCTAGCAGACCCTGATTTTGTAGATATTGATACCGATTATTTGACAAGTAAAGAATTTGCTGCCCAAAGAGCTGCATTAATAACAGATTCTGCAAATGAATATAAGAGTGCTGAAAGTATTACGCCCAAAGAATATCCTGGAAATACCTCTCATTTTGTCGTAATGGATAAGTATGGTAACGCATTTTCTCAGACTCAGACTGTTAGAGATTGGTTTGGTAGCGGCATTGTTGTAGACGGTTTTGGATTTGTTCTTAATAATGCAATGTCAGACTTTTCGGCAGCTGTTGGCGCCCTCACTAGTCAAGGTCTTACATATGGGATGGCAAATGCTATTGAAGGTGGCAAAACACCGCTTTCAAGCATGTCTCCAACACTGGCCTTCAAAGATGGTAAACCGATACTTGCCATTGGTGCTGCAGGTGGTCCCAGAATTATAACGGGAATTGTTCAAGGCATTGTTAATGCCATCGATTATCACATGTCCCCTGAAACACTGGTCAACATGCCCTATGTCAACTGTTTGACAAAAGCACAAGGGTTGGAAGTTGAATGTGGCATTTCTGAAGATACTCTAGATTTGTTACGGAACATGGGACACTCTATTGTAAAAGTGCCTATCGATCAAGCAATGAGTACGATGCTTAACAGTGTTATGAGAATTGACAATGAATATTTTGCAGCCGGAACAAAGCGAGTTGATGGATGTGGTGGCGCTTTAACTAGTAGTAATCACATAATTCTCGAAGGCATTTGTCAGGAAGATATCTAAATATTCATCAGCCACACAACAATGTGACGAATCTTTAAAAAGGCAGAGAAGCAATAATTGAGTAGGAGAGGGGATTCCTAAATGAAATCCCGCTCTCTCACGTACTGTTCGGTACACAGCAGTTTCCTAGTTTTTACAAACTTGCTTGTAATAGCCCGTCATGGTTATATAGCCATGACGGGCTGTTTCTTTGTTAGTAAGGATCAAGTTCAGCATAAAGGCCACTCTTCATGGTTCTTTTCGGCAATTCGCCATGCACTTTCCGCTCCAGAATTGCATGAAACCTTATCATCTGGTATCTCGTTCATAGTGTCTTCCAATGTTTTCAAAAATTTCCTTCATTCAAATCACTTGTTGAACTAAGATAAGTTCTCAAGGCTTCGTCTTCTAGCAATTGGGGCTTTTCTAGAAGGGAAAAAAGTATGAACAAATTGTATGTGAATAATCTTTAATTATTGAAAGTAATTCAAGATTGCTAATGAATTCGCATTCTCCTATATTTTCCAAGACGAAACGAAAACGCACAATCGCTGCAAAATCGCAGCAATAAGTCAATATTATTGACACAGTGCAGCATTGCTGCTATTATAATCATGTGAGGTGCAATATGAATAATTTGGGAAAACGCTTAAAAGAGCGCCGAGAGCAATTAAAATATTCACTGAAAGAAGTGTCTGTAAAAACGGGGATTACCGATTCCCGACTTTGCAGAATAGAAAATGGTCAGTACCCCTGTCAGGCAGGCGACCTAAAACAGCTCGGAACGCTGTATAACCTTCCTGTAATTTCGCTCTTTTTGGATGCCGGTTTTTTGGATAAGAAGGACATTGAAATCTATCAGCATGTATTTTCCGATGTATCTGAATTAGACGACGAAGAAAGAGAACATATCCAGTGGCTGATCAGTCACCTCGCTAAGAAGAAAGGAACAGGCAAATGATTTATAGATTGGGAGAATTGTTCTGCGGACCCGGCGGTATTGCCTGGGGCGCAACGCACGCTGATATTGGAAATCCAGATTTTTGCATTGTTCATCAATGGGCCAACGATTATGATGAAAGCACGTGCGACACGTACAGACGGAATATCTGTCCTGATAAACCGGGAACCGTTTACCATGCAGATATCCGCAAATTTGATATGACCCAACTTGCTCCTATTGACGCGTTAGCTTTTGGCTTTCCCTGCAACGACTACAGTGTCGTAGGCGAGCAAAAGGGCATGGACGGCATCTTTGGTCCTTTATATTCATATGGCGTCAAAGCACTGAAACTCTTCAAACCGCAGTGGTTTTTGGCTGAAAATGTAGGCGGTCTAAGAAATGCCAATGAAGGAAAGGCCTTCACAAAAATTTTGGCAGAACTCCGCGAAGCTGGCTATACTCTGACGCCAAACCTCTACAAATTTGAAGATTACGGTATTCCGCAAGCAAGACATAGAGTGATTATCGTAGGGATTCGGAATGATCTTGACGTAACGTACCATGTTCCCTCTCCTGCGCCTTATGCAAACGTTGATAACACGTGCCGTACAGCTATTGAAAACCCGCCTATTCCGAAAGATGCGCCCAACAATGAGCTTACAAAACAATCCGCTACGGTCGTAAAGAGACTGGGATATATCAAACCGGGAGAAAACGCCTTCACAGCAAACCTTCCGCCGGAACTGAAGCTCAATATCAAAGGGGCAAGAATCAGTCAGATCTATAAACGGCTCGACCCCACCAAGCCTTCTTATACAGTAACGGGAAGCGGTGGTGGCGGAACCCATATTTATCATTGGTCGGAACCCAGAGCCCTCACCAACCGGGAACGCGCCCGTCTGCAGACCTTTCCTGATACCTATGTGTTTGAAGGCAGCAAGGAGAATGTCCGCAAACAAATTGGAATGGCAGTCCCCTGCCGCGGCGCCAAAATAATTTTCGAAGCTATCCTGAAATCCTTTGCCGGAATTGAATATAAATTTGAAAAGCCCAATATTGATGAATAAAAGAAAAAATCCTGGAAACAGAACTCATTTGGTTCTATTTTCAGGATTTTTTACGATTTTCTCATAGAGATTCTGCAAATTCGTTAGTGCATTTTTTCGTTTCAGCTGGCATTCCCAGATGACAAGAACCTGCCAGCCCAACTCCTCAAGAGCCTGTTGGTCTTCCTTATCCCGTTCAACATTGCGGTCGATCTTCTTATGCCAATATTCCTCATTAGTCGATGGCCAGACAAATCTCCCACAGTCGTGATGATGCCAAAAACAGCCATTTACGAAAATCACTGTTCTATACTTTTTCAAAACGATGTCAGGACAGCCAGGCAGCTTCCTGACATTTTTTCGATATCGGAGTCCCTGAGAAAATAAATATTTTCTAACCGTTTCTTCAGGCTTTGAATTTGTACTCCGTATATGCGACATATTCATACTGCGCTGTTTTTTCGTATGATTATCCGCCATATTCCAATCGCTTTCTTTCGCGGCCTTATCGCTCCAATGCGTTCATTAGGATTCATCAACTAAATCATAATATATAGCCCCGTCAGGGAGCTTGATATTCGGGACCCATAAAGGCTTTCCGTGCCAGCCTTTTGTTCCCGTTACTTGATACATAGTAAGAACAACCCGATCCGTAAAGGATTTCCCGATTTGCCAGTCATTCGGGGAAAGCAGGGCACCAGTTCCCTGTGCCACATCTCTATTTCGTCTGACAAGCAGGATTCCCTGCGCTGCCGGACGCTCTGCAAGGAGTGTATTAAGAACAGACTGGAATGCCTTCATATGAAAATCAGGGCTGGGAATGATATGGGAAAGAACGGCCTTCATGATTCGCAGGCTGACCTGATAATAAGGTTCCTTCTCCGAAAAATTTTTGAGAAGATCCGAAATAGCGTCTATATCATCATTATCCGGATGGAAAGGATAATAATTGGTTCCACCCGTAACAGTTAGGACGTGATCATTATCAAGAACATTCTTCCTTGTTGGCATCAGCCCATCAGGATAATAGATTTTGATGTCATCAATACCCTTTTCCACCTGAGCAATGATCGAGTTATTCGTCGCATTGATATCGGCAAACAGTTTGTACAAATGCTCATCCATATAAACCATCATCATCCCCGCATCCCGGTCATATCCGAACATACGACTGTGCTGCCACATTGTATCGGCCTGTGGCTTTTTGCTGGTCCGCGTGTAATAAATCGTTTGCAAAGCTGGGAAAGTAACACCGCGTCCAAGCGTATTCCCGCCGATAATAAAATTACAGCCTTCAGAGTAGTCGCTGCTTTCACATTCTGATCTGCCGTTCATAATGAGGACCTTGATTTTCTCTGGATCGTTCAGGAGTTCCGATGCAAAGACAAAGAGTTCCTCAAGGGGCTTTTTCTCAGATTTTGCCGGAGAAAAAGTGCTCCAGGCTTTTTCGAAATAGGCCTTAAATCCGTTATTCAAATGACTGCTGCACCATTCCAGTTCCTTCTTTACCTCTTCTTTAAAATCTTCATGGACAGAAATTCTCACGCTTGGATGAAAGAGACAATTGCAGACAGTTCCGCCGGAAGAGAGCATCTGGGCAGATACGGCCAAATGTCTAACAACAACTTCGCGCAGAGGGTTTTCCAGTGTATCGATGAAGGCAACGTGTTCCGGATTCCCCGTTCCCGGGAAAAAGAAATCACCGCCTAAATAGGCACTTCCAGGCTTGAAGTAATAGATAAAGTAAGGATGCCAGCCAGATTCCATGGTCTGAAGCAAAATGGACTGAGGCGTTCCCGTGACCTGCAGATAGATACTGCTCGAGGAATCATTCTTGATTTTATCAAGATACTTGTTGATGGAAGACTGTTCTCCCTGATTCACCATGGTATTGAGGGATGCCGCATCGGCTTCATCATCGATTACAAAAAGCGGATTGCCCTTCATGAAGCCCGTCGCGCCCAGTATATTGGACCACAGTTTCAATACACGAGCATTCTTCTTTAAGACGATGACAGTAGGTTTGACCAGATTATTTTCGGCAAACAGAGCCGCATCATTTTCCCCACATACACAAAAACCGACAAGGTCGGCTTTTACTCTGTCCAAGGTCTGCTGCTGCAGTACGACGTTATCTGTCGTCAGCAGTACAAAGACAGGAAATCCAAGATCTGCGGCTTTGCACATAATGCCAAACATTTGGCCCGTCTTACCGGATTGGATATTGCCTAGGAGCAGTCCGATCTTGTGTTCCGTAAAAGAAAAGGTCTTTAAATACTTGTTCCCTACATTTTCGGCAGTCTCTTTCACAGACTCAGCTAATTTAAGATTGCCGCGGTCAATTATATTTTGTAAATAAGCATCTAAATACGGCATAATAACACCTCGACATTATTGTTTATCACTCGTGAAAGCAAGCGTCCAGACATCCAGCATATTCCCATCTTCATCAGCGGCCTGCTTGTCCGTTTTCTGGAAGAGGAGCCGGTCACAGCCATATTCAGCCAGCATTTCTTCGGTAATCATCCCCAGCCTCTGTTCATCTTTAGACGTATCGTTCACAGGCGCAACCAAACCAGCAGCTGCGAGTCTACCCTTCAGCCACCGTCCCATAATAAGCTCATCACCAACAGCACTAAACTGCTTGTTGTTGTCACTTGTCGTATGACCCTTGAACCAATACCCATCATCAGTAACGATGAAAAAAGGCTGATTTTTCTGTGGATAGCCTTCAAGATGGTAAATATCTGCACCAACGGTCAGCTGTGTTTCAAACCAATCACGGGCTTTTCTTTTGTTCCTCGGTGCCGCATAGCAAACATTGATGTTTGACTTCGTATAATGCTTGCCATCATCAAGAAATCTTTCAGCCGCTTTAGGAACTTTGAGTTTGAGATAAAAAGAAATCTTGCTGTCCCGGTTTTGGTAATATTCCACCATATTAGGAGCCAACGGTTCCACAAGTTCAACCTGATTCAAAGAATTATTGTGTTCCCGAATAATCGGCATATCCTTGATTTCATCAATATTTTGGGAACAGCGAGATTCGGCAAGCGTCTCCACATGCCTTGCAATTTCAGCCAGTGCTGCTCTATCTTCAATCAAAACAGAAAGCTCATACTGTCTGCGATTGCCCGCTTCCAATTTCATGACGCCCAAGTTGGCTGATCCGACGACAGCTGAAAATGGCTGCCCATTTTGATAAAAACAGTAAACTTTACCATGATATTTAAAAGGAAGAACGGCCTTTACGGACCCAATTTTTCCAGCAGCCCATTTCTGGTGAAGTTTGACTGCCCTTCGATAGGCTCTTTCATTCATGCCTTCTGTATAATACATTCCCATAACCAAAGAAATCCGCTTGATGCTACAGGATTCCACCATCTGATCAAGCTCATCCAAGGATGCAGCGGAAACATACCCCACTGCAATCCGAACTTCATCAGCCAGTTCCATTTGATGTTTAATTGTTTCCGCAATAGTTTGCTGTCCATCCTTGAGGCCAAGCGGCAGGATATCAGAATATAGAACATCCATAACGATTCTCCTTGCTGTGTCTTTTCATGAAAATTCACGGTCCATGCGCTCTGTATGATATCCCTAGTATAGCATATAAGGTGTAGGAAAAATAAAAAGTATTTCTTCATGTATGGATCAACATTTTCTCGGGAGACCCATATAAGATTGTGTTGCAGCCTAAATAAATACGGAAAATGGAGCTTAAGTGACCTATGGCATGGCTGTACTGCTGGCCGTATACGCACCAATTCCCCTGTTTCTAATTCCTACATGTGGAACCATGGGAGATTTCTTCAGCGCGCTCCTCAAGGCTTTTCGCAGCTCCGCGCTCTTCGGGGCTTCTACGGGCTTGAACTTGCTGGACAGTGCTGCTTCCAGCTCTTCATTTTGCAGGCCCGCAAGGACCTTGGCTATGGCTAAGCAGCCTTCTTTCCCCCAGCGACGGCCTTGCTTTTTCCTTCGGTAGGAATACCGTCTTTTGGGCCACGGCCGCCAATTTCATGGCTCCGGCCATGTCCGTGAGGCCTCCCCGGGTAAGAACGCACTCTTTCTCTCCATTCACCTGCCGCATCTACCCTTTGGGATTCCGAGTCGTTATGGGACTTCGGTCTGTTTGGTAGCTTTATCTATCCCGAATTGCCCTTATGCGGTTTCTGTTCGTCAGGTCAGAGATTTGCCTGCACCTCCCTTCAGATTCCACCTCACGGTGTTGCCTTTGGTGTTCGGCTGTGACTTTCCCACGACAAGGGCAGTCTAGGAACTTTCACCTTTAAGAGTGCGCCCATGCTGGGCGCACAACCAAGCCGGTCATTGCAGCGCTGTTGCAATGACCGGCTTGTTCGTTTCCAGACCAACCCAGAATGGAAACTTCACATATTATTTTTCTGGTATCTTTGTAATAATGCATCAAACATAACAGCAAATGACCATTTTAGGTGTTCTTCCAGAAGAAGTTTTGCCCTTGCCAGATTTTTCATTGCGATGGCTTCCAAAATCTCAAGATGCTGCTTCGTGCTGGTTTCAAAGGTATCTGTAATCTGGTATGCCTGCAATTGCCTGACATTGATGCGTTCTGACAAGCTGGGCATTAACCGCCGAATATAATGGTTAGATGTATAATCGACAATCATGTTATGAAATTGGTTATCGAGTTCATACATCATTTCCGGAGATACCAGGCTCTTGTCTTTTTTATAGAGCGCCAATGCATTTTGAAAACTCTCACACGCTTGCTGAACCATTTTTTCACTCAAGTTATGAATCGTTGTTTCAAGCGCCAAGACTTCCAGAACAGTCCTCACGTTATAGATATCTCTCATATCCGCAATAGACAGTACATTAACAAGTGTTCCCCGGCCATTTAGGGTCGTAACAAAATTCTCACTTTCGAGCTTGCTAATTGCATTTTTGACCGGTGTTCTTGAAATCCGCAGTTCGTTGGCAATGGATTGCTCTGTAATGACATCCCCTTGATGAATCTTTCCACTGATAATCTGCTCCTTCAGATAGTTGTAAGCCTCTTCTGCAAGGGACAGTTTCTTGATTTTTCTTGCTTTATAGGGAGTGTTCATTATCGCCTCCAATTCCCACCGCTCAGGTGTCATCAATTCACTAGGTCACGAGGTCTCTTGCCAGCAAGCATATTTTCCAAGTTTTCCAAAGCTCGGTCCTTCAGTGCCTTGAAAGATTCAATGGAAATATATGATACATGCGGAGTTACATAGATATTAGGAACATGGAGGATGGGCTCATCCCCTGCAGGGGGTTCTGTTTTTATAACGTCGAGAATGGCCCCGCCAATTTTTTTACTTTTAACCGCATCTATCAAAGCATCTTCACTGACGACCTTTCCACGGGAAGTGTTGATAAGCCAAGCGGTATCTTTCATATAGGAAAGTGCTGCCGCATCGATCTTATCCGTGTTTTCATCACAGCCTTTTAGATGAACACTGATATAATCAGACCGCTTGAAAATATCTTCCCAAGAAACTTTTTCAACGCCAAGATTGGACATCGTTTTTTTGTCTACGAAGTCATCGAAAGCAATGACATGGATACCCAGTGCTTGAGCACGTTTGGCTACTGTCTTTCCAATGACACCCAATCCTACAATACCCAGCGTCTGGTTTTCAAGACGGTGTACCGGTGAAAGAGCCGCCATGGCCCCCCATTTCCCCGCCTTGACATCTTCTACAACCGTACGGCTGTAAAAAGCCAGCCCTTTGTTGACAAAATACATAGCTGCGACAACATAGTCCGCAAGATCCTCTGCACAGTACCCACTGATATTGGTTACAGAAATATTTTTAGTCCGTGCGGCAGCGACATCGATGCGATCATAACCGCCGCCATACACAGCAATGCCTTTGCAGTTTTCCAAGCGATCAATAGTACTTTTAGGAATGGACGCATACACTTGGGCAAGAATCCCGTCCGCGCGATAGCCAAATTCCTTCAGGTCCTTTTCATAATCATAAGTGGAATGACGAATTTCAACACCTGGATACTTTGCTTCAAGCACTTCTTTTTCTACATCATAGTCTTTCCATTCTTCGTCAATGATCCAAATCAGCATAACAAGTTACCCTCCTTATTTCAAGAAAATGGTCGTAACCGATGGAATATACGTAACCGCGCCGAGAACAAGAATCAGCGCACCAATCAGCATAATGAGTTCCTTTGACAAGGCCTCCATTTTGACCTTTGAAATGGCTGTTGCAACAAAAAGGTTGATGCCATAAGGCGGTGTGCAGAACCCAATGGCAAGATTCATGGTCAACATGATGCCAAAGGTAATGGGGCTCATGCCAAATTTCCTACAAATCGGCAACAGAATCGGCGTCAAAATGATGGTTGCAGGAATGTTGTCAATGAACATACCGACAAGGAGCAGGAGCAGGTTGATGAGAAGGAGAATGACGAATCCATTTTGGCTGATACTAGTAATGAACCCGGCAATCTTCATCGGAATCTGTTCCATGGTCAAGAGGGCGGCAAAGGCGGTCGACAGACCAACCATGAACGTCGTCGCCCCGTTGATAACAATGGCATCCTTGAGCGCCTTATAGGTGGAAGATCCATCCAGTTCCTTATAAACGAAACGCCCTACGACATAGGAATAAACAACAGATATAACGGCTGCTTCCGTCGGCGTAAATTTGCCGGAGTAGATACCGCCCAAAATGATAACAGGGGAAAGAATGGCCCAAATTGCATCCTTAAACGTGGCCCAAATGACACTGGCACTGGGTGGTTCCGTGCTGCCTCGATAGCCGCGTTTTTTCGAAACAATAAAGCACACAATCATAAGGGCGACGCCCATTAATATGCCTGGAAGGAAGCCTGCTGTAAAAAGACTGGTAATGGATGCGCCTGAAACCACACCATAAATGACAAAAGGAACAGAAGGAGGAATAATAACCCCGATGGTTCCTGCCGCTGCAGTCAGTGCAGCGGAAAAAGGCTTGCTATAACCATGCTCCACCATTTGAGGAATCATGAAAGCCCCCACTGCCGATACGGTTGCTACTGCAGAACCGGAAATTGCTGCAAAAAACATACAGACAATAATGGTGACCATACCAAGTCCACCCGTAATATGCCCAATGAAGCATTCAAAAAAATTGACCAAGCGTTTTGCAATCCCGCCGCCGCTCATTAGGTTACCAGCGAGCATAAAAAAGGGGATGGCCAAAAGAGGAAACGAGTCCACACCAGCAATGCTGTTTTGAGCAATCATAAGTGTCGGCATGGATGTAAAATGCAGCATAGTAACGAGGGTTACCATACCAATCGCGTACCCAATCGGGACACTGAGCATGAGCAATAAAATAAAGAGCCCAAACAAAAATACAGCTTCCATGATTATCCCTCCCGCCCATTATTTTGGGACACGCAGCGAGTATACAAGCTGTATACTAAGCGCAGGCTTAAAAAGAAGGATGCCACAGGCAGCGCTGCATATACATAAACAAGAGGTGCCCGCATCCCAGAAGAAAGGGTATTTCGGGAAACCATGGACTGACAGAGGTCGGCGCCCTTTACTACTAGAAAAATGTTAAAAGCAAGCCACGTAGCCTCTACAAGAATTCTGAGCATATTTTTTGCTTTTTCACCAGGAAGCCAATTATAGATCATCTCCACTTTGATATGTTCTCCGTAAGCAAAGGCAAGGTCAGCCCCAAGCCAAATCTGCCAAATGAAGATATAGCGGGATAATTCCTCAGACCAAGACAGGGAGGAATTAAAGGCACCTCGCATAATGATTTGGAGAAAGATCAATAAAGTGTTGAATATCAGGCTTCCAATAAGGACCTTTTCTTCAATATAGGTCCATTTATTGAGTACGGCCTTCATAGCAGTCCTCCTTCTAATAGAGGGACTATGAAGCAAACGCCTCAATAGCCCCTATTCCCTACTTATTGATTATATTTTTCACACAGGTCAAAGAGCGCCTTACCAAACTTAGCTTCATACTTGTCATACATAGGCTGCAGGGCCTTTCTCATAGCAGATTTCTGATCAGCTGTCAGTATGTTGGTCTGCAGCTTGCCAATCGTTTCCAAATCTTTGATGGCCTTTTCGTTATCTGCAAGTTCCATCTTGCGCTGTTCATCTACATATGCTTTTGCTTCTTCCTGCAGAATCTTCTGGTTGTCGGCAGAAAGGGATTTGAACTTCGCATCGTTAATGAGGAACGCCAAGAAATTATGAACATGTTCATCAATAGTGGAGTACTTCTGAACTTCATAGAACTTATTGGCAAAAGTCAGGGATGGTGGATTTTCCTGAGCTTCTACCGTACCTTGCTGAAGTCCTGTGTAAAGTTCCGTAAAGCTCATCGGAGTCGGATTAGCACCCAGCGTTTTATAAAAATCGATGAAGATTGGACTTTCCATGACGCGCATCTTAAGTCCCTTCAAATCTTCTGGCGTTACGATTGGTTTCACCTTGCTCGTTGTACTCCGAGGGCCATTATAGGAATACCCTAGAATATCGATTCCCTTGGAGGCAATCTTCCCGTTAAGTTCCTTCCCTACATCACCATCGAGCGCCTTAAATGCGGCTTCGCTGGATTTAAATAGGTAAGGCATGTCAAGGACACCGAATTCGTCATTATAGGTTGTCAGAACAGACGTGGAAGGCAAGGCCATATCGAGCGATCCCGTTGCAACCGCTTCGGAAAGCTGAACATCGCCGCCTAGCGCACCATTTGGATAAATTTCAATCTTGAGACTGCCTTTGGACCGTTCTTCTACTTTCTTTTTGAAGTTGAGGAGTGCTTTATGGGTAGACCGGTCTTCCGGTTCTACATGACCAATTTTTAAAACTGTTTCAGAAGCCTTGCCGGCCTCTTTCTTTTCCCCGCCACATCCGGCCAATAAACCAATACTTACCAACAAAGATAGGGACAAACAAACCAGTTTGCTTCTTTTCATAGGAACGCCTCCTTAACAAATACTCATAGAATCGGTCAATCCATAATGGTCACAGTTTCATGATCAGCATCAATAATGACAGTGTCTCCCTCCTTCACGGTTTGATAAAATTCGGGCTCAACTTGAGAAACCATGGGAATCTCAAAGAGAATCGCACTGGTTACGAGCACAGTTTCTGGATGTTCAACAATCATGCCTTTGGGCTGGGAATTTTCCTTCATCAGCTGGAAAAGACCGTCAGCCTGTACAACAGAACTGCCTTTCCCGCTTGGAAAAATCATAATTTTACCAGAAATACTCTTGTGCTCCAAGCTATGTCCTTCTTCAATCACAACACCCGTTTTGGGGTCAATCAGATAGAACATGACATCATCTGTGGAAATGATAGCTGGCCCTTCGCTGCGGCCATCCGAGATTTTATGGCATTTAAAAGATTTCATGTTATTTGACCTCCCCTGCTACGGCCGATTCGATACAAGTATCGAGGTCGCGAATGACAAAGCGGATTCCCCTGCGCTGCGGATAATACGCACATTTCGGGGATTCCGTAATTCCGATTTTACCCTTCAGGAAGTGCCAGCACGGCTGATCCGGGCATGTATCAGGAATAACATGGGCACCAAGAGCCTCCAGTTCATCATAGATTCCCGTACGTTTGGTCATCTCGCATACATGTTCACCCGAAAGGATATACATCGGGACAGCAAGTTTTCGACCATTAAGCTGTTTCAGGATGTGATCACATTCATGGAAAGAAAAATGCGGACAGCCAAACATGGCAAAATCAATCGGCTGATGACCAGGAAGAGAAATGCTTTCAAGAACCTCCGCCAAATCATCATTGGTAATCGTCACGACCCGTTCAGGCTCCTTCCCTCCAAAGGCAGTCTTGATATCAGGAGCTTCCGGCGTAAATCCTGGAATATGATACATATCATAGGAACCAGATGTATTGAGTTCAGCCCCTAAGTTGCGGAGCGCTTCCTTGGTAATATTCTTTGGCAGTCCGGCAAAAACCGGAATCCCATGACCAATCTTCTTCCCGCACATACCAAGGATATGGTAGTCTGCATCGCATTTAATATCCGCCTCGACCTGTACGAGGATATTGCCATGACGGTTTTCATCAAGAAGAAGGCCATATTCAGGAACATACCCCGTAATTGAAGCAAAGAGTGCCGAATTTGCACCTTCCCTGTTGGAACGAGCCCCCCAAATCGAATTCACATAGGGTGTAGCACTAGATTCCGAGAAGGCACATATTTCGCCAAACAAAGGAACATTCGTATCCATATAAGGTGTGCAATTATAGCTAAGTTCAGCACCCAATGCACGATATGCCCTATCTGTGCGTTCCATCTCCTCGTAGTCCTTATTCGTTACAACCCCCATCTTCTTAAAATAGCTTAGGCAAAAGCCGGGGTTGACCGTCGGACGAACGCGGCACTTAGCACCTAATCCAGCAAGCTTTTCTGCAAGCCAGCGATCTGCGTCCTGATTACTTAGCGCTACGTGGGCTCTAGTAATAGGGACCATTCGTTCCGCACCAAAAGATTCGCCAATCGCAACCTGGACTTTCATGGCAAGTTTTGCGCCCTCACCAAATTTACCATCCAATAGGTCTTGCTGGTCCTGTGTTAATTTCATCAACTTTCCCTCCCTCTTAAGCTGTATACAGGTCGAATGCATCTTTGATGCACCCAGTATACTCGAGGACAAAAGAGGCAAGCAAATTTTTGAACGTTTAGCACATGCGATCGGCTTATCTTTTGGTTTTTTATTACTTTAGTGTAACATATGCAATGGTCAGGAACACATTTTCCTATTTTTGATTGTTCGCTTTTATCTAAGTCATTAAATTTACTCTCTATTATATAACGATCAGCTTAGGATTTATTTATTTTATGACTATATGTTTTAAAATTATTCATCAAACTGATTTAGTTATTTAAAAATAAGAAACTGAATTCAGTGATACAGTATACAAAATCCATTAAAATCGCCATTTTTGGTTGTTTAAGCCCAGAAATCAGAACTAACACCATTATTTTTGTTTCTTTTTCCGCTGATCATTGCCCTATAGCGAAAAATAATCCTGCCGCAATTCAGATGAAATGCGGCAGGATTATTATCTGTCTATTTTTATTTTAATATCTTATGAAATGTTCCATTTTATTATTTTTGTCTAAATTTATCCCATTAAAGCTTTTTAAGCTCATTTTTCAAGGTAAGTTCAAGTGTTTTCAGTTTTTTACTGCCAATAATATCGTTCAATCCATATCGAACATTTTTCACATAAATAAGATTTCCTTTTTTCGTTTCCTTCAACTGATAACCCCTCTACCGACCATTCGCGCTGAGATAGAAAATCGCTCTTATCTTGTTTACCGATTTGGAGTCAAAACTTCTTTCATCACATCAGCAAGAGCCAAGGCGGCCTTAGAATGATAGCCACCTTTTGGCATGGCAATCGAAAGCTCAACAGAAGTTCCATCTTTTCCTAATGAGATAAATTCAGCGCCCTGGAAATATCTCCGAGAGCTGTAATAGGTAAAGGCAAGGCCAATTCCCCCGGATCCCATTGAAGCCGCAAACAAAGCAGACAGATTTTCATTATGGACAATCGGGGAAATATGATGGCGGGCAAATATTTCACGTGCTTTTTTCCCGAGGATGGTATCATAGCCGCTTAAGATAAATTCATATTGCGAAATCTCATGGATATCAATGAACCAAGGCGGCGTCTCTTGAAGGTTATGCCGAGTCCCTTTCCTGACTTTCTTCATAATGGGATGATGGGGATGCGCAATCAAACAGACTTCATCGTCCATAAGAAACGCTGAGTCAAGATTTTTCGCTGCTTTCCCAAGAACAAGCAGAGCCAGATCGAGGTCGCCGCGCTGCAGCATATACTCTAGGTCCACAGAATCTCCCTCAACAATATTGACATGCACTCCGGGGTATTTGTTGGCAAAAGCAGTAATCACGGGTGGCAGCAGATAAGATCCTCTAAAGGTGCTCACACCAAGGATGACTTGTCCACTATGAAGTTCACTGATATCCTGCATAGCATCTTGGACTTGATGATATGCATTGATCGTTCGATAAGCAAATTCAAGGTAGAGCTTTCCCGCTTCCGTTAATCTGACTCCCTGATGACGCCTTACAAATAAGGGATATCCCAGAGACGTCTCCAAGGTCGTCAAATATTGGGATAGACTGGATTGGGCCATATAAAGCCGTTCTGCGGCTTTTGAAATGCTCTTTTCTTCAGCGATGGCGATGATATATGAAAGTGTACGGGTATCCATCAATAAGCCTCCAATACGAATGATTTTTACGTTTTTCTTAGGCAGTATCTTTCCGTTCCGCTATTTAATTCATCGGTTTTTCCTATACATATTATAACAAATTATCTGATTCTTATATATTTTCCTTTTTCTTATAATGAATTCATGAAATCGTCGAATCATTCAAAAAAGGGGGATAATCCATGAGTCGTGTTTCTTTAAAAGGTATCTGTGATATGCATGTCCACACCAATCCAGATCTGCGTCATCGGGCCTATTCAGATTTGGAGCTTGCTGACGCGGCCGTCCGTGTTGGGGCGCGGGCCATCGTCATCAAGAGTCATCTTGGGTTCACGGTCAATCGTGCGGCAATTGCTACTGAGTATGTACAGAAACGGTATGGGGACAAGACCAATTTCACCATGTTCGGCGGCGTTGTCATGAACAAAATTATCGGTGGCATTAACCCTGAAGCGGTCGAAAAGGGACTCAAACTGGGGGCAAAAGTGATTTGGCTGCCGACCCAATCTGCCCGGAGGCATCTGGAAAAATTGGGGCAAGATCCCAATCAAGGTATTACACTGGTTGAAAATGGCAAGGTTGTACCCAAACTAAAGGACATTTTTCAGCTCGTCAAGGATCATGATGCCGTTCTAGCAACAGCCCATGTTTCACCGGAAGAAGCCTTTGTTGTCGTCGAAGCAGCCAGAAATGCAGGGGTAAAGAAAATCGTCATCACTCATCCAGAATGGTGGGTCTGTGACTATACGATTGAAGACCAGATTCGCCTAGTCAAAGACTATGATGTCATTCTGGAACGCTGCTATGCTCAAAATATGGGGAAAGGTCAGCCTTACCACCTAAATCTCAAGGACAATGCAACCCTCATCAAAGAAATCGGCTATCGCAACATCATGGTGGCCACTGATGGCGGACAGGTTGAAAATCCAGATTGGGAAACAGAAATCTACGAATACATGCACTATCTTGTGGAAGCGGGAATTCCTGAAGAACAAGTCTATTACATGACAAAGACCATTCCTTACCGTCTGCTCGGCATTGATGATGAACCAGAAGGTGCCGTAAAAGACTGATTGACTTGTGAAAGGAGCCTGATCAACATGTTAAGCGCCATTATCATTGCGGCCATTGCCGTTGCTATTTTTCTCGGTTATAAGACCAAACTGAACACCGGTCTCTTTTGTATTGTTTTTGCCTACATCATTGGATGTCTGATCATGGGACTCAAACCAAAACAAGTCATTTCTTTTTGGCCTGTGAGCACAATGTTTGTCATCCTTTCCGTATCCCTCTTCTATAATGTCGCCGCAATCAACGGGACGCTGGAAAAGATGTCAGGATCCCTGCTTTATTCCTGCCGAAAATTTCCAGGTATGCTTCCCTTTGCTCTATTTGCCGTAGCCGTCATCCTTTCCATTATGGGAGCAACGTATTTCACCGTCCTAGCCTTCCTGGCTCCCATTACGATGGTCATCTGCGATGAATCCAAAATGGATAAGCTGACAGGCGCTATTGCCATTAACGCGGGGGCCCTTTGCGGTGGTGATTTCCCGACCTCAAATCTAGGCGTCATTTTCCGCGGTCTTGCTGACACAGCCTATGAAGCCAACAAGAATTTAGCAGCCCTCGATACCTTTGCCATGGAAATGGAGATTTTTCTCTTTTCCCTCGTCTTTTCCGTATTACTGATCACCATCTTTAAATTTGGGGTTAAAGCCAATCGAAATATCGGGGAAGGGGTAGTCTTTAAGAAACCTGAAGCATTTACGGGAAAACAAAAGACAACCTTGACCTTGATGATTGTCATGATGATTGTTGTTCTTGCCTTCCCCTTGCTTAAGATTTTTATGCCATCTCAGCCCTTCATCAAGTACATGGCGGGAAAAATTGATGTTGGCCTAGTTGCCATCATCTTTGCTGTCATTGCCCTGCTTCTTGATTTGGCCCCACAGAAAGAGGCCATTGCCAAAATACCTTGGAACACTATTGTCATGATTGCAGGCGCCGGCATGCTGATTGCCGTTGCCGTCAAAGCAGGAACCATCACCATGCTGAGCAACTGGGTCGGAAGCAACGTGCCAAAGCCCTTGATTCCAATCGCCTTTTCCATCATCGGGGCCATCATGAGCTTCTTCAGCTCGACCACAGGTGTTGTAACGCCAGCACTCTTCCCGCTCATTCCTGGTCTTGCCAGCTCTACGGGAATTGCCGCACCGGTTCTTTTCGCCTGCACGGTACTCGGTGCACAGTCCAGTGCCATTAGTCCCTTCTCCTCTGGCGGATCCCTGATTCTTGGTTCCAGCCCGAAAGAAGAAGACCGTAATGAGCTCTTTAACCGGCTGCTTCTTATAGCTGTACCGACAAGCGTCATTTGCTGTGCCCTGTTCAACTTCGTTGTTGCCTTTATCTTTTAAAAGACGCAGGGGATATTGCCTCACGCAATATCCCTATTTTTCTGTTCCCAATACAAGTCCTACCTCAGCGAACCACCAGAAGCCTCTTTCTTGTGCTCTATTTTTATTATAAAATGGTTGTAATATTCCGACTCTGAATCATGAGCCTTTTCTTTACAAGGAGGACACCATGGATTTACATGAGCTCCAATACATTATTACCGTTGCCGAGTGCCAAAGTGTAACTAAAGCCGCTAGAAAGCTTTATATATCTCAGCCATCCCTGAGTTACGCCATCTCTCAGGTAGAAAAAGCGGCAGGGATGAAGCTTTTTGACCGGAATCACCAGCCAATTACACTCACTGAGGCTGGTCGTCTTTATGTAAAGATGGCCCGCAATATCCTTCGGGAACAGGGAGAACTTGCAAGCCGTCTGGCAGATCTGAAAAACAGTGGTTCAGGGCAGATTCATATGGGAATTCCGGCTGAAAGAGCGGGTTATATGCTTCCCTACGTACTTCCAACTTTCCGTAAGGAATATCCTGATTCCGAATTCATCATCAAAGAAGCGGGAACGGAAGACCTCATGGAGATGCTTCTTGCCGATAAAGTCAATTTTATTATCTGCCCTTGGAACGATGAGGTGCCTGTAACTGTCGTCAAGGATCTCATCTATGATGAACCAATGCAGCTCATTGCGACGAAAGATGGTTTTCAGGATGATATGTTTTATGACAAAGAAAAGCGGATCTTGAGCCTAAAGAAAATTGCCGCTTTTCCGTTCATCGGCATCAAAAAACGACACTCTGTTACGCGAGAAGTTCAAAAGATCTTTGAAAAGTCTCAGATTGAACCTCATATAATCCTCAAACTAGAAAGCAGTACAGCTGCCGCCCAACTTGCTACAGCTGGCCTAGGTTACACAATTGTTCCCGGAAGGTGTGCCCGAAGCTTAGGGCCCGACTATAAAGCGTATTGCTATCGGTATGACCATTATCCCCTTAGTCTACGTGTCTGCGTTCTTTATAAGGACAATACGTATCTCAATAAAGCGGAACGCTATCTAATTAATCTTCTTAAAAACCAGTTTAAAGACATGTTTGACTGATAGAAAAAACCAGGTGAATATTCTGGCATCATGCCTGCGTTCACCTGGTTTTAAGTTATATCCAAAAAGATTCAATCAGCTATTTTTCTTTTGACGATTGAAATTGATGAGGCATCCATCTTTAATAATTTTCTTTTCTTCCTCCGTCAGCGCATTTATATAGAGCATAATTGGGAGCATGTTCCCACCTTTAACAATGTAGGCCGGGATGTTCTGAAGGTCCGTCTCAAGCGTCTTACGAATATTCGGCACAAAGATGTAATCGTCCACCTCAAAATCAGTCGTTTTCCCTTTAAACTGGAATGGTAGCATACCCCAGTTAATCACGTTGCTGCGATATCGTTTAGTTGCATATTCCTGTGAGATGTTGGCTAGACCGCCAATAACGCGCTGGCAGCTTGCAGCCTGTTCACGAGCACTGCCATCCCCAGGCTTATTGGCATAAATCACGGATCCAATTTCTGTATTCTGAAGGGAGACATGGGACCACTCATCATACTTATGAAGTGTATCCAAAACAACTGCTAAATCAGCATCTTCTTTTACTGGGTCAAGACCCTTTTCACGAGCAATCTCGAGTTCTTTTACCATTTTTGTACGGCCTACATATCCAGGATCCCGGCGACTTAAGGTAAATTCAGCAAGGCCAAGGGGGTTGGAGCGGAAAGAAGACGTTTCACCGGAAGGAATGAGTTCATCCGTTGTCGTAACCGGATCCTCAATCTTGGAACAAACCTTCAAGAGGATATTTTCTTCCAGCTGCGGAAGTTCTGGCCAATCCTTGATGTTTGGCCCGTAGAAAAGATTTTCATCAGGATTTGCTTTCCCAAAGCCATAATAAACGCGAGCTTTGTATGGGGCTTCATTGAAATGATAAGCGGGTACTTCGTCAAAAAGATCTGCGTAAGCTTCTGCCGACGTAAGTGCGCCGCCATTTGCAGCCGTTGCCGCAATGCTTCTTGCATCCATGAGTGCTACAGCAGACATCTGCCCCTTTCCTGGCTTGCTACCCTCGCGGTTCGGAAAGTTTCTCGTTGTATGACGAATGGAAAAGCCATTGTGATTCGGCGTATCACCAGCACCAAAGCAAGGACCACAGAAAGCCGTCTTGATGACAGCTCCCGCCGTCATCAGGTCCGTTAGAATACCCTTTTTAGCAAGATCCATATAAACGGGTATAGACGAAGGATAGATATTGAGGCTGAAATCCCCTGCGCCGGTAATTTTCCCTCTCAGGACGTTGTTAGCTCGTACAACATTGGAATAGTTACCACCGGCACATCCACCAATGACACCTTGCTGGACGTGGAGCTTTCCGGCCTTAATCTTATCGACCAATGAGTACTCCGCCCGACCTTGACTAATCTTAGCAGCCTCTTTTTCGGTCTCCCGCAGGATATCCGCTAAATTCGCATTCAGTTCATCGATTTCATAGGCATTGGACGGATGGAAAGGCAACGCAATCATAGGTTTGACTGTGCTGAGATTGATGGATACGCAACCATCATAATAAGCCACATCGGCCGGATTCAGTTCCTTATAATCACTCTCGCGGCCGTGCTCCTTGAGGAAGGCCTTCGTGTCACTGTCCGTCCGCCAAATTGAAGAAAGACATGTCGTTTCCGTAGTCATGACATCAACAGAATTTCGGTAGTCCGTAGACATTGACGATACACCCGGTCCTACAAATTCCATGATCTTATTTTTCACATGGCCATTTTGGAATACAGCTCTGCAAATTGCCAAGGCAATATCGTGAGGACCGACCCAAGGCTCTGGTTTTCCGGTGAGATAGACAGCAACAACCTGAGGATAGGGATTGTCCCACGTATCCCCTAGAATCTGTTTGTCGAGTTCCCCACCACCTTCGCCAACAGCTATGGTACCTAGGGCACCATAGCGAGTATGGCTGTCGCTGCCAAGAATCATCTTGCCGCAGCCAGCATACATTTCACGCATATACTGGTGAATAACTGCAACATGGGGAGGAACATAGATGCCACCATATTTCTTAGCTGCAGAAAGGCCAAACATGTGGTCATCTTCATTGATTGTTCCACCCACTGCACAAAGGGAATTATGACAGCATGTTAGAATATAAGGCATGGGAAATTTATCCATGCCGGAAGCCTTGGCAGTCTGGATGATGCCGACATAGGTAATATCATGGCTTGTCAGTGCATCAAATTTAATCTTCAGATGCTTCATATCACTGCTTTGATTGTGCTTTTCCAAAATGCGATAGGCAATAGTTCCTTTGTGGGCTTCTTCCTTATCAACCTTACGCCCCAGAATAGACTCAACCTTCTTGACTTCATTTTCAGGAATGAGATTTTTCCCATGAACTAAATATATGCCGCCGTTAGACAACTGAATCATTATCTCTTCCTCCACTATTATTTCCGAATATATACACAGCCATCCATAATCCGTCTTGCCGTTCGCTGACCAGCAACGCCTTTCACTTCAACATGATTGGCAGAAACCGTCATATCTACATATTGCTTCATAATGCCGCTCGGGTGCCCGATTCGGACACTGCTGTCGCCGTGACTAGCAGTATGTAATTTCTGGTCAATGACAGAGTCCTTTAATTTCGCAAGCACAGCCACTGAATTTGCAGCCGTAAGCGGGCAAGCCTTGTGACATTTGAAGACCGACAGGATACGCACGCAAACGTCCATATCCTCAGCGCTGACAATATTGCCACTAATGCCCTGATAATCTTTGGGGCTTGTAAATACGCCTACCTTAGGAACAGCTGGCGAATTCACCTTAGCGTCTTCCAAATTCTTAGCAAACCCCATAAGGACAGCTGCGTTGCCGCGAATCTGTTCAAGAAGCTCAGAAGCTTTTTTATTTTCATCGAGTTCAGTAGGCATTTCCGTCCCCGTAAGGCCTATATCCTCTGCCGCCACAAGGATCAATGGATTGGATACGTCGACAAGGGAATAGACAATCTGTTTCCCTCCAATTTCAAAAGTATCGGTTACATACCCCGTCGGGAGCAGTTTTCCTGTCTTGGCACCGGCCGGATTCAGAAAGTTCACCTTAAGCTCGGCCGCGGTCCCGTCTATACCTGCAATATGACAATCTCCATCTTGGGCAAAGGTATGCGTTTCCGGGTCGATGGGAACGGATACATTGATGTATTTATCTGTATTTTTATTAAGCATACGGACAACCGTGATCGGTTCCGTAATATCAACCATCCCTTCTTCAACCGCATAGGCTGGAACCGCAGCTGTCATATTGCCACAGTTTGACTTATAGTCGATTTGGCTTTTTCCCACAATGGACTGTCCCACCAAATACTCAATATCTACATTGGGTTCGTCACTCTTCCAAACGATGACAATCTTGTTATTGGAAGAAACGGTCCCGCCCATACCATCGATCTGTTTTGGATCAGGACTGCCCATGACTTGAACAAAAATGTCATCCCATTCTGCACGATTTTCCGGTAAATCCTCTTTATGGAAAATACATCCTTTGCTCGTTCCGCCTCTCATATATACAACATTAAACTTTCTCATACTTAGATGCTCCTTTCAGCATTAAAGGAATTGGAAAATAAAGCTACCGACAAACAGTACGATAGCTCCACCGATTCGTGATGAAATCTGGGCGTAACTCATTAGTTCCATGCGTCTAGCAGCCCCCAATACAGCAAGATCCCCAGCTCCACCCATATTAGCCATACAAAGTCCCGCCGTAATTGAAGATTCTATGGGGTAAAATCCAACAAGAGCGCCAAATATACCGGATCCAATGACACATCCGAGGACAATCAAAAAAGCAATGAAAAGATTTTCAGGGCTCATAACACTTACCATTTGTTTAAAGTTAATTAGCGTAATCCCACATCCTGCCATCTGAATCCAAACGAGCTTATTACCGCAGAACTGCTGCAGTTTTTGGCACGCCTTCTTGTTTCTCTCAGGAATCAGATCAAGAATATTTGCCAAAGCAGCAAAGATAATGAGATAGGCAAAATTAGGAATAGCAACGCCAAAAATAGAGGGAAGGATTTTTTTAGCGGTCAGTTGGGCCAGAACAAAAAAAGCTCCAATGAGAAAGATTGCAGAGCCGATATCATCCATCGTAATATCGACTTTGCTATCTTTTGTTTCAATGGTCGTCTCAGCTTTTGAAGCCTCTACCTTGACAAGGTTTCCATGACCCGTAAGTTTAGGAAATACGCGGCCAATATTATCAAGAATGATGGCAAACAAGATGGCAAGGATATTTCCAATGGCCAAAATTGCTATGGCAAAACTCAAATAGCCTGATGAATCTTTTCCTGTTACGTCCTGATAAACCTGAGCCATCGGGATGGCTCCAGCTCCGGCTCCACCACCCATGATGGGAAGCACATATGCAGTCACAACCTCCGCCGGTTTGATTCCAAAAAGCAATCCTCCAAGAATACCAAATAAAGCAGCTACTGCTAGAGACGCTAGAAGTGCAGGAAGATATAAAGCTCCTGATTTAATAAGAAGCTTACGATCAAGCCCCAAAAGACTACCCACAACAAGGGTTGAAATAAAGACGTTGAGAAAACTATATGTGCTCATCCACCCTTTGGAAATGGATACAATATTTTTCGGCATTAAATTCGTATAAGTCAGAATACCACAAGCTAGGAACGCCAAAATAGCACCGCCGCCACAATACTTATTCCAAATCGGAAGTTGTTCTCCCAATTCTCCGAATATAATTCCTAACGTAAACATGACAGCAATGCCGCCGATTAATTGATTGGGGATAATATTCATATATGCAGAAATAAGAATCGCCCCACCAAAGATGGTAAAGATTCTCCAATCCATCCCATAAAGCATGAAGTTTTTCTTCGCCATTTTCTTTCTCCTTTCCTAAAAGCCAAATAATCTTGCGGGGTTTTCAACAAGTACTTTTCTGAAGTTCTCTTCCGTATCTACTTGGTTCATCAGACAATCAAGCATATACGAATCATCCGGCATGGGGCTTAATCCTGAATAGCAAGATGGATGTGGCCAATCCGTTCCCCAAAGAATTTGCTGGATATTTGCCTCTGCATAGGCCCGCCCAACTTCCATCGTATCCGTATACTGTTCTGTCTTTGTATCGATATACAATCCAGATAGTTTAACGTAAACTTTGCCTTCCTTCAGCCACTCGCAAATAAGCGGGAAAGCAGGATGATCTTTTCCACTGCCTGCAGGGATATGACCGCGATGATCCAACACAACATGACAAGGAAGATTTTCAATGGTTGCTTTCATTTCCATCAAAAGATCGGCAGGCATCCAAAAGCAAGCGCTCCATCCCATATGGGCAATCCGTTCAGCAAGCCGCTCAATCTTCGTCCAGTCCCCACTGTAGCCGCAATTGATGTTGAAACGGATGCCCCGTACGCCTTGGTCATGATATGCAGTAAGGTCTGCATCTGTAACAGATTCATCTACTACAACAATGGCCCTTGTTTGTTCCTTTCCCATAGCTCTCAGGGCGTCTAGAGTACATCGATTATCCGTTCCATACGCTGACGGCTGAACAATTACGTTTCGTGAAAGGCCCAGTTTCTTTTGCAGCATCCGATACACATCCACCGTAGAAGGTGGCTGATTTCTCGTGTCAGACGGTTGATATGCGTACCGAACCGGATCATAGATGTGATGATGACAATCACATGCCCCTTTCGGGATGTGATACTTAGGAAAGTTTCGCCCGGCACAGTAAGGGACCTGGTCCCGGATTTTTTTCATAATCGTTTCCTCTTTTCTTTTTGCTCACACAGAAGTCTCAATCCATCTACCCTGAGTTTACATGAATATTCAAATAATTCCCAATACTAGATATAATATATAACTTATAGATATTCATCTATATTTTATTTATTTTCCATCATTTTTATAAAATAATTCAAAAATATAGTACTTCCAATTGCTGTAACTCAAAAAGGACCTTACGATTTCATAAACCGCAAGGTCCTTTTCAGTTATATCATATATGGGACTTAGACAAGTGCACAAGGCTTCATTTTACGCAGAGGGATTCTTTTCCTCTGCTTCTTTTCTTTCTTTGAACTCTTTTTGGATAGCTTCTAGCTGTTTTGGATCATCAATCAGTTCGAGAGCAGCGTCAGCAAGGATCTTGGCGCCAAACTGCACGGCCTGATGGGCTTCTTCAGATTTACCGGCCGCAATGAATTCCGGCGAATGGGAAGAGGTTCCATCGGGGACAAAGGCGACCCGGATACAGGAGCCCGGAACACGGTGCATGACATTAGCAAAGTCCGTAGAGCCTGTCCGTTTCCGTGCAGACTGACAATTAGGTGCGTTCAGCGCCCTGGCATGTTTCATGAGGAGATCATTGAGCGTAAGATTCGGAATCTTGTTATCAAGAATCTTCCCCACCTCGGCATTGACAGTTGTTTCTGTCATCATAGCGGCTCCGTTATAGATTTTTTCCATGCGGTTCATGATTTCCTTGACAAGACCAACTGTTCCGGCCCGAACCATGACCTGAGCCTGCGTAAAGCTTGGCACGACATTTGCGGCAGTACCGCCTCCATCAATGATATTGTAATGAATCCGCACATCATCAGGTACATGTTCCCTCAGGCATTCAATTCCGTGAAAAGCAAGCATCATGGCATCAAGGCTGCTTCGCCCGGCTTCCGGTTTGAGGGCGGCATGAGCGGCCTTACCGTGATAAGTAACTGTATATTCAGCATTTGCAAGACTCTTGATGTCTGTCTGCGTTGCCGGTCCACCGTGCATCATCAGGGCCACATCTAGTTCCTCAAAGGTGCATCCTTCCTTGATCATGATATATTTGCCACTGATATTTTCCTCGCCCGGCGTGCCATATACGGTCAAGGTAAAGGGGATATCTCCGGCGGCTTCCTTGATAGCGTTTGCTGCGCCCAAAATAGAGGGTCCCTGAAGCTGATGGCCGCAGCCATGTCCCATGCCGGGCAGGGCGTCAAACTCACACAGAAGGCCGATATTAGGCCCGCCTTCCCCATTTTTCCAAATGGCCTTAAAAGCCGTCTCCAAGGAACCAATCCCCCGTGTTACGGTAAAATCATGGTCTTCTAGATACCGTGTCAAAAGGGCACTTGACTGATACTCATGGGGTCCAATTTCCGGATGATCAAAGAGGGTATCCGCCATCTCTGTCAGCTCTGGAAGATGAGTATCTATCCACCGATTTGCTGTCTCAATTTGTTTCTTCAGCATCGTTTATCATTCTCCTTTATCACATTACATAGGTCCCAAGTGAATCATTTGGGCAATCAGGGTCATGACGCATCCCGTCACGAGCCAAATCAGGAAAAGTTTCCACATGAAGCGCATCCACCGGTCATAAGGAATATTGGTCACGCTCAGAGTTCCCATAAGGGCGGTCGATGTCGGCAGGATAAAATTACAGAATCCATCGCCAAAGTTAAAGGCAAGGACAGTGGTCTGGCGGGTAACGCCCAGCACATCAGCTAGTGGAATAAGAATAGGCATAACAGCAACCGCCTGCCCACTCCCTGAAGTCAGGAAAAGATTGATGAGCGTATTGGCAAGGACCATTCCTGGAGCTATGATGATGGGCGGAAGACCGCTTAGTAGCTCTGAGGTTGCATGAACAATCGTGTAGGTAATCTTTCCGGCATCCATGATGCCGCTGATGGCGGTTGCCATCCCAATGATGAAAGCTGCCCCAAGCATTTGCTTGCTGCCATCTAAGATGTCCTTGCATACCGTATTGACAGGCGTTCCAATCATAAGATCTGCCACAACTGTATAAGTAAGGAAAATAGCCGCCATGTGGGACATACCCCACTTGAGGACGATTGCCCCATAAATGATAGCCGCAAAGGCAATGACAAGGAGAACAAGGGGAATCATCATCTTTCCGGAAAGTTCGCCCGTTTTATCAAGGTCAAGCGTCGCCGCATTATCTTTCGTCAGCTGGTCCAAATCGTACATCGGGCTCTTTTCCGGATTCTTTTTGATTTTCTTGGCATACCGGATCAAATAAATATTGGTCACGATATAAAAGACGACAAAGCAGACAGCACGATACCAGAGACCGGAATAAGTCGGCAGCTCGGCAATGTTTTGCGCCACCACGGTCGTAAACATGTTGAACGTCCCCGTGGAAAATCCAATAGCACCGCCAAGGACCATAATGGCTTCGCCTGTGATGGAGTCAAGGCCCATCGCCATAGCGAGCATGACCATAACAGGTGCAAAGGGGATGAACGTATTGACGCCCTGCGTCGTGCAGATAAGGCCAAAGATCAGCGTCAAGACGGGGATGAAGACTTCCAAACGATTGGAAAAACGCTTAGCCCCTTTGGCAAGAATGGCCTGCAAAGCGCCGGTCTTCGTCACAACATGGAAAGCCGACCCAGCCATGAAAATAACCATCATGAGGTCAATTCGCTTGCTAAAGGACTTGATGATATAAAGCGGAATAAGGACAGGATTGATGCCCGTACTTTTGATATATCGGAACGTTGCAGGATCAACGACCTTTTGCCCGGACGGTGTCTTGATAAAATCATACATACCGGCCGGTACAACCCACGTCAAAATCAATGCTACAACAATCATCGCAAGAATAATAACAAAGGTATGAGGGAAATTCATCACTTTGACCGGCTGAACCCGGCCTGTTTCCTTAGCATCCATCATGAAACTCCTTTCACTGCAGTTCCTTTACCCAGTTCCATAAACATTCGGCTTAAAAGATACATACGTGGAACAACACTGCTGACAGAAGCGCATTCCTGCGGCGTATGGTTCTTGCCACCTTTGACAGCGCCAAAGCAGTCCACAGCAACAGCCCCCGCATCGGCCGCCCAGTTTGCATCCGATGCTCCGCCTACAGACCTTGTAATCAGCGTCTTCCCCAATTCTCCATAGATTTTCTGGGCAAGTGCAATGAGTTGGTCCGTGCCGGTATTGGGAGCAAAGGGAGGATTTCCTCTTTTTACATGAACCTCTACTGTTGTTTGTGGAATCAATGGACGAGCTGCAATTGCTTGAGCCGCCTTTTCTACCCGGTCAATTTCACTTTTATCGACAACCCGCAGGTCCGCTGTTGCTTCCGCATGGGAAGGAATGATATTGTCCCGCTCTCCTGCCTTTAGAAGCGTAAAATTAAGGGTTGTTCCCCTACTGACATCTTCTAACTTTTTGATGGCTTCGATCTGATGCAGGATTTCCATCAGTGCACTGGCGCCTTTTTTCGGCGCATTTCCGGAATGAGAAGGAACACCCGTAACACGCAGCTGGAGTAAGTTGGAGCCCTTCCGCGACCGGACAAGGCCATCCCCTTCCTGCCCCGATTCACAGCACAAATAGCAGTCATGCTGTGGAGCAAGTTCTGCCGTTAATTTTCGGCTGCTTGGTGATGAGATCTCTTCATCCCCATTAAAAAGAAGCGTAATTTGATCATAATCATCGAATCCCAGTTCATGGAGATGCTTCATGGCAAAAAGCATCATATTGGCCCCGCTCTTGCAATCTGCCACACCAGGGCCCTTTGCCCAGTCTCCCTCAATGTTAAACGGCCTTTCGGCAGCTGTTCCTTCGGGAAAGACCGTATCAAGATGGGCAGCTGCCATAATCTTTCCCTTGCCTTTTCCCCTAAAAACAACGAGAAGATGACACCCTTCTTCCGGATTTTCCATGGGAATCTTTTCAATGGAATAAGGGCTTATTTTCTCAAACTCTCGAATCAACACATCGGCAACCGCGTTGATTCCCTTTCCATTCCGAGAGCCGCAGTCCACATTGACCAGTTGCTTCCATACATTAATATAATCTGGCAAGGATCTTTTGCACAGATCATATAATCTTGTATTCTTCACCTAGACTCCCCCTATACAAATTGGATTTTTATTACTTAATATTGTAAAATAGTTAGACTAACTGCGCTAATTGTTTTTCTCAAGAGATTGATAAATAATCTTTATATAACGCAAATTACGTTATATATTCGCGATTCATTCTGTAACGTACGTTTCATTTGGCGGGTGGAGATGAGGTCTATGAATTTAAGCTTTAGACAAATGGAATATATTTGCGCCATTGCTGATACAGGAAGCTATTGTGCAGCAGCTAAAAAGCTATACGTAACGCAGCCAACGCTTAGTATTGCCGTAAAAAATATCGAAAAAAGTCTGGGAACACCCCTATTTATCAGGAAGAAATCAGAGGTTGTGCCCACTGATGAAGGGACTATTGTTCTTACCTACGCCCGTAAGATCCTTCTGCTGCAAAAAGAAATGGAGCGCAAACTTTATCGTCAGCAAATGGCCCATATCAAGAGGATTCGCATTGGAATCTACTCCATTTTAAATACTGTGATCATCCCGCCCCTTCTTGTGAGATTTAAGAAGAAGCATCCCGACATTGAAATTTCCTCCATCCACGGGCATTATCAAGCCCTTGAAAATTCACTGTCGAAAAACAATCTCGACCTTATCGTCTGTGTCCAAGATAAAGATAATCCTTTATTTGACTGCATCCATTTAAAGAGGGAGCACTTTCTTCTTGCGATTCCTCCGGAACACCCGGCCTGTCATAAAGCAGTCAAAATGGAAGATCTTACCTATCCCTATCTTGATATACGGGAACTCAATCAAGACTGCATCTTTTTCCAATATCCCCACCAACAAATCCGCTGGCAGGAAAACAAACTGCTTGAAATCAGCGGGTTTCACCCTAAGGAAATCAAAGAAGTGGAAAGCATTCAGCTCGCCATCCAGCTTGCTTCTGAAAAACTTGGTGTGGCATTTGCCATGGAATCGTATGTCACGTCCTTTCATACGCAAAAGCCCCTTGCTTACTTTGTAACGGGCGACCTGAAACAAGTGCCATGGCTTACCATTTGCACGTCAAGAGGACTTTCGCGAGATCCTGTTGTCCAGGACTGCATCGAAATCATTCGGGAACTCATCAATGAGCAATAAGGAATATAAATCACTCTTCATTTTCACGTACCGTAAATCAGTAAAAATCAATGGACCTGTACTTCAATACGAAGTACAGGTCCGACTTATTATATAAAAAGGTATATAAATAATCCTGTGGTGTGGTCATCCCTTTAAACTAATTGCGGATTAGAATTTTCAGACAACAATCCATGAAACCTCCTGCTGTAGAATAAAAGTATCCATATATCTATTCTCAGAGGAGGTAAGACAAATGTCTTTAGAGCAGTTTACCACAAAGCTTCTCAACGTAAAAACGGAGGAAATTCAAAGTATGTGTCAACATTTTCTTGGGAGACCCCTATAAGATTATGTTGCAGCCTAATTAAATGCGAAAAATGGAGCTTAAGTGACCTATGGCTGTACTGCTGGCCGTATACGCACCAATTCCTCCGTTTCTAATTCCCACATGTGGAACCATAGAAGCTTTTTGCAGCGCGTTCCTCAAGGCTTTTCGCAGCTCCGCGCTCTTCGGAGCTTCTACAGGCTTGAACTTGCTGAATAGCCGGCTTCCAGCTCTTCATTTTGCAGGCCCGCAAGGGCCCTAGCCATGGCTAAGCAGCCTTCTTTTCCATGGGAGACCTTCCTTTGTTTTGATATTCGTGTCGTCAACACGATCTTAACAATAGGGGTCTTCCCTTTATTTTGCAAGGATTATTTATACCCTACCGAGAAACATTTTACGCTTAGAGGGAGAATTTTGTAGAAGCATGGAATAAGAACGCTTCACTGTGCTTTGTGAAGCGTTCTTATTTCTTTATGTACTTTCTCGTTCGATAAGCTTCGATGTATAAACAACCCGTTCAACCGGGGCGTCTCCGCCACTGTTTGCCTCAATTTCTGCAAGCACAAGCTGGGCCGCCTTTTTTCCAATTTCCACTGCAGGCATTTCCATCGTAGTCATTGTTGTTTCAAGCATGCTCCCTAACTCATGACCTGTAAGACTAATGACACGTACATCTCCCGGCACTTTTTTCCTTGCCTCTTTGAGCGCACGAAGTGCTCCAATCCCCTGTGCATCCATAGCAGCAATAATGGCGTCTAGTTCTGGATGGATTTTGAGCATTTCCTTTGTAGATGTGTATCCGTAGTCCAGTTGATTTGAATATCGCTTCGCTTCCGCCGTAAATTCACGCATTCCAAGCTCCATCATAGCATCTCGATATCCTTGGAAGCGAAATTTATATGGAGAAAGCTTGAGCGACCCCGTAATAAGCCCAATATGACGACAACCTTTCTTATAGAGGAAATGGACTGCCTCATATCCACATTTATAATAATCAACAGTGACGCTATTAAGTGTATTGTCCTGGACACGGATAACTTGTGTAATGGCTAGTCGTGAACTATGGATATCACGGATAAGATTTTTATTTTTTCCTGTTCCAGCAATAATAATGCCATCTACAAGGCCATTGCGCAGACGATTGAGACTATCTCTTTCGGCAATGGGATTATCTTCAACACTGCACAAAAACGCGGAATACCCTGCTTCCCGAAGTGTTGCTTCAATGGATTGAGCAATCATGGAAAATACTGATAGATGCAGGTGAGGTACGACAATTCCGACCGAATGACGCTTACCTTGGCGGAGTCCTTTGGCTAGAAGATTAGGACGATATGAGAGCTTTTCTACTGCAGCCATAATACGCTTTTTCGTTTCGGCATGGACACAGGGGTTGTTATTAAGAGCCCGCGAAACAGTGCTCACATCACAGCAGGCAAGTTTTGCGACATCCCTTAAAGTTGGCATAAAGCCACCTCTTTTCTGAAAACGTTTGCATATTTACTATATATCATAAATTTTGAATTTTTACAACGGAATAATAAAGAAAAAGTTCTAAAATTGGCTTTAATACTTAAGATTCACCTAAAAATACTTTGCAATAAATTGCGGAAATATCAGAAAATATTGACGCTATTCTATTCTTCGTGGTATAAAAAAGCCATCGGAAATACAAACGATTGCATTAAATAGAGTGCAAAGAATTAAGGAGGATGTTACCATGAAAGAAAAACATTTCAAAACAATTTTCCCGGCGGTTGCTGTTCCTTTGAACAATGACTATACGATCAATGAACCAGAATTCCGCGCTTATCTGCGCTGGATTAAGACGTTCTATAACAAGGGAATTAAAGGCCTTGTCTGTAACGGTCATACGGGCGAAATTACAGGTCTTACCCGTGCTGAAAGGAAACGCGTCGTTGAAATCTGCTCCGAAGAATGTGGCGATATCATGACGATCATCTCCGGTGTGAACTGTGAAAACACGGCTGAAAGCATCGAAATGGCTAAGGAAGCTAAGGAAGCCGGTGCTGATGGCATCCTTCTTATGCCGCCTCATATGTGGCTTCGCTTCGGCATGCACAAGGATGCTCCGTTCGAATATGTCAAAGATGTTGCTGAAGGTGCTGATATCGACATCATCATCCACCTCTATCCTGCTACAAGCAAGGCTTTCTATCCGGTAGAAACCTTGATCAAAATGGTTAAAGAAATCCCCCATGTTAAGGCCATTAAAATGGGTACTCGTGTAACGGCCATCTATGAACATGATGTTCGCGAACTCCGCAAGGAATGCCCGGATGTATCCCTCATCACCTGCCACGATGAAACGCTTTGCGTCACTTGGTTCACGGGTATGGATGGTGCTTTAATAGGTTTTGCCGGCTGCGTACCTGAACTTATTACCGGTGCTTGGGAAGTCTTCTCCCATTCTGAAAAACACACTCTCAAGGAAGCTCAGGAATGGTCTGATCGCATCTACCCGATTTCCCAAGCTATCTATGGCGGCGGCCAGCCTTCCGGTGAAGCTCATGCCCGTTTGAAGGAAGCGCTGGTTCAAAGAGGCGTTTTCAAATCCGGCCTCATGAGAAAACCGGTTCTGCCGCTTGATCAGGAAGAAAAAGACTGGATTGCTATGGGCCTCAAGAAGAGCGGTCTTCCCAAAGTTGATATGACTCCGTACGAAAAATAATCGCCGCTGATGCCAGCGAAGTTTTACGGTGCACAGTGAGAAATGCTGTGCACCGTTTTTCATATTCGAAAAGGACGGATTATTATGTATATTGATAAACTTGGATTCGATCCTGATACGGTTCCCACACTCTCTTTCGGTGAACTTCTCAAACGAATTGGCCCAGGTATCATCTTAACCGGTGTTGTCATTGGTCCGGGAGCCATTACAACAGCGTCTATGCTAGGTGCCAACTATGGCTACCAAATGCTTTGGCTCTTCATCCCCATTTTCATCATGGGCATTACCTTTATGCTTTCCTGCTACCGTATCTGCATGTTGACAGGCATGCCCATCATACATGCAATTCGTCATTATTATGGAAAAGGTGCCGCTGCTTTTGTCGGGATCTGCCTTTTCTTTTCCTGTCTTTTTTTCACTTTTGGTAATATTTCAGGGAGTGGAGCCGGAATGAATCTCATTTTCGGCATTAACTGGAAAGTAGGCGCCCTCATTATGATTGCCATCCTCCTTCTTATGTATTTTTCAAAAAATACATATTCCAAGGTAGAAAAAGGGGTTCTTCTCTGCATTATGGGCATGATCATTGCCTTTTATGCAACCCTCATTGCTTCTGGTGGCCCAGCCGCAGGGCCCTTCTTTACGGGGATCACACATTGGCAATTTCCTCAAGGCAGTCTACTTCACTCACTCGCTTTCATCAGTACTCACGCCGCCATCACTGCCGGCGTTTACGGAACCTATTTGGGAGCAGAAAAGAAATGGAAGAAAGAAGACCTCTTTAACGGCACCATGTTTGCTGACGGCATTGCCCATGTCATTACAGTTATTCTCATTTCTGGAGCCATCGTTACGGTTGGTGCTATCGTCCTTCACCCGGCAGGCCTCAAAATCAAGGCACCGGCCCAGATGGCGGCCATGTTGAAACCGGTCCTTGGCACTTTTGCCAATCCAGTTATGGGGCTTGCCCTCCTGGGGGCTGCTTTTTCAAGCCTTCTTGGTAATACACAGCGCGGCGTCGTACTTCTCAATGCTGGGATGGATTGGTCCGTCGGTCTTGAGTCAAAACGTGTCCGTTGGACCTGTGTTGCTTGTATTCTCTTTGGTGTCATCGTTTGCTTTGCTTACAGTGGTTCTCCGACACAGCTGATTTTCCTAGCAAATCTTGCCACTTCCATTGGTACACCAACAGCGGTTTTTTTTGTAACCCTTCTTATGTGGCGAAAAGATATTAACGCTGGCATGAGAGCACCTCGTCTTCTTCAAGTCAGTATGACCGTATGCTACATATTTGCAACAGCAATTACCATTTTTGCTCTGGCAAACAAGCTGTTGAAATAATCTAATCCACTCGATTGTTAGAACACATTTGATAGGTTCTCAATAACTATGTTCCTGGGGAGGAAATACTCATGAACAAGAAACTCTTTATTGCAATGGCTGTAGCCCTAGGGGTAAGCGAAACTGCCTTTGCAGACAATCCTTTTTCTGATGTGCCAGCCGGCCACTGGGCTTATGCGGCTGTTGCTAAACTTGCTGCAGCAGGAATCGTAGATGGTTATCCCGATGGAAATTATAAAGGGATCCGTACCATGACTCGTTATGAAATGGCCCAAATTATTGCAAAGGCCCTTGCTAAAGGTACTATCGGTGCTGATGATAAATTGGTCGGTGAATTTGCTGATGAACTTGACAACCTTGGAGTATGCGTAGCAAAGCTTGAAAAAAACGCCGATAATGTTAAAATTACGGGTAATATCCGAATGAGTTACGCTAATACAACCGGAGGATTTGGCGGCGACAGCAAGTCACAACTTCGTTCCAGGCTCTTCTTTACAGGTGAAGTCAATGATAATTGGCACTATGTTGCCATGTTAGAAAACAATCAGTTTTTTGAAGGGAAGAATGAATCTGGAGACAGTGATACCGATTTTCAGAGAGCATTCCTCAAAGGCAATATTGGAGTTGTAAACATCTCTGCAGGTCGCCAGCATGCAGATTATGGGGATTCTGATATCTATTCTATGCGTGTTGACAGTGTTCGTGCTTCTGTTCCTTTTGGCGATGCTTACCTTAAGGCTGAATATGGAAAGATGGCAAATATTGGGGCCTACGGTTGGTCTGGAGCTGTCAAACAAGGGTCTTCCAAAGCTGTCGCTGACACGTTTGTTGAAACAGAATTGGGTGAAACATGGGGTAATTGGGACCTTGCTGCTGAGTTCATTAAAAATAATAATCAGCAGGTCATGGTAAACGGCGACAACACCATTTGGAACACCCGTGCCAACTACAAAGTTGGAAAGTTCAAGGTTGGCGCCATGTATCTCAAAGGGGATGACGATTCCCTCAAAAAAACTAAGTACCCCAATGCGGATGACGATGGCTATATCATCAACATGGGCTGGAATGGAGCAAAATCCTCCAAAGCAGGTTCTTGGGGCCTCTTTGCCAAATACTATAACCTTGGTGCACCAACCCAAATCAATCCGACCATGAACGGCGCCTGGAAGAAATTTGCCGGCGAAGGCTACAAAGGCTACCTCGTTGGCGGCAACCTGACCCTTGCCAAGAATATGGTGGCTCAGGTTGAATACTATGACCTTGAAGGCAAAGAAACGGAAAAACACGCGCGGACCCTTTGGTCTCAGCTCGTGGTCACGTTCTAACGATTCTCAAAAGCTGGAATTCCATTTACCAACACTGTATTGTATGTTCTCTCAATCTATTTTCTCCGCTTTAGAATGACCTCTGCGGCAATCTTGCTACAGAAATCTTTCTTTAAAAATGATCTAGAATCATCTTGGTTAATCCCTGTTATGACGTGACTATAGACAAGAGAAAAAGACTGGAGCGTTCCACCTAAATCGCCTTTTATTTTTGACTCGACGCACAAATCGCTCCGATTCAATGAAGTTATATGCCCCCATTGCTTAAGAAAAGATTCTTTTGAGAGCAATGGGGGCATGATGTTTCGTAAAAAGATCCCGTACCACAATCTCATTTTTAAGACGCCAAGATAAAATGGTGCCCTTGGGGGGGCACTTTTAGTTTTTTTCGGATGATAGAAGAACCCTTTTTCACCTACGGTTCCCATATCGGTCCATCTGTATTGTCAAACGCGTCGAACCTCCTAGCATCTGGGCTCATCTGGAGCCATATTCGAAAAAGGTAAATGGGAAAAAGACCGGACGCACGGCGCCAAACCGCCTCCCTTCGTTCGTGGGCGCCGAATTGATTTTTCGATAACACGGTCCTGCGACCGGCTATGGAGCAGGAGCTCCACACGCAGCGGTCTTGGCCCATCGAAAAATGTTCCTCGCTAGCCGCTCATGATGAGACGTCGCTGCCGCTCCTCATCCACCACCAAAAGGACTTGCCTGCTGCTGCGCAGCATCAAGTGGCTTTTGGTCCCCCGCCTTGGTAAGGCGGAACGGCTTTCGCCGTCTCTAAGACGAAAACACGAAGGGAAAAAGACCGGGCGGCTTGAGGCCAGTCTTTTAGCGACACAGCGTCGCAGCATCACGGCCTATATGTTGTCTTTTGCTTGACAGCTAGAGCCGAAAGACACGGTCCAAGTCCAGGTCTTCTTTCTTTTTTCATTAAGTTACTGCCTCACTAAAATACGGTCCCTATTCCGCGCACATTCTGGTCTTACACAGATTACAATCTTCTCATTTTCTTTCAACTTTATTTGTCACAATGCGATTTTACAGTCTTTTTAACCTGCATGTAAAGACGTTTGTATTTTCAAAATTTTCATTACAATTATGCTTGCGTGGCTCTTTCTTTTTGGGTATCATATAGGAAGAGAGCAATTTTTTCATTCATGGTTTTACATTTTTTATCACATTTTTTGAACTTCAATTTCATGGACCCAGTGTAACCAAGAAGGAGAGACGCACAATGAAGCAAACCAAGATGATGGATGGAAACACAGCGGCAGCCTATACATCCTATGCTTTTAGTGATGTAGCGGCCATCTACCCCATTACGCCGTCGTCCCCCATGGCAGAGGTGACGGATGAATGGGCTGCCTATGGCAAGAAAAACATGTTTGGCCGCCCTGTCGAACTCATGGAAATGCAGTCTGAAGGCGGTGCCGCCGGTACGGTTCACGGCAGCCTCCAGGCCGGAGCGCTCACAACGACCTACACGGCTTCCCAGGGGCTGCTCCTTATGATTCCCAATATGTTCAAGATTGCCGGCGAACTGCTCCCCGGCGTATTCCAAGTGGCAGCCCGTACGATTGCAACGAGCTCCCTCAATATCTTTGGTGACCACAGTGACGTCATGGCCTGCCGTCAGACGGGATTTGCCATGATGGCCTGCGCTGGTGTCCAGGAGGTCCTCGATCTTTCGGCCGTATGCCACCTGTCGGCTATCCGCGGCCGCGTTCCCTTCCTCAACTTCTTTGATGGGTTCCGTACGTCCCACGAAATCCAGAAGGTTGAGCTCCTTGATTATGATGATCTCAAAAAATTGGTGGACCAGGACGCCCTCGCTCGCTTCCGCCGGGAATCCATGAACCCCGATACACCAGTCATCCGCGGTACGGCCCAAAACCCGGACATCTACTTCCAGACCCGCGAGGCCGTGAATCAATTCTATGAAGCCCTACCGGAAGTGGTTGATGGCTACATGAAGGAAATCAGCAAACTCACAGGGCGCGACTATCAGCTTTTCAACTACACCGGTGCGCCTGATGCCGAACGGGTCATCATCCTCATGGGAAGCGGTGCCCAGACGGCTGAGGAAGTAGTGAAGATTCTTGCTGGTCAAGGCGAAAAAGTCGGTGTCCTCAATGTCCACCTTTATCGGCCGTTCTCCGTGAAACACTTCCTCTCCGCCCTTCCGGAAACGGTGAAAAAGATTGCCGTTTTGGACCGCACGAAGGAACCGGGCTCCGACGGGGAACCGCTCTATCTTGATGTGCGCAATGCCTTCTATGAAAGTGACCGCCGTCCTGTCATTGTAGGCGGACGCTATGGCATGGGCAGCAAGGAATTTTATCCCGGCGACGTTCTCGCTGTCTTTGACAACCTGAAACTTGATGCGCCAAAGAACCACTTTACGGTGGGCATCGTCGATGATGTGACCCACACGTCGCTTAAAAAGGAAAAATCCCTCGACATTACGCCCAAGGGTACGCGCAGCTGCCTTTTCTGGGGCCTTGGGAGCGACGGCACGGTCGGCGCCAACAAGAGTGCCATCAAAATCATTGGCGACAAGACGGACATGTATGCCCAGGGCTATTTTGCCTATGACTCCAAAAAATCCGGCGGCATCACCATTTCCCACCTGCGCTTTGGTCACGATCCCATCCATATGCCGTTCCTCATCAACTTCGCGGACTACATCGCCGTCCACAATCCGTCCTATGTCCGTCTCTACAATGTGCTAAATGGAATCAAGGAAGGCGGCACGTTCCTCCTCAACTGCGGCTGGAGCGGGGAAGAACTCGATACGCGTCTGCCCGGTCAGCTCAAACGCGTCATTGCTGAAAAGAAGGTCAACTTCTACACCATCGATGCCGTGAAGATTGCCCGCGAGATCGGTCTTGGCGGTCGCATCAACATGATCATGCAGGCAGCCTTCTTCAAACTGGCTGATATCATTCCCATCGACGACGCTGTCGCCTACCTCAAGGAATCCATTGAACATACCTACGGCAAGAAAGGCCAAGATGTGGTCGACATGAACGGCCGCGCTGTCGAAGCCGGCGTCAAGAATCTCGTCAAGGTCACGGTTCCTGAAGCCTGGAAGGACTGCACGGACGAAGAGCTCTATCCGAAGACAGGCAACGCCTTTGTCGATCAAATCATGATGCCCATGAACCAGCAGGAAGGCAATACCCTTTCCGTCGGGCAGCTCATGGATCAGGCCAACGGTACGTTCCCGTCAGGCACGACAAAATATGAAAAACGCGGCATTGCTGTCATGGTACCGGAATGGCAGATTGAACACTGCATCCAGTGCAACCAGTGCGCGTCCATCTGTCCGCACGCGGCCATCCGACCGGTACTCCTCACGAAGGAAGAAATGGAAAAATCCGACGTACCGGCGAAACCCGCCCTTGGTGCCAAGGACCTTTATTTCCGCATTGCTGTGTCGCCCATGGACTGCCAGGGCTGCCGCAACTGCATCGACGCCTGCCCGGCCAAGGAAAAGGCCCTCGTGGCCAAACCGCTTGATACGCAGCGCCATCTGGCTGACGCTTGGAACTACTTCATGGAAGACGTCACGCCAAAGAAAAACCCCATGAACAAATACACCTTAAAGGGCAGCCAGTTTGAAAAGCCGCTTCTTGAATTTTCCGGCGCCTGCGCCGGCTGCGGTGAAACGCCGTACGCCAAGCTCGTAACCCAGCTCTTTGGTGACCGCATGATGATTGCCAACGCTTCGGGCTGCTCCTCCATCTGGGGCGGTTCCGCACCGAGCATGCCGTACACGAAGAATGCCGCTGGCCATGGTCCGACTTGGGCCAATTCCCTTTTTGAAGACAACGCCGAATACGGACTTGGCATGCATCTGGGCACCCAGGCCTGCCGCAAGCAGATCACGGATATCATGACGGGGCTCATTGAAGAAGGCCAGATTTCCACGGAACTCAAAAATGCCATGGAAGACTGGATCTGCCACCGCGATGAAGGGGAAGGGAGCCGTGAACGGGCCGATCGCCTGACAGACCTCCTCGAGAAAGAAAAGGCCGGCAATGAAACGCTGGAGCACCTCTACGAAAATAAGATCTACTTTGTCAAACGTTCCCAGTGGGTCTTTGGCGGCGACGGCTGGGCTTATGATATCGGCTACGGCGGCGTAGACCATGTCCTTGCCATGAACCGCGATGTCAATATCCTCGTCTTTGATACGGAGGTCTACTCCAACACGGGCGGACAATCGAGCAAATCGACGCCGACGGCAGCGGTTGCCAAATTTGCCGCCAGCGGCAAACGGACAAAGAAGAAGGACCTGGGCATGATGGCCATGAGCTATGGCTACGTCTATGTGGCCCAGATCAACCTCGGCTATGACAAGAACCAGGCCATCAAAGCCATCAAGGAAGCCGAAGCCTATCCGGGACCGTCGCTAATCATCTGCTATGCACCGTGCATCAACCACGGCATCAAACGCGGTATGGATCATTCCTTCATGGAAGCCAAGGCGGCTGTGGAATGCGGCTACTGGATCAACTATCGATATAACCCGCAGCTCAAGGCTGAAGGCAAGAAGTCCTTCTTCCTTGACAGCAAGGCCCCGACAGGTGATTTTGAAGCCTTCCTCCGTGGAGAAGTCCGCTATGCCTCCCTCGAACACGAATTCCCCGATGTCGCAAAGGAACTCTTCAAAAAGACCAAGGAAGATGCCATGGCGCGGAGAGCCCTGTACGAACGGCTCGATGCAGAATGAAGAAAAGCTCGGATAAAGAGTGAGGTAATGTAAAACGCAGCGTCCACTGGGCGCTGCGTTTTTTGGTGTGAGGCTGCCACGAGCCTGCGGCTCTAGCTTTCTCGCACATACGGTACTAAAAGACCGTAAGGGAAAAGACCAGGAGGTGCCGCCCCAAACCACCCTACGGGCGGATCGGCATTCGCCGTCTCTAAGGCAAAAGATTCGGAGGCAGTTCGTGCTGAGAATAAAGGTATTGCCTAGTGATTTTTGTACTTAGTATAGAAAAGCCAATAGAAGGTCATTGATAGCAAACTATGCAGAATCAACTAAAAAGACTTAACCCGAAAACACGCTTTGATTCGGGGTAAGGCTTACTTTTTTATTTTTTTCTTTAGGTTCGGTGCTCCTGCATCGAACCGTTCCTGTCGGGTCTTTTCGCCTTAGAACTCGACTCGTAGAGTCGATCCGCCCCGCCAAGGCGGGGGACCGAAAGCCGCATGTTGCCTCATTAAAATGAGGCACGCGTGCCCTTTCGGTGGTGGATGAGGAGCGCAGCGACGTTTCCTTGCGAGCGGCTAGAGAGGCATATCCGCCCGGGTTTCGAAGGACGCTTTTGGAGCGGAAGTCCGAGAAACATGTTTAAGGGCGGATTTAATTCGGCGCCCACGACCAATAGGAAGACGGTTTGGCGCCGGCCTCAAAGTGCCTTCTCCCCCTCAATTTCGTGACAGCACGGTAGCCATGCGGTATAATAGACTTCCAACTACAATCCTACGGAGTGATCACAGTGGAAGAACGGACCCGCGGACCGAGACGGGATACACGAACACGCAAGCCGATGACGCCGCAAGAGCGGCGCAATCTGCTCTACAAGCGCTGGCGAAAGGCAGAGCAGCAAAAGGTCGATGCCAAGGAACTGCGGGACCCTACAACCTGCGACATGGTCGTCTTTGACCTTGAACTGGCCGGCTACGCCGAAGATGATATCATTGAAATTGCTGCCATCAAGGTGGATTTCTTAGGCCGGCAGACAGCCGTTTTTCGTGAGCTTATCCGACCTAGGACGAAGATCAGCAAACGCGTTACGGAAATGACGGGTATTACGCGGGACATGGTGAAGGATAAACCTCAGCTCCCCGAGGTCCTAAAACGTTTTTTTGCCTTTGTGGAAGGCAGTGCCGTCATGGGGCACGATATCGGCTACAACGATATCATGGCCATCAACCTTGCCTGTCGCCGTTACGGCATGAAGGCCTTCCGCCCGCCTTTTTTAGATACGTCGCGCCTCATCCTGCGCCACCTCTCCCGTGAAGCTGTAGGCGGAAAAACGGGCCTTGCAGCGCTTCTCGCGCACTTCAATATTCCCATCCATCGCCATCATGAAGCCCTGGCAGACTGCGAAGCCACGCTTCTTCTTTATGAAGCCGTTGCAAAGGAAATCAGGAAACAAAAAAGCCACCCTTAAGGCGGCAGGAAAAGAAGCCCCCTCCTTTATTTTGAAGGAGGGGGCTTTATTACAACAAAAAATCCATGTGACTGAAGCCACATGGATCTGAGTCCAAATTGGTGGAGACAAGGAGGATCGAACTCCTGACCTCTTGCATGCCATGCAAGCGCTCTCCCAGCTGAGCTATGCCCCCAAAAGACTTGTTCATTATAGCTCAAGTATACCGCTGTTGTCAATATATTATTTTGGGAGATGGAAGATATAAAGGCGCGGCACCAAAGCGTCCCGACCGGAGGGGGCAGATTGCCGCTATGCGGCAATTGTGTTGTCGGAGTTGCGTTTCTTGTCGTTCTAAGGTGATTCTAAGGCGATACAAAGGCAGTTCTAAGTCAAAAGACCGTGAGGCACCGCCCCAAACCGCCCTACGGGAGGGGGCGGAACTTAATTCGCCCTCAAACATGTTTCTCGGACTTCCGCTTCGCTCCAAAAGCGTCCTTCGAAACTCCGGGCGAATCTGCTTCGCTACCGCTCATGATGAGACGTTGCTCCGCTCCTCATCCACCACCATAAAGGAGGTCATGTTATGACCTCACTTGATGGTCCCCCGCCTTGGTAAGGCGGAACGGCTTTCGCCGTCTCTAAGGCAAAAACCCCACGGGAAAGACTCGACCAAAAGATTCCAATGGGAGAAGGTTTGGCGACGCCCTCACGGTCTTTTAGCCTGCCGCCTCTGGCGGCCTTGGCCAAGCGCAACGCCTTAGCCAAGGAAGGACCTGTTTTCATAGGCCTTCCGCCTCAGCCAGCAGCCGAAGGCTGCCTTAGCCCCACAGCACCACAGCATCCTTTCCCCTCTCTCGCTCGACAGCCGCGGCTTTGCCGTAAGACAGCCATTCAGGGCGGGGCCCTGAATGAGACAGCTTGACAGCCAAAAAGACCACGCTGCAAGAGCGTGGTCTTTTCTTCACTTTCATTTCTTTAAACTTGTCCACCCATCTTCCTGCACGACTTTGCCTTCTTTCATAAGGCGGCCCAAGGCGCGCTTAAAGGCGGATTTAGAGATATCAAAGACGCTTTTGATGATGGCCGGCGGCGTATCATCGGAATAAGGCATGGTGCCATTGCGCTTTTCGAGAAAGAAGAGGATCTTATCCGCATCGTCCAGCATGGCTTCTTCTTTGACAAGGCGCAGGGACATATCGATGTGTCCATCTGCACGAACGTAGGTGACGCGTCCTGTGATACGCTGACCAAAGTCAAGGCGTCCGCCAGGGACTTCACTGCGATGGATAAAAGCGATATAGCGTTCTTTTGTAAAAAGGAAAAAGCCATCCTTAAGGATATTGTAGACGGTCCCTGTAAGCGCATCCCCCACTTTGACGCCTTCTGCCGGACGGCTGGCCCGTTCCATATCTTCTTCGACACGCATGGTCACGGCCTGACGGCCTGACTTATCACGGTAGAGTTTCACCCAGATATGCTGATTGGGGGAAACATGGCCCCGCATTTCGCTATAGGGCAAAAAGACGCCGCGTTCAGCGCCGATATCGACAAATCCGCCCATCCTGTTCACGGAAATCACGTTGACGTATCCCAGCTGCCCTTCCCGCATCTTGGGAAGCTTCATGCTCGCCGTGATCCGGTTCTTGGCATCGAGGTAGAGCTGGACCTTGACCTTATCGCCAACGGAAACAGGCGATGTCATCTGGTGCTTATGAAGGAGAATATCATCGCTGGTATTCCCCGTTCCAGCATCAAGAAAAACGCCCTGGTCATTCATGCGCACGGCCGTAAGTTCCACGACATCGCCAACGCGGTGACTGCCAATGGTCTTGACGCTGGCCGGTTCTTTTTTCGGGCTCATGCTTCTCCTTCCGTTTCCACATAGGCTTCAGACGGGGCATCGGCCCAGAGCTGTTCCAGGTTATAAAAGTCACGTTCCGTTTCCCGGAAGATATGGGCCACACAGTCGCCGTAATCCATAAGGATCCAGTTGCCTTCGGTGTAGCCTTCTTTGTGGGAGGGCAGGATGCCGCGTGTTTCGGCCAGTTTATCTTCGATGCTGTCTGCGATGGCTCGGACTTGAGTCGCGCTCTGGGCAGAACAAATCATGAAGTAGTCCGTCACAGGGGACAGGCCAACCATATTGAGAAGCAGGATGTCTTTTGCTTTTTTGTCAGCAGCGGCGGCGGCAATGGCGTTTGCGAGTTCTTTTGGATTCATGGATGGAACCTCCTTAAATTTCTGTAATCCTTTTATGGGGAATCCCCAGTTTATCGAGGGTGTGCGAAACCTGGGACGGCGTCGTAACCCAGTAACTGATATCATCGATGGTCTTGAAATCACCATCGAGCATTTCACTTTTGATGGAGTTTTCGCCAAAGATGCGGAAGCAGTTGGCGGCACGGATCATGGTCATCAGGTTCATGTCCGTATCGACGTAGTCAAGGCCGGTGTTGATGATCATAGGAAGCTTCAGCATATTCGTGAAGGTAAAGAACTGTCCAGCCAGGGCTTTCATAAATTTCTGCTGACGCTCCACACGGCCAATATCGCCCAATTCATCGTGACGGAAGCGGACATACTGACCTGCCTTTTCACCATCCAGGTGCTGGTAGCCTTTTTTGAGGTGGATCTTGAGGTTGGCGTAAGGATCTTCATAATCCATGTTGTTATCAACGTATAGGTCCACACCGCCCAGCATATCGATGACTTTAATGAAGCCCTGCCAATCAACGACCATGTAGTAGTTGATGGGAATCTGGAGGAGCTGTTCCACCGTGCGCACGGCCCGTTTGGTACCGCCATAGGCGTATGCGGCATTGATCTTGTCATGACCCCGCCGGCCGGGAATGGTGACCCGTGTATCACGCGGCAGTCCGACGATGGCAATCTGTTTTTTCTCTGGGTCAAAGCTGACGACCATCATGGAGTCTGTCCGCTTCGGTGCATCGGGGTTATTCATATCCTCGCTGTCCCCGTCATCTTTCCCGAGGAGCAGGACGTTGATGCGGCTTGAAAGGGGTTCTTCTGTGAGGAGTTGGTTCTCTTTCTGTTTAGGCACGGGATCATCGGCACTGAAAAATCGGTCATAAAGGCCCATGCCAGCCATGAAGCCGCCGCACAAGATCCCGATCAAAAGGATGAGGAGAAGAAAAACACGTCCCTTGCGGAGCCGCTTTTTCTTTTTCTTCACGCCTGATTGTTCCATATCACTCATGGGTTGCGATTACTCCTTCTTATTGTGTTTGGCCGCAAGGACCAGTTCGTTATAGCCGTCCAGACAATCCGGATGGATCAACAGATGCTGGTGCATCAGGTATTCCATCGTATTGGCATAGGCGGCAATCATGGCCTCATCAAGATCCTTCATCGTAAGGCGCCGCATTTCGTCCACGGTAGGAAAGTCACGATGCGGTTCCGTAAGGTCTGCCAGATAAATGATTTTTTCAAGGGCCGTCATATGGGCTTTGCCCGTTGTATGATAACGCATAGCAGACAGGACTTCCTCATCGGTAACGCCATAGTCCCTCTTTGCGACAAGGGGCCCCAAGATGGCATGGATAAGGATGGGCTGCGCCTTTTCGATATCCGTGAGCGGGACGCCCAGCTTTTTTGATACCTCCACAAAATCCTTGGTCGAATACTTGCGGGCACAGTCGTGGAGCAGGCCGGCAAGGGCGGCTTTATCTTCGTCGACCCCGTAATGACGGGCAAGCGCAACGGCAGTTTCACTGACGGCCACGCTATGCTCAAAGCGCTTTGGCTGAAGGCTTTGGCGAAGCTGTTCTTTCATTTGGGAAAAATCCATGATTGGTTAGCTCCTTACTTGAATTGAAATCGGCTCGCAAGTCGCGCCGATGAAATCTGGGCTAAGGCCGCCGGAGGCGGCAGGCTAAGGGAATGCAGGCATTCCTGGCTAAGGATCTGCTTTTGCAGCTTGGTGAAGGCTGCCTGCGGCAGCTGGCGAAAAGACCAGAAGGGCGGCGCCTTATGATCGGGTTCACATTTCTTGTCGAAACGAAGGCGATGTGAGGTCGATTCAAAGACAAAAGTGCAGGAGGCCGGCCCCAAACCCGGGCCTCCTCATCCACCACCAAAAGGGCTCGCTCTCTGCTGTTTCACATGAGAAGACCGGCCTTTCCGGCAGAGGATACTCCAACTGCTCCTATTGTCGCTGCCCTATGAGTAAGCTTTCTGCACGAATTTTTCAGCATAAGGGGTAACAAAAAATTCGGCGACTCACTTAACCGCCCTGTCACGATCTCTCGCTTCGCTTTTTCCAAGGCACAGGGAAGTTCGCGAATCGATCGGCGATGCGTTTACCGCCCTGACGGGGCAGATCGATGCTGCGCATCGAGCGCTGAGGCAAAAGACCCTAAGATGTGGAACCAGACTTTTCGCTCCCTCATTTTTCTTAAGGATGAGATGAGCAGCAATCATCTGATCACTCCCGTTCTTTTATCTTCGGGTTTTACCTTAGAAACGGCGAACCCTGTTCCGCCTTACCAAGGCGGGGAACCAAAAGCCACTTGATGCTGCGTTGCAATAGACAAGTCCTTTTGGTAGTGGATAAGGCGCGCAGCGATGTCTCATCTTGAGCGGAAGCAAAGCAGATTTGCCCGGGTTCCGAGGCTGCTTTGATGCAATCGCAGAAGGCAAAAAAACATGTTTGAGGGCAAATATAATTCAGCGCCCTGTCCGAAGGACACAATGAGTCACCGGCTTCTGGCGCCTTTCATTTCCGCACGAGGCTACCCGATTTTTGGGCTGACCCTTTCACCCAACAAAAAAGAGAGCCCCCCTACCGACGGTAGAGGTCTCTCTGTCTCATGTAGTCCACTACAGTCCGAGGAACAAGTCCATCAATGGATTCACCGCGGGAAAGGCGCTGCCGGATCATGGTGGAAGAAATATCCGGGGCTTTGGCGTCAATCCACACGAGGCGGGTGAGTCCTTTTTGGGCCAGTCGTTTTGTCACATCTTCATGACGCTCCCTGTACCCAACCCGTCCAATGGCAAGGAAGGTGCAGTAGCGCATCGTTTCTTCGATGCGGCACCACGTATCAAGGGCTTCGGCTGAATCCCCGCCAATGATGAAGTACAGGTCATAAAAGCGATGCCACCGACGATGGAGGATCCGCATGGTATCGACTGTATAGGAAGGGCCCTTGCGGACCAGCTCCATATCGGACACCAAAAAACGCGGCTCGTCCATCGTCGCAAGAAGGGTCATGGCCATGCGGTCCCCGGCCGGCGCCCATCCGGCCGCTTTATGGGGCGGCAAATAGTCGGGAATGAAAAGGACCCGATCAAGGGCCATGGCATCCATAGCGGCGCGGGCAATCGCAAGATGACCATTATGGATGGGGTCAAAGGTCCCGCCCATGATGCCTAAACGCTGTCGGCGCATATGGAAATCCTCCTTCAGAATGGTTCTTACATTATATCAGGTACGATGCCAAAGCTCAATCAAATTGTCATGCGGAAAAGGTGATTTTTATGTGGCATAATGCCGATTTTACAAGAAAAGGAAAGAGGCCTTCTACGAAACAAAATGAAAAAAGCATAGCCTGTTGCCTTCCATCGTCAGCAGCGGATTTTTCGAGCGTCGTGCTTTCTTTCACGAAAAACCTCCCTCCCATCCGATTGAGTTTCATCCCATGAGCATAACAAAAGCGCAACGCAAATAAAATGAAATTTTTTTCATTACATTTGCGTTTTATTTTCAAAGTAGTAACATATTTTTCGTTGCAAACAGATTCCATAAGGAAATCGTTTTTCAGATATTTGATGAATAAACGCCGTGAAAGAAGTCTCCTTCCTTCACGGCGTTTTCTTTATTTCGGCAGCTGGCGCTGTCTTTTTTTGTAGTAGACAATGGTGAGCCCTGCCGTTTTGGCGATCTTTTGGGCCACATCAAAGTGCATGCCCACGGCTTTTGCCGCATGGGCGTCGCTGCCCAAGGTCACGTACTTGCCGCCCAGTTCGGCATAGCGCGTATAAAGTTCCGTCAGGGACTCCACCGCACCGGGCACGGCAAGGCGACGCGTATTGATTTCAATGCTCTTATCGAGGCGAATGAGGTGCTTCATGACTTCGTCCCACAGATCGGCATGCTCGCTGTAATGGAGGTTCTTGTCTTCATAGGGCCAGTAGCGGCAGATATAGTCGATGTGACCATAGGTGTCAAAGTTCGGGTCCTGTTCGAGGCATTTGAGGGAATCCTCAAGATAGTACCCCACAGCCTGATCCTTGGCAACGCCGTCGTAAGTCGTCCGTTCATACATATCAAGGCCGCGATAACAGTGCATGGAGCCAACGATTTCGTCAAAGGGATGGCTTTTTGCAACCATCCGGTCCTCCTCGATGGTATGGGGCTGGAGCCCCATTTCAATGCCAAGGAGCACGGTATCGCTCCGATAGGGTGCGTTTTTTTTGAAATAATCGTTGATGTCAAAAAGAAAGCTTTCCGGGTTCGTCGGATAGTCCCGGTCCCAGTGTTCCGTCAGGATCATGCCAAGACCAGCGGCTTTGGCCGCTTCCATGGCATCCTTGATGGTCATTTCGGCATCGCAGGAATAATCGGCATGCATATGGGTATCAAACAGCATGGCCCTCACCCCTTTTTTACACGTTGAAGCGGAATTCGACGACGTCGCCGTCCTGCATGATGTAGTCCTTGCCTTCCAGTCTCACAAGGCCCTTTTCACGGGCAGCCTGTTTGCTGCCACAGGCAACGAGGTCATCGTAGGAAACAATTTCAGCACGGATGAAGCCTTTTTCAAAGTCCGAATGGATCTTGCCAGCTGCCTGAGGTGCCGTAAATCCTTTGACGATGGTCCAGGCACGAGATTCCATTTCCCCTGCCGTGAGGAAGGTCTGGAGACCTAGGAGGGAGAACCCAGCTTTGATGAGGCGATCAAGACCCGCTTCGGTGAGGCCTTCCATTTCAAGGTACTCCTTGGCTTCGTCTGCCGGCAGGGAAGCAATGTCCTCTTCGACCTTGGCAGAAATGGTGATGACCTGGGCCCCTTCTTTTTCGGCATATTCCGTTAGCGCCTTCACATGGGGGTTTCCGGACGCGTCGGCGGCCTCTTCTTCGGAAACGTTAGCTACGTACAGAATTGGTTTCAAGGTGAGGAGATCGAGTTCACGGATCATCTCCTTTTCATCCTTTGTCATTTCCACCTGACGGGCCGGCTTGGCATCGCCGAGGGCCTCGACGAGACGGGTCAGAAGGGCATTTTTCGCAGGCGCCGTCTTGTCACCGCTCTTTAAGAGCTTCTGGACCTTGAGCTGCTGCTTTTCCACCGATTCGAGGTCAGCCAGGCACAGTTCCGTATTGATGATTTCAATATCGCGGATAGGGTCAATGGAGCCTTCGACGTGGGTGATGTTGCCGTCTTCAAAGCAGCGCACCACTTCGGCAATGGCGTCGGTCTGGCGGATATGGCTGAGGAATTTGTTGCCCAAGCCTTCACCTTTGGAGGCGCCCTTCACAAGGCCTGCAATATCGACAAACTTCATGCCCGCCGGAACAATGCGTTTGGAATGGTATAGGTCGCTCAGGACCTGGAGCCGTGGATCTGGGACATCGACGATACCGACGTTGGGCTCTATGGTGCAGAATGGATAGTTGGCCGCTTCCGCCCCAGCTTTCGTAATGGCGTTGAAGAGGGTGCTCTTGCCTACATTCGGCAGGCCGACAATACCCATTTCGAGGTTGGTTGAACTCATGGATGATCTCTCCTTGTCTAGTTAAGTTGACATATCATTATATCACAGCAAGGGGATTTTTTCAGCAGGGGCGAAGAGAATCGGGGAGTCGAAAGAAAGGGTCCGAGGCCCTTTTCTTTTCAATTCCATTTCTTTACAAGTTTGCCTGCCACCACACCTACCGTTCCAGCTGCTGATAGCTTGTACAGTAAGCCAAGCCTCCATTGATTTCATAGGGAGCGCGCCGATTCCACAAGCTGTCCCTTTTAAATGCTGATGCCTACGCGCTTACAGCCCCAATCCATGCACCAGCATCGCCCACGCCAGGGTATAATAGGTCACGACACCCACAAGGTCCGTAACGGTCGTAATGAGCGGGCCCGAGGCCACGGCCGGATCGATATGGATCTTTTTGAAGCCCATCGGGACCACGGTCCCTACAAGACTCGAAATAAACATGGCAAGGACCAGGGAAAGGCCGATGCAGGACGATATGCCAAAGGCCGTAAGGGCATCGTAGGATTTTACCGCATAGATATAAAAACCAATGCCCAAAACGGCAATGCATCCCAGGATCAGTCCATTGAAGAAACCGGCGCCCCCTTCCTTTCGGATGAGCCGCCATTTATCGCCTGGTTTCAGTTCTTCATCCATAAGGACACGGATGGTTACGGCAAGCGACTGGGTCCCAACGTTTCCCGACATATCAAGGATCATGGACTGAAAGGCCATGATAAGGGTCAACTTTGCCACGACGTTTTCGTATAGACTGACGACGCTTGAAACGACAAGACCCAAGCCAAGAAGCAGAATAAGCCAGGGCAGCCGTTTCTTGATGGACGTTTTGAGCGGTTCGTCCAGGTCTTCTTCAGCGGAGAGGCCGCCCAGTTTAGCATAGTCTTCGCCCATTTCATCATCAAGGAGCTGCGCTACGTCATTTGCGGTTACAACGCCAAGGATCCGATGGTCCGGCGATAGGACAGGAATGGAAGCTTCACTGTATTCTTCAATCAGCTGCAGGCAGTCGCTGATCTTTTCGCTGGCATAAACGTAAGGGTATCCTCGCACGATGATTTCGTTAAGGGGAGTATCCCGTCTTGCAATGATGAGATCCTTGAGGGAAAAGGCCCCGGCAAATTGAGCACGGTCATTGAGGGCATAGATGACCGCAATTTCATCATGGTCAGCCGCTTCCCGCACAACTGTGCGCATGACGGAAGGAACATCAAGACCTTCCTCGACGGCAACAAAGTTCGTTGTCATCCGGGAAGCAATCGTATCTTCATCATAGGCGGCCAGGCGCGTCAGTTTTTGCCGTGTCGCCTCATCCAAATGCGCCACCCATGCTTCTTTTTGGGCACTTTGGGTTTCCTTCAGGAAATCGACGGCTTCGTCAGGCTCCATCTGGGTGAGGATGGCAGCTGCCCTTTCAGCTGGCAGAACCTCAAAAAGGGATTCCTTGTCATCGACATATTCCATCAAATCGGCAAGATAGGGAGCCGGCAAAAGACTTGCCAGGCGCTTCCATTCGGGCGAACTTAAAAGAGGGAGCACATCGGCTATATCGTGATCGTGGTAACTGTCAAGGGCGCGTTCCAAAAAGTAGGGATCCCTTTCCGTACGGATGAGCTTCAGGATATCCTGCACGCGATGCTGGTTCTTATTCTTTTTCATGATGTGACCTCCTTTTTGCCATAATGAAAAAGATGGGGTCTGTACAGTCCCATCCACAGGCTTATCATAGCGCAAAATCGGTAGATTTGCAATGTAAGGATGAATAAAAGAGCAAGAAGTTCACAGTTTATTTTTAAAATAGGGGAAAATAAGGTAAAATAAGTGGATTTGAAGAATAATAAGCTATTTTTAGAATCCAATCGATCTAGGAAACAAAAAGAAGCGTACCCGATTTTGGTCCATCCAGATTACGCAAAATCAGGTACGCTCGCTCCCAGTTTTATTCAACAAGCCTTGGATTCCTTACTTTCCCGACGCTTTTCCAAGGCAAGGGATCACTTTTTACTTTTAATCGGCGCAGCTTTTGTGACAAGCCTAAATCTAAACCGTGCCCCACCCCGCATGAGACCCAGCAGGAACCGTTCCTCCTCGCTCACCCGTCCCATGACGTTGACGCTGGGATCAGCAGGAAGGTCCGTAAGGGTAATCTCAACTTCACCAGCATAACGGCCGGCAAGACGGTTATCGAGGGTCAGTGTACCCTGCGGCAGATATTTCAAGGTAAAGGGCGGGATATCCATTTCTTTAAAGAGAGCACGGCTATTTTGGGCGCGCAGGACCTCTTCGGCCTCATCGGGCCGCAGCGTAAAGATACAGGCAGCAAGTTTTTCATGAAGGGCCGTGATTTTTTCCGTCAACAGCGTAAGGGTAAGGACGTCATCCAATTGGGCTAGGGCGTCCAGTTCGTCTTCCGTTGCTCCGTCGTCCCCAATATAAAAGGCGTCAGTTCCAAGGAGCCTCAGATGCTGCAGGGCCAGGAAAAAATCCAGGGTCCGATGTATTTCAAGCGTGGGGAGTCCCTTAAAAAGCGGACCGCGGCAGGCGCCAAAGCTCCGCACAAAGGCGCCGACTTTGATGCCATAATGGTGACAGAGGGCATTTTGCCGCAGGAAAAAGGCTTCTGATAGGCCCGTATGGGGCCGGGGATAAAAGTTATGGAGCGCTTCGACGCATCCTACGTCAACACCGGCTTTCTCAAGGGAAAGAAGAAATCCTTCCGTCACGGTCGACGCGTTAAGGACGAGGGTCTTTTGCGGATAGCGCGTCTGCAGCTCTTTTATGCGCTCCGGCGTAAAGCCGTCATCAAGGCGCAGATGGGTCAAGGCCTCCGGAATGGGACGACCTGGCACAAGGTCGCCGACGACGTTCAGGTCATAGCACCGAGCCGCTTCAAAAAGGGCGTCGATATCCTTTTGAAAGGCCGCCTCATTGGTCTCAGGGATATGAAAGGATAAAAAGAGGCGGGTCATGCCTTTTTGGGCCGCCTGTTCCACCCGTCCAACGAGTTCCTCCCGCGTCATGCCAAGACCGGGATAAAGGGAAATGCCTTTTTCCATCATGCGCCTCCTTTCGCGTCCTGCGGGTCATCAAAACCCAGGATCCACGCGGCAGCAAACCCGCCTACATAAGCGACAAGAAGGCCTGCGAGGTACATCAAGGGATGGGTCGTACTGGGCAGAAGGGGGAGACCTGAAATACCCATGGAAAGGGCCCCTACATGAAAGGCCGCTTCCACAGCGCCGCCCAAGGCTCCGCCAATGCAGGCCCCGATAAAGGGCCGGCCCAAAGGAAGGGTCACACCGTAAATAAGAGGCTCGCCGACGCCCATGACGCCGACAAAAAGGGACGACGCCACAATCTTTTTAAGACGTGGGTTCCTTGTTTTCACATAGACTGCAAGAGCAGCCCCCACCTGCCCGGCGCCCGCCATGGCAAGGATGGGAAGAAGGATCGTATAGCCAAATTGGCTGATGAGCTCGGCGTGGATGGGTGTGAGGCCCTGATGGACGCCCATCATGACAAGGGGCAGAAAGAAGCCGCCCAAAAGAAAGCCCGTCACGGCGCCGCCCCGCTCCACCGCTTCCGTGGCGCCCCGGCCAATGGTTTCTGCTAAAAAGCCGCCCACTGGCTGCAGAACGTAGAGCGCCAAAAGAGACATAACAAGGATGACAAGGGTAGGCGTCACAAAAAGGTCAAAGGCAGGCGGCACGATTTTCCTCAGTTGCTTTTCCCCGTAGGCCGCAAGGAGGGTAACGAGGAGGACGGCAAAGACGCCGCCCCGGCCTGGCGTCAAGGGCATGCCGTAAAGGGTGAGGTCGGCAAGGCCGGGATGGGAAATGAGGGCTCCCAAGATGCCGCCAATAACGGGCGAACCGCCAAAGACCTTGGCCGCGTTCCAACCGACGAGGATATTCATGGACTGGAAGATGGCGCTTCCCGCTAGAAGCAGAATGCGCAGGGGCGCCAGGGCAAGAAGAGCGGGGTCGTAGAATTTCACGATGCCCAAAAGGCCCGTCAAAAAACCGCAGCCCACAAAGCCCGGAATAAGGGGCATGAAGATGGACGCCACTTTGCGCAGAAAGGCTTTTGCCGGCGTGGCGTTTTTTTGCCGAATGGCTTCATGGAGGGCTTTGCCGTCCCCCACCTCCCCTTGGACGCCAAAAAGGCCGGCTGGCTCTTTGGGCATCTCCTTGGAGTCATTCGGCGTGGGTGCTTCATTTCCGTCAAGAAGGGCCGCAAAGGCATCAGCCACGCGGATCACCTTTCCCGGACCTAGGACAATCTGCAGCTCGTCACCGTTTTGGTTGACGCCGAGGACGCCAGGAATGGCCTTTAGCTCAGCAAGGTCCGCGTCCTTTACGAGGTGCAGGCGCAGACGCGTCATGCAGTGCGTCACTGTTTCAATGTTGTCCTTGGGGCCCACGATGGCGTAGATCTTTTGGGCAATCTCTTTTTCACGAGTCATGGCTGGCCTCCCATCGCTCTACAGCAAGGCGTGCACGGCCGTCTGACTCCCTAAGGGCCTTTTCCGCCGCGGCCCGGTCCATGCCGGTCACGGTCATGACGATGCGCGTCGCCCGTTCCTTTAGTTTCTCATTGGTCGCCTTTACGTCAATCATGAGGTTGCCCCGCACTTTGCCAAGACGGATCATGGTGCCCGTCGAGAGCATGTTGAGGATCATCTTCGTTACGGTCCCGGCCTTCATGCGCGTCGACCCCGTCACGACTTCCGGACCGGGAAGGCAGATGAGCATAAGATCTGCAGTGCAAGCGATATCAGGTTCCTTGGAGCAGGCAAGACCAATGACAAAAGCGCCGCGGCGCCGGGCTTCTTCCATGCCGCCAAGGACGTAGGGCGTGCGGCCTGACGCGGTAATCCCGACCAAGACGTCCTTTGCCGAAAGATCATGGGAAATAATATCGTCTGCCCCTTTATCCAGAGAGTCTTCCGCCCCTTCACGGGCCCGAAAAATGGCTTCCTTGCCGCCGGCAATGAGCCCTTGGACAAGGTCCGGATCTGTACTGTAGGTGGGGGGACATTCCACGGCGTCGAGAATGCCGAGCCGTCCTGACGTCCCACTTCCCATATAAAAGAGCCGGCCGCCTGTTTTGAGCCGGGCCGCAATCACATCAACAGCCCGGGCAATATCCGGCAGGATGGCCTTAACGGCAAGGGCCGTCTTTTGGTCTTCATCATTCATGACACGCATCATGGACAGCGTATCGAGTTTGTCAATCCGGCTGGAAGCAGGATTACGGGCTTCAGTCGAAAGTTTTTCTAAATTCAGCATAAGTTCCAACCTCTTTCAGGGGTATAATTAAGAGGAAATCAATAAGCCATTGGGCAGATTGCAAAGGAGTATTGCTATGCAAGCCATCATCAACAGCAAACTTATTTTACCACACACCGTCCTTACAGGACAGACGCTCCTTTTTGGAACCCATATCTACGATATTCTCCCGGCAGGCAGCCCCTTACCGGAGGGTACGGAAAGCATCGACGCCAAGGGGGCCTATCTCTCGCCTGGCTTCATCAATATGCATATCCATGGCTGCGGCGGGGCCGATACAATGGATGGGACCCGGACCTCCATGGAAATCCTCTGCCGGAAACTTCCAAAATGCGGCGTTACGGCATTTTTACCGACGACAATGACAAGGGTATGGCCCATCGTTCAAAAGGCGCTCAGAAACGTTCGTAAGGCTATGGAAGTCCCCTGCCCCGGCAGCCGTGTCCTGGGGGCCTATTTGGAAGGGCCCTTCATTTCCGGCAGTTACCGGGGATCGCAAAAAGCCGAGGAAATCCAAGCGGCCAATATGGAGCGGATCCGCCCTTACTGCGACGTCATCAAAGTCCTTGTCATCGCCCCGGAAACACTGTCTTCCATGGCGTTTATCCATTCATGCTGCAAAAAGGGCATCATCGTTTCCCTTGGTCATTCCGGTGCAACCTATGAAGAAGCCAGCCGGGCCATCAAGGCAGGGGCCAGCCACATCACCCATACCTTCAACGCCATGAGTCCCCTTCATCACCGTAAACCCGGCATGGTCGGCGCGGCCCTGACGCTTCCGGTGACAACGGAGATCATCTCGGATGGGCTGCACATCCACGATGCGGTCCTGCGCCTGTTGGTAAAAGTCAAGGGGCCGGACCAGATTGTCATTGTGACCGATTCCATGCGGGCTGCCATGGAAGGCGACGGCATCAGTGAACTCGGCGGGCAGACAGTCTATGTCCGCGGCGGAAGGGCGCTTCTCGCGGACGGGACCATTGCGGCAAGCGTCGACACCATGGAACACAGTCTCCATCATTTCCTGAAGGCTACGGGCCTACCCCTCGCCGATGTCATCCGCATGGCAACGGTCAATCCCGCCAAGGAGCTGGGCGTCTATGAGACAATGGGCTCCCTTGAAAAAGGCAAACTGGCTGACATGACCATCTTTGACGAGAAGTTTGACGTGAAGATGACCTTTGTGGGTGGGGAAAGGGTGTATCAGAAAAAAGGATGAGACCGCTAGGTTTCCAACTTTTTGACTAGGCGCCAAACCGCGCCGAGTCTCTACCACGATATGCCTCCATTGCTTGATTCCTTTTTTATGGATGCAATGGAGAGATGTAGTGCTGGAGAATCGGAGCGATTTTTGCTCCAAAGTATAAGAGGGGAGTGAAATCGGAAAGCCGAAGAACATGTGTAAGGGCGGATGAATTCGGTCCCCACCCTTTGAAGAAGGGACGGTTTGGGACCGCGCCTCATCATTGCCTTCGTATGCCATGAAAGGCCAAACGCACGGTTCCCCTCACGATTGATATTTCCTTCCGAAAACAGGCCGCCCGTCCTCTTTAGAGGCAGGCGGCCCGTTTTATTTTTCTTTGCCTTGATCAAATTTTTTGCTGTACAAAAGTGGGCGTGATTTCAAGTACGCGGGTCAGGAAATCATATTTTTCCTTCATGCGGTCATAGTCAGGTCCTTCCGATAGGAAGCGGGCCGTGCCTTCAAGATAGAATCCCGTTCCCTGATAGTCTTTGTACCCTTTGACTTCCTTGGAGCCAAGAGACATCTTGATTTTCCCTACTCGATTGACATTTCTTTCCGTGACACGGAACCCATAAGCAGGGATCAGGATCCGTTCATCTTCCGTAATGACCAGATAGGAATTCCAGGTATTGGCAAAATGGGGTTCTTCTGTATCTCCCCAGGAAATGACCGTTACGACTCCTTCATGGTTTAGTACGTCGAAAAATTTTTTAGGCAGCATGATTGCGTCCTCCTTTTTATTATGGATAGATTAACTCCGTGATTAAAGTATATCATCTCTATAAACATTGAGTCAATTATATTTTCCTAAAATATTACAGATATATTATATCTGTAATATTGACGAAATCCCCTCTTGTGACGTACCATATGAAAAGGACCCCGGTTAGGGGCTAGCGAAAAGAAACATCCCTTTGGGAGGGAGGACAACTCACTATGTCAATTTCTGTCGGCGTTGAATATGCGCTCCACTGTTTGATCTATTTAGCCATTCCCACGACGTCCCGGTCCATCGGCATCAAGGAGATGGCTGCATTCCAAGGCATTTCAGAGACGTATCTGTCAAAGATCTTCATGAAGCTTAGGAAAAAAGGACTTGTATCTGCGGTTCCCGGTGTCAAGGGAGGCTATCGCCTTTCCAGGGAAGCTGATGAGATTACGTTTTGGGATGTCGTGGAGGCCATCGAGGGGCCCCATTATCGGTTTCAATGTGCCGAAATCAGGCAGCATATGGCCATTGTGGATCCGCACGAATTGCCGCCTTCCTTTTCGGAATGTCCCTGCCTGATCAGTGAGGTCATGAAAGGGGCCGAAGACCAATATCGCACCTATCTCAAGGGAAGGACGATTGGCTGGTTATATCGGATGGTCAAGGACAAACTGGACGGACCTTACTGGAAGGCCATCGAATCCTGGGCTGCCCGCTAAGAACCGGTTGCTGTCCTGTTAAAAGGTAAAAAACAACCCCTGCAGCTTTTTATGGCTGCAGGGGTTGTTTTTTATGCCTTGAGACCCAATCAGATGAGTTCCAGAATGGCCATATCAGCAGCATCGCCGCGGCGAGGGCTGGTCTTGTAGATGCGGGTGTAACCGCCATTGCGTTCCTTGTATTTCGGGGCAATGACTTCGAAGAGTTTCTTCGTGGCTTCTTCATCTACGAGGAAGGCCAGAACTTTACGGCGGCTAGCCAGATCATCGGTTTTGGCCGTCGTAATGAGTTTTTCTGCCAGACCGCTGATTTCCTTGGCTTTGGTTTCAGTGGTCTCAATTCTCTCGTTTTTGAAGAAGGCGGTCAGGACGCTACGGAACAGCGCTTTCCGGTTGCTGGAGCTGCGGCCCAATTTTCTGTATGCCATGTTTCGTCTTCCTCCTATTATTCTTCGTCGGAGCTGCGCAGGTGAAGGCCCAGTTCCTCAATCTTATTCTTGACTTCTTCCAAGGATTTGCTTCCGAGGTTACGGACGCAAATGAGCTCGTCTTCCGTCTTGTTGATGATATCCTCTACCGTGTTGATGCCGGCCCGTCTGAGGCAATTGTTGGAACGGACGGTGAGGTCCAGATCGTCAATGGACATCTGGAGCACGGACGATTTCGTTCCTTCCTCATCGGGTTTGCCACTTTCTTCGCTCCCCTGGATTTTGGGAACATTGGTGGTCTTGAAGAGGGCCAGGTAGTTGATCAGGATTTCAGCAGCACTCGTCACGGCTTCATCCGGTCCCAAGCTGCCGTCGGTCCAAACTTCCAGGGTCAGGCGGTCATAGTTGGTGACGTTGCCGACACGAGTATCGGTGACACCAAACTTGACGCGCGTGATCGGAGAATAGATGGAGTCGACAGGAATGAATCCAATGGGCTGATCCTTGGATTTGTTCTTATCAGCTGAGACGTAGCCGCGTCCGATATCGACATAGATTTCCATATTCAGGTTGGCGTTCTTGTCGAGGGTTGCAATGTGCAGCTCCGGATTCAGAACTTCCGTATCCTGGTCGGTAATGATGTCGGCACCGGTCACTTCACCTTCGCCGGACTTCTTGATATAGAAAGTCTTGGGTTCATAGGTGCCCTGGTCATCCAGGTTCACCTTGAAGCACAAGGCTTTGATATTTAAAACGATATCTGCGACGTCTTCCCGTACCCCCTCGATGGTGGAGAACTCATGGAGCACACCATCGATCTTGATTCCCGTGACGGCCATGCCGGACAGGGAGGACAGGAGCACACGACGCAGGCTGTTGCCTAAGGTAATACCGTATCCACGTTCCAAAGGTTCCCAGACAAACTTTCCGTATCGTCCATCAGGGGAAATTTCGTCGATAACAAGGCTCGGTTTTTCAATTTCCTTCATGCGGAAGCCTCCTTTTGCGCATTACCACAATACGCAGTATCTATTGTGGAGAACAGTATAAGATTACTTGGAGTACAGTTCGATGATGAGCTGTTCTTCGATAGGAACATCGATTTCATCACGAACAGGCAGACGGTCAACCTTTCCGCTGAGGTTCTGTCCGTCCACAGAGATCCAAGCAGGAACAGCGCTCTTGCCGAGGGTTTCTGCCATACCTTTGAAGTAAGCGGAGCTGCGGCTTCCTTCCATAACGGAAACAACATCACCGGCTTTGACGAGCGCAGAGGGGATGTCCAGGCGCTTGCCGTTTACGGCAATGTGACCATGGGTAACGAGCTGACGAGCCTGACGGCGCGTACGAGCAAGACCCAGACGGTACACAACGTTGTCCAGTCTGCGTTCCAGAAGGATCAGCAGGTTGGTACCAGCGATGCCTTCCATTTTCTTTGCTTTTTCATAGTAGCCGCGGAACTGTTTTTCCAGAACGCCATAGATGAACTTGGCTTTCTGTTTTTCAGCCAGCTGCATACCGTATTCGCTCTTCTTCTTGAACTGACGTTTCGGCTGACGGTGAGATTCCTTCATCACACCGACGAAAGCCGGAGACATGCCCAAGGATCTGCATCTTTTCAGAACAGGAGTCTTATCAATAGCCATCTAACACTTCACCTCCATTATACTCTTCTGCGTTTAGGCGGACGGCAGCCGTTATGCGGGATCGGAGTTACGTCCTTGATGGATTCAACTTCGAGACCTGCGGCCTGCAGTGCACGGATTGCGGCTTCACGGCCAGCACCCGGGCCCTTGACGAAGACTTCGATTCTCTTCAGGCCATGTTCCATAGCGGCTTTGGCAGCCGTTTCAGCAGCCATCTGAGCTGCGAAGGGAGTGCTCTTACGGGAACCGCGGAAGCCCATGCCGCCTGCGGATGCCCAGCTGAGGACTGCACCGGTCGTATCGGAAATCGTTACGATGGTGTTATTAAAGGTGGAACGAATATGTGCCACACCAGCTTCAATGTTTTTGCTTACTTTCCGTTTGTTACGGACAACTTTCTTACCAGCCACTCGTCTGATCCCTCCTTACGATTATTTCTTCTTGCCGCCAACGTTCTTGGGGCCTTTGCGAGTACGGGCGTTGTTCTTGGTGTTCTGACCACGAACAGGCAGACCTGCTCTGTGGCGACGGCCACGATAGCAGCCAATTTCCACCAGACGCTTGATGTTCAGGGATTCCTCACGGCGGAGGTCACCTTCTACTTTATATTCGTGATCCAGGAGCTCACGAAGCTTTGCGATTTCAGCTTCCGTCAGGTCACGGACACGGGTATCCGGGTTGATCCCAGTCTTTTCCAGGATTTCGCGGGAAAGGGTCAGGCCAATACCGTAAATATACGGCAGAGCATATTCAACACGCTTATCTCTCGGCAAATCTACACCGGCGATACGAGCCATTATTCAAAGCACCTCCTTCTTAACCTTGTCTTTGTTTATGTTTCGGGTTTTCGCAAATGACCATAACGCGGCCTTTGCGCTTAATGATCTTGCATTTTTCGCAAATGCGTTTTACAGACGGTCTAACTTTCATTGTTGCTGAACCTCCTCTTGCCAATCCTCTTATTTAAACCGATAAGTAATCCGGCCCCGGTTGAGGTCATAAGGCGTCAGTTCGACGGTAACCTTATCGCCAGGGAGGATCTTAATAAAGTTCATACGTATTTTGCCAGAAATGTGGGCAAGGATTTCGTGGTCATTTTCCAGTTTGACCCGGAACATGGCATTAGGCAGGGATTCAAGGACCGTACCTTCTACTTCAATAGCATCTTGTTTCGACACAATCCTGCCTCCTTACTTACCCTTTACAGCCTTGACAACGTCAGCATAGACCTTGTCAATGGGCTGGGTGCCATCGATTTCCTTGTACACGCCGGCAGCTTTGTAATACGCAATCAGAGGAGCTGTTTGGCTATGATACGCTTCCAAACGTTTCTTTACAGTCGTTTCCTTGTCATCATCCCGCTGGTAGAGGGATCCGCCGCATTTGTCACAGACATTTTCCTTTTTGGGGGGATTGAAGGTGACATGGAAGGTTGCGCCACAGGCCTTGCAGATGCGGCGGCCCGTTACGCGGCTGACAAGGTCGGCGTCGGGAACAGCAATGTTCACAGCGGCGTCAAGCTCGATCTTGAGGTCCTTCAGGATGTCATCAAGAGCAGCAGCCTGTTCCTTCGTGCGTGGGAATCCATCCAGGATGAATCCTTTGACACAGTCCGGCTGGCTCAGGCGTTCCCGTACGATTCCAATGGTGACTTCGTCGGGCACCAGTCCGCCGGCGTCCATATATTTCTTGGCTTCCTTGCCCAGTTCCGTTCCATTTTTCACAGCCGCACGGAACATATCTCCCGTGGAAATATGGGGAATTGGGAAGTCGGCAACTAATTTTTCTGCTTGGGTTCCCTTGCCTGCGCCGGGAGGTCCCATTAAAAGAATATGCATATTTTCTCTCCTATTTCATGAAGCCTTGGTAATGACGCATCAGTACCATGGATTCAACCTGCTTCATCGTATCGAGGGCAACACCAACAACGATGAGGAGTGCCGTACCGCCAAAGTAGATGCCGGAGATTCCCGTCAGCCACACGATGATGTTTGGCATCACCGCAATGAAGGCGAGGAATACGGCCCCTGCCAAGGTGATCCTGTTCATGATCTTATCAAGGTAAGCAATGGTCGGCTTGCCAGGACGAAGGCCCGGGATGAACCCGCCATACTTCTTGATGTTGTCGCACATCTCAGGGATGTTGAGGCTTACTGCCGTATAGAAGTAAGTAAAGAACAGGATGAGCAGTACGTACAGTGTTGTCTGCAGCGGAGTGCCCCATTGGAGATAGCTGGCTACCTTCTGCACCCAGGGAACCTGGATGAACTGGGCAATCGTTACAGGAAACATCAATACGGAAGAGGCGAAGATGATAGGCATGACACCGGCTTGGTTGACCTTAAGCGGAATATAGGTCGTATGGCCACCGTACATCTTGCGCCCAACAACGCGCTTGGCGTACTGGACGGGAATCTTGCGGTAAGCGACGGTGATCGCTACGACAAACATCACCATGAGTACGGCCAGGACGGCGAAAATCAGGAGATTGAAGATGTTGATGGTTCCGGCTTGTAAGTACCGGTACATAACGGCCATTCCACTCGGAAGCCTTGAAATGATACCAGCGAAAATGATCAGCGAGATCCCGTTTCCGATCCCTCGCGCCGTAATTTGCTCACCGATCCACATGAGGAGAATCGTACCTGCCGTCAGGGAGACGACAATGGTGAGGTAGGAGAAGAAAGTCGGGTTATTGACGGCAACGCGGAGGCCATAGGCCATGCCGATTGCCTGGATCACACCAAGAACAACGGCTGCGTAGCGGTTGATCTTGTTGATCTTTTTGGCGCCCTCCGCTCCTTCCTTGGACCATTCTTCCAAGGTCGGGATGACCACGGTCAAAAGCTGAGTGATGATCGACGCATTGATATAAGGAGTAATGCTCATAGCAAATATTGAAAATTTGCTGAGTGCGCCGCCGGAGAACAAGTCGAGCAGCCCGAACAGGTTCCCGTTATTGAAAAGCTGTTCGATCATGGCTGCGTTGACCCCCGGAACGGGGATTTGCGTTCCAGCCCTGAATACTATGAACATCGCAAGTGTAAAAGACAACTTCTTTCGGAGTTCTGTAGCCTGCATCAGGTTATCAAGGGCTGAAGCCAATTAGATCACCTCTACTTTACCGCCGGCAGCAACGATCTTTTCCTCTGCGGTCTTGCTGAAGCCACAAGCCTTGACGGTGAGCTTCTTCGTAAGTTCGCCGTTACCGAGGATGCGGATACCGTCGCGGACGTTCTTGACGATACCTTCTTCGATAAGGGATACAGGATCGACCACTGCGCCGTCGTCAAAGCGATTCAGTTCCTCGACATTTACAACGGTGTAATGAGCGCCGAATTTATTGTAGAAACCGCGTTTCGGCAGACGCAGGTATAACGGCTTCTGGCCACCTTCGAATCCAGGACGCTTTACCCCGCCACTACGGGATTTCTGACCTTTTTGGCCTTTACCGGATGTCTTGCCCAGTCCGGAACCAAGACCACGGCCAACACGGACGCGGGATTTCTTGGAGCCAGGAGCGGGTGCTAATTCATGCAGATACATCGCAAGCCCTCCTTAAGCCTTGACTTCTTCGACTTCAACAAGATGTGCAACCTTGTGGAGCATACCACGGAGGGAAGCACTATCTTCTTTTACAACACTGGTACGGATCTTACCCAAGCCCAGGGCCTTAACGGTTGCGCGCTGGTCTTTCGGATAACCAATCAAGCTACGGGTAAGCGTGATTTTAACTTGTGCCATCTCGCTGTCCTCCTTAGCCTAACAATTCTTCTACAGTCTTACCGCGCAGGGCAGCAACATCTGCAGCATTTTTCAGGAGCTTCAGGCCTTCCAGCGTTGCGCGAACAACGTTGTTCGGGTTGGAAGTTCCCTGGGATTTGGTGAGGATGTCTTTGACACCAGCCAGTTCCAGGACGGCACGGACCGGGCCGCCGGCGATAACACCGGTACCAGGGGCAGCCGGTTTCAGAAGGACGCGGCCAGCACCAAAGATGCCGATGATTTCATGAGGAATGGTGGAGCCCTTCATCGGAACCGTGATGAGGTTCTTCTTGGCATCTTCCACACCCTTACGGATGGCTTCAGGCACTTCGGCAGCTTTGCCCATGCCCATGCCAACTTTGCCATTTTCGTCGCCGACAACAACCAAAGCAGAGAAGGAGAAACGACGTCCGCCTTTGACGACTTTAGCTACGCGGTTAATGAAGACGACTCTTTCTTTGAAGCCGTCATCTTGTTTTTCAAAATTAGCCACTTAAATGTCCTCCCTCTGTTAAAATTCCAGGCCAGCTTCGCGAGCAGCTTCTGCAAGAGCAGCTACGCGGCCATGGTACAGGTAACCACCACGGTCAAACACAACGGTCTTGATCCCTTTTTCAAGGGCTTTCTTGGCGATTTCAGCACCAACAACCTTGGCTGCTTCGATGTTGCCGCCGTAGTTTTCTTTGTTGGCCTTTTCAACCGTGGAAGCAGCGACGAGGGTTTCGCCGGTTTCATCGTTGATGATCTGAGCATAGATGTTGCTCAGGGAGCGATATACGTTAAAACGGGGTCTTTCAGCAGTACCCACAATATTTCTGCGCATGCGCACGTGACGTTTCTGACGTGCAGCGTTCTTATCTTTCTTGTTCAGCAAGAGATTCACTCCTTCCTTCTAGAAATTACTTCTTGCCTTTGGCGCCCGCTTTACCAACCTTGCGGATGATATGTTCGCCAACGTAACGGATCCCTTTGCCTTTATAAGGTTCAGGAGCACGCAGGCTACGGATTTCAGCGGCAACAGCACCCACTTTTTCCTTGTCGATACCGGATACAACGATCTGGCTCGGACCAGGAACATCAAAGGTGATGCCTTCGGGCGGTTCCATGACGCAGGGATGGGAGAAGCCGAGCGTAAAGCTGATGGCCTTGCCCTGTTTAGCAGCACGGTAACCAACACCCTGAATTTCCAGGCTCTTGGAATAGCCTTCCGTAACACCGATGATCATGTTGTTGATCAAGGTACGGGACAGGCCGTGGAGAGAGCGATGGGTCTTATCATCGCTGGGGCGGGTCACGGTGATGACGCCGTCTTTGAGTTCCACGCTAATTTCTTTGTTGATCTGGCGGGAAAGTTCGCCTTTCGGTCCCTTGACGGTGACCAGATTATCGTTCACGGTTACCGTAACCTTATCAGGGACGGTAATCGGATTCTTACCAATTCTTGACACTTATAAGCACCTCCGGTCCTAGGATGATCTTACCAAACGTAAGCGATGACTTCGCCGCCAAGTCCAGCCTTGCGGGCAGCCTTGTCAGTCATCATGCCCTTGCTGGTGGAGATAACAGCGATCCCCAGGCCACCCAGTACGCGAGGCAGCTGGTCTTTCTGGGAGTAAACCCGGAGGCCGGGTTTGGAGATACGTTTAATGCCGGAAATAACATGTTCCTTGTTCGGACCATATTTCAGAAGTACGCGGATCACATCTTGATGCTTTCCGGGAACGACTTCGAAATCTTTGATGAAACCTTCGTTCTTCAAAATCTCTGCAATGGCAGTCTTGATTTTGGAACAGGGGATTTCAACTTTATCGTGATGAACCGAGTTTGCATTACGGATGCGCGTAAGCATATCGGCAATCGGATCAGTCATAGTCATTTGCGAATATCCTCCTTCCTGAATTTGCGCTCTTACCAGCTTGCTTTTTTAACACCGGGGATAGCGCCTTCATAAGCGTATTTCCGGAAGCAGATACGGCAAATGCCGAACTTGCGCATGTAAGCGTGCGGTCTGCCACAAATCTTGCAGCGGTTATATTGACGAACCTTGAACTTAGGTTCCGCTTTCCATTTCTCAATCAATGCGGTCTTTGCCACGGTTTTACTCCTCCTTACGCACTGAACGGCATACCGAGCAGTCTCAAGAGCTCTCTGCCTTCTTCGTCACTCTTAGCCGTCGTAACGATGATTACGTCCATGCCGCGGACTTTATCAACCTTATCATAGTCGATTTCCGGGAAAATCAGCTGTTCCTTGAGGCCGATGGAGTAGTTGCCACGACCGTCAAAGGACTGGGGATTGACACCACGGAAGTCACGGACACGAGGAAGAGCGATGTTCATGAATTTATCAAGGAATTCATACATGCGGCTGCCGCGGAGCGTAACCTTGACACCAATGGGCATGCCTTCACGCAGTTTGAAAGCAGCGATGGATTTCTTGGCTTTCGTGATGAGGGGTTTCTGGCCGGAAATAACAGTCAGGTCCTCAACTGCGGAATCAATGGCTTTGCTGTTGGTGACAGCATCGCCGCAGCCAATGTTGATGACAACTTTTTCCAGTTTCGGAAGTTCGTTGACATTCTTATAATTGAACTTTTCCATTAAGCCTTTGCAGACTTCGGAAGTGTATTTTTCTTGCAATCTGGTTGCCATTTGTTCTCCTCCTTCCCGTATTATTTATCGATGACTTCGCCGCATTTCTTGCAAGCTCTGGCGAATCCGTCACCAACAGCCACTTTCTTAATACGGGTCGGTTTCTTGCAAGCCGGGCAGACAATCATGACGTTGGAAGAAGAAATCGGGGATTCCTTTTCCACAATGCCGCCCTGCGGGTTTTTCTGGCTCGGTTTGCTGTGGCGCTTCACAACGCTGACGCCTTCAACGGTAACTTTGCCTTTTTTAGGGAAAGCAGCTACAACTTTGCCTTCCTTGCCTTTATCTTTGCCGGCGAGTACCACAACGGTATCGCCTTTTCTTACGTGTAATTTGGTCATGTTCGCGATACCTCCTTCTTAGAGTACTTCCGGGGCCAGGGAAATGATCTTCATGTAATCTTTTTCACGAAGTTCACGTGCAACTGGTCCAAAAATACGAGTGCCCACCGGGCTCTTGTCGTCTTTGATAACGACAGCTGCGTTTTCGTCGAAACGAATGTAGGAACCGTCAGCACGGCGAGTGCCTTTGACGGAACGGACGACAACGGCCTTTACGACTTGACCTTTTTGGACAACGCCACCGGGTGTTGCATCCTTAACAGCAGCTACAATCACATCGCCGATATTGGCGTATCTACGATAAGAACCGCCCAATACGCGGATACACATAATCTTCTTGGCACCGGTATTGTCGCCAACATTCAGCACCGTCTGTTGTTGAATCATGGTTTACCTCCCTTGCTGAGCAAGACTGCCCAGCAGTCTATCAGTCAATCTTATTTTGCGCGTTCAACGATTTCAACGACACGCCAGCACTTATCCTTGGACAAAGGACGGGTCTGCGCAATCTTAACGGTATCACCAACATGTGCATCGTTGTTTTCGTCATGAGCCTTCAATTTGATGGTATGCATTACGCCTTTTTTATAGAGGGGATGCTGAACCAGACGTTCGATGGCGACCACTACGGTCTTTTGCATCTTGTCGCTAACGACTTTGCCCGTACGCGTAACACGCATGTTTCTTTCTTCAGCCACGAAATGTTGCCTCCTTCGCTTAGGTATAACTCCAATCAGGAGTTAATCTCGCGTTCTCTCTGGATCGTTTTGATCTGGGCGATGGACTTCTTGACTTCACGGATCTTCATGGGGTTTTCCAGTTGTCCCGTCGCCATTTGAAAACGCAGGTTGAAAAGTTCGTCTTTCAAGCCGGCCAGCTTTGCATCGAGATCGCTGCCAGACATTTCTCTGATTTCTTTAGTTTTCATTAAGCTTCACCACCTACTCCATTTTCACGCGCGGTGACTTCGGCATCCAGCTGTTCCTTGCTAACAAAACGGGTCTTGATCGGCAGTTTGTTGCCAGCAAGACGCATCGCTTCGCGAGCAACTTCTTCCGTTACGCCAGCCATTTCGAACATCACGCGGCCCGGTTTGACAACGGCAACCCAGTATTCAGGGGAACCTTTACCACTACCCATACGGGAGCCAGCGGCTTTAGCGGTGACAGGTTTGTCCGGGAAAATCTGGATCCAGACTTGACCGCCACGTTTGATGTAACGGGTCATAGCAATACGGGCAGCCTCGATCTGACGGTTGGTGATCCAGGACGGTTCCAGGGCGACCAAACCATACTCGCCGTGTGCTACACGATTACCACGCATTGCGCGGCCCTTCATGCGTCCTCTATGTTGTTTACGATGCTGTACTCTCTTTGGTAATAACATTATTTCGCCCCTCCTTCTTGCCCTTCAGGAGCTTCTTTCTTAGCGGCTGCTTTCACAGTCGGGAGAACTTCACCTTTATAGATCCATACCTTGATGCCGATGCGGCCATAGGTGGTATGGGCTTCAGCAGTACCATAGTCAATGTTGGCACGCAGGGTGTGCAGGGGAATGCTGCCGTCACGATAAGATTCGGTACGGGCAATTTCAGCACCGCCAAGACGGCCGGAGCAGGTGATCTTGATTCCTTTTGCACCCAAGCGCATGGTACGGCCTACGCACTGTTTCATGGCACGGCGGAAAGCGATACGGCGTTCCAGCTGGCCAGCTACGTTTTCAGCAACGAGGGTAGCGTCCATATCGGGGGATTTGACCTCGATGATGTTGATGTCCAGTTTGCTGTCAGTCAGTTTAGCAAGATCCTTCTTGAGGAGCTCAATATTGCTGCCCTGACGGCCAATGACAATACCCGGTTTAGCCGTGTAGATGGAAATACGCATCTTTTGTTCGGTTCTTTCGATGGCTACACGGGAAATGCCAGCCTGGAACTGTTTATCTTTAATGAATTCACGGATTTTGATATCTTCCAAAAGATATTTTTGATAGTCTTTGTCGGCGAACCACTTGGAATCCCAATCATCGATTACGCCAACCCTAAAACCATGTGGATTAACTTTCTGACCCACTATTCATTCCCTCCTTCTGACAGGATGATTATTTTTCGGATACAGCAACAGTCACGTGACTGGAGCGTTTCAGGATCTTGAATGCCTGTCCACGGGAGCGTGGATGAATTCTTTTCATGGTCGGACCCTGGTCCACAAATGCGCTGGACACTACCAGATTATCAACGTTCATGTCGAAATTATGTTCCGCATTGGCAACAGCCGAGCGAAGCACCTTCTCAATCACTTCAGAACCAACCTTAGGGGTGTACTTGAGGATTGCGAATGCTTCGTTCACGGACTTACCGCGGATGAGGTTGATCACAATGCGCAGTTTGCGCGGTGCGATGCGGATATATTTGGCAACAGCCTTAGCTTCTTCCATCGTATGGTTCCTCCTTCCCCTAATTATTTACCAGCGACAGCAGCCGCTTTATCACCATGGCCTCTGAAGAGGCGGGTCGGTGCAAATTCGCCGAGTTTATGGCCAACCATATCTTCCGTAATGTAGACGGGAACATGTTTGCGGCCGTCATGAACAGCAATGGTATGCCCCAGGAATTCAGGGAGAATCGTAGAGCTGCGGCTCCAAGTCTTGACGACTTTCTTTTCCCCTGCAGCATTCAGGGCATCAATTTTCTTTTTCAGGCTTTCCTGGACGTACGGTCCTTTTTTTACAGATCTGGACACGGGTTATGCCTCCTTTCCCAGTACTTGGTTATTTCGTTCTGCGTTTCAGGATCAGTTTGCTGGAAGCTTTCTTGTTCTTCCGGGTACGAGTACCAAAAGCACTCTTGCCCCAAGGAGTAACAGGACGCTTACGACCAACAGGGGAGTGACCTTCACCACCGCCATGCGGATGGTCGTTCGGGTTCATCGCAACACCGCGGTTAGCAGGACGGACACCAAGCCAACGGGAACGGCCGGCTTTACCAAGGGTCAGGTTTTCGTGATCCAGGTTGCCGATTTCGCCGATGGTTGCACGGCAGTTGATGTGGACCTGACGGAGCTCACCAGAGGGGAGACGGAGCAGGGCATAGCTGCCTTCCTTAGCCATGAGCTGGATACCAGCGCCAGCAGAACGGCCAAGCTGACCACCTTTGCCGATTTTCATTTCGACGTTGTGGACCATGGTACCAAGGGGGATATTGAGGAGCGGCAGCGTGTTGCCGACCTTGATATCAGCTTCGGGACCGCTTACGACGACATCGCCGACCTTCAGGCCCTGAGGAGCCAGGATGTAGCGTTTTTCGCCGTCAGCATAGTTCAAAAGGGCAATGTTGGCAGAACGGTTAGGATCGTATTCGATCGTAGCCACTTTAGCCGGGATATTGTCCTTCGTACGTTTGAAATCGATGATACGATATTGTCTCTTGTGGCCGCCGCCCTGATGACGGACCGTGGTCTTACCGGTGTAGTTGCGGCCGGCATGCTTGTTCAGTTTGACAACCAAAGGGCGATGGGGCTTATCCGTCGTAATCTCTTCAAAGGTGGACACAGTCATGCTGCGTCTAGAAGGAGAATACGGATTAAAGCTTTTAATAGCCATGTTTTGACCTCCTTAGACGAATTACATTCCTTCGAAGAGCGGAATCGTATTGCCACTAGCGAGCTTTACAATTGCTTTCTTGTAATCGGAACGCTTACCTTCAAATCTGCCCATACGTTTTTTCTTGCCTTCAACGCGGACAGTGTTGACGTTAACAACCTTGACATTGAAGATGGCTTCAATGGCTTGGCGGATTTCTGTCTTGTTAGCTCCCATAGCTACCTGGAAAGTATATTTGTTGTCCTTCATCATATCAGAAGTCTTTTCGGTAACGATAGGTCTAATGATGATGTCGCGAGGATTAGCAGCCATTATGCGAGCACCTCCTCAATTCTAGCTACGGCATCTTTGGCCAGCAGTACTTTTTCTGCATTCAGGATGTCGAAAACATTCAGGCAGTCGTTGCTGAGTGCCTTGACTTTCTCAATGTTGCGGGAAGAAAGTTCAACGTTTTCGTTTTCACCGTCCGTGATGATCAGGGCTTTCTTATTAGAAGCTTCGAAGCCTTTGAGCATTTCAACGGTGTTCTTGGTTTTGTTATCGGCAAAGGAAAGACCATCAACGATAACGAGGGAGCCATCGGCAACCTTGGAGCTCAGTGCGCAGCGGATAGCAAGGCGACGGGCTTTACGGGGCATATCGATAGCATGGCTGCGGGGACTCGGTCCAAAGATGGTACCGCCGCCGACCCACAGAGGGGAACGAACGGAACCGGCACGGGCACGGCCAGTACCTTTCTGTTTCCAAGGCTTTCTGCCGCCACCACGGACCATACCGCGGGTTTTGGTAGCATGGGTGCCTTGACGTTCATTGGCTTGCTGCATAACAACAGCCTGGTGGACAACGGCTTCGTTGAATTCTACGCCAAAGACGTAATCCATCAATTCTATTTCTTCACCGGTCTTTTTACCGGTCAGATCGTAAATTGCAACTTTCGGCATTGTAACGCCCTCCTTTCGAATTATTTCTTGTCAGCTTTTTTGACAACGGGGCGAACCGTGTCTCTAAGCATCAGGAAGGTACCAGCGGCACCAGGAACAGAACCCTTGACCATGATGAGGTTGCGTTCTGCATCCACTTTGGCAATCGTCAGTCTTTGAACGGTCGCACTCTGACCACCCAGGCGGCCAGGAAGCTTCTTGCCTTTGATTACACGTCCGCCAGGACCGGAATGCATCGGACCGTTGGAGCCCGGTTCACGGTGGCTCTTGGAACCGTGTTTCATAGGACCACGAGCGAAGTTGTGGCGTTCAATCGTACCAGCGAAGCCCTTACCGCGGGAAACGCCGATGGCGTCAACGAGATCACCAGCTGCAAAGATGTCAGCTGCAATCTTATCGCCGACTTTATATTCAGAAGCTTCAGCAAGACGGAATTCCCGTACGAATTTGACAGGAGCGACACCAGCCTTGTCGAAGAAACCCTTCATGGGTTTATTAACGTGTTTTTCTTTGATATCACCAAATCCGAGCTGAATGGCGTTATAGCCGTCCGTCTCTTCCGTCTTGTTGGCAAGCACCACGCAGGGACCTGCTTCAACAACGGTTACAGGGACGAGCGTACCGTCAGCTTCGAAAATCTGGGTCATGCCTAATTTTTTACCTAAGATTCCTCTAGCCATCATCGCACCTCCTTACGCTTTGATCTCAATATCTACACCAGCAGGAAGATCCAAGCGGGTCAGTGCGTCGATCGTCTTAGGTGTCGGTTCCAGGATATCAACGAGTCTCTTGTGGGTTCTCATTTCGAACTGTTCACGGGAGTCCTTGTTGACATGAGGGGAACGCAGGATCGTGTAGATGTTCTTTTCCGTAGGAAGCGGAATCGGACCAGAAACCTGTGCACCGGTACGTTTTGCCGTTTCCACAATCTTGGAAGCGCTCAGGTCCAGTGCTTTGTAGTCATACGCTTTCAGGCGTATACGGATTTTTTGAGTCTTTGCCATTGTGCTTAATTCCTCCAATCGCCACGTTTCAATGAACGGACATACTCAGCAAAAGTTCCCTTCCTGACCTCTCGGGCGGAAGCCATCTCTTGCCTCATCGCGGGCCCATAATAACATAAAGAAGTGAGGGGCTTTTGTCAAGCCCCTCGCTTGGGCTTTAAAGATTATTTCGAAGATTATTCTTCGATTTCGGTAACAACACCAGCGCCAACGGTACGGCCGCCTTCGCG